>Ga0209598_10002108_pt1 | contig 15811 bp, 12 predicted proteins | sample M_140807_EF_Meta_FD_187317 | JGI IMG/M metagenome (GOLD analysis project Ga0209598, IMG submission 187317) | Freshwater microbial communities from Lake Montjoie, Canada to study carbon cycling - M_140807_EF_MetaG (SPAdes) (version 2) | ecosystem: Environmental > Aquatic > Freshwater > Lake... | reverse complement strand
GAAGACACGCAGGCCCATTTCGCCACAGGCGGCGTACAGGTACTCTCCACGCGCCTGAAGCGATAAGATTTCAGATTTCTTGCCCGGTTTGAGGATCGGCTCGCTGATATCGTGTCCGGGGTGCTCGAACGCGACCTTCAGGAAACCCTTATTGCGTTCAACATGCTCCTTGTACTGCTCCGGGTAAGCCAGTCGGTGCAGGTTGCTGCCAATTACCGCCTGGGGTTCTTCACGTTCGGTAACAGGCACGGCATAGAAGCCGTGTCCGCCCGCGCCAACCCAGCAGTATTTGCCAATGAAGTTGGTGTAACCGGTGCCCAGCATCATCAATTGTGTGAGTAGGGCGTTGTTGTCGTTTTTCTCGGAGACATGGCATGATGTGCATTCCCGGCTGGCACGGCCCGAGAATGTATGAGGCACGTTGGTGGAGAATGCGATGCCACTCATGCCTTCGGCAGAGATTGTTTGCTGCTGGTAGTAAATGGATTCACGGGTACCGTTGTAACTGGTCACGTGAATGGCGCACGAAGATCGGGAGGGCCCGATTTTGTTGCCGGTGACATCACCATCGCGGGCCAGCATGAAGACATCGTCGCGCAGCGTCTGCCAGTTGTAGGCCGTGTAGTTCTTGGAAACGATGCCCTCATTGTGAAGCTGGGGCATTTTGGTGTTTGCTTTTTGCGGCAGGTGGCAACCGTAACACGTTGGGTTCCACGAACTGTGGCAGGCGATGCACGACATATTCTTATTAGAATGGGCGCAATTTTCCGCGCCATCGGCACCCTTGGCAAGTTCGCCCCAGACCATCTCTCCATTTTCCACGCGGACTGTTTTGGCAAGCGCGCTCTTGGCGTTATAGTGCTCACTTTTCACATCGATTGTATCCTTCGTCTGCACCACTTCCCAGACAAGGTCACGTTCAACCATGCTGCGCTGATAAATGCGTCCGCCCCGGCGTTCGAAGCGCGGTTTTCCCGAAGGTGTGCGCAATGCGGTAAGATCCCGCCCGTTTAGAGGATTTTTGGGATCTGGCGGTTGCACATCAGGGTTCGAGGTGTAGCTGGCTGGGCCGGACGTCCGCAACCGGGCTACCTCTGCCGAACTGCCATGGCAATCGATGCAGGCAATTTCAATGGCACCGCGCACTTCCATTTGCAACCGTGTGTTGCCATGCATGTCTTGCACGAAGTGGCAATCGACGCAGTGCATGCCTTTTTCAACATGGATGTCCACCAGATGCATCGGTAGGCCGGCGCGTTTGTGGGCGTCTTCGGCATCGCGTTCCTTGCGCGATTTTGCGAGGTAGGCGTTGTCCGGTTTTTCGGCATGGCGGACTTGCAGGTCGCGCACCACCTCGACTCCACGCTTGAGGTTCGGTCCAGAGACATCGGCAACCTGGTTGCCGTTGTAGTCGATCATGTTTCCTTTGTGATCGCGGCGGAAAACGGCTCGGAAAACCCAGCCGTGGCTGTGGAAGTCGGCGAACTGTCCCTGACGCATCTGGCCGTTGAGATCGGTGAGATTGGCAAGGAACTCGGGGTTAGACCACAGGCCGCGCTGGCCGCTTTCCTCAGGGTTGGCCATGCTGGCGCGAACAACTTCCTGGGCGTTCTTTTTTGGCTGGGATGGCGGATACATGAGATCGCCATCGGTCTCAAGATCCCACCAGGTGTAACCCAAGTAGCTGTTCATGACTGTTGTGCCCGGGTGAACGTGACACGTCATGCATTGGCTGGTGGGGATGGAGTTGCCTTTGGCAAAGCGGTGCTGGATCGGGTGCCCGGACTCTTCCTTGTTGATGGTTGGGTCTGGTTTGATGTCGTCGAAGACTTCATCGGTCGCCCGACCTCTGTTACCGAAGCGGCCATAAGGCCCCGAGTGAATGGGACTGCGGTCGTTGGCATAGACAACGTGACAGGCCGTGCAACCACTGGTGCGATAGTCGCCGGGCTGGTCGTTGGTGCCCAAGAAGTTGAGAGTGGGGTCGAAAAGGCGTGTTTTGTTCAGGGAAACCCAGACAGGGTCTGTGCGATTTTCGGTACCTAGACCGCGGTTGCTGAGGCGTTCAAGGAACGGACGGCCGGGATCCGCAAACCTGTCAGGGATGCCAACTTCTGGCCGAAGTTTTCCGCCTCTTTCAAAGATCCTCAGAATGTTGGAAGGCTGGGAAACCTCGAAGCGGAAAGGCGGATCAAGGTAGGGAAGAACGCCCTTGCTTTCCTCGTAGGGAGTGGGTGGCGGGTTGGTCTGCGCTCGCAATGGAACGCCACGCATGGAGTAGAACTCACCGTGGCGCGGTTTCTTGTAAGGCACGGCCCCGTTGTTGTAGAGCGCTGCTCCCCAAAGCATGCAGGAGTGGGTCATCATGCTCTTGCGCGACTGGTTGACCACCTCGCCATGGCAATTGGTGGTACCGCAGCTGACATGCGCCACGCGTAGGTCGCCCGGATTCACGAAACGAACGAAATCTGCAGATTCACGATTGAGCAGCGTGTACGAGCGGGTCGGGTTGGCGGAATTGCGCCACGCCGTTGGGTATCGGCTTGCTGGAGCCGCGGGACAGCCACCTGGTCCCCCTGAAGGTCGTGCAGAAACAGATCCAGGGGTTGGATTCACAATGCCTCTGTTCCCGCCATGGCAGTCGGTGCATCCCAGACGCAGCGACACCTTGCAATGTGGGTCCTTGGCATCGATGTGGCAGGAAAGGCAACTATCACTCTTAAGGGCGACTGATTCTTCCGATTGCTTGTTGAGATCAACCCCCTCCAGTTCAGGAGGCATGGGAAATGGAATGTTGGGAAGCCGTTCCAGCGGCGTGACATCCAGCGCAATGATTTCGCTGGGCAGTCGGCGTGGAGAGGAACCCTCCTGACCGCGTGCCGGCAGCACAATCATGGTTGCAAAGAGCACTCCGGACAAAGCCAAGCCAATGCCTGCCAATGCCGTGAAAATGCCTCTGATTGGTTTCATCCACCCACCGTTTGCACATCTGGACATTGGCGGGCAGGCCTCCCATAGACAAGTTGATTCACGGTTGGAGATAATGGTTCGATGCGAAGGGAATCAAGCCGGAGCGGTTGCATACTGAGGTTGGATCATGGAAGTCGCGGGGCAGTCCCAAGGTGCCGTAGCCAATACTCAGCATGGTTGTTAATGTAAGGGATCTTGTTTTTCTGAACGTTTTGAGTCGGGAGTTGGCCATGTACGCCGTGGTGGAAGACGGGTCCAAGCAGTACATCCTCAAGCAGGGAGATGTGGTTCGCCTCGACTTCCGTCAGGTGGAGACTGGAACGACCGAAGAACTCACAAACGTCCTTCTTTTGAAGAACGAAGCTGAGATCACTGTTGGTCAGCCCTTGGTGGAAGGTGCTCGTGTTCTGGTGACCGTTGTTGACCATCCTTCGGTCAAGACGAGCATCATGAAGTACAAGCGCCGCAAGAACTACAAGCGCCGCAAAGGCCATCGTCAGCACTACACATCGGTGCGCGTGGATAGCATCCTGCTCCCTGGACAGGCTTCACCTGTAAAGGCCTGAGCCGTTCACCTTGATCGTGAACGATGAAGTGGTTTAGGCTTGTGCTCCGAGGCGCGCCAATGATTGGCGCTGCCCAATCGCGCGCACGGAAGCCACCACCATGTTGTGCCTCAATGGAAAGACTGTTTTTCTCGCCTTGGGCCTTTGGGTTCAGGGCGTTTTCGTTGTTGGGCAGGCGCCCCAACCGCTTACCCTTCCTGCTGCTCCGCCATCGCCCATTCAACCAGTTGACTTGCGGGAAAAAGCGCTATCGCCTGCAGATGCTGCGCGTCGTCGTGCGGCATGGGCTAGGGCCATGGAGCAAGATCCACGGGCCCTCTCACCGCTGAATCAGCAGATGCTGCAAGGCGCCCGTCGTGGTGCCGATTGGTTGACTCGCGCCAATACAACCAAAGGACTATTCCTTCCAGGAATTGACCCGGCACTGACGACTGAAGCAACGGGTGGGCCGTTGGGTCAAGTTGCGGCAGCATGGACATTGGCCCGCGCTTCCGGTGCCTTTGGCGACGAACGTTACGAAATGCGCGCACTTCAAGCGTTGCTGGCCTGCCTTGACGATACGCAGGCCGACAGCGAAGACCCTCAGGCGCGGCATAGCTCCATTCCTTCCGCGGTTATTTCACGGCCTGCGGCAACAAGCTGGTTGCTGGCAGCCGTTTGTGCGCTTGAAACGCCCCCGGCAGAACTTTTGGAGCGGGCTGAGTCGCTGGCGAGATACTTGGCGCGTCAGGCAGGGCAAGAGAATCTGGCAACCATAATTGCTAAGGTCGAGCCGGGCACACCGGCCTTGGTGGCCTACGCGTTGCTAAGGTCTTACCGACATCAACCTGCTGCGTGGAAGCTTGAAGGGGCACGCAAAGCTTTGGCGATTGCCAAGGCATTGCCCATTGAAGCTCTTCCCCAAGCCTTGCCATGGCCAATTCTTGCGCTGGCCGAAATGAGCCAGCACGATGCGGCCTGCCTGCCACTGCTCAATAGTGCCACCGACACAGTTGTGTCATGGCAGGCAGACAAGGTCGATCCCCGGCACCCCGGCTGGTTTGGAGGATGGCCACTACCTGCCGCTCGTGGCGGTTTGCCAACGGCTCCATCGTGTGTTGGTTCGGCCATGGCCCTGACGGCACTTTGTGAGGCGGCATTGGTTGCGAGGCGGCAGGGAGATCTGGCACGGCACCAACGGTTGCACGATGCCATGGATCGGGGCGCCCAATATTTGTTGCAGCTGCAGTTCACCGATTCCAATACCCAGCACTTTGCCGATTGGTACAGGCCTCGCCTGTTGGGTGGATTCCGTTCCGGAGCAGGTGAAGCGACATTGCGTCTGGAACAAAATCACCATGCGGTGATGGCTCTTTTGGGCTGTTCCCAAGATGCAACCCCATGATTGGCTAGCCAGTTCGACCCCCGGATCGCTACAATTGCTCCAGCCGGTAATCGCTCCGGCTGGCGCCGTGCAACGCCGTCCTGATTGACCTCCCCGTCTTGAATATTGCGGGGCCCCGGGCCTGCCATGACCGAAGAACGCCCAGTCTCGAAACGCCCACGCTGCCGCCGTCTCCGGGGTATCCGGATCCTAGCTGCCGGGAGTTACGTTCCAGATACAATTATCACCAACGAGCAGCTGCATGCTGAATTAGGCTGCGACTCCGATTGGATCATCAAGCGCACGGGAATCGTGGAGCGACGTCACGCCCGGCCGGATCAAGCAACAACCGATCTGTGCCAAATCGCCTCTGAGCGGTGCATTCAGGCTTCTGGAATCCCGTCGTCTGCCATCGACCTGTTGGTGCTGGGAACGTTCACACCAGACATGACATTTCCGTCAAGTGCCTGCACCCTGCAAGATCGTCTGGGCTTGATTTGCCCAGCCATTGAAGTTCAGGCAGCCTGTGCTGGTTTTGTATACGCCCTTACGACCGCCGCTAGCTATGTGCTTGCCGGAGCAGCAGATACTGCTTTGGTGGTTGGAGGCGACACGAACTCGCGCATCATCAATCCCAAGGATGTGAAAACGTACCCTCTCTTTGGTGATGGCGCCGGAGCCGTGCTGATCACACGCGGCAACACGGATGAAGGATTATTGAGTGTCAGTCTTGGTTCCGATGGCGCGGGTGGCCCGTTGCTGAACCGCCCCGCTTGCGGTTCGAAGCTTCCTCCCACAGCCGAGTTGATCGAGCAGGGCCAACATTTCCTGCAGATGGATGGCAGAGCTGTTTTTCGTTGGGCTGTCACAACTCTGTGCGACACGATTGGCGATGTGCTAGCCGACTGTGGTTTAACTGTCGACGACATCGACCTTTATATTCCGCATCAGGCCAACATTCGGATCATCAACGCGGCCATCGATGTGCTTAAGATTCCGCGGACCAAGGTGTTTTCAAACCTAGAGCGTTACGGGAACACGTCGGCGGGATCTATTCCCCTGGCATTGGACGAAGCGATAGCAACTGGTCGGTTGCGCCGGGGTCAGCTTGCGGTGATCAGTGGTTTTGGAGCTGGTTTGGCTTGGGGCACCGCGGTGATTCGGTACTGACAAAAATGTCGGGCCCTATGCTGGCGGGCCGCGCCCGCGGCGGCCCGCCCTAACAAAATCAGGCGCTAAACGGCATCATTTGCTGGGCTAGGCTTCTTTCACGGATCTCGCTAACAAAATCGCCGCCAATTTTGAATTCTTCTATAGCGGGCGGAATGACGCGAATAGGGGACGCCATATTCCTTAATTCCATCAGCAATATCCCCAGCCTGTTCTCGCCGCGCAAGACTCCATCCTCTCCCAAAATCGCGCCCCAAAATGAATCCTTTGAAGATCTTTCAACGATTGGCATTCTTCTCGACTTTTCAAAAATCGCCCGCATTCTTCTGGGATGCTGGGCCAATTTCACCTGAAGCGCCCATCGCATCACGCTAGGCCGAATTTCCTCCCAATCTGATCTTGTTTCCGCGATCCACTCCTTTTTCCGGGCGATTCTTTTCGCTATCATGGGCAGATTCGCTCTCATTATCTCAGCCTGCCATTCGCGCCTATGCGGATATCTGCAGGCTTGATAAAGCGCCTCGCTTGACCCCGCCTTGACCCCATTCACCATCAACGGATAATCATTGGACATATTCGAAAGCCCGCCAAACGCCTCCTTCACCTTGAAAAAAACCGCGCAGTTAACGGCCACTGCACCATCATGATTTTCCCAATTCATAAAAACTCCTTGCTGGGGCTTCTTTTATCTTCCAGCAAGGGCGGCTGCCCCAAAAACCGCCCTCCACTGACGTCGCGACAATGAACGAAGAGATATGTGGCAGCCGGATGGCCGCCTGTTAACTCGCTGGGCTGGCTTTTGCCGCCTGCCTTTACAATTTCTTCACAATTGGGCCGCCTAAAAGCAGATCTGCCATTTGGCTGGCATGCTTGGGCGGAAGGGCAAATAACTAGGTGAAAAGAATTAAGCGCGCTTTTTCAGGGGGCCGGGCGGGGGCGCTGCTTCCAGCTTGCCCGCCCGGCACCTTGATGAATGCCAAACATCGTGTTGCAAAGGGTATTCGCAGGCCAAGTCAAAATATTTTTTGAAAGTCAGAGTTAATCTTGAGAGGCGGTTTAAGGCTGGGAAGAAACCGGGCGCCAGTGGGGCCACATCGCGCCATGACCCGATGAAAGTCGGGTAACTTGGCGTTCGGTTCGGTCGGAAAGGTTCATCGCGTAGAGTTGCCTGATACCGGAGCGCATGGATCCGTATAATATCTGTTTGCCATCGGGCGAAGGGGTGGGGTGGTAATGCAGAGTCCCGGGTGGCGAACGCGTGAGCTGTTTCACAGCGCCATCGAGAGTGACTTGGAATAGCTCCACGTTGCTGCCAGACTTGGCCGTGTAGAAAACAGAGCCACCATCAGCAGACCATGCAGGAATATCGCTGCTGCCATCGTGAAAATCCGGGACATCGAGAAACAGGATCCAACCTTGATAGCCGTTCAGATCCGCCAGTTTTCTCAGTCCGGTACCGTCGCGCTTGACAATGTAAGGGTTCCAGTGGCCATGGGTTCCGCTCACAAAAAGCAACCACACGCCGTCGGGAGACCATTTGGGCGCGAAATCAAATGGATTGCCCGTCTTAATGTGTTTCTTTTCCGATCCATCCACATTTGAAATGTAAACTTGGTAGTTTTCATGGTAGCAGACACGCTTTCCATCCGGGGAAGCTCCGTAACCGTAGGCAAACCCCGCTCCTCCGGCGGAAACATCGCGCTTGTTGCGCCCGTCCATATCCATGATATACGGCCTGGAAACGCCACCAATCAAAGGTGTGAATCCGAGAGATTTCCCACCAGCAACAAAAAACAGGCCGCCATTGTAATGGCTGACACGGTCAACGGCGGTCACATTGGTGATCTTCCCGCTAACATTATCGATCAGACATGAGTCCAGAGACCATTTACCGGGATTCATCCTGAATGCCTTATGCTCTTCTTCCCATTGCGCATTCTCCGGGTCTTGCCAACCTCGTGAAACAATGGCTTGCTTGCCATCGGGAGACCAGCCAGCAAACTGCGTCCATGCGTTGGGATTATCAACCAGATCCGAGGCGATGGTTTTACGCCCACCACCATCAGCTTGGGCAACGATTGCCCTCATGGTGCGGACATTGGCGTGCCTCCCACCGGGCAGATTGGTACGAAGTTCGGTGTAGCCAATGGCAAGAGAATCAGACTGGGCTAGCGAAGCCGAGACGATTAGGTTGAGCAGGACAATCATGAAATGTTTCCAGAATCAGGGACGTGGCCTGAACTGAAGCGCGAAAAGATCGGCATCAATCAGTACCATCCGTAACCGGACTGGTTTTCCGGCAATGGCCGACAGGCTCGTGCCTTTGCTCCATATCACTTTCTGTTCTATGGCATCGCCGACAAGTTCCTTGCAATCGGACAAGGAAAATCCGGGGACCGGCACGCCTGCCGTGTCTTGGATTTCAATTTTCAGGCTGCCGCCGGCGCTGGTCGAGTAGTTCACATAAAGGTCATCGCCAACAAAACGCAACGGTTTTGTCAGTATCTGTCCGGGTTCGCCGCCTGCGCGGACCGATGCAAACCCGTCGGTGCGCAGCACAAACCTGCGGAACGGAGTCGTGTAGATGGACATTTCAGTGGGGCCCGTAGGGACGACGTTCAGGGCGGCATAGTTGGAGCGGTTGCCCCATCGGGAAGGATCGAGACCCGGGCGAATGAATACTTGCCGAAATGTGCGATCAAATGGAGCATCACCGCGCGCGGTCATGAAACCGATATCGGTACTTTCGCCCCGTGCGGGGTAAAACCGGGTGGGAGTTGCAATGTAAATATGGGGTGCCCGGAAGTAGGGGTGGGTCAGGGTGGTGTAGATGTGTTCGTCTGGGAAATTAGGCTTGAGCGGCACAGGCGGTGTCCAATGGATGAAATCAGTGGAGGTTGTGCGACAAACCGACCTCCATTTCTTGTCGAGAAAGTGCCGGAAATAGCAGACGTAGCAGCCTTCGTTTGCAGACCAAAACGAAACATTCTGGGAATCGAACGCGTATTCCCGTGAATACGTAATGACAGGTTCCTTGCGCGATTTGCGCCAGTGAACGCCATCTTCGGACAAAAAAGCCATCAATCCGGTCTTCACGGTCCCGGCCAATGCCTTGAAGCGCTCCTGTTTGGGAATATCGGGCCGAACATCGAGAAATGGCGAGAAATTATGGCAAAAAGGTGGTTCATGGAGAATCACATTATTAGCCTTGTTCCCGTCGATTTCAACGATACCCAACTTGGGTTGTGTCCAGTTGATACCGTCCGTGCTTTCGCAATACCGAGTCACCTCGGTAACGTCGCCATCGAATCGGGCGCCGCGTCCGTCGCGGGTGTAAAGTCGGAAAAGAGAGCCATCCTTGATGATGGTGCCGTATTCAAGGTTGTTGGCAGGTTGTTCCGTGGCGGCTGCGAGCCTTGGTTCATGCAGGTGCAGGGTCGCGTTGTCGAGTTGATCGATGAGGAACCGATCGACAAACAGTTCGAGGCGCGAACCAATTTCGAGCGGTTTGCCGCGAATGTCCGCTGGTGTATCAGACCGGATCGGGGTTTGGGCGAAACCCCGATGGGGCAGAACCAAAAGGAGGAACGCGAAAAATACGTGCATTGTTCCCCAAACACCAACAGACAATCGGGTCATTCGGAAGCCTCCATGCATTTTCATTCAACACACGGGCGTCACCAGATTGTGTTACCAGTTGGCACCTTTGGGTTTTGCGCCTGCAACCTTAACCCTTACGCTGTAGAGCGATGTGCGTGCCGTAATGAACAGCGTTTTAAAATCGTCGCCACCAAAGCACAGGTTTGCCGGATTCTCCGGCACTTCAATCTGGCCAACCAGTTTGCCATCGGCATTGTAAACATGAACCTTGTTGCCGTGCGTGGTGTACAGATTGCCTTTGACATCGAGTCTTATTCCATCACTGCCCTGCTTGATCACGAAGATTGTTTTGCCCAACCGGCCATCCTTGTCGATGGCATAGCAATGGATACTCGCAGGCAGCTTATGGAATGCCGGATCGGGATGGCGTGTGTTTCCGCCTGTATCGGCAACATAAAGACGTGATTCGTCAGATGAAAACACAATGCCGTTGGGCATGGGCAGATCTTTGATGACTGGGTCAACCTTTCCCGATATTGGATCGAGCTTGAAGACCCAATGGCCTGGGATTTCAGCTTTCTCCTTCAGGCCCCACGATGGATCGGTGAACCATAGGGTGCCATCCGATCGCACAGCCACGTCGTTGGGCGAATTGAACCGCTTGCCATCGTATTTGTCTGCCAAAACGGTGATGTCGCCATTGGCCTCGGTGCGCACAAGATTGCGGCCGGCATGCTGGCAGGAGACTATCCGCCCCTGCAAATCGAGGATGTTGCCGTTGGACTCTTGGCTTTTGCGGAAAACCGAAAGGCCGTCAGCTTCAGTCCATTGCATGATATTGCTGTTTGGAATATCAGAAAAAATCAGCTTTTTCGCGTTAGGCAACCATGCCGGGCCTTCCGTGAACTTCATGCCGCCGGCAAGTTTTTTCACGGTGCTTCCGGGCTCGAGCAGCGGGTTGCTGTCATCGGCCCGCGCGGTGGCAATCAATAGAACCAACGCGCAACCACAAATGGTTGCCGGAGCTTTGGAGAGCCGATGATGAATCATGTTGGAATCCTTGGGTGTTGGTTCTACTGATCAGGAAAAACAGTGATGTCATTCACCGAGCACAATGCATGAAGGCTTAGGCATGGCAATAGTATTGCCCGAAGGAGCAAGCTTTCCGGTGTCAGGGGCGATGGCAAACACCGAAAGGTTGTCTCCAGGCATATTGGCACAGATAAGCCACTTGCCCCCTGGCATAATGGAAAGGTTTTGCGGACCTTTGCCACGGCTGGGAACAATTTCGATCAATTCGAAAGACTCTTTTTCACCTAGGCGGTACATGGCAATACTGTCGTGCCCACGATTGGTGGCGTACAGGAACCTGCCATCGGAAGAGATTTTAATATCTGCGCAGTAGCTGGTTCCCTTGAAATCAGCAGGCAGCGTCGTGATGGTTTTTCGGGCAGAAAGCGCTCCCGTGGCCGCATCAAAATCGAACATGGTGACGGAGTTGGCCAGTTCATTCACCGCGTAAGCTCGCTTGCCATCGGGGTGAAATACGAAATGACGAGGACCAGCGCCGGGAGGGCACACGGCATATGGAGGGTCGTTGGGTGTGGCCTTCGATGTTTTGGGATCGAGACGGTAAATCAGAATTTTGTCCATACCCAAATCGGCTGCATACAGGAACCGATTATCAGGACTTGGCACAAAACAGTGGGCATGTGGCTGTTTCTGGCGGCCAGCGATCACGCTCGAACCGTTATGTTTGATGAATGATGCGGAAGGCTCTAGGCCACCATCGCCCCGAACGGGAAGAGTGGCCACGCTTCCTGACGCGTAATTGGCAACAAGGATCGTCTTGCCAGTGGCATCCGCCTGCAGGAAGCATGCCGCCGAGCCACGCGCAGACTGTTTGTTGATCAATTCCAGATGCCCGTTGGTTCCGATGGCAAAGGCAGCGACATCTTCGTCATCTTTGCTGCCAAACTGCTTGGCATGAATCGAATAAAGAAATTTCTTGTCGGGAGACAGCGCGAGAAAAAACGGATTGGGAGTTCCGACATGCTTGTGAACTGGTTCAAGTGTGCCGGTCTTCTGGTCAAATCGGTAGGAATGGATCGCACCCTGTTCGCCCGTGACAAAAGACGAGACTAACAGAAGCGGATCGGCAGCAATCGATACAGAGGCCATGGCCAAAGCAGCGATAACCGTGCAAGGCATGCGATAATGGCAGTTGGACACGGCCTGATCTCCGAAGGTTATTGCAATAGTGATACCGACGAATCAGATTTTGCCTTCGCGCCCCAATTGGTGGAAATAGTGTTCCACTGTGTGCTGGTTTTCCAGCAACCAATCGATGGATGGTTCTCGGTTCATCGCCTTGGTGAGCACTTTTACCGTGGCTTCGCGGTGGACCTTGAACAGGGCGTCGTGGTCTACCTTGCCAGGTGCCAGTTCCAGCACGGCTGGATCCAACCATACGGAATAGATGATCCCCAGATCTTCAGCTTTTTCACGGGGAATGACGCCCGCGCGCACGGCATCGAGCACGCCATGAGCAATAGCGGCTTGCACCGTGCCCATGAGAATGCCGGTGTAACGCTCGCTTTTTACCGTGACCTTGCTGACCATCAGCGTGGCTGGCTTGACCTGAACATCGGAATTCAAAATGGCAAAGACGCGCGTATGCCCCTTGACCTGATCGCCCACAAGCGTGGCCAAGGCCGTGCCTACGGGGCCATCCAGTTCGCCGATAACAATTTCGGGTTCGGCGCAGAGGTATCCCTCGTCGCCTTCAACAAGCGCCTCTGCTGTGCGCATGCCAATTCTGTCGGAATTCTTGCTCACGGTGTGTTCCTGCCCTTGGTTGTTGTCAATCCTTGCCTGTTACGGGTTTGAACGCGAACGGTTTGCCACCCAGTACCTGATCGGAGGTAACCGTTGGACAAACCACTTTCTCCAGATGCTCGATAAACAATCGGGTGCCTTCTTGATGAGAAACCATCGGCGCGCGCGCCGGATTGTACATGCTGTCGGTGAGGTCCCGCACCAGCACTGCGTTTTTGCCATTTTTTGATAATTGGCGCAAACCGAAAGGCCTACCAGCGACGCACATATTCACATGGACACCGACAAGCGCGACATTGCGGATCTTGCGTTCTTCAAGAAGGTTCCAGATCTCCACCCCTGAGTCGCTGATGGCGTCGCGTTCTTGGTCGATTTTCAAAACATCGATCTGCCGGGTCCAGGGCGCCCGCGGATTAAGGCCTTTTGCCTTGAGTTCTGCTGCCCAGGCGGCGTGTTCGGCTGGATCGTCGTCTTCGCCACCGTCGGTTTGGTCGATGGGGTACTTCAGTTTTTCCTCGGCGGGAATGCTCTTGCACCATCCGTCGATGCCATTGGGAAGGTTGGCGGCCTTAGGTGCGGATTGAGCACGCTTGCGTGCCGGTGTGCCTGCGTACGGCGTCATGCAACTGCTGGGTGCATGAATAATCAAGACTCCCTTGTCGCGGCATTTCACAAGGAATTCGTTAGCCCTTGGCGCCATTTCGGTTTCACGCCTCACGGCATTCAGGCAGTGATGAAGGTCCCACATATCGCAGACAATCACGGCTGTGACCGCGGGATCCCACTCCTCGGCGCGCTCTTTCGCGGTGCCCTCAAGGGTTCGGGTACGCAGCGTCAGGTGGAACGGATCGGCAGCGGAAATGTTCAGCACGGCTGTTAACGCAATCATCCAACTCATCGGGCACCTCCTGTCGCAAGCAGTCGCAGGCAAACTGGTTTGCCTACCTTGGCGGAAATACTCGTGGGTTTCGGTACCCCCGTTTTCTGGTCGATCGCAAAAACAATGATGGTGTCAGCGTTCTGATTGGCCACGAGCAGCCACTTTCCTGTGGGATCAACAATGAAGTTGCGTGGTTCCTTGATTCCTGCCGTGGCAAAGCCAGCCACCGCAAGCGTGCCGGATTCAGGATTCACCGTGAAAGCCGCGATGCTGTCGCCCCTGCGGTTGGATCCATAAATGAATTTGCCGGAAGGGTGCGCAACCACCTCGGCGGTGTAGCTGTCGCCTTTGAAGTTTTTGGGCAGGGTGGAGATGGTCTGATAGGAAGTCAATGCGCCCGTTTTGGGATTGTGCGTGAATGCCGTGATGGTATTGGCTAATTCATTGATCACAAAAGCAAACTTGCCCGAAGGATGAAAACAGAAATGGCGGGGGCCGGAACCTTTGGGAACCGCCACATTCGCTGGATCTGCTGGCGATAGGGCGCCGGTTGCCTTGTCAAGCTTGTAAATGAGGACCTGATCCAGACCGAGATCCGCAGCGTAAACAAAGGTCCCGGAGGGATCGGTATTGATGGAGTGCGCGTGGGGCGCCTCTTGGCGTTGTTTGTTAACGCTGGAACCCATGTGTTGAATGAACGATGCGGGCTCACCAAGGCTGCCATCCGGGCCCACGCGATATGAGACCACGCTTCCACCGCCGTAGTTCGCTACCAAAACCGCGGTTCCTTCCGGGTTCAGAGTGATATGGCATGGCCCACCACCAACGGTGGACTGGTCGTTGATGGGCTTGAGTTCGCCTTTGGGCGACAGTTCGAACGCGGCAACTGCTCCGCCCTTCCGCTTGCCTGATTCGCCTACTTCACCCACAGCATAAAGCTTTTTCCCGTCTGGATGAATGGCCAGGAATGACGGGTTGGTCATTTTTGCCGCCAAAGCTGGTTCACCCAACGCACCCGTGGCGGAGTCGAATGTGAGGCGATAAATGCCTTCGCTAGTAGGGCTATTGTAGGTGCCGACATACAGATTGTGTGTCGGCTGAACGGGCGCCAATAGCGCGCAGGCCAGCAAAAGATTCATGACGGAGATTCTCCCTGACGTGTTAGATATTCGAGCACCAGCAAGACGAACCCAAAGCCAGCAATTCCCGGGCCCTCGCCGAGAGTCCACCACCATGGCATACCGGCTGAAATATCGATCGCGATCATCGACAATCCAAATACCATGTTGCCCAAGCCGAGGGCCACGACCAGCCATGGCGCCCTTTCAGGCCGCCATGCAATAGCACCCACAAGCACTCCATGAAACGCGTAGAGCGCCGAAGCCGAGCGCGCCAGATACCAGGCTACAGGCTGGTCGGGAAATTCGCCCAGCCCCAGCAGGCGGTGAATGAATATGTACCATGCACCGGGAAAAACAGCGCAAACAGCGGCCAACAAAAGTATGCAGGAACCCATGGCTAGGGAACATTGCAGCAGCAACCGGGCTGTTGCCGCACCGATCATTTCAGGTCGGCGGGCTTGACGCCCTTGGTGTAGCCATTGAAAGAGAATCGGGTGGGCTTGTAGGCGCCAACTAACGCCACATCTGCTTTGGCGGGCACTTCAAGGCCTGTCAACCGGTACGAGGCGTTCACAATCAGGCGGCGCAGGGCTTCATTTTCAAGATCTTGCGAGGCACCCATGGTTGTGGTGAGGCATTGACCTGTTGTCCCGCCCGGCAGCATGTAGCTCTTGGTCCAGACAACCGGCATCATGGGTTGATTGACCTTAGTGGTTACGGCGGGGTCGGATGCCTTCATGCCCGCCACGACTTCACCAAGAACCAGTGGCTTGCTATCGCCCGGCAGCGGTAGGCGCACGCCGTAAACATCAGACGGGCCAAAAATCTCGCCGTCTTCGATACCGCGAAGCAGCGGGTTGTCTTTTTGTTCGGGAATGATGCGGCCGCGTGTCGCCTGACTGCCGTGGTTGCCGTGGTGGCTGATCCACTTCTCGCCCAGCACAAGACGACCAAAACCATCCGCCCACTCTTTACGTTCGCCACCATAGCCGTTGCCATAATGCGCATACGGGTGGTCTTTAGGCATATTGAAGGCGTGGGTGGAAGTGCGCAGGCCAATGACTGGCTTGCCTTTCATCAGATAGGTGTCGATCAACTTCATCTGTTCAGGGGGCAGGGCGCGGAAGCGAAGCCCCATGATCACCAGATCGGCCTTGGCTAAAGCCTCTAACCCGGGAATGTTGTTGCCCTTGTTTGGATTGATTTCGCCGGTGGCAGGATCAATCGCAAACAGGGTTACAGTATCAAACCCGTGGCGCGTGCTGAGGATCTTCGCCAATTGAGGCAAAGCTTCCTCAGACCG
>Ga0209598_10002104_pt1 | contig 15817 bp, 10 predicted proteins | sample M_140807_EF_Meta_FD_187317 | JGI IMG/M metagenome (GOLD analysis project Ga0209598, IMG submission 187317) | Freshwater microbial communities from Lake Montjoie, Canada to study carbon cycling - M_140807_EF_MetaG (SPAdes) (version 2) | ecosystem: Environmental > Aquatic > Freshwater > Lake... | reverse complement strand
AAGCCGCCGGCGCCCAAGGCTGTCTTTCCACCCGTCGGGCCACCACCACCACTACCACCACCACCACCACCACCAATCCCTTGGCCGCCCCTCGAGTAACTGGCAATTGGCCCTGCCGGGAGAGCATTTGCGTGGCTGGCACCCGCTGCTGCACTGAGCTGCTTGTCCTTGGCTAACCCCTTCAATTCTGGGAGCGTTTGCTTCTTGGCCAATTCGGTAGACTGGTCCTCGCGGTTAAACAAACTCGGGTCGCTTGCTACCGATGATTCATCGGTGAGCCTACTGAGCTCCTCGCCTTCTTTTAAAGCGCCAAATTCTTCGGTCCCTGTGACCGCCTCATTGATTCGATCACGTTTAGCGTCACTGAGCTCTAGAAGCGGGCCCTGGAACGCAAAGCGATCCATGGTTGGCCGGCTCGACCAAAACGCAAACCCTGCTATACCGGCAGCAAGCCCCGAAGTTATCGCCAATAAAATTCTTAACCTGCGACGTTTCGTTTCCACACGATCTTCGCTCATTGCAGTCTTCACCGATGGAGTTCCCGCTAGGGAAATCGCTTCCTTGATCTTGTTGCTTCTGGCTGCATCAAGTCGCGTACTCACAGGGAAATTACCGAGCTCTCGTTCGACGCTCGATGCGGTTTGGCGGATCGCTTCGATCTCTTGATGACCCTCAGGGTGCTTGGTCAACCAAGCTTCGACAAGTTTTCGGGATGCCTCGTCGAGCTCGCCAAGCGCGTAAGCCGTCAAATACCAACCCTCGATGGGTGTATGGGTGTCTTCGAATTCGTTCTTGTTTCTATCTGCCATGATCGTCTCTTTTATCTTTCGTAGGTTCGGTTTGATTCGGGATTGGATTTCAATTGCCTGGATTCATGCTCGAGCGCAGTCGCCCAAGAGCCTGGTGCAAGAGCACCCCGACATGCGACACGCTCAGATCCATCACCTGCGATATCTGCTTGTACGAGAGCCCCTGACCTAATCGCAGTAACACGGCCTCTTTTTCAAGTGCCGGCAGACTGCCGATGCACTCTTGGAGCGTTTTGTTTTGTTCTCGGTCAACGACCGCATCGTGCGGGTCGGCCTCTCGCGACGACGTGACGGTCGTTGCGATCTCATGGGACTGCTTCGCCATACGGGATTCCTTTCGATGGATATCCATCGCAATGTTTCGACATGTTTTGAACAACCAAGCGTCGACATAGGACTCCACCTGAGCCCGCGGGGCTTTGCACAAGCGAACGAAAGCCTCCTGAACGCAATCTTGGGCTAGGCCCGGATCGCTAAGGCCTATGAGCCGCCCGCAATAGGAAAGCAGCGGCTTCTCCAGTCGGTCAAAGACCGTCTGCAACCAACGGGAATCTTCGCTCTGTGAGTGTTCCTCTGAAGCCACAATGCAACCGTTTCATGCTTTCCATTGGGGCACTACCAAGGCCCATTACCTCGTGCCGACACCCAGTAAACGCCGAGCCAAACCTTTTATTAGCCTATTTCATGAAATTTCTTAAAGTCGCCTGCCCTTCGCGGATCTCCAGCCTGCGGCTACGATTACCTGATCAACGATCCGCCCTGATTCAATCCCCATTGCCTACTACAGAAATCATGGACTCTCAAGACAACCAGGTCGTCATTGTAACCGGCGGCGCAACTGGAATCGGATTTGGAATTGCCGAAGCCCTCGCCAAAGCCGGTCTTCGGGTCGCCATCGGCTCGCGTCGAAACGATGTGGTCGAGCAAGCCGCCTCAGAACTGAGAACCTCGGGAAATCCCAACGTCATCGGTCTTCCCCTAGATGTGACCGATCGGACCAGCGTCCAGGACTTTGTCGACCAAGTCCGCAAGCAATGGGATCGGATCGACATCCTGGTCAACGCCGCAGGGGTCAACATCAAAAATCGCACCATCGGTCAGATGCTCCCCGAGCAGTGGGACGATGTCATGGCAATCAATGCTACCGGGGCTTACAACATGATCTATGCCACCTTGCCCGAAATGCGAGCCCGCCACAGCGGAACCATCATCAATATCTCGAGCGTCACCGGCAAACGGGCCCTTGCCCTCGGAGGTGTAGCCTATGCCGCGAGCAAATTTGCGATGACCGCCCTGGGGACTTGCGTGGCCAACGAAGTCGGCGCCGAAGGTGTCCGAGTCACCAATATCTACCCCGGTGAAGTCGACACGCCGATTCTCGAACAGCGTCCAGTCCCTGTCTCCGAGGAACAGCGACAGTTGATCCTGCGGCCCAGCGACGTCGGTCAAGTCGTCGCTTCCATCATCGCCCTGCCACCCAGAGTCCATATCCCGGAACTTGTCATCAAACCGGTTCACCAAGGATACGTCTAAATCTCCTGCATCAGGCTAACGACCCATCGTCTCCCAGAACTCGCGGCAATGCGGCGAGTTTTCGACTAAAATGGACCGGTGATTCAAATGCCAATTCTTTGGCCTCTTGGACTCCCACCCCATCAACCCTCCACGAATCAAAGCTCTCATGATCCTCTCATCGCTTTTGAACCTCTTACGGGCTCCTGCGTCACGGGCTCGCGCACATCGACGCTGGGCTTGCATGGCTTGGCTCCTAGCATGCGCTGTCAATGAGTGTGTCGCCCAGGACCAAACGTCGCAAGGAACCGTCCACTCCTTTAGCCGACAATCGCTCACAAAAACCTATTTCAGCGAAGGGGCCGGGGTAGGGGACCTCAACGCCGACGGCAAACCCGATGTGGTCTATGGGCCCTACTGGTTCGAAGGTCCTGAGTTCAAGGTCTCGCATGAGATCTATGCTCCCAAACCCCAGCCGATGAACGCCTATGCGGACCACTTCTTTGCTTGGGTCCATGACTTCAACGCGGACGGCTTCAACGACGTGCTGAGCGTCGGCTTTCCCGGAACTCCAGCCTACGTCTACGAGAACCCTGGCAACCAGGACGCCTCGCACGGTCACTGGACCAAGCACCAAGTCTTCGACTGGGTCTCGAACGAATCCCCCGCCTTTACCGATATCAATGGCGATGGCAAACCGGAGCTCGTTTGCACCCGTGCAGGGATGTTCGGTTACGCCGAGCCCTCCGGCAAAAACTTCGAGGCTTGGAAATTCACCCGTATCTCCGAAGTCGTCGCACACGAACGCTTCGGACACGCTCTTGGGGTCGGGGATGTCGACGCAGATGGCAAGCTCGATGTGATAGCCAACAATGGATGGTTCAAGAACCCAGGACCAGATCACTCAGGTCTTTGGGACTTTGAAGCCGTCCCCTTTTGCCCTGGCGGTGCAGACATGTTCGCTTACGATGTCAACGCCGATGGGCTCAATGACATCATCACCAGCCTCGATGCTCACGGCTACGGACTGGTCTGGTGGGAGCAGCAAAAGTCCCCCGATGGCCAGCGAGAATTCAAACGCCACTTGATCATGGGGAGCAAGCCATCCGAGAGCCCCTACCGCGTTCACATCTCCGAACTCCACTCGGTGAAAATGGCCGACATCAATGGCGATGGACTCCAAGACATCGTCACTGGAAAAACCTATTGGTCCCATCATCGCCAAAGCGCCGAGTGGGATGCTGGACCAGTCGTCTATTGGTTCGAGCTCAAGCGATCTGATCAAGGGATCGAGTGGATTCCTCATCTTGCTGACGATTCCTCGGGCATCGGACGTCAAATCGTCATCGCAGATGTCGACTCGAATGAAACTCCAGACATCGTCGTCGGAGGGATGCTCGGCTGTCACGTTCTTCGCCACGAGCAAAAGAAACTCGAAGGGGTCGCGTATGAGGCGGCACAGCCTAAAGCACGCCGAGAGCTCAAAGAGGATCTCTCGGGAACCGATGCTGCCGCCTACATGACCGTTCCAGAAGGCTTCCACGTTCAACTCGCCGCAGGCGAACCACAGGTTCACCAACCCGTGGCGATGGCTTTCGACCATCGCGGACGACTCTGGGTCGCCGAAGCTTATACCTATCCCAAACGAGCACCCGAGGGTCAGGGGATCGATAAGATCGTCATCCTGGAAGACACCAACCAAGACGGAATTTTCGATACACGAAAGAATTTTATCGAAGGACTCAATCTGGTCAGCGGCCTAGAAGTTGGCTTCGGTGGGGTCTGGGTCGGCGCTGCACCTTACCTGCTCTTTATCCCCGATGCCGATGGCGACGATGTTCCCGATGCAGAGCCGAAAATTTTGCTCGATGGCTTCGGGTACCAAGACACCCACGAGACGCTCAACGCGCTGAACTGGGGGCCCGACGGTTGGCTCTATGGCTGCCATGGGGTCTTTACGCATAGCAAAGTGGGCAAGCCCGGGACGCCTGACGACCAGCGAACACCTATCAACGCCGCCGTCTGGAGATACCATCCGATCAAGCACCAGTTCGAGGTCTTTGCCTGGGGGACGTCCAATCCCTGGGGTGTCGATTTCAACGATCATGGCCAAGCCTTCATCACCGCGTGCGTGATCCCCCACCTGTACCATGTGATCCAAGGAGCCCACTATCAGCGCCAAGCCGGTGAGCACTTCAATCGCTATGTCTACTCGGACATTAAGACCATCGCCGACCACTTGCATTACGCCGGCAGCATCGGTGACCACGCTTGGTGGGGGCACGAACCGGGTATCCAAGACGACACATCCGATGCAGGGGGTGGTCATGCCCATTGCGGTGCGATGATCTATCTGGGTGACAACTGGCCAGATCGTTATCGCAATCATATTTATTTCAACAACATTCACGGCAATCGTGTCAACATGGATCGCTTGGCCCGCGATGGTAGCGGCTACGTAGGAAAGCATGGCGACGATCTGCTACTGGCCAACGACCGTTGGTTCCGAGGTATCAACCTGCGAACCGGTCCGGATGGCTCTGCTTATCTGATCGATTGGTACGATCGAAACGCTTGCCATCGCGTCAATCCAGAGATTTGGGACCGTACCAACGGGCGCGTCTACAACATCGCTTACGGTGTTCCCAACCGCCAAGCCGTCGATTTGGCGAAACAAAGCGACGCGGACCTAGCCAAGCTAGCTTGGCACAAAAACGATTGGCACGTCCGAGTCTCCAGACGCATCCTTCAGGAGCGAGCCGCCCTAGGGAAACTCGATAAGCTCGCCATCGGCCAAGAGATCGACAAGCTGCTTTCGAGCACCGAGCAGACCCGAGTCCTGCGCGGGATCTGGCTAGCGCATGCAACGGGGTTGCTCGATGACGCCAAGCTCCAGTCTCTCTTGGACCATCCATCCCCCTACGCAGTCGCTTGGGCGATCCAGCTACTTTGCGAGGACAAACAAGTTCCCGACGCTGCGCTTGCTCGATTTGGAGAGCTCGCTGCAAATAACAAAAACGATGCAATCGTCCGTTTGTATCTGGCCTCGGCCATCAACCGCCTAGAGCTCGACCAGCGATGGGGGATTGCTCAAGCTCTGGTAAGCCACGAGGCGGATAACCAGGATCGAAACATCCCCTTGGTCGCTTGGTACGGGATCGAACCGTTGGTGGTCAAGGACCCCACAAGAGCGCTTGAGCTGGCAAGCACCAGCCGTATTGGGCTCATCAGTCAATACATTGTACGCAGGGCTGCTTCCGATCCTATGGGACTCGAAGCACTCGTGGCCCAAATGGTTCGCTGGCCCACACCGCAGCAAAAGGAAACCCTCGAGCAAGTGCTTCAGTCGATGGAGGGACGAGTCAACGTTCCCCAGCCGCAGAACTGGAAAGAGGCTTACGAGCAACTCGCAAAAGCCGAGTCTACCGAGATCAAGGACCTTGCCCTTCGCACTGCGGTTGCCTTCGGCGACCAAAGAGCCTTCCCGCAGTTGCGAGATCGGCTGGTCGATAAGAATCGCCCTCTTGCCGAGCGTCAGCAAGCCCTAGATATCCTAGTCAAAGGCAGGGACAAGGAGCTTGCTCCAAGCCTCTATGCAATTCTAGATACCCCCGAGCTTCAGTCCGGAGCTATCCGTGCACTGTCGGCCGTCGCCGACCCCCAGACAGCCGAAAAACTGCTTGGTCTCTACTCTGGGCTTTCGAAAAACGCTCGCGAGGACGCGATCGCAACGCTGGTTTCTCGAGCACCTTTCGCACAAAAATTGCTCGATGCCATCGAATCAGAAAAAATCGCAAGATCGGATGTTCATGCATTCCATGTTCGCCAGATGGTCAGCCTCAACGACAAGGCGCTCGTGGAGCGGATCAACAAGTCCTGGGGGAGGGTCGGCACCTCGTCTGAGGAGCAAAAGCAAGCCATTGACAAATACAAGTCCCAGTTGCCCAAGAATGTCTTGGCCAAGGCAGATCTGAGCCAGGGACGCTCGCTGTTCAACAAGCACTGCATGGCTTGCCATCAACTCTTCGGTGCCGGTGAAAAGGTCGGTCCGGACCTGACCGGATCGAATCGAGCCGATTTGAACTACATTCTAGAAAACCTAGTGGCGCCCAACGCAGTGGTCGGCAAGGATTATCAAATGACCTTGCTGCAGCTCGACGACGGGCGAGTCCTCTCGGGATTGATCACCAAGGAAACCGACAGCGCAGTGACTCTCAAGACGATCAACGATCTGGTCGTAGTTGCCAAAGAGGAAATCGATCAGCGAAAACTTTCAGAACTTTCCCTCATGCCCAATGGACTCCTCGAGCCAATGCAGCCCGAGGAAATCCGAGACCTGATCGGATATCTAGCCAGTCCAGCCCAAGTCCCCCTTAGTGGTCCGCGTCCGGATTTTGATTCCAAGGGTAATGTTCCTGGTGCGATCGAAGGCGAAGCGATGAAGGTCCTAGAAAAGAGTCGCGGGAATGCCCAGGGCCAAGACATGCGTGGGTTCTCGAAAGATCGATGGAGTTCCAACAATCAACTTTGGTGGACCGGCGGTCAACCCAAAGATTCCCTCATCCTCGAATTCCAGGTCGATAAAGAGGCCAAGTACGAACCGCAGATCGTTTTGACCAAAGCCAGAGACTATGCGATCGTCCAACTTTTCGTCGATGATGCTCCGCTGGGCGAACCCATCGATGGGTTCAACAACCCAGAGGTCATCACCACGGGGCTTGTGAAACTGCCGGTCCGATCACTCACCCAAGGAAAGCACATCCTCAAGGTGCAGATCATCGGTAAGCACCTCGATGCCGTACCGGGTTACATGGTCGGCATCGACTTTTTACGTTTGCTACCAGTAGCGAATTGACAGGTTCTAAATCAGCACCGGCTTTTGCAGCTTGCGCCGAACCGGCACCCATTGTCCCACATGCATCATCGTGTGGGACGCCAGGATCACTGCCAAGGATCCGATGGTCGGGAATTTCGCTTGCCAATATTCAGGGCTCGGTTTGTCTAGATCTTCATCGCTGAGTCGATCGATCGCAGAGAAAATGGCCGCGTCCAACTTGGCGAATAATTCCTCATACTGATGCTTGGTCAAAAAGTCCTTCGGATCGTCGCTGCCCGCCGTCGCCTTGCTGTGCTTGGCATCGAAGCCCTCGGGCAAACTCGGAGCCGCACCGGGTAGGACCGAATTGAGAATGCTCGTGTTGGAACTGATCAGATGCCCAAGTTGCCACGCGATGTGATTGCAACCCGGCCCAGGACGCACCATCAAGTCTGCGTCGGTCAGGTCTCCGATGTAACTGGAGTAAACCCTCTGAGTCGTTTTTAGCGAGGCCTTAAGTACGTCTTGCGCTCTCATGCAATCACCTTTGAATCATACCGATGTAAAAATAGACAAGATGCATAAACTGCAACGAAAAAGGATTCTAGCCTTTTCTCTTGCTTTTGAACAACCTGCTTCTAGGATTACAAAACACTAGGTCGGTTTTTGAAAAATTGACAAAGCACCCCAAGAGTTGCTGGCAATAAACTGGATGGTTTATTGCATGTTTTCAGTTTGATTTCAAAAAACGAGGTGTTTAGGAGTCTTATGTCCAGGATGGAACGTTAGTTGCTCTAAGTAGTTGCTCTATGTGCCAAAACAATCCACGGAGGTAAGAGAAAGATGCTTGTACTACTGACTTGCTACATGTTGCTTCATGCGATCAGAGGCAACTGTAAAATGCTAGCCCTATGCATCGCAGGTGGCTTTTGCAACGCTGCGGTGGGCCAAGTTGCCTTTGATGTGAATGCTTCGGCACCCGTTCGTTCGCTGAATGCTCCTAACGCATTTGCACGAACCCCAAACTCAAGACTCGTGTCGGTGGAACTCGACGTCTCGACCCTGTTTCATCCCGGAGCCGAACAAAACGTCAAAGAGGTGATGGTCCAAGCCGCATGCCGGCGGGATGACGTGGTCGTGGTTGACTATTCACCTCGAACCGAGTTGCAATCGGACATCGATGGCCCGATGCAGATCGTGCAGGAGAAAGATCAGTCTCGGGACGCAAATCTCCAGGGATTCGGTGGTTACCCAGGAATCGGTAGCATTGCAGGTGCCTGGAACCAGTCCGAGTACCAAACCCACAGCGTTCAGTTTCTTCAAAAGCCGATCCGTGAACTGACCGTTGCGGCAGGTACCACCAACCGCCAGCGAGGTGTCTACTTCAAGCTTCGGCCCAACAGCCAATCAACTCTCGAAGGTTCCAGAAAGCTCGGTATCCTGCTGAGCGTCCCAGAGAACTGGCGAGCGGATCTGATGGATGTAACCATCCAAGCCGTCGGTTTAGAACCCCCCAATTTTCGACGCGAAGCCGTCGTGGCTAGAGAGTCGTTCGTGGTGGCCCTCTACCAAGAAAACGATTCAGTCGCCAGCGCTGCTGCCGCTGAGTATGTTCGGCAACAAGCCAACCTCGTGCGGTTGGTTAAACTCTATTCGAAGACCATCGAGCATAGAAGTTTCCCGACACCGTTTCACAAACTCGGCGCAAAACTTGATTTGTACGAACCTGAGATTCCAGGCAACTGGCTCGATTCGATCGTTTACAAACCAGGCTCGCTGCATCACACTCGTCTCTCGGCCTTGCCCGTAGATGTTCGAGTGGCGATTATGAATTTCCAAGACCAAAAAGGGCGGATGGAATCGCTATCAGGGCTTTCCACCAGGAGTACAAGCAAACCGCAATCCGGAAACAATCCCGCTTCGAACCAGCCGCAGACTTATACACTCGGATACCGAGGAACCGTCTCGAATAGCAACCGCTAAAGGATCAGCGTTTTGCTCGGCTCTCCAGCAGTCTCCCTTACGAATCTCGGGACTGCGTAGCCAGATAACTCCATACGAAGACCCGCGACGAGAGACTCACCTGTCGACGCGTCGCATTCGAAGTGGGCTGCGCCTGCGACACGGTCAAGTTGATGAAGGTAGTAAGGCACGATTCCCACATCAGCCAGCTGTTTGCAAAGATCCCGCTGCGACTCCAACGTGTCGTTGATCCCACGCAGTAGGACCGATTGGTTCAGCAGAATCACCCCGGCTCGACGAAGCTCATGGCAAGCATCGATCAGTTGGCGATCGATCTCTCTTGCGTGATTCACATGCAAGACCATCCAAACCGACTTGCGCGTCTCCGAGAGCAAACCCGTTTCGAGACGCTCCAAAAAATCTTGGTCGATCCGGCTTGGGATCATCACCGGAAAGCGGGTGTGGATTCGTATTCTTGTGACATGCTCGATGCTGGCGATCTTGCCGAGCAAACCGAACAACTTGGCATTCCCCAAGGATAACGGATCACCCCCGGACAAGATCACTTCGTCGATCTGAGGATTGTCTTGGACATAGCCCAGGGAACTGTCCCACTGAGAAAGGCTTGTCGGAGATTCTTCATAAGGATAATGGCGACGGAAGCAATACCTGCAATGCACGGCACACAGTCCGGTCGCAATCAAAAGTGCCCTGGATTGGTACTTGTGTAGCACCCCCGGTAGGCGTGCAGAGAGACTATCTCCGACCGCATCGGAATCGAAGCCCGACACCTGGAGGTTTTCCTCGGCCAGAGGAAGGACTTGCAATAGGAGCGGGTCGCGGGGGTTGGACAACTCCATCCTCCGGACATACTCCCGTGGAACCAGCAATGGGAAACCAGGTGTCGGATCCAATGCGGGCAACTGGTCCCGGCTCAAACTCAATAGTTCGAGCAATTCGTCGAGCGATCGAACGGCTCTCCGCAAGGACTCCTGCCAAGTCCCGGGGCGCTCGGCCACGGACTCATCAGATCCCATCCGCGGCATCCTCTCGCTTGAGAGCAGGAGAATACTCGTTGATTACAAACAAGATCCCCGCAACGCAAAATGGAATCAAATAGTAAATGATCCGAAACATTATCACCGCGCAGACGATCGAACCTGTTCGATCCTCTGTCGGGCCCTCTAAAAAGGCGATCAAGATCCCTTCGAGGATGCCGTAACCGCCCGGGACGTGAGTCAAAACAGCAGCGATTTGTGCCGTCAAATAGGCGATCAATACCGTGGAAAAATTGATCTTGTCCGGCCCGACAATATCGGGAGGAAGCAGTACATACAAGGTCGTTGTTGCGAGCAAAAAATCCAACGCTGATACAACCAATTGCATCGCCGAAAGCCTAAAGGGGGGCAGAGAAACGGACATCCCCTTAAAGCGAATCGGCTTGCGTATGAATAAACATGCCAACAAATAGACAAGCACGCAGCCCAGGAATATGTATCCGAACATGTGCTGGCTGAGTTCAAAATTCCCAAAGAGCTTCGATTCGATCTTAAAGTGCTCCGCGACCGACGGGGGTAAGTGGATCGGTAAAGCGATGAAGGCAATCCCAGCCAGCAAGAATAAACCCAACCAAAAGGTGACCGATAAGATCGATACCAATCCAATAATCTCAAGGGTGCTAAAACCCCACTTCGAGTACATCCGATATCGGGCCGCATTGCCTCCGAAGAGCCAGCCCAAGACGTTTCCCGATGCATAACCGACGATCGCCCCGGCCATCATTCTCGGGAAGGATAACCGCTTTCGCATGAACCGAATCGCGATCCAGTCATAGCCAGTCAAAATCAAATAGTTGATCGCTGTGAGCAGCAACGCCCCGAGGATATGGATCGTCGGCAGATTATCAAACCCCAGCCGGACTTCTTCCCATGTCACCCCCTTGAGCTTCTTGGAGACAAACCAAATGGCCACAACCATCACCACGAGCACCGCGGTGAATTTGAAGGCATCGCCAAAACGACCTAGGATCGGACCCGCCAAGTTCCCATCCCCAGGGACCACAGTGGGTGTGTAGGGGGATTGGCTATAGGGATCCGGTTCGGACTGCTTAGGGGACGTCATGGAATCTCATGGAGGAAAATACTAAATCGTCGCGTCTTCTAGTATACCCATGGATTCCTCTCTCGCCGAGTCTTACCTTGCTTTTCCTTGCACTCGGCTCTTTCCCAACCTCGCAAACCGCTGAGGATCTCAGGAAAGATCCTCGAAAGATCCTCTGCTGATTGGGCAAAATAGCGAGTCTAGGAAGTTTTTCTCTGTCGAATCGAAAAGACCGGCTTTTCTCACTCTAGGGTCCGATACCGCTTGTAGCGTGATCGTTTCCCCCCCCAATTTAGCCCAGCTTTACGCAGGGTGGGGCTCCTTTTTGCGAGGCTTCTATGCACCAATTTCAACCAATCGCCAAGTGGTTTGCATCCCTGAACTTGCTAGCAGCCTTGGCCATTCCGACCTTTGCTCAGTCACGTGGCGATATTGTCGTGCCTGGCACCGGTGTTCAGCTCAACCAAGTCGGCGATGACTTCGAAGATGAATCCTGGGACTTTATTCCGAACAATCCAAAAAGCACCGAAGACATCGACGAGAACCAACGCCAACCGATGGGCAAGTCGACCAACGGTCGCTGGTACGAAGGCGCCAAACGAGGTCACCCGGATGTCGTTAAGCGAGTCCCGACCCCTCCCGGAGGACTGCCCGGTAGCCAAGGCTCGATGCTGATGAAGTCCCTTTACACAGGGATACCCAACCGTCCTAGCAACAAAATGCATCAAGACGACTTTATCTGCAATGTCCAATACCGACTCGGTGGCACTCTAAAAGTCTCCCAGTCGCCGAATATCACCACACGCGTATTCATTCCACCCTTGGAAGAGTGGGAGAAACGTAATGGGCCTCACTTTGCCTTCCGCGCTGCTGTGGAAACGACGGTGATCGAAAACAAAACCAAATTCCTTTTCTCGAGCAAATCGGAGAAGGATGAGGTCTACTGGCCTGGGTTGTTCATCCTCAGAGGTACCAAGCAAGTCGACGGCAAGAATGTCCCTTACGCTTACTTCCGTGTGCGAGCCGACCGCAACGGTGGTGACTTCCTCGGGCCTGAGATCCCAGAGACCGGCTGGTGGACCCTGGGCTTGTCGTTCACACCCGACGGACTGGTCCATTACTTTGCCCGACCGGGAGTCGAAGAGCTCCGTCGTCAGGACTACATCGCTACCTCGATGCCCTACGGGTACAGATGCGAAGAACTCCGCTCGTTCTTCTACAACGTAGTCAATGGAGACAACGGACGAGATTGGACCACCGACTGGGTCGTCGATGATCCAAAGCTCTACATCATTCAGACCACTCGGATGGCCAAGAAGTAGCGCACTACTTCTTGTAGGACTCCTCGAAGAGCTTCTGCTGAGCCGCAACACTGCCGAGCTCAGCCTGAGTCTGTTGCAACCGGCCGACGACCGCATCAAGCGCCTGCTGATGCGGTGCCATTTCCTTGGCTATATTGTTTTTGGCTTCTTGGGTCGCAGCCATCAGCGCCTGCAATTCGGCAAGCTGTTTTTCTAGCTGAGCGATCGTCGCCTGGGTCTGGTCCATCTTGGACTTCACAGCGGCCAAGTTGTTTTGGATTGGCTGAGCTTCGGCGCTGACCTGAGCGATGGCTTGCTCGAGTGCGGTTTTCTTGACAGCAAACTCGTTGGCCAACCCATTGAATCGAACGAGTTCTTGTTCGAGGGTAGCGATTTCGGCTCCGAGTCCATTGGCCGCTGCACTGGCTCCATCGGCCTTGGCTTGCGATGCGGCTTGCTTGTCGGTGTTGACCTTGAGCTCGGCCACCAACTCCTCCATCCGCTTGTCGGCAGCCGCTTTGGTCGTATTCAGCTCGGCAAGCTTGTTGATCGCATCGGTGTACTCTTTGCTCTTGGCGACATTGGCAGCCGATACATCGACGATCTCTTTGTCGAATTGAGCTTTTTGTGCATTGAAGGCATTGAGCTCATTGGTCAATTGGGTCAATGCGGCATTCTTGGCCTCAACCACTTTGCCCGCTTCGGCAATCTGATTGTCCAATGCAGCCGGATCGGGGACTTGACCTTCTTTCTGTTTTTGGAGAGCTGCCAAGGCATCATCGGCTTGCTTTTTCTCCGCGTTTGCCTGGGTTACTTGAGCGGTCTTGGCCGCAATCGCTTCGGCGGTCTTTGCAACCTCCGCCTGCTTAGCTGGTATCTGAGTCGCATACATATCGACCGTGGCCTTGAGCTGATTCGAGACGTTTGTCATCTCGGTGATCTGCACGACATAGGTGGCGATCAGATTTTGATGATCGGTGTTGGCCTTTTGAACCACGGCGGTTTGAGCGGCCTGTTGGGTGAGCTCTGCCAGGGCTGCTTGTGCTGCCGCAGCGAGCTGTCCGTGTCGCTCCTTGCTCGCCGCAATGGACATCTCGAGGGTTACCGGGTTTGCCGCCAACCTCTTTTCGTCCTTCGGATCGGCTCGCAACCAAACCCGCACATTGCCCATCCAATCACCACTGACTACATGCTGAGAATCCACGGTGATCGCGACTTCTTGACCAGCCTCTTCCAATGCCGGCATCTCGCCTGCAGCATTACCAGCTGCATCCCAGATCTTGACCTTGCGATCTTTGCCACTGGAAACCATCACCCCATCGTTGGCGATCGCGATCGCTGCAGCTCCACCCGGATGGGCGTCCCATGACTTCAGCAGCTTGCTCTCGTTCATGTCCCACATCTTGAGAGTACCATCGAGCGATGCGGTGACCACAGCCCCCGAATCGGGCCTCCAAGCCAACGAGCGGATCTCGTTTTTATGCCCTTGGAGATCTGCATACATCTTGCCCGTTGCCGACTCCCAAATCACCAGGCCCGCTGCGCGGTCGGCAGTGGCCAGCAACAACCCGTCTGGACTAAAACGCAGTGCATAGATCCAATCGGTATGCTTCTTTTGCTCCCACTTGCGCTCGCCGGTGAGCGTGTCATACACGCGGACCATTTTCTGAGGTCCGGCAACAGCGATCAGACGGTTGTCGTCGCTGATGTCCGCAGCCATCACGATGTCGAGCTCATCACCGACCTTGGCGATCCGATTCCCTGTGGCCAGATCGCATAAGACCGCAAAGCCGTCGACGCTGTGGCGTCCGCCACCGATCAAAATCAACTTGCCGTCGCGCGAGAAAGTGATCGACTGAGGTTCCCCTTCCGGGAAAGGCAAAATACCTAGTAGCTGTCCGGTCATCGAATGATAGAGCGAAACCTGTCGCTGCCCGCCGACGGCGATCAGCGGTGACCAAGGAGCAGCGGCAAGAGCCGAGATCGAAGATGCCTTGGCCGTGTACAAAGGAGTCTGCTTCAAGACCGTCGAGGGCATGGGCCCTGGACCTTCGGGCCGACCCGCTGCGGCCACGCTGATCGCCGCTGCACTTGCCATAGGCTTGCGGATCGCCGAACCGCTGTTCTCGGGCATCCCTTGTTCGACCCAAGTCTTCAGCAGATCGATCTTTGCCTGTGCAATCTTATCTTGCATCGGGGGCATCGTCGGTTGCTCTTTGTGAGCCGTCAGCGCATAGAGCCGAGACGAGTCTAGATCTCCAGCAACCAAAACCTCACCGCTACTTCCACCGGCCATGGTCGCTTGGTAGCTCTCCAACGACAATCCCCCTTTTTTGGCATTGTTGTTGTGGCACGATGAGCAATGCTCTCGAAAGATCGGCTTGATATGGTCTTCGTAAGTGATCTTTGCAGGCTCTTGAGCCGACAAGGAGGTTACGCAAGCTCCTGCAAAGAGCGGAGCCAAAACTCGGAGGTACACGGATCGATGGTCTCGCATCGGTTGTCGTCGTCGGTTAGTGTCAATTAGTGATTGAAAATGAATTCGCGGCTATTGAGAACCGCCCAGAATACATCGTGAATCCCCTGGTCGGGATTGGCTGACTCGCTGATCATCTGCATGAGCCTAGCTCGCTCCGGCTCGGCGGGCTTCCTAGACAAACAACGCAAATAGATCTTCTCAATGATCGCTTCAGGAGTCATTCCATCTTTCTTCCAATTCTGGAGTAGCTGACCCTCGTTGATCTTCCCGCTGATCGTTCCACCGTTGATTAAATGCAGCGCCTGGGATAGCGATGGATCGGTGGTTGCCTCTTCGGCGCACACCGTCGTTCGGGCGCTGCGGCCAAAGGTGCTCAGGAAGTAGTTGCTGGTGGCTCCATCGGCGATCTGCACCGCCCGAGCTCCCAGCGGCAAGCCTCGGAACTTGTCCTTGGTCAACGTTACCTGAGAAATGCAATCGAGCATGTTCTCGGCAGGGATCCGCCGAACCGTCGCATGCGAATAGTTTCGGGTATCGTCTTCATTGCCAGGGACTGGAATCGTGGTGCGCTGATAGGTCTGCGAGTTGCAAATATCCCGCACCAGTTGCTTGATGTCGTACTTGTACTCGATGAGCTTGGCTGCCAGAGCATCCAGAAGCTCCGGATTGCTCGCAGGGTTGCTGGCGCGGAAATCATCCACTGGGTTGACGATTCCAACACCGGTGAAGTGCGCCCAAATTCGGTTCGAAACACTCTTGGCAAAGAACGGATTCTCGTTGCTGGTCATCCACTCTGCCAAAACCATTCTGCGATCCTTGCCATCGGTCGTCGCAGGTC
>Ga0209598_10002102_pt1 | contig 15823 bp, 13 predicted proteins | sample M_140807_EF_Meta_FD_187317 | JGI IMG/M metagenome (GOLD analysis project Ga0209598, IMG submission 187317) | Freshwater microbial communities from Lake Montjoie, Canada to study carbon cycling - M_140807_EF_MetaG (SPAdes) (version 2) | ecosystem: Environmental > Aquatic > Freshwater > Lake... | reverse complement strand
CAGGCCAAACCCAGGCTGCTTGCTGGCTGGCCTGAACGGCTCTTCGAACAACGCTTCGTCGCACCCGGATGCAGTTCAAGCCCGCGGATCCGCGATTTGTCGCGAAGCCGTTGGCGTGCAGCTGATGTCCCAGAGATCCTTACCTGGACCTTCCGACGCTCAGAGGCACATTTCATGATCAGCTGGACCCAACGATTCGCACCTGTCACCCAAGGCTTTCATGCCTATGCACGCTGGCTTGTCGGGATCAGCTGGAAAAAATTCTTCCTGCTCGCACTCCTCTTGATGATCTGCGCCAGCATCCTCCAAAGTCTGCCGCCCTTTGCCTGGTTTGCCTCCGAGCACGTGACCCTGAAGCAGGTGGTCGACGTCAAGCGCCATCCGCAACCGGCCGCCATGCTCACCACGACGCTGGTTGCGAACTCGGCAGAAGAGACCTTACCCACCCCAGAGTCCAAGGATCCGCAAATCCACATCGAGATTCAACGAGACAACCAGCCACGGGTTGAAATCAATGTCCCGGCTTCGGGCGACGCGACCGAAATCTTCGAGACCGTGATTCGGGAGATCCACAAGAACATGGTCGAGAAGAAGGGTCAAGCCCACCCGGATGACGAGGACGACGACAACACAATGGGCTCAGGGCCCCGGGTCCACGTCCACACTGGGTCCGGCAAGTTCTTAACGGATCTCGCATTCCTGTGGATCGTTGCTTCGATCATCATCAAAATCACCTACACGGGTCGATTGCGCGCCGAAGCACAGGCCAGTGTGGCGACCGAGACCGCGGAGACTGAGCAACTCCGGCGTCAGGTTGCCGAAGCCCAGATGGCCGCAATGCACGCACAACTCGAGCCCCATTTTCTGTTTAATACGCTGGCATCGATCGATCATTTAATCCAAACCGATCCGCCGCGGGCGAGCCGGATGCAGCAAAGTCTGATTGCGCTCCTGCGCGCCACGATGCCGAACCTGCGTGAAGGCAAAGCGCAATTGCGCAGAACCCTGGGCGAAGAGTTGGCCGTCATCCATCCCTACCTAGACATCCTGAAAACCCGCATGGAAGAGCGCCTGCAAACGAATCTGCAGGTTCCCCCGGGACTGTTGTCGGCCGAGTTCCCCCCGATGATGTTGCAAAGCCTGGTCGAGAACGCGATCAAGCACGGGCTCGAACCGAAGCCGCAAGGCGGTGAGATTACGATTGAGGCCCTGGTTGCCGATGGCCGACTGTTGGTCAATGTGTGTGATACGGGTGTCGGTTTCGGTGCCAGTCCGCCCACCGCAGCCAATCCGACCATTGCACCACTGGGCAGCGGGCTTGAGAATATTCGCGAACGCCTCAAGCATCTCTATGGCACCGAGGCAACGCTGACGATCGCTCGTAACGAGCCCGAAGGCACGGCGGTCCGAATCTCGCTGCCCTACCGGGTCGTGAGCGCCTGAGTCACGTAAACCAATCGGGTACGGGCACGGAAAAAAGACGATGGCACGACACTCTGAACAGGTTAGGGCCATCGTCGCGGATGACGAGCGCTTGCTGCGCGATCAGCTCGTCGCCTGCCTGCGCGAGGTCTGGCCCGAGCTCGAACTGGTGGCGCAGGCCCGCAATGGCCAGGAGGCCGTCGATCTGGTGACCCAGTTCAAGCCGGATGTGGTCTTTCTCGATATCCGCATGCCCGGCTTAACGGGTATCGAAGCAGCCGCCCAGATCATTCAACTGGACTTCGGCGACGACCGCCCGCCGCCCGAAATCGTCTTCGTGACGGCCTTTGATCAGTACGCGGTCGAAGCTTTCGAGCGGGGGGCGGTGGACTATGTCCTGAAACCCGCACAACCCGAGCGGCTGCGCTTGACGGTGGCCAGACTCCGGCAACGATTAGGCCCGGACACGCGGGCGATTCCACCCCACCTGCAGTCCCTGCTGTTTCAACTGGGTAAGCAACGCACATCGCCAGAAAGGACCTTGCGCTGGATTCAGGCCGGGGTTGGCTCGACGATTCAAATGGTCCCGATCGACGAGGTTCTGTTCTTCATCAGTGATGAAAAGTACACCCGGGTTCAGTCTGCCCGAACGACTGGCCTGATTCGAACCTCGATTCGAGAATTGCTCGAGACGCTTGATCCCGAACGGTTCTGGCAAATCCATCGCAGCACCGTTGTGAACGTACACGCGATCGCCAGCGTTGATCGGGATGACCGCGGCCGGCAGTTGGTGCGGCTGCGCGACTGGCCCGAAACGCTCGAGATCAGTCGGACCTTCAGCGGCCTCTTCAAGGCAATGTGAATCGGGGGCGGCGTGGCCTACCAGCCGTAAAAACGCGGCCAGCGATGCAAGACCCCGTCCGTCTCGAGAACCTCGTACTGGGGAAACTGAGCTCCAGTCGCACAGGCGTGGTTGGGCAGGATGCGCAGCTGCGTGCCGACCGGAAATCGCTCGACGATGGCATGGTCGGGCTCGCTCGAGTGCGCCACGATCCCGTGCTCCTGATTGGCCGAACTCATGACATACGAATCGAGAGGCCGACCGAGCGCGTCGCACACGAGGCCATAGCCATAGTCGCGGCCTTGTGCCTGCGTGCCCCGATCGCGGCTCATGGCCATCCAACCGGCGTCCACGAGTGCCCAGCCTTTTTCGCGCTGATGTCCGATCACCGTGGTCAAGACGCTGAGCGCGATTTCCGTCGGAGCACAGACGCCGACGTTGGCCATCACCAGATCAAAAAAGATGTAAACGCCCGCACGCACCTCGGTAACACCCTCGAGTTGTCGGGCCGAGAGCGCGGTTGGCGTGGAGCCTACACTGACGACGGGGCAGGGAAAACCGTCGGCGCGCAGCCGCTGTGCAGCGCGAACACACCCCGCCCGCTCCTGCTCGGCCATGGCCTGCAGTGCCTCCGGCGTGCTCAAGGCGTAGCTCGATCCCGCGTGGGTCACGACGCCGCCGAGCCGGGCGCCACCCTGCGCCGCATCATCGGGGTGGGCGCTACCGCCTACGAGCGCACGGCCGACCTCGAGCAACGCAGCACCCTCGGGCGCCAGACCCGATCGATGCTGGTCAGTATCAATTTCGAGCCAGACCTCAAAGACCTGATGGTGGGTCCTGCCAAATTCAGAAATGGCCTGTGCGGCCTCGACGTTATCGACGATCAGTTTAAGCGCGCAACCCCGCTCGAGCAGCGCACTCGCCTGCGCCAGCTTCGAGGGCACCATGCCCACCGCATAGAGGATGTCCACGATGCCTTCGGCAAAAAACTGTTCCGCCTCTTTGAGCGTCGACACGGTAATGCCGCGGGCACCTGCCGCGATCTGCTCGCGCACGATCGGGACGCATTTGGTGGTTTTCACATGGGGCCGAAAGCGCACCCCGAGCACGTCCATGCGGGCTTGCATACGGGCGATGTTACGGCTCATCTGCGCATGATCAATCAGCGCAGCCGGGGTATGAATCAGATCGAAGCCCACTCGCGGACCACCTGTTCGAGAATTTCCAGAGGCACCGCACCTTGCGAAAGAACGACGCGATGAAAGTCCTTCAAATTAAAGCGATCGCCGAGCTTCGATTGGGCGTACGCGCGCAATTCGAGAATCTTCATCATCCCGACCTTATAGGCCAGCGCCTGCCCGGGCATGACCAGATAGCGCTCGATTTCGACCGTGACCTCGTTTGCGGCCATGCCGGTTTGCTCGACCATGTAATCGATTGCCTGCTCTCGACTCCAGCGCTTGGCGTGCATGCCGGTATCCACCACCAACCGCACCGCACGGAACATTTCGGCTTGCAATCGCCCGAGGTCGTTCAGTGGTTCCTTTTGCAGTCCCATCTCCCGAGCCAATCGCTCGGCGTAGAGCGCCCACCCTTCAACGTAGGCCGTGAAGCCGCTTGCGCGCCGGAAAAAGGGCAGGTCCTCCATCTTCATCTGCAAGGCGATCTGAAAGTGGTGGCCCGGAATCGCCTCGTGATACGCGAGGGTTCGCATCGTGAATTTCGGCGTCCCCTCCACTTTGTATAAGTTCGCGAAAAACACCCCCGGCCGATCGCCATCCAGTGAAGGCGGCTGGTAATAACCGCCCGGCGCCGTTTTTTCGGAAAAAGCCGGGACCTGACGTACCGTGACCCCGAGCTTGGGCCGCAGATCAAACACCTGCTGGGACACCGCATCCGCCTCATCGATGATGGCCTGATAGTCCTTCAGGATCGTCTCTCGGCCCGCCTGGGTGTCGGGATACAGTTGGTCCGAGCGTCGCGCCAAGGTATTGATCTTGGCAGCACGGGTGACCCCGGGAATCTGCTGTTGCGCCAGGATGGCGTCCATTTCAAGCCCAATGCGCTCGACCTCGCGCAAACCTTCTTGATGCAGGGCGTCGGCGGTGGCTCGGGTCGTTGTGTGGTGCGCAATCAAATACTCGTAATACGCTTTGCCCTCAGGCAGGCTCCACGCACCGTCGTTGTTCAAGGGCTTGCGCTCGAGTGCCTCGAGGTGCTGCAACAATCGCTGGTAGGGCGGGTAGACGTCGCGTTCGATCACCGCCACCGCATCGGCCATCAGGGCTTGTTGGGTCTGCGCGCTGATTTTCCCGGCCGGCAATGCGGCCAGTTTGCTCTCGAGCGCTTTGGCTAACGGGTGTTGCGCGGGCGCGGGGGCAATAAAATCCCGAACCTGCACGATCGTCTTTTCAACCGCGAATTTCGGTGGCAACAAGCCCTTGGCTTCCCGAACGTTCAGCCCCTCGGTGACCTGTTCAAACGCGCGTGGAAACCCCCGCATACGGGCGATGTAATCGCGCGCACCCGTCTCATTGGCTACGGCATGAATATTGATGAGAAAGTCCGGAAGTTGGGACTGAATCCCGAACAGCTGATTGACCGGATAACTGTGCCAACGCCAGCGCTCATCTTCGGCTTGTTGCCGGAAATTAAATTCGGCAATCCGCCAAGAGGTCTGATCCTGCCCGGTCAGATCATCGTGGGGATAGCGTTTGAAAATCACCGCATTCTTGCGGGCAATCTCAAATTGGCGATCCTCCTGCGCGATCGAAAAATCATCGAGCCGATCCGAGTACCAGGCCAGGCCCGTGGTGTCGAGTAACTGCAGGCTCGACAACGTCATCGGTGATTCGAGCAACTGCTGCACAAAAACCCGGTCGTAAAACCACGAAAGCTTGAGTGGCTCAAACCACCAGGTGTGGGCTAACAACAGGGCTGCCGAGATCGGCAGGGCGAGGAGCGCAGTCAACACAATCTTCCGAATCGGTCGGGCCAAGTGGTTAATCCAGTGATTAATCCAGTGGTTAACCGCGCAGTCAGTCCAGTGCGAGCTTTTGGCGCGCCACGACGTCCTGATACACCGTTAATTCGGCCTTGATCTGCGCCGCAAATTCTTCAGGCTTATTGGCAATGACGATCGAGCCCGTATCCTCGATCCGCTTGCGCGTCGCAGGATCCTGCACGGTCTTGAGCACTGCGCTGTGAACCTTTTCAACCACCTCGGCGGGCAGACCCTTAGGGCCATAGATGCCGTAGTACGCCATCCGGTTCACCGGCTCCAGACCAATCTCTTTAAAGGTCGGCACATTGGGCAACACCGGAAGTCGGTTGGGCGCTGCGACGACGATCGGAATCAAGCGGCCATCCTTGATGAAGGGCAAGGCCGAGGGCAGGTTGTCGAAAATGACTGGGACCTGACCGGCCACCGTGTCATTGAGCGCGGGCCCAGCGCCCCGGTAGGGAATATGCAACACGAAGGTTCCCGAAAGGCTTTTGAAAAGCTCCATCTGCAAGTGTCCGATGCCCCCAGTGCCCGAGCTGGCATAGCTGTATCGCCCCGGCGCCTTTTTGAGCGCTGCGACGAATTCTGGGTAATTGCGCGCAGGAAAGCTCGGATGGACCGCAATGACATTGGGGGTGGCCGCAATGTTGATAATCGGCGTGAAATCAGTCAGAACGTTGTATGGGATCTTTGGATTGATCGCCGGATTGGCCGCCGTGGTCGACACCGTTGCAACCCCGAGCGAATAACCATCGGGCGTGGTTTTTGCGGTCTCATTCGCACCCACTACGCCACCACCGCCGGCCTTGTTCTCGACGACCATGGGCTGCCCCAGATGCGGCGAAATGCCCTGCGAAACCACCCGGGCAATGATGTCAGTGGTCCCACCCGGTGCAAAAGGTACTACCAGTTTCACCGGCCGGCTCGGATAGGATTGCGCCCCCGCAATGCCCGAAAAACACGCAAAGAGGCTCAGGGCCAATCCCGTCACAAATCGGGCTGGGGCTGACGGCAAGCCGGACAAGGTCAGGCCAAACGTTGAGTTTACTTTTGCAATCATGGGTCGTGCGCTCCAGATCCCCGCGACTCCGGGGCGTTTTCAAGATCAGCGTTAAATTGACTCGTCACTGTACAACCAAGCTCTAGTCCAGCGATTCAAGGCGCCCCGCCAACCCTATTCGGGTTTTCCGTGGCTCAACCATTCATGGACCATCGCGGTTTGGTGGTGTGCGAAGATACAACAAAGTCTTCACTGTCATTGTTTTGCCATCTCACCGATAGCGACCCGATTGGTTTCTCGATATTTCATCCTGGAGTAGCCCGTGATTTTTCGCCACTTAGCGCTGTCCTGCACGCTAGCCGTTTCTGCGCTGACCGCCTCGCTCGCTTCAAACGCCTCGGCCTCGGACTATCCCAATAAAGACCGGCCGATTATTTTCGTCGTGCCCTTCGCAGCGGGCGGGCCGACCGACCGCGTGGCCCGCGATCTGGCCGAAGCGATGCGCAAAACTCTCGGCGCGCCGATTGCTGTCGAAAACGCTGCGGGCGGTCCAGGCGGATTGATCGGGGCCAACAAGGTCGCTCGGGCCAATCCGGACGGCCACACCTTGCTTGTCCATCACATCGCGATGAGCATTTTCCCGTCGCTGGTCAAGAACCTGCCCTTCAAAGTCGAGAGCGACTTTGAATACCTCGGGATGATCAACGAAGTACCGATGACTCTTGTTGGCAAACCGGAATTGCCGGCGAACAACTACAAAGAGTTGGTCGCCTGGGCCAATGCCAACAAGGGCAAGATCAATCTGGCCAACGCTGGACTTGCATCAGCTTCACATTTGTGCGGCATGTTGTGGCAGCAGGCGATTCAGGTCGACATGACGACCGTGCCCTACAAAGGCACGGCACCCGCCATGACCGACCTTATTGGCAATCAGGTCGATCTGATGTGTGACCAAACCACGAGCACCTCCGCGCAGATCGAGGGCAAACGGATCAAAGTCTTCGGCGTGACCACCAGCAAGCGCCTCGAAACCCCGGTCCTCAAGGGCGTACCCACACTCGAAGAGTCTGGCCAGAAGGGCTTTCAGGTCGCAATCTGGCACGGCCTCTATGGTCCCAAAGGCTTGCCAGCCGACGTTCAGGCGAAGATTAATGCGGCGCTGGTCGCGGCCCTCAAGGACCCAGACTTCCTGAAAAAACAAGAAGGCCTGGGCGCGATTGTGGTGAACGACCGGCGCGTGGAGCAAGGCGAGCACAAGAAATACGTCGCCAGCGAGATCGCCAAATGGAGTCCAGTAATCAAATCAGCCGGCGTTTACGCCGATTGACCAGACGATTAACCGGCGACCTTTGAAACGAGCTTAAATCCCGGCAGCCGCCCGCAATGCGGCGGCTTTGTCGGTGCGCTCCCAGGTGAATTCGGGCTCCTCACGGCCGAAGTGACCGTAGGCGGCCGTCTTGGCATAGATCGGGCGCAGAAGATCGAGCATGCGCACGATCCCCTTCGGGCGCAGGTCAAAATGCTCCTGTACCAGCTTGGAAAGTTGGTCGTCCGGAATCCGACCCGTGCCAAAGGTCGTCACCATCACGGAGGTCGGGCGGGCAACCCCGATCGCGTAGCTGACCTGAACCTGGCACCGCGCCGCAAGACCGGCAGCCACCACATTCTTGGCGACATAACGACCCGCGTAGGCGGCTGAACGGTCCACTTTGCTCGGATCCTTGCCCGAGAAGGCACCACCCCCGTGTGGGGACGAACCGCCGTAGGTGTCGACAATAATTTTGCGCCCGGTCAGCCCGCAATCGCCATGCGGACCGCCGATCACAAACCGCCCAGTCGGATTGACCAGATAACGGATCTCGCCCTTGACCAAGTCGCGCGGCAAGACGGGCTTGATCACTTCCTCGATCACCGCTTCGCGCAGGGTCTCGAGCGCGATATCGGGCGCGTGCTGGGTCGACAGGACGATGGTGTCGATCGCAACTGGCCGCCCATCTACATAGCGCAAAGTGACCTGGCTCTTGGCATCGGGACGCAACCAGGGCAGACGGCCATCGCGGCGCAGATCGGCCTGACGCTCCACCAATCGATGGGCGAGGTGGATCGGCGCGGGCATCAGTTCAGGCGTTTCATCGCAGGCGTAGCCGAACATCAGGCCCTGATCGCCGGCACCCTGATCGAGATCGTCGTCATGAGCCTTATCGACCCCACGCGCGATGTCGGGACTCTGCTTGTCGTATGCAACCAACACCGCACAACCGCGATAGTCGATTCCGTACTCCGTGTTGTCGTACCCAATACGGCGGATCGTGTCCCGCGCCACATCGATGTAGTCAATTTGAGCGTGCGTCGTGATTTCACCCGCCAAGACAACCAAGCCGGTATTGCACAAGGTCTCGGCGGCTACGCGGGCAAACGGATCCTGAGCAAGAATCGCATCGAGAACCGCATCGGAGATCTGGTCGGCGACCTTGTCAGGGTGCCCCTCGGAGACGGATTCCGAGGTAAAAAGATAGTCATTGCTCATGGGTTTCGCTTCCTAAATGGGGAGATAGGGCCTGGCAGTCGGCCGGCCCTCCCCAGGAGCGGTCGACGCTTTAGCGGAATTTTTAGGCCGCCCCGCAAGTTGTCTATTAAGTCGGCGGCGAGTCCAATATAGCATCTCGTGCATTGCACCCTTCCAACTCTCCGTTGCGCGCCTTCGTTCAAACCGCTGCTTGGCTTCTGTCGCGTCTGCCACTACGCGCACTCCACGCGTTGGGCGCTGGCGCGGGGCTACTGGTATACGCCGTGTCACCGGGTTACCGGGCAAAACTGGACCAGACCCTCAAGGTCGCTGGGCTGAGTAGTGGTCCGATGCGCCGACGGGCGGCGGCCGAGGCCGGCCGCTTCGCCCTTGAACTCCCCTGGGTGTGGTTGCGCCCCCTCGATGAAGTCCTGGCGCGAATTGGACCGATTGACTGGTCCCCCCTCAACCAAGTGGCCGCCCAAGGCAACGGGGTCTTGTTATTGACGCCCCATCTCGGCTGCTTTGAAGTCGCCGCCCGTTGCCGCGCCAAACTGGCCCCGATCACGGTGCTCTACAAGCCGCCCCGCCAACCTGCCCTGCGGGCACTTGTCGAAGGGGCCCGGGCAATTCCGGGCTTAAGCGCGGCCCCGGCGAATTTGGGCGGCGTGAGAACGCTCCTGCGTGCTTTGCGCCGTGGCGAAATCGTCGGCTTGCTGCCAGATCAAGTCCCGGACGCCGGCGAAGGCGAATGGGTCCCGTTTTTTGGCCAGCCCGCTTACACCATGACCTTGCCGGGACGACTCGCGCAGACCAGTGGGGCCGGGGTCTGTCTGCTGGTGGCTGAGCGCCTGAGTGAGGGGCGTGGATGGAGGGTTCACGTCGACGCATTTCCCGAATCCCCCACACCAGCCGCGCTCAATGCCGCCATGGAGCGACTTGTGCGTCGCTTCCCCGAACAATACCTCTGGGGTTACAACCGATATAAGCAGCCCGCGGGTGTCCCCGGACCCACCGGTCTTTTCACCCCCGTTACCCCTGTTACCCCTGTTAGCCCTGTTAGCCCTGTTACCCCCGATTCAACCATTACCCCACCAACCCTTCCCCCATGATCGGGCGCTTTTTTTCTCGCCTCGCACTACGACTGTTGAGCGCAATCGCAACCCTCCCCTACCCGGTCGTGCGGCGAATCGGGCTCGGTTTGGGAACCATTCTGTGGTGGGCTGCCCGGCCACGACGGCGGGTGACCTTGATCAACCTGCGGCTATGCTTACCGGAGCGGACCGAGGCGCAACGTCGGGCCATCGCCCGCGAGCACTTTGCGTGCTTTGGACGAACGTTTGTCGAACGCTTCATTTTTTGGTCTGGCAGTGCGGATCGAATTCGAAGTCTGGTCCGTTTCGAGGGCCTTGAACACTGGCAATCGCAAGCGGGGCGCCCCGTGATCTTGTTAGCCCCCCACTTCCTCGGCCTGGACGCCGGGGGCCTGCGGATCCAACTCGAGACTCAGTTTGTCTCGATGTACGCCAAACAAAAAAACCAAGTTCTGGACGATGCCATGCGGGCGGGTCGCAGCCGCTTCAATGCCCCGCTCCTCTTGTCGCGCCAGGAAGGCTTGCGCCCTGCGTTGCGTGCCCTGCGGGCGGGCATCCCTTTCTATTTGCTACCGGATATGGACCTGGGCCCACGCGACGCTGTGTTTGTCCCATTTTTTGGAATCCCCGCCGCGACTGTCACCACCGTCGCGCGGCTGGCCCGACTCACCGGTGCGGTTGTGGTCCCCGTCGTTACGAGTCTGCATGATGAGGGCTATGTCACCCGATTTGATCCGCCCTGGGCGGATTTTCCGGGCGAGGATGACACCCAGGCTGCGGCCCGCATGAACGGCTACATTGAGGCCCAGGTTCGGCAGATTCCCGCGCAGTACCTTTGGTCTCACAAACGCTTCAAGACCCAGCCCCCGGAAGCGACCCCGGTTTATGTCAATTTGTGAGGATAATGAGGGATGGCTTTGCGGTTTTCAAAAATGCACGGTGCTGGCAATGACTTTGTCGTCATTGACGGGTTGCGCCAAGCGTTTGAACCGACGCCCGCCCTCTGCCGCTGGCTCGCTGACCGCCGCTTCGGGATTGGTTGCGATCAGATCCTGATCGTTCAGGCCCCGACCCGACCCGATGCCGATTTTCGCTATCGGATCTTCAATGCCGATGGCGGGGAGGTCGAGCAGTGTGGCAATGGTGCCCGTTGCTTCGCCCGATTTGTTCATGATCAGGGCCTGACGGATTCCACCACCCTGCGCGTTGAGACCCTGAGTGGCCTGATCACGCCAAGCCTCGAAGCCGATGGCAGGGTGCGGGTTGATATGGGCTCGCCCCGACTGCAGCCCAACGAAATCCCTTTCAACGCGACTGGACTCAGCGCTCGATCCGAGGGCGAGGCCCTGCTTTGGGACCTGCCGTTGAGTGAGGGGCGTTTACGCGAAATAGTCGTGGTGTCGATGGGAAATCCACATGCGGTGCAATTCATCACCGATGTCGACCAGGCACCGGTCACGGTCGAAGGCGCCGAGATCGAGCGCCATTCGCAGTTTCCGCAACGTGTCAACGCCGGATTCCTGCAAGTCCTTGATGGGCATCACGCCAAACTTCGGGTCTGGGAGCGCGGTGCGGGCGAGACCCTCGCCTGCGGCACTGGTGCCTGCGCCGCCGCCGTCGCCGGAATTCAAACCGGTCGGCTCCAAAGCCCCGTTGAAATCCGCACACGGGGCGGTGTGCTGCAAATAGCCTGGGCCGGAACCGCGATCGGGCAGATCGCGCCGGTTTACCTGACTGGGCCAGCCCAGACCGTTTTTTCGGGGGAAATCATGCTTCCCGCAGTCGATATGCCCTGGATCGACAACCCCTGGATTGACACCCCCATCAACGTACACCCTTCAACTTAGCGCCCTATCCACTGCCGCTGCGGAACCCCCCATGCCACCCGAGAATCCACCCACTCACGACATCTCTGCGCCCCATCCGTCTGCGCCCCATGTGAGCAGCACCAGCGCTGCGACGGCGAACCCCAACGGGTCGCCCGATGCGGAAGCAGTCGCCCGTTTTCTGCTGGACCATCCCAGTTTTCTGGAAGACCATCCGGAACTCCTGAGTTCGATGCAACTCAGCCATCAGAGTGGTGGTCGGACGGTTTCGCTGATGGAGCGTCAAGTCGATGTGCTACGTCAGCGTTACAAGGCGCTTGAATTACGCTTGGCCGACCTGCTGCGCCACGGCGAAGAGAACGACGCGATCACCAACCGACTCCACCAGTGGACCCGACCACTGCTGCTGGTGCGCGATCCGGCCGACTTACCCGACCGGATTACCCAGGGTTTGCACGAACGATTTGCAGTCCCCCAGGTGGCCCTGCGGCTGTGGGGCGTTGGCGCGACCGGCGCAAACCTATCAGGTCGCGACTGGGCTGAACCGGTCGACGGATCCATCCAGGCCTGGGCCGATGCAAATCGGACGCCGCACTGCGGACCCCGAACCGATCAGGGCGCTGCCACCTGGTTCGAAGATCGCGGGGCTTCGACGCGTTCAATGGCGATGATGTCCCTGCGGGTCGGCGCGAGTGCACATGCGTTTGGCCTGTTGGTGTTGGGCTCGGCCGACGTGAACCGATTCGATCCGGCGATGGGTACGGCATTTCTGGAGCGAATTGCAGAAATTGCGAGTGCCGCGCTGTCGCGGCTCGTTGTGGCGCCTCACTAAGCCAGCAGCGACCCACCCCTTACCAACGTTCGCAGCACGATCCAACCCGGTGAAACCCATCGAAGCCTGGCTCGAACACTTGCGTGTCGAGCGTGCTTACAGTGCCCGCACACTCGCCGCCTATGGCCGGGAAATGACCGTGCTGGCCGACCCCCTGAGCCCGCCGGAGACGCTCGCCAAAATCGGCGAAGCCGCCCTGCGGCGCTCCGTAGCGCAAGCCATCCGGGACGGACTCTCGCCACGCTCGGTCGCCCGCCGACTGTCGGCATGGCGTGGTTTTTTCGATTGGTTCGCGCGCCATGGCGGTCCGCCCGCCAATCCAGCCCGGCCGATCCGTGCACCGCGCGCTGGCCAGCGCTTGCCGAAAGCACTCTCGCCAGATGCCACCGCGGGACTGCTTGATCAGTCTCCCGACGACGTCACCCCCGAATTTCTGGCAGTGCGCGACCACGCGATCGCCGAATTGTTCTACTCCTGCGGGTTGCGCCTGACCGAATTGGTCACGCTGGACTGCATCTGGAGCGCGCGCGACGGCCGCCGCTCCAAAGCCTGGATTGATCTGCCAGAACGCGAGGCCACGGTCTTGGGCAAAGGCAATAAAACCCGCCTTGTGCCCATTGGCGCCTCCGCTGCCGAGGCACTGCATCGCTGGCTCCAGGTCCGCGCTCAATTTGTCCTGGCACACCCGCAGGCAGACCCCGACGCCTTGTTTCTGTCCACCCGCGGGACCCGGTTGGCGCCGCGGTCCGTGCAATCGCGCATCGAAACGCTCGGCCGATTGCGTGGCGCCCCGGTGCGCCTGCATCCCCATGTTCTGCGCCATTCGTTTGCCAGCCACTTGCTGCAATCGAGCGCCGACCTGCGCGGTGTGCAGGAGTTGCTAGGGCATGCCAATATCTCGACCACCCAGATCTACACGTCCCTCGACTTTCAACGACTCTCCGCGGTCTACGATGCGGCGCACCCGCGCGCGCGCCGGCGCGACGGCACGACGTGAACCGCCGCGGGCCCCCGGGTCATAAAGCCCCCAGAAAGCCATCGGCTGACGGGGCCGCGCCCGCGCCCAGCCGCCGGGTGGAAGCGTCCCGACAAACCAGCCCCAAGGCCAATCCACGAGCCAACCATCCAAACAGTTCCCGCGTCAGCCTGCCGCCTGGCCTGGCGGAGGCTCAGGTGGTCGTTCGCGACGGCAAAGAACGCTCGCTCGAGCGACGTCATCCCTGGCTCTACGCCGGGGCGATTGAGCATGTCATTGGCGAGCCGGCCAGCGGTGCGACCGTTGCACTCATCGACGCCCGAGGGGGCTTTCTCGCCTGGGCGGCCTGGAGCCCAACGTCCATGATCCGCGCCCGCGTCTGGTCGTTCAACATCGAAGATCGTATCGACCCGTCCTGGTTCGCGGCTCGTTTAGCCAGAGCCGTCGAGCGCCGCAGCCACCTCACCAGCCGCACAAATGCAGTGCGCCTAATCTTTGGTGAAGCCGATGGCCTGCCAGGACTCGTCGTCGACCGCTATGGCGCACAACTGGTAATCCAGTGCCTCGCGGCTGGGGTGGCGGCGCAACGCGATACCTTGGTCGACGCCCTCTTGACGGCGACCGGTTGCGTGGACGTGTACGAACGGTCCGACGCAGCTGTTCGAGCCCGCGAGGGCCTCGAATCGATCACGGGTGCGTTGCGCGGGCTCACGCCCAACGCGCCGATTGAGGTCGAAGAAGATGGCATCCGCTATGGGATCGACATTGTGTCGGGCCACAAAACGGGCTTTTATATCGACCAGCGCGATAATCGGCGAGCGGTTCGCGAGGAGATCGAGCGCCTGCGCGCGCAGCGGATCGGCGAACCCGTCGAGATGCTGAATACGTTTTCTTACACGGGTGGGTTTTCGTTGGCCGCCTTGGCGGGCGGTGCCTCGACGGCTCTAAACGTCGACTCCTCGGCCGAGGCATTGGCGATGGCTGAACTCAATGCGCAGCGCAACGGCTTTGGCCCTGACCAGTTGCTGGTCGAGCAATCCGATGTCTTTGGATGGCTAACGCAAGCCGCTCAGGCGCAGCGTCGTTTTGATCTCATCGTGCTCGATCCGCCCAAGTTTGCTCCGTCGGCGGCCCATGTCGAGCGTGCCGCGCGGGCTTACAAGGAAATCAACCGCAAGGCGCTGGGCTTGCTGCGCCCGGGCGGGGCGTTGTTTACCTTCTCCTGTTCCGGGGCGATTGACGTAGACCTCTTTCAGAAGATCGTCGCGGGGGCCGTGATCGATGCCAACATCGACGTCTCTCTGATCCGCCGACTGGGCGCCGGCGACGATCATCCGATGGCGATGACACATCCAGAGGGCGAGTACCTCAAAGGTCTGCTTCTGCGTCGCAACTAAGTCCAGCCTGCGTTACACTGCCGCCCCGACCAGAGCCGATCCCAGGAGCCCCGCGATGGCCGCCGTCCCCGACTTGATCCCCGTCACCATCCTCACCGGCTTTCTTGGTGCAGGTAAGACGACGCTGCTGAACCGGATTCTGCACGAACAGCACGGCCACAAAATTGCCGTCATCGAAAACGAATTCGGTGAGGAAGGCATCGACAACGAATTGCTGGTGCAGGAGCGTGAAGAGCGCATCGTTGAAATGAACAACGGCTGCATCTGTTGCACCGTTCGGGGCGATCTCGTGCGCATTTTGGGTGATCTGGCGGAGCGGCGCCGGAGCCGTCAAATTCAATTCGAGCGCGTCATCATTGAGACCACGGGGTTGGCCGATCCCTCGCCCGTAGCGCAGACTTTTTTCATCGATGATTCGATCGCTGAGCGGTTCTTGCTGGATGGGGTCCTGACGGTCGTTGACGCCGTCCACGGCTCGCAACAACTCGACGCCAACCGCGAGGCGGTCGAACAGGTGGCCTTTGCAGACCGGATACTCCTATCCAAAACTGACCTCACGACCCCTGAACAGACCGCAATTCTGCGCACCCGACTGGCCGCAATCAACCCCCGTGCTCCGATTCGCGAGGTCCATTTTGGCGAAACGCCGATCGCCGATCTGCTTGATATTCGCGGGTTCAACCTGAACGCCGTCCTCGAATTCTCACCCGACTTTCTGGACGACGACGACCATCTCCATGACGATGCAGTCGGCTCCTTTGTCTTTCGCTCTGACCGGGCATTTGATGTCCAGCGCCTCGAAGAATTCCTAGGGGGTTTGGTTCAGGTTTACGGTCAGGATATGTTGCGGTATAAAGGCGTCCTTTTTGTCAAGAGTTCCGATCGACGTTTGGTTTTTCAAGGCGTCCACCAGATGATGGGTGCA
>Ga0209598_10002101_pt1 | contig 15823 bp, 13 predicted proteins | sample M_140807_EF_Meta_FD_187317 | JGI IMG/M metagenome (GOLD analysis project Ga0209598, IMG submission 187317) | Freshwater microbial communities from Lake Montjoie, Canada to study carbon cycling - M_140807_EF_MetaG (SPAdes) (version 2) | ecosystem: Environmental > Aquatic > Freshwater > Lake... | reverse complement strand
GCGGCCAGCTTTCATTCTGGAAGCGGGTATTGTCCAGACTTTCTTTTTAAGATCAAATTCAGACCATACAGCGCCTCTGACCTCACCTGATCGTGTTGCCGTGAGAATGCAAAGCTGCAAAGCGTAAGCAGTCATGCCCTCTTTTGTTTGTAGCGTTTCTATAAAGGAGGGAACGAGAGGCCAAGGCAGGGCTGGATGGTGTTCGGCCGGTCTTTCCACTAATAATAATCTTTGCAGTTTCAATGACTGTCTCGATCTGGCCGTTTTAGAGCTCAAAGTGCGTGGTTAATGGTAGGATATGGAAAAAGGCCAATTTATCAAAACTGCTTACCGTACGCTTACCGTACAAGTTCTGGCAGCTTCAAATGGCAATATAATGCAGACTAAACTATTGATTTTAATGGCGATCCCGACTGGATTCGAACCAGTGGCCCTCAGTTTAGGAAACTGATGCTCTATCCTGCTGAGCTACGGGACCGTTGCCAAGGCCATAGCATAATGCGTCGGTCAGGGCCAGATCGGCGAGAGGTTGCCGGACTTACCGAATTATAAAATTTGTTGAATGGTCTTTAACCGTTAGGCTTTATAAGAGCCAGGAAACCAGCGAAGCAACCATGCCGATTGATGCCTTGATCATGCACTGCGGACAGCCAGCCCGTCACTTGGCACGGTTGCTGGTGCGCTTTGGCGTGGTGGCCGTGCTGTCGACGGGCCTTGTGGCTTGCTCCTCAAACCAGACCGCGCGCGAGATCAGCCCCGCCGGTGCGCCGTGGAGCACCGGCTTTGCCAGCGGCCTGTTGTCGTTGTCCGAGCGCGACCGCGTTTTGATGGCCTTTGGCGGCGAATACAGCAGTTCGACGGTCCGCAGCCAACTTGACGGAATTCTGGCGCGTTTGGTGGCGGCCAGTGACGAGCCGGGCCATTCCTATCGTGTGATCATTCTGAATTCGCCCAGCCCGAATGCCTTTGCTTTGCAAGGCGGCGATGTCTTTGTGACGCGTGGCCTGCTGGCACTGGTTGACGATCCCTCGGAAATTGCCGCCGTGATGGCGCATGAACTGGCCCATATTACCGCCCGCCATGCCAGCCAGCGCAGCGAGCTGGCCCTGCGTGCCAATGTCGACGCACCCGATGCGGCACAGCCGGCACAGGCTTTGGCCTCCTCGCTGATGGCCAGCAAGGGACAGGTGGCACTTGCCAGCTTCTCGCGCGTGCAGGAACTGGAAGCCGATATGATCGGGGTCAAATGGATGGCCAAAGCCGGTTTTGATCCGTTCGGTGCGGCGCGGATTCTGACCATGCTCGGCCGCGATGCGAATTTGCGCGCTTCGATTTTCGGCGAGAACAAACAAAAGGCCGCGATGAATTTTCTGGCGAGCCATCCTTCGACGCCCGAACGGATCGTCAAAGTGCTTTCGGCAAGCAAAGATGCGGGCGGCACGCCGGTTGACGAGTACGAGCGAATCCGTTGGCTCAATGCCATTGACGGCATGACCTATGGCGATGATCCGGCTCAAGGCTTGATCAGGGGACGGTACTTTGTCCACCCCAAACTCGGTATCAAATTCGCAGCACCCGATACATTCGTGCTGGATAATTCATCCTCGGCACTGGTGGGCGTATTGCCGGGCAAACCGGTGGCCCTGAGGTTCGACCGGATCGATGCGCGTGGCCAGACACCGGAACAGGCCGTGCAATCGGGCTGGGTCGAAGGCACCAGATTGGGCGAGGTCGAAAGCATCAACAGCCACGGCTTCAATGGTGCCACCGTGCTGGCCAAGGGGCAGGATTGGCAATTCCGGCTGGCCGCTTTGGCCAAAGACGGCGTGATCTACCGTTTTATCTTTGCTGCCCAACCGTTGACCGCCGATCTCGATGGTCTGTTCCGCCAGTCGATCGGCAGTTTTAACAGCCTGAGCGACAGTGAAAGAGAACAGGCACGCCCGCTGCGCGTGCGCCATGTGATTGCCCAACAGGGCGAGACTGCCGAAACCCTGTCAAAACGCATGGGGACAGTCGAGCGCCCCTATGAACGCTTTCTGGTGCTCAACGGACTGGATCGTCCGGCGTTGCAGTTGGGGCGCGGTTACAAGCTGATTGCGGAGTGACGGCGCGGGTCATCGTCCTCATACAAAGGCTGCGGGGCCGCTCGGTTCTCGTTCCAGCAAGGCGCGTTTGAGCTTTTCCATCGCGCGGGTTTCGATCTGGCGCACGCGTTCCTTGGAAATGCCCATGTGATAGCCGAGCTGTTCGAGCGTAAAACCTTCGTCCGACAATTTGCGGAACTTCAAAATCATCCGTTCGCGCTCCGACAGCGCGCTGAGGGCCGATTGCAACCAGTGGCTGCGTCGCTCGGTGTCAATCACGCTGCTGACCAATTCGTCCGGCAAGGGCGATGTATCAACCATCAGATCGCCGCGCGTGGTGCCCTCGAATTCATCAGAGTCCGAGATCGGCGCGTCGATGGATTGGTCCGAACTGCCCAACCGCATATCCATCACGGCAACATCGTTGCGCGATACCCCGATGGCTTCGGCAATTTTGGCGTGGATATCAATGCTCTTGTCGGTGCCTGCTTCTTGCGTCAGGCGGGCGCGCAATCTGCGCAGGTTGAAAAAAAGCGCCTTCTGTGTCGAGCTGGTGCCGCCGCGCACGATCGACCAGTTGCGCAGGATGTAATCCTGAATGGATGCCCGGATCCACCAGGTTGCATAGGTTGAAAAGCGCACTTCGCGTTCCGGTTCGAACCGCGCACCGGCCTCCAGCAGGCCGATATGGCCTTCCTGCACCAGATCCGACATCGACAGGCCATAATGGCGGAAGCGCGCCGCAATGCTGATGACAAGGCGCATATGGGCTGCCGCCAATTGGTGCAGTGCCTGTACATTGCCGTTGTATCGCCAGTCTTTGGCCAATTCGTGCTCGTTGTCACGGGTCAGAAAAGGCGCTGACATCGCGCGTTTGACGAAGGAGCGCTTGACGTCGGAGCTGTGATCCATGATGCGGCCTCCACAATGCACGTATCAAGATTACGCGTTGCGGTTGAGCTTGGATCACCGGACGGAAAAGGCGGAAGCTGGACACAAAAAACCCGGCGCCAGGCCGGGTTTTTGATTGCTGGACAAAGAGAAAGACGGATCAGGCCGCTTCGGCCTCATCACCTTCTTCGTCAGCCTCGGCTTCCACTTCGACTTCGACAGCCTTGGTGCGCTTGGGTGACTTGGCGAGCTGAGCCTCGATCATCTTCAGGGCTTCGGGCTCGGTCACCTTGTGGGCGGCGGCGATTTCGCGGACCATCCGGTCAAGGGCGGCCTCGTAAAGCTGGCGTTCGGAATAGGATTGCTCGGGCTGTGCCTCGGAACGGTGCAGATCGCGCACCACTTCGGCAATCGAAACCAGATCGCCGGAATTGATCTTGGCTTCATATTCCTGCGCGCGGCGCGACCACATCGTGCGCTTGATACGGGCGCGACCGGCAATGGTATCGAGCGAGCGGGTCAGCACATCATCTTCGGCCAGCTTGCGCATGCCGACACTGGCGGCCTTGGCGGTGGGCACCCGCAGGGTCATTTTGTCTTTTTCAAACAGGATCACAAACAATTCCAGCTTGAAACCGGCCACTTCCTGCTCTTCGATCGCGATGATGGTTCCAACGCCATGGGCTGGATACACAACGGATTCACCGGTCTTATAACCCTGACGCTGGGTGGTTTTCTTGGCAGTCGTCATAATATGTTTACACTCCGAAGTCGGACATGAGCGCCACAAGAGGATACGGTGCTCGATACACCGTTCGTGAAACGAGATCAGTAATCAGGCTCGCTGTTGGTTTCAGGCTCACGGGTCAGGTCCGCCAGACACACGGCACCAACAGAGACCACTGACGGATTGCGAAGGGACGCAGATCAGGCAAAAGGCATCAAAAGCCCTTGCGGGCGCGGCGCGTGAAGTGAAGACGGAAGAAACCTCTAAAGAACGATCCCAAAAGAGAAAGTGATATTAGCAGAAAAATTCACATATTTCAAAGGGAAAGCGTAAAGCGTCCCCGGATGCGGGCAAAGGCGCAAAACAAAACCCGCCCGAAGGGGCGGGCGGGAGAGGTGATACGGGCTTGCCGGCCCGGACATCCGGAGCCGGTGGCGGGAAATCAATCTTGTTGGTCAGTCGCCCTGACCGGGTTCCGGCGAGAAATATTTCTCCAGCTTGCCTTCTTCGCCGTCATGCTGTTTGGCATCATCGGGCGAAGCGCGCTTGATGGTGATGTTGGGCCATGTCTTGGCGTAATCTGCGTTGAGTTTTAGCCAGTTTTCCAGACCCGGCTCGGTATCCGGCTTGATGGCTTCGGCCGGACATTCGGGCTCGCACACCCCGCAATCAATGCACTCGTCCGGATGGATCACCAGCATGTTGTCACCCTCGTAGAAGCAATCGACGGGGCAGACTTCCACGCAGTCCATATATTTGCACTTGATGCAATTTTCGACGACGACATAGGTCATCGGGATCTCCATAAATCCGGTGGGCGAATGGTGAGTGTGCTAAACCGTTTACCGCTACGGTGCAAGCATTGGCTGGCTTCAACGCCGGTTTTTTGAAAATGAACGCGAGGAATGGGAGTGTTTGTCCTTCCAGCCACGGTCATCGGAGGATTTTATTGTCGGCGTGCTGTCGATCCGCTCATACAGCTCGCCGGCATGACTGGCCGAACCGCGCATTTCTGCAAGTGACAATACCCGCACCACCTCGGTCGCATGGGGCAGAGCAAGGGTCAGGACATCATCGATGGCCAGCTTGCGGTCGGGCTTTGTCTCCCGGTTGCCGTTGAGGCGCACCCGCCCTTTGCCGATCAATTCAAGCGCGACAGAGCGGGTTTTGACAAAACGGGCATAGACGATCCATTTGTCGAGCCGTTGCCGGTCCGAGGCGTCCTCTGTGTCATCTAACGGGGGCTTGGCGCGTCCCATGCCTTCATCCCCTGTCGAATGGCATGCCTATCAGGACTTTTTGGATTCCATCTGCTCTTTCAGAGCCAGCAATTTCGCAAAGGGCGAATTGGGATCTGGTGCCTTGTCGCGGGCCTGGCTGCGCGGCTGGTCCTGCCAGCCGGTCGCGGGACGCGATTTGCCGCTGTCCGGGCGATTGCCGCCTTTGTAACGGCCTGCGCCACGCCCACCTTCTGAACGCCCACCATCGGAACGCACGCCTTCTGAACGTCCGCCTTCGGGACGTCCACCCTCGCGGGCTTCGCCGGATTGGGCGGGCTTGTTGTGTTTGGGCCGCTGCCGCTCGAAGCGCGGCTTGCTTTCGCCTTCGGGAGCAGCGGCACTATCGCCACCCGCACGCTGGTGACGCTGGCGATTGTCGCGCTGCGGACGCTGGTGCTGGCGTTGCTGACGCCACACTTCGATTTCGACAGGTTCGGCCGCCACGTCAGCCGCGATTTCAGCGGCAGTGCCGGATTCAGCCGATTCAGCTGTGGGCTCGGAGGCAGGTTCGGGAGGTGCGGCTTGTTCATTCTCCGCGGTTTCATGGACCACTGCTTCATGGACCACTGCTTCTTCGGTCTGTTCGGCAGGTGTTTCAACAGAAGCCTCGACAGGCGTTTCTGCCTCGGGCGTTGCTGCGTCTGCCACGGTGACAGGCTCGGTGGCGGCGAGGCCGACCAGAGGCTTGGTGATGGCAGGGCCTCTGCGGCGGTCCATCACATAGCCGAGCGAGCGCAGGATGGTGGCGAAATCTTCGCCCGCACAACCGCACAGCGAGGTCATCGCGGTGGTCACGACAAAGCCGTCTCCATCGGCGGTGCCGACAGGAGGTTCGCCAGCCGTCAGGCCGGGACGATACTGGATGGCCGGCCGGATCAGATCTGCCAGACGCTCCAGAATATCGACGCGCACCGCGCGGGTGCCGCAGACACGGAAGCCTGCCGCACGGTAAAGCTCTTTCATCACCTGCTCGTCGACCGGAATCGAGGTGCGGCCCGAATGGGCCAGATGCAGGATGTCATCAAGCCCGTAAACGTCCCCGCTGGTTTCTTTCAGCGCCCACAACTGGGCCGCCAGCGAACGCGGAGCGGGTTTGAGCAAAGCGGGCAGGGTCAGATGGTAGGCGCCGAAACGCACACCCATGGCGCGCAAGGCGGCGCGGTCGGTCTGCTCCAGTACTTTAACGTCATCGGCCACTTTGGTACGATCCAGCACACCGAGAGCTTCGGCAATCTGGAAAGCGATGCCACGGGCAATGCCGGTCAGGCCTTCGGCGGCTTCGAGAACCTGCAAAGGTCCGAGCAGTTTCGCAATATGGGCTTTCAGCCAGTTCTGCAGGCGCAGTTCCACCTGTTCGCGGCTGCCGCCTGCCAGATGTTCGTCGGCCAGCAAACGGATGTGCGGTTCGAGGATCTTGTCGCCTGCCGAAATACGGGCAATGACTTCGCCGAGCCAGCGGATCGAACCGTCATGGGCCAGCGCAAAGGCTTCGTCGACGCCGTTGATGACGCGCTGGGCCCTGTTTTCAAATTCCTGCACGAGGGACTTGGCGGCGGTGGCGCGTAACGCCTTCGCCTCGGTGCCGCCCGCTTCCGGGTCCGGTACAAATTGAAAACCTTGCAAACGACCAATCACATGACCTTCGACCGTCACGTCACCCGTTGCCGATATATCCGCTTCAAGCATTGCGTTCTCTCTCAGTCGGCGCATGAGCACACTCGTGCGCCGATCCACAAATCGTTGCGTCAGCCGCTCGTGTAAAGCATCTGACAGACTGTCCTCTACCCGACGCGTGATCTCCTGCCAATGGGCAGGGTCGGCAAGCCAGTCGGGCCTTTGTGCCATAAAAGTCCACGTCCGAACATGGGCAATTCGTGTTGACAGCGTATCAATGTCGCCGTCGACCCGATCGACCTCGGCCAGACGGGCGGCAAACCACTCGTTCTTGACGCGGCCATGCTGGATCAGTTGTTTGTAGATTGTGCCGATCATTTCGGCATGAATATGGGGCGAAACCCTGCGATAATCGGGAATTTGGCACAGGCCCCACAATTTTTCGACCCCGGCGCGGCCCACCGCCGTCTTCAAAATCTGCGGATCGCGCGACAGATATTCGAGCGCCAGAAGGTCTTCCGAAACGGGTGCGGCTTCCAATCCGGCCTCGTTCGGGGGCTGTTCCAGCGAGGCAATCAGCTGTGCAACAGAACGATAATCAAGATCGGCGTTGCGCCATTGCAACACATCGAGCGGCTCGAACTGGTGATTTTCAAGGGAATCAATCAATTCCGGATCGAAATCGTCACAGCGTCCGGTGGTCCCGAAAGTGCCGTCGCGCATATAGCGTCCGGCGCGACCGGCAATCTGGCCGAATTCGGAGGGGGTCAGCCAGCGGTTGCGGCGGCCGTCGAATTTGCGCGAGGCGGCAAAGGCGACATGGTTGACGTCAAGGTTCAGCCCCATGCCGATGGCATCTGTGGCAACCAGATAATCGACCTCGCCCGACTGGTACAATTCGACCTGCGCATTGCGGGTGCGCGGCGACAAAGCGCCCAGCACCACAGCCGCCCCGCCGCGCTGTCGGCGGATCAATTCGGCGACCGCATAGACCTCTTCGGCGGAGAAGGCGACGATGGCCGAACGACGCGGCAGGCGGGTCAGCTTCATGTCTCCTGCATAGGTGAGTTGCGACAGACGCGGCCTGATCGTGACATAACAGCCCGGAATCAGCTGCTCGATCAGCGGCCGCATGGTCTCCGCGCCGATCAACAGCGTCTCGCTGCGGCCGCGCATGTTGAGCAAGCGGTCGGTAAACACATGACCGCGCTCGAGATCGGCCGCGAGCTGGATTTCGTCGATGGCGACAAAGGGCAGATCGAGATCTTGCGGCATCGCCTCGACGGTGGCGACCCAATAGCGTGCACTGGGCGGTTTGATTTTCTCCTCGCCCGTCACCAAAGCCACAGCCTGCGCGCCTGCGCGCTCGACCAGCCGTCCATAGACCTCGCGCGCCAGCAGGCGCAAAGGCAGACCGATCAAGCCGCCGCCATGCGCCAGCATCCGCTCGATCGCATAATGCGTCTTGCCCGTATTGGTTGGTCCAAGCACTGCGGTGACACCACGGGCGCGCTGGTTGGGGGGGAGAGGGCGGGGCATTTCGGATTTCCGGGTGGCAGACAAACAGGCAGATATGTCTGTGATTTAGGGCTTGATGATTTCTTGAACAGGTTGCGGATCGGGGGCAACCTGATCTGCGGGGATAGCCCCGAAGCGTGTGGCCTCGATGTCCAGCGTTCCGACCATGGTTTTGACGTGGATCCGCAGCGGAACCAGCGCGCGGGTGCCCGGCACCAGAGCCAGCCAGGTTTCTATGTCGCGGTTTTCTTCCATGAATGCAATCGCCGGACGGTTGGTGCGATGGCCCGAAATCGGTTTGTAGCGGACCGAGCAGACCAGAACCTGCCCTTCAAAACCCGGCATTTTGACCTGTTTGGTCGATTGATAGCTCAGAATGATGTCGAAACGCCCGACCCCGTCGAACACAGGCAGAGTGCGGTTGCAGCTGTTGGTGTCGAGCGCGGTCCCCCGCATCGCCTGTAAAAACACCAAGGCCCCGACCGGATCGATGATATTGCGCATATGCGCCTCTTGCACCGGCACACGGTCATCGCGCGGGATCAAAGGCGGGTCGATCATGATTTTGCTGACGGAGCCGCCCGCCAGTGTCATCCGCAGGTTGAATTCGCCCTTGGAGTTGCGAAAGCTCAAGCCGTGCGAGGTCGGCATCACCCGTGATCCGCTCGCCGATCCCATCGACCAGCCCTCGCCGGAGGCTCCCGCCAGCCAGCCGATCAGACCGGATCCCTTGGCATTCAGGTTGATCCGGTATTGGCCGCCGCCCAGATCGCCGGACAGTTGGGCCTTGCCGACCGTCAGATCGAGCAGGCTGATGCGGTAATCGATCTCCAGCGGGGCGCCGAGCTTGCGATTGGTGAATTGAAACGCGGCCTGCGCGTTTGCGGCAGTCAAAGTGAAGACCAGTACAAGCCATGTCCACCGGCCAAGCCGCAAAAAACCGCGCTCGGTCTCGGGTCGGGGCTGTGGAGAACAGTGTTGCATCGTGGGTAAAGCCTTCATGAGCGGGTTATCTATTCGCTCTTTAAGCAAGAGATTGTGTTTTTTTAACTGATTTGCAGCCAGATGTCGCTGCATGACTTGACGTTGCCCCCCTTCCTCCCCTATAGACCCACATCTTCCGAAAATACTGTCATTCTCGGTGGGCTCGTCATTCGGTCACGGATCATCGGGCTATCGGGTAAGGCGGATCGGAAATCAGAATTCATCTTGACGTTAGACGCTCTAAATAAAGGAATACCATCATGGCTCGCCGTTGCGAATTGACGGGAAAAGCCGTCCTGAGCGGTAATCTTGTTAGCCACTCAAACCGCAAGACCAAGCGGCGCTTCCTGCCGAATCTGTGCAATGTCACATTGCAGTCGGATTTGCTGGCTCGCTCCGTGCGGATGCGGATTTCGGCCAACGCTTTGCGCACGGTCGAACATCGTGGCGGGCTTGATGCTTTTCTCGTAAAGGCTCCCGAGACTGATCTGTCGCAGGGTGCACGCGTGTTGAAGCGCGAAATCGAGAAAAAGCGCGCTGAGGCTGCTGCCCACGCCTAAAGGCTTCTGCCTTTACAAAAATACTGATCTGGGGATCAAAGAAGCCCGCCTGAGGAAACTCGGCGGGTTTTTCTTGTGGTCGGGCTCTTATGCCGTTGTGCCATGCGCAACAAAAGGGCCTGATTGCTCAGGCCTTGTGTATCGGGATCACCCATCCGCTTATTTCTTTTTGCGCTTTCCCGGGCCGTCATCCTCGAACAATTCGGCCAGTTTTTCGGTCATGACGCCGCCCAATTCTTCCGCATCGACAATGGTGACCGCCCGCTTGTAATAGCGGGTGACATCATGGCCGATTCCGATGGCGATCAGTTCGATCGGCGAGCGGTTTTCGATTTCCTCGATCTTGTGGCGCAGGTGCTTTTCCAGATAATTGCCGGCATTGACCGACAGCGTCGAGTCGTCGACCGGCGCACCATCCGAAATCACCATCAGGATCTTGCGTTGCTCGGGCCGCCCCATCAAACGCTGGTGTGCCCAATCGAGGGCTTCCCCGTCGATGTTTTCTTTCAGCAGCCCTTCACGCATCATTAGGCCGAGATTTTTGCGGGCGCGGCGCCATGGCGCATCCGCGCTTTTATAGATGATGTGGCGCAGATCGTTCAACCGGCCCGGCATCGCGGGCTTGCCGGCCTGCAACCAGGCCTCACGCGATTGTCCGCCCTTCCAGGCGCGGGTGGTGAAGCCGAGAATCTCGACCTTGACGCCGCACCGCTCGAGCGTGCGGGCCAGAATGTCGGCGCAGGTCGCGGCCACCGTGATCGGACGGCCGCGCATCGAGCCGGAATTGTCGATCAGCAGGGTCACCACCGTATCGCGGAAATTGGTGTCCTGCTCGCGCTTGAACGAGAGCGGCTGATAGGGGTCGATCACAATGCGCGGCAGGCGCACCGGATCGAGCATGCCCTCTTCCAGATCGAATTCCCAAGCGCGGTTTTGTTGCGCCATCAAACGGCGTTGCAGGCGGTTGGCCAGACGCGCCACCACACCCTGCAAATGGCTCAGCTGCTTGTCGAGATAGGCCCTGAGGCGGGTGAGTTCCTCGGCCTCGCACAGGTCTTCGGCCAGAATCGTTTCGTCGAAACGGGTGACAAAGACTTTGTAATCGCTGGCGTTTTTGTTGGTGTTGTTGGTGCTCGGCGGCCGCCATGGCTCGGAGCTCTCGTCGCCTTCGCCCTCGTCCATCTCTTCGGGCATATCGCCGGTCGGCCCGTCGGGGGCATCCTGCATGCCTTCTTCGAGCTGGTCGGAGGTGTCTTCGGAGCGTTCGACCTGATCGCGGTCGGAGGCGGATTCATCCGCGCTCTCGCCGTCCTCGCCGTCCTGACTGTCGTCATTCTGGCTCTCGTCGTCATCATCCTCGGAGTCCTCTGGGTCAATCGAGGAGTCTTCGGCCATATCGAGGCTGGACAGCAATTCGCGGATCGTGCGGGCGAATTGCTGCTGGTTTTCCACAGCATCGCCCATCCGGTCGAGGTCTTTGCCGGCCTTTTCCTCGATCCATTCGCGCCACAGCTCGACCACGTTGCGGACGGCAGGCGGCGGGGCCAGACCCGTCAGCCGCTCGCGCACCATCATGGCCAGCGCATCGGCCAGCGGGGCATCGGCGCGTTCGGTAATGTCGTTGAAATTGCTGCGATGGTATTTGTCTTCCAGCATCGCGCCGATATTGCCTGCCACGCCTTCCATGCGGCGCGAACCGAGCGCTTCGACGCGGGCCTGTTCGACGGCATCGAACACCGCTTTGGCCTCGTCGCCCTGCGGGGCGAGCTTGCGGTGCAAGGATGTGTCATGACAGGCCAGACGCAGGGCCATGGCATCGGAATAGCCGCGCAGGATCGCGGCATCCTTGCCGGTCATCTTGCGGGGCGGTTCGGGCAAGCGGGCCCGCTCGTCGACCAGCGAGGGCCGGTCGGAGGCAAAACTGACCTCAAGCTCGGGACGGCGCGCAAAAGCCCGCATACAGGACGCGACCGAGCGCTTGAACGGCTCTGTCGGGGCCTCCTTCGGCGTGGCTGGTTTGCGGTTGCTCGAACTCATGCAGGATAGGACCGTCGGATAGAGGAAAAGCGCTCAGACATTCCCCTCTCCCCCGCCGTTTAAGCAGCGGGAGCAAGGGAGAGGTTCGGTTAGCTCATCACGATATTGAGCGCGCTTTCAGGCAATTCCACCCCGAAGCAACGCTGGTAGAATTCGGCCACCAGAGCGCGTTCCAGCTCGTCGCATTTGTTCAGGAAGGTCAGGCGGAAGGCGAAGCCGACATCGTTGAAAATATCGGCATTCTCGGCCCATGTGATCACGGTGCGCGGGCTCATCACGGTCGACAGATCGCCGTTGATGAAGGCGTTGCGGGTCAGATCGGCCACACGCACCATCCGGTTGACGATATCGCGGCCTTCCTTGCCTTTGAAATGCTGGGCCTTGGCCATCACGATATCGACTTCGCGGTCATGCGGCAGATAGTTGAGGGTGGTGACTATCGACCAACGGTCCATCTGGCCCTGATTGATCTGCTGCGTGCCGTGATAAAGGCCGGAAGTGTCACCCAGACCCACGGTATTGGCGGTCGCAAACAGGCGGAAGGCGGGATGGGGGCGGATCACCCGCTTCTGGTCCAGCAAGGTCAGCTTGCCCGACACTTCCAGCACGCGCTGTATCACGAACATCACATCGGGACGGCCCGCGTCATATTCGTCGAACACCAGAGCGACATTGTTCTGCAGGGCCCAAGGCAGAATACCGTCCTTGAATTCTGTGACCTGCTTGCCGTCCTTGAGGACGATGGCATCTTTGCCGACCAGATCGATACGCGACACATGGCTGTCGAGATTGATACGGATGCACGGCCACTTGAGGCGGGCGGCCACCTGCTCGATATGGGTGGATTTGCCGGTGCCGTGATAGCCGGTCACCATCACGCGGCGGTTGCGCGCAAAGCCAGCCAGAATCGCCAGCGTGGTGTCGCGATCAAACAGATAATCGGGATCGAGATCGGGGACATTGGGGTCGCTTGCCGAAAAGGCAGGCACCATCATATCGCTATCAATTCCGAACGTATCCCTGGCCGAAACGGTCAGGTCAGGCAAACCGGGCACAGATTCATTGGCAGCCAGCATGAAATCCTCATCCTATCGAGCAAAGCCGCCAAAGTTGCGCGGCGCAGTGACAACTAACTTACGGCGTGCTTGGTCTTGATGCAATTCGAGAAAGGCAGGTCCGGGTTGATAAACGCAACCCTGCCGTCCTTTCGCATCAGGCCAGACCCGCCGATTTAAGGGTATTATAGGCATCGATAATCTCGCGAAGCTGCTCCTCCGAGCTGCGATCCCCGCCATTCACATCGGGATGCAGCTGTTTGACCAGCGATTTGAACTTGGTTTTGATCATTTGCGCCGTGGCCTGATCACTCAGGCCGAGCCGCTCGAGTGCTTTAAGCGCGACCGGCCCGATGCTGGGCTTGCGGGCCGCATCGGCTTGGGCCTGGCGTTGGGCAAAGGCAGTATCGGCGAACAGATCGAACGGATCGCCGAATTTGGCAGTGTCCACTTTGGCATTGGCATGCGCGCCACGCGAATTGGCCCCCATCGACCAGGTCGGCCGGTGGCCGATCACTGAATCTTTCTGGTAGCGGGCGACATCCTGATCGCTCATGCCGATGAAATAATTATAGGACTGGTTGTAGATTTTGACGTGGTTGAGACAGAAATTCCAGTATTTGCCTTCTTCCGAGCGTCCTTTGGGGGCGCGAAAGCCCCCCGCTTCCGAACACCCTTCATGATCGCAGCGCGCTGGCTCGTCGCGGGCAGAAGCCCGATCGGCTTTGCGGCGCGTGCGGATGCGGTCAAACAAGGGCGAGTTCAGATTCATCCCACCTTCATAGGAGAAGGGCAGGGTTGGGAGCAAGTATTTCTTTGTAACAAGTATGTCTTGCCGTTCCTTGACCAAGCTGGCACAGAGTCATGAAGCGCAATCACAAACGGACGGGGCTTTCGATGACCGCTCAAGACAGCACGACCACGAAACAGCGGATGCTGGCCATACTGACAGCATCATTTTCGCCGACCGTGCTGGATGTGCTCGATGAGTCGGAAAACCACCGTGGCCATGGCGGCTTCCGCGAAGGAGGGGAAACCCATTTCCGTGTCCGGATCGTGTCATCGGCCTTCAAAGGCAAGAGCCGCGTCGATATCCACCGCATGATCAATTTGGTTCTGGCCGATGAACTGGCTTCGGGTGTCCATGCGCTGGCCATCGAGGCCAAAAGCGATTGAGACACCCCGGCCAGCAGCGTTGTCAGCGCAGACGCTCCAGAATCGACACATAATTGGCGACAGCCGCCCCGCCCATGTTGAAGATGCCGCCGAGCTTGGCGCCTTGGATTTGCATATCGCCTGCTTCACCCGTCAACTGCATCGCTGTCAATGCGTGCATCGAGACGCCGGTGGCGCCGATCGGGTGGCCCTTGGCCTTCAGACCGCCCGAGGCATTGACCGGCAATTTGCCGTCCTTGCGGGTCCAGCCTTCCTTGATGGCGCGCGCGCCCTGTCCCTCTGCGGTCAGGCCCATGGCTTCATATTCGAGCAATTCGGCGATGGTGAAGCAATCATGGGTTTCGACAAAGGACAGATCGTCGAGCGTGACCCCGCCTTTGTCGAGCGCCTGCCGCCATGCGGTCGCGCAGCCCTCGAAACGCAGAATGTCGCGCTTGGACAGAGGCAGGAAATCATTGACATGGGCGGTGGCCCGAAAGCCGATGGCGCGCGGGAATTGGCCGACGATCTCCTGATCGACAATCACCAAAGCGGCTGCACCGTCCGAGACCAGCGAACAATCGGTGCGTTTGAGCGGACCGGCAACAAACGGGTTTTTCTCGCTTTCGTTGCGGCAGAAGTCGAAGCCGAAATCCTTGCGGATCTGCGCATAGGGATTGCTGACGCCGTTGAAATGGTTTTTGGCGGAAATCATTGCCAGAGCATCGCTCTGGTCGCCGTGCCGCTGGAAATAGGTTGCGGCGATATTGCCGAACACGCCGGCAAAACCGTTGGGTGTATCGCCCTCTTCGGCCAGATAGGAGGCGCGCAGCAGCGTCTTGCCGATTTCCGGCCCCGGTGTCGCGGTCATCTGTTCGACGCCGACCACCAGCACGATGCGGGCGGCTTTGGCATTGATGCTCTTGATGGCCTGATGCACGGCGGCACTGCCGGTGGCGCAGGCATTTTCAACACGGGTGGCCGGTTTGAAACGCAGATCGTCGGAGGCCTGCAGCACGAGGCTGGCGGTGAAATCCTGCGGCGAGAAGCCCGAACCGAAATGGCCCAGCACGATCTCGTCGACATCCGATGGTTTCAGGCCCGCATGATCGAGTGCTTCGCGCGTGACGCGGACAATCAGGCTTTCGACACTGATCGCATCCAGCTTTCCGAAAGGCGTATGCGCCCAACCCACTATTGCTGCCGTCATACCTCGTCTCCCCGCATCGGTTTTTAATCGTCATCATCCATCAAGCCGCATCAAAGACCCGATGACAAGAGGTCAAAACGGATGATCCCTCAATGGTGCAGCACCAGCAAGGCGGCTACGCCCCCCACCACCAGCGCCATGCCGGACAATTCCCGCAGCGTGGTCTTCTGTTTGAACAGCCCGCGGGACACGCCCTGTGCCATCACCACTTCCACCAGTGCCAGCGTGCGGACATTGGCGGCCGAGGTCAGCGAGAAGCCGATAAACCAGAATTGCGACGCAAAAGCCCCCATAAAGCCGGCAAACAGCGATTGCCGCCAGGCTTTCAGACTGTTGATCAAAGCGGGGCGGTCGAACACCAGCATGCCGACCATCAGAATGAACGACTGGATGCCGAGCGACCAAGCCAGCATGGTGCTGGCCATCAGATAGAAGGGTGCAGGCTCGAGCCATAAAATCCCGCCGCGAAACAGCACGGCGGCCAGCGCAAAGCAGCCGCCCGCCCCGATCCCGAACAAAGCCGGTTTCCATGACGAGCCAAGATCGCCTTCCTGCGGCTTCCATGTCAGGACCAGCACGCCGATGGTCGCCACCACAATCGCCAGCCAGGCATAGAGATCGAGGTGCTCGCCCAGCACCAGCACACCGGCAATGGCCACCAGCACGGGCTCGGTTTTCAGATAGGCGGTCGCCACCGCAAACGAG
>Ga0209598_10002097_pt1 | contig 15842 bp, 12 predicted proteins | sample M_140807_EF_Meta_FD_187317 | JGI IMG/M metagenome (GOLD analysis project Ga0209598, IMG submission 187317) | Freshwater microbial communities from Lake Montjoie, Canada to study carbon cycling - M_140807_EF_MetaG (SPAdes) (version 2) | ecosystem: Environmental > Aquatic > Freshwater > Lake... | reverse complement strand
ATCTGGAAAACTTAGAGAAGGAAGCGATCCTCTCGGCCCTGAAGAAATCCTTCGGCAATCGAACCCATGCTGCCCACACTCTGGGGATCAGCGTCCGCACTCTGCAGCGCAAGCTAAAGCTATGGGGAATGGAATAAAAAAACTCCAGGCCCGCACCTAATTTCGATTCTCGCCATCAAAACCGGTTGGAGGGTTTTTGATGCCCGGAGCAAGGACCGACGCGTGCGAAGCCTGGAGTCATAGAATCCCATGAGAGCAAACAGCGCGCCAAGAAAAGAAAAATCGCCAGCCTTGCCGTTTCTCGCATAGTTTTGCGTGAATTTTTTCATTTCGGCATCGTCAACCCCCAAGTCTAGTGCGACAAGCTGTCGCTTTGTGTGTCAATGTGTCGTAGTTGGTCGCAAGGTTTAGCGGTCGAAGGGGGGAGGCTGGTAGCATTGCCAAAGAACTCGGAATCGCGGTTCGACCTTTTTTGATGCGAGTGATATAGTTTGCGTTTAGAAAACCTAGTTGCCTCAGGCCGTGGCTAACCCACCAACCAACACGGAGAACTGTATGACCATGTCCCTGCCCACAGAACGAAAAACTTCCGTCATGACGGGAGCCGACATCGTCGTAAAATCGTTGGTGGATCACGGTGTGGAAATCGTTTTTGCCTACCCGGGCGGATGCTCCATGCCGATGCATCAGTCGCTGACGAAGTACGAAGGACGCTTGCGGACTATTTTGCCCAGGCACGAACAAGGGGGCGCGTTTGCTGCCCAGGGGATTGCAAGATCAACCGGCAAGGTCGGGGTTGTCATGGCCACCAGCGGCCCTGGAGCAACCAACTTGGTCACCGCGATCGCCGATGCCAAATTGGATAGCATTCCTCTGATTGCGATTACGGGCCAAGTCCCTACCGGGGTGATCGGTACCGACGCGTTTCAAGAAACCCCGATCGTCGAAATCTGTCGAGGGATCACCAAGCACCATTATTTGGTAACCAAAGTCGATGACGTTGCCAGGGTGATGAAAGAGGCGTTTTACATCGCCACGACCGGTCGGCCCGGTCCGGTGCTTATCGATATGCCCAAAGACGTCCAGTTGGATTCCTGCGAGGTCGATTGGGACGTCCCGATGAACCTTCCCGGCTATTCACCAACGAAGCATCCGAATGCGGCGCCTGAGCAGATACGACAAATTGCTGCTGCGGTCCAACATAGCAAACGCCCGGTGATCTACTGTGGTGGAGGAATTGTTACTGGTGAGGCGTCTGAGGAGCTTCGAGAGTTTGCAGAGAAAACGGGTATTCCCGTCACGATGACGGTCATGGGACTGGGAGTTTATCCCGCAGATGGGCCGCTGTGCATGGACATGCTCGGGATGCACGGGTCGGCCTACGCGAACTTCGCGGTTCGGGATTGCGACTTGCTCTTGGCCTTGGGAGTCCGTTTCGACGACCGAGTCACAGGCCATCTGGCCTCGTTTGCAAAGAATGCCAAGATCGTTCACGTTGATGTGGATGCCTCGGAGCTGAACAAAAACAAGATCGCTCACATCGCTGTTCGGAGCGATGTACGCTATGCACTTGGCGAACTAAACAAGATCATCGAGCCCCCAGAGAACATTCAAACCTGGGTCGATCACTGCAAAGAGCTCAGGGCCAAGTATCCTTTTCAATACGATCAGGGGTTCGACGGGATTTTGCAGCAGCATGCCATTCAAGCTTTATCCGACCTGACGGCAAATCGTCCTACGTTTGTCACCGTAGGGGTTGGTCAGCATCAAATGTGGGCCGCTCAGTTTTTCAAGTTTCGCAAGCCTCGAACTTGGCTCAGCAGCAGCGGCCTAGGGACGATGGGTTTTGGACTTCCGGCGGCCATGGGTGTACAAGCTGCCCACAAGGATGCATTGGTCATCGACATCGATGGCGACGGATCGTTCCAGATGAACATCCAAGAACTCGCAACCCTCCACTGCGAGAAGTTGCCGGTCAAGGTCCTTTTGCTCAACAACCAGCACTTAGGGATGGTTGTTCAATGGGAGGATCGCTTCATGGGCTCGAATCGCGCTCATACTTACCTCGGTCCGATTGACCACGAAGAAGCCCGAGGAGCCGGATCGACCGTTGCCCACACCTACGCAGAAAATCGCTACCCTGACTTTGTGGGGATCGCCAAAGGATTCGGTTGCGGAGCTGCGACGGTCCGCAAGAAGGCCGACCTCGAATCGGCCTTGATCGAAATGATCTCGTACCCAGGACCCTACGTTCTGGACGTTCAGGTCCCTTATCAAGAACACGTCTTGCCGATGATTCCCTCGGGGCGGACCGTCGACGAGATGATCCTTCGATAACTCCCCGAACAAAATTCCCTACAGTCGCTCGCCTTAGGTTTCACCATGCTAGACCTCTACGACAAAATCCAGGAAGCTTGCGCGGTGATCCGCAGGGCATGGAATCGAACGCCTCATGCAGGAATCATTCTCGGCACCGGGCTGGGATCTTTGGTTAAGAAGATCGATGTTCAAGCTGAGTTTGACTATTCCGAGATCCCGCATTTTCTCAAGTCGACCGCGACGAGCCATCGGGGCCGGTTGATTTGCGGCGAATTGCGTGGAGTACCGGTGGTTGCCATGGAAGGACGCTTCCATGTGTACGAGGGCTATCCGCTGGATCGAATCACCTTGCCAGTTCGAGTGATGAAATTTCTCGGGGCAGAGCTCTTGATGGTTTCCAACGCCTGCGGGGGCATGAATCCCAACTTCCAAGCCGGAGACATCATGCTCATCGAAGATCACATCAACCTCATGGGTGGCAACCCGTTGATCGGCATCAACGACGATCGACTCGGTCCTCGGTTTCCCGACATGAGTCAGCCCTACGATCGTGAATTGATCCACGAATCCTTGCGCATCGCGAGGAAAGCCGACATCGTGGCCCATCAAGGTGTCTTTGTTGCCGTGGCTGGACCCAATCTCGAAACGCGCGCCGAATATCGGTTTCTCAGGCAAATAGGGGCCGACGTCGTCGGCATGTCGACGGTTCCTGAAGTCATCGTCGCGGTCCATAGTGCGATGCGTACAGTCGGCTTCTCGGTGATCACCGATATGTGTTTACCTGATGCCCTAGAGGTCGCCAACGTTCAGAAGATCATCGCAATTGCCAATGATGCCGAACCTCGACTCACGACACTCCTGACTGGTGTCCTCGAATACGACGCAGCTTGCAATCCAAAACGCTGAGAAAACTCCTGTCGCGCCCTCTAGGGAGTCCACACCATTTCTCTACGTAGGTCCGCTAGCTGGATAACCCAACACTATCCTTCGTGCAAACCGCGCATCGGGATTGTGCTTGGCAGTGGCCTAGGCCAATTGGCCGACGCAATAGAATCCCCAACATCGATTCCCTATGCGGGCATTCCCGAGTTCCCACAGCCGGGTGTCTCCGGCCATTCCGGCGATCTAGTGCTCGGATATCTAGGGGGAACTCAGGTCGCGGCCCTCAAGGGGCGGTGTCACTTATACGAGGGCTGGTCGCTCGAGCAGTCGCTAATCCCTGTACGAACACTGCTTGAGCTGGGAATCGAACTGCTGATCCTCTCGAACGCCTCGGGCGGGATCAATCCTCGCTTTCACAGTGGGCAAGTCGTCGCGATCGATTCGCATATCGATTGGTTGTTCCAGACTCGAAAGTCTCCGAACCCAGATCCCTCGACAGGGTCTATCCTCATGCGATCCCACCGAACTTACGACTTGATGTGGTTGGCAAGGGCCCAGGAAACAGCGCTAGAAATGGGGTTTTGTTTGCCCACCGGGACTTATCTAGCCACCCTCGGCCCAAATTACGAAACCCGGGCCGAATACAGGGCTTTCGGGCGGATGGGAGCCGACATGGTTGGCATGAGCACGGTGCCCGAAGCACTCTTAGCAATGCAGCATGGTGTTCGAGTCCTGGCCTTCTCGGTTGTGACCAATGTCGCCAATGCGGATGTCCCCAGCGTGACCCACCACGCAGAGGTCTTGGAATGGTCGGCCAACGCACGGGCCAGACTCCAACCTCTGGTCACAAAGATCGCATCGAAGTATTTTAGATAGGTAAACTGCGAGTTTAGAACGATCATCCATGGATCAAAGACAACCAAACAATGCAGAGGATTCCGTCGCCGATGGAATCGGATCGATCGATAACGCTCCGACCCTCGCAATGCACCATGACGGCTTGACCATAGATGGCTATTCTCGCGCTGCGGTCCAAACTTACTGGCGCATTGCGGAGTTGAAAATAGGATTTGACCTAGGGGCTCAACCCTGGGATTTTATGTCCCTACCTAGAACGTTTATCAGCCATTCACACCTGGACCACATCGCCGCCATCCCGGCTTATGTTGCTCGGCGACGGATGATGAAAATGGAACGCCCAACTTTGTATCTACCCGATTACGCCTTGGCGACCGTGGATCAGATGCTGAAGGTTTTCACTCGACTAGACCGAGGTCGCATGCCTTGCGACCTCGTGCCAGTCCGAGAAAACCAGGAAATCGATTTGACCAGGGAATTGGTAGTAACCACTCACGCGATGAAACATTCGATTCCAGCCCTAGGCTATATCGTGTGGGAAAAACGTCGTAAACTCAAACCGGAATTCGCAAACTGGACTGGCGATCAGATCAGGGATGCGAGACTCTCAGGGATCGATGTCACCGCAGAAACGCGCATTCCGCTTGTCGCCTACACGGGAGACACTGCTCCGGCAGGGCTCGACCGAAATCCAGACATGTTCCGCGCTAAAATTCTCATCACCGAAATGACCTTCCTCTCCCCGGATCACCGCAAAGACAAGATCCACAAAGATGGTCATATGCATCTGGATGATTTTGTGGAACGCAAAGATCTCTTTCTCAATGAGCAAATCGTCTGCGGTCACTTCAGCGTTCGCTACAACAAATCCCAAATCCAACGCTGGGTGGATAAAGCTCTACCAGGACGCTTGCAAGGCAGACTCAAACTCTGGGTCTAATTCAAACCGCCGAGACGCTCGCTGGCAAAAGTCTCCAGACAATCGCCAGGAATACTATGCCTAGGAAAAAACCACCTGCGATTGCCGCGCCCAAGGCCACCGAACTCTTGGTCTGCACGTCAAATTTCACCTTCATCCCCGGCGAAAGATGGATGCGTATCAGCCAAGAAAGCCACAGGCAAAGGCCAATCGCGACCAGTGCATGCATGGTCGTCACAAATGCCGATTGGTTGTAAGCCACCGCAATCGATGCGTCGGCAATCGACTGAGTGATTCCCCAACACAAACCCACCAAACCTACCCACCACCCCCAAGGCTCTTTGACCGACAAACCAAAGGCTGTTGTTAGGTTGAAAGCAGCATAAAGAACGCAAATCAACGTTCCTAGGGTTCCCGAACGAATCTCGACGGGCATGAGTGCTACCGCCGTTTCGCTTACTCTAAAAAATTGCGTGCCGACAACGCACAGAAATCGAACCACAACCCAAAACAAAAACATACCAACCAGGACATAATGATATCCCTGCAAAGCCCGGTAGATATTCTCAGGCGTATCCTTGGGAACGTAACTCCTAAGCACCACCTCTTTGGCTTGCGTCGCTTTCTGCGGCTGGTTCATCGAATCCTGTCCCCCCCGAACAAATTCCCATTAGTCGGCTTTTACCTCCCTGCGAGTACGTCAAATTGTCGCCGTGGCGGAGGGGAAGGCAAGTAGTTCTGCTCTTGTTTGGGGTGAAATTCGTTCTTAATTCCTTAGGGTTTTACGACAAAGTTGATCATTTTCCCAGGCACAATCACCACTTTTACCAGCTCCTTAGCGACCAAGAGCTCGGAAACGCGATCGTTTTCCCTAGCCAGTCGCTCGGTTGCTTGGTCGTCAATCCCCACAGGCATGCTGACCTTGGCTCGGACCTTGCCATTGACCTGAACCGGGATCTCGACCGAGGCGACTCGCAACTTTTCCTCGATGGCTTTTGGCCAAGGTGCATAAGCGAGGGATTCTTTGTGCCCAAGAGCATGCCAGAGTTCCTCAGCCAAATGGGGGGCGAAGGGGCCTAGGAGCAAGGTCAAGGTTTCCATGGCTGACCTGGGCCTTACCGTTTCTTTGGTGAAATGATTGACAAACTCCATCATTCGAGCAATTGCTGTATTGAACGAGAGGTTCTCGATGTCCTGCGTCACCGCAGCGATCGTGCTGTGGATGACTCGATCTTGCTCGGCCGTCGGCTCGACCTCCTGGACCGAGTCGCTCAATTGCATCTGCTCGGATTTCGAATCGACGATCAGTCTCCAAGCTCGATCGAGAAAATTTCGCACTCCGTTGACGCCTTGCATGCTCCAGGGCTTGGTCGCCTCCAACGGTCCCATGAACATCTCGTAGAGCCGCAAGGCATCGGCGCCGTACTCTTTGACAACGATCTCTGGATCCACGACATTCTTGAGCGCCTTGGACATCTTGGCAACGATCCGCTGCAAGGTTTCGCCCGTCTGACGATGCTTTGCGTTCCCATCTTGGTCTTCCTCTACTAGGTCGACTGAGACCAAAGCCCCTCGGTGGTCTTTAAAGGCATACGAAAGGATCATGCCTTGATTGACAAGCTTTTGAAAGGGTTCGGGGTGAGTGACGTATCCTCGATCGTGGAGAACCTTGTGCCAAAATCTGGCATACAAAAGGTGCAGCACGGCATGCTCGGCTCCACCGATATACAAATCGACAGGCATCCATGCGGCTTCCTGCTGGCGATCGACAAAAGCATCCGTACACTTTGGACTGATGAATCGCAAGTAATACCAGCACGAGCCTGCCCACTGAGGCATGGTGTTGGTCTCACGTCGATAGCGCTTGCCATCGAGCTCGACATACAGCCACGATGCATCCGCCTTGCCCAACGGAGGCTCAGGCCGTCCGTGAGGTTTGTAATCTTCTAGGTGAGGCAAATCGACAGGCAGGTGGCTCATGGGCACGGCTCGTATCTGGCCGTTGGGTTGTCCATCCTCGCGGAGTTCGTGCAGGATCGGGAACGGTTCGCCCCAAAATCGCTGGCGGCTAAAAAGCCAGTCTCGCAGTTTGTAGTTGACCGCTCCGCGCCCGAGTCCTGTGCGTTCCAAGCTCTCGATGACTTTGGCTTTTGCATCTTTGGTGCTCAGACCGTTAAGCTCTCGGCTCGCAATGGCGATCCCCTCACCGGCAAAGCAAACTTTGCCACTTCGAATCTCCTCGAGCTCCTGTGGGGTTCCTTGGATCGGCTCGACGACTTGGACGATCGGTAGATCGTACTTGACTGCGAACTCATAATCTCTGATGTCATGCGCGGGCACCGCCATGATTGCACCAGTCCCGTAGTTTCCAAGTACATAGTCGGCGACCCAAACCGGGATCGGCTTTTGGGTCATCGGATTGATCGCATAAGCTCCAGTGAACACACCTGTCTTTTGTTTGTCTCCCTCGGTGCGGTCTCTATCGCTCTTGAACGATGCGGCCTTGCAATACTCATCGACGACCTTGGACTGCTCAGCACTTGTGATCCGATGAACCAACGGATGCTCGGGAGCAACCACCATGTAGGTGGCCCCATAGAGGGTATCGGGGCGAGTGGTGTAGACACGTATGGACTCCTCGCCAAGAGCAGTTCCATTCTTGCAAGACACCTTGAAATCGACTTCGGCGCCTGTGCTTTTTCCAATCCAGTCGGCCTGGAACTTTTTGATCCCTGCCGACCAGTCAAGCAGATCCAAATCGGCGAGCAAACGGTCTGCATAAGCGGTAATTCTGAGCATCCACTGTCTAAGCGGAATCCGTTGAACCGGATGATCCCCTCGCTCGCTCCTACCATCGATAACCTCTTCATTTGCCAGCACGGTGCCCAATGCAGGACACCAATTGACCAGCGCGTCGTCTTGGTAAGCCAAACGGAAGCGATCTTTGTAGCTTGCCACCTCCTCTGGCCCCTTGGCAATAACCTCCTCAGGGATAGGCATTTCGCTGATTGGACGACCTTTTCGCTCTTTGGGATCGTACCAAGTATCAAACAGAATCAGAAAGATCCACTGGGTCCAGCGAAAGTAATCGACGTCGGTCGTTGCCAAGCATCGATCCCAATCGTAGGAGAACCCCAGCATCTTGAGCTGACGTGTGAAGTTGGCGATGTTGGCTTCCGTGCTCTGTCGCGGCGGTGTGTTGGTTCGAATCGCGTACTCCTCGGCAGGCAAACCGAACGCGTCATAACCCATTGGGTGCAAGACCGTCTTACCCTGCATCCGCCAATATCGGCAATAGATGTCCGTCGCGGTGTAACCCTCCGGGTGCCCAACATGCAATCCAGCCCCGCTAGGATAAGGAAACATATCCAGCACGTAGAGCTTTCCCTTGCCGTTCGGGTCCGGAAGCTCCGGACAACGAAACGTCTTGTTCTGTTCCCAGTAGGATTGCCACTTGGGCTCGATGTCAGCAGGATTGTATCGAGGCATCTGTAAGGCTTATTAGCGACTTGAATGAGCAAAAAACAAACACTATGCCGAGTGGATCGCGCGTCCATCGACCGCCAAGGCGGCTTCGTGGATTGTCTCGGCAAGAGTCGGATGCGCATGGCAACTTCGTGCGATGTCTTCGCTACTTGCTCCAAACTCCATCGCAATCGCCGCTTCGGCAATCAAATCACCAGCCCGGGCTCCCATGATGTGGACACCCAGAACCCGGTCGGTTTTTGCATCGGCCAAGATTTTCACTCTTCCCTCTGCCTCGCCTAATGTCCTTGCGCGCCCGTTGGCTCCATAGCCTCCGACCCCCTTCTTAAACGCTACCCCGGCTTCCTTGAGCTGCTCCTCGGTCTTGCCAACCGTAGCAATCTCAGGATGAGTATAGACGATCGCCGGGACGCAATCGTAATTGAAATGCGCATGGATGCCTTGCATCCGCTCCACACAAACCACCCCCTCTTCCATGGCCTTGTGCGCAAGCATCGCTCCGCCGATCACATCACCTAAGGCATAAACCCCAGGCACCTTGGTCTGAAAGTCGCCATCGACTGGAATAAAACCTCGCTTGTCGGTCCCAATGCCGACATTTTCCAATCCGATGTTTTGGGTCAATGGAACGCGGCCGGCTGCCAGCAAAACGCGGTCGCTCTGGATCGGTTCGGCCCCTTTGCATCGCACCACGCATTTGCCGTTCTCCACTTTCGCAGACTCCACCCAAGACTGAAGTCGAAACTCGATCCCCTGACGGGTGAATGCTCTTTGAGCTAGCTGACTGAGCTCTTGGTCCATTCCTGGCAAAATTCTGTCGAGGGCTTCTAGCACGGTCACTTTAGAACCGAGCCGGTTCCAGACACTCCCGAGCTCAAGGCCGATGTATCCACCACCGATGACTGTCAGCCTCTCGGGGACTTGGTCGAACGACAGGGCCATAGTCGAGTTGCCAATGCACACACCATCTTCCTCGACCCCACGCATCGACGCAGGTTTGGAACCCGTCGCGATGATGATCCGCTTGGCCCTAAGCTCGACTGGGTTTCCATCGACAGTGGCTTGTACCAGGTTGGGTCCCAAAACCACGCCGCGACCTCGATAGCCTACGACCTTGTTCTTTTTGAACAGCAAGTCGATGCCGCCGGTGAGGGTCTGGACGATCTGATCCTTTCGCTTCATCATCGCTGCCAAATCGAGCTGGACTTGGCCGACTTGAATTCCGTGAGTCGAGAGCGCGGATTTGGTGTCATGATACAAATGACTAGACTCCAAAAGAGCCTTGCTCGGGATACAACCGACCCTAAGACAGGTTCCTCCGAATTTGTCATTCTCGTCGATACAAGCCACCGACAGCCCGAGCTGAGCGGCGCGAATCGCTGCGACATAGCCTCCGGGGCCAGCACCTAAAACAACTAAATCGAATTCTGCAATTGCCATCGGTTCACTCGCAACGGAAAATCCCTACGAAATTGGAGTGTAAAGCTTAACCTCGCAGGGTTAAAATCCAAGGTCCCTTGGGGGGCGTTGCGATAGTTTCTGTGGGTCGGGGAGAGTTTCCATTGATTGCCAAGCATATGGATCGCGTCGTGCGTGGATTGCAATGGCCGGTCGCCTACGCGATGGCTGCCATCAGCCCCCTGATTCTCGCGACGCTTGCACTGTGGATCGGTAGGTCTGCGAAATTCCCAGTTTATGCCATCATGTTCTGGCTCGGAGCCACCGCAACCCTGGCGTTGACTCGCTCGGGCTGGGGCTATTCGAAGATTCTGAAAACGGCAATCCGCTCGGAACGGTGGATCACACAGAGTCTTTTGTCGTTTCTGCTCCTCCAACCTACCTCTACCATCCTAGGCTGGGTCAGAACTAGACTTGGGTTCCAAAAACAGATCATTTCGGATCCTTCCACGCCCACATCTACATGGCTTGCCGACGACAATTGGTTGATTCGCACCAGCCCGTACTTCCTGCCGACTGCCTCGATCGTTCTTTGGCTTCTTAGCGCTCTTTTCCTTCCAGCCTTTCTTCGGAGCTTCGTCCTGGGCGTCGGTGTGGCTTATCACCTGCTGAGTGCCTACTTTCAACTTCGCTACCCCGATACGACCAAGTCAGCAGAGGTTTACTCCAAGCGCTTTGTTTGGATGTTTCTCGTCCCGATGAATCTGCTGGTCTTCGCTACCGGATATGCCTTTGCCCTCGAAGGTTTCTCCGGCTTGCAACAAGTCCCTTCGGACCTCGCTTGGCCCCTAACTGCGACTTGGAAAGCTCTGGTAGGTACAAGCGAATGATGATTGCAGGAGCGACTCAGTGGCATCGCCTTAGCGGGCGTTGGGGATCAGCGCCTCAGGCTTGACCAAATTGAAGTAATGGCCATGGTCGGCCGTCACAATAACCAACGAATCATCCCAAGCTTCTTGTTTTTCGATCCAGCGAAAAATCGCCGAAACGGCTTGCTCGCCACTGAATACCGCTCCGATGGCACTGTCGATGTCGTTTGCATGGTTGGCCCAGTCCACATCACCTGCTTCGACCATCAACCAAAATCGATCGCTGCGACTGGACAATACATCGATGGCTGCTTGTGTCAGTTCACTGAGTTTTGGGTTCTCTGCCAATTCCTCCGCCGAGTACTCTTCGATGCCTTTGACGGTCGCGACGGGACGATAGTCTCCGTTGGCGGTTTGGAAAGGAAGATGCCCATTTTTGGTGCCAAAGAACCCTAGCAAGCGATGCTTTCCATCGATGGCTTTTTGCACTGAGTTTGCCAGGACCTGCGAACCTGATTGTCCTGGAGTTCTCTGGGCGATAACATACTTCGCATCCTGCCCCCCCTTGTCCACGTCGACCGCATCCCGATCCACATCGGCTAGGTATCTGTTTCCTTCGATGAAATTTTCGCCTTGGCCCGCATTGGACTTTGCAATTTCGCCGTAGCCGCCTCCCAGCACAACATCCAGGCCAGGATAAGGCTTATTCTTGTGGGTTACCGATGGCAGGCCGAGCATGTCCCTCGAGAGATCTTGGTAGTCGTCTCGACTGACATTGACCGCATAAGCTGCTGCGGGGGTGGCATGGCAGATCGGGACGCTCGTGACGGTCCCCACGGCAAAACCTTTGTCTCGCTGAACCCACTGAGCGATCGTCTCAGTGTGCGTCCGGTCAGGCTTGACGTTTAGCGCACCGTTGAGAATCTTGACGCCTGCGGTCATTGAGCTTGCCGAGGACGAAGAGTCGGTTACCACATGGCCTGACTGTTGATTGCGCCCTATGAGATACTGCGGATCGCTGTAGGATTCCCAAGGAGCACTGCCGCCCAAGCGGTGGTCGTAGCCTCCAAATTTTGTCGACTCTTTCTTGTCGATCTGCGCATCGACATCGGTGTCGACCTCTTCCCCGAGCGACGAGGTTACAATGTATCCAAAGTCTGTTGGGCAACGGGTGTAATCCTGAAATGCCAATCCTGTGCCGCGACCTTGGGTGTACGCCACCGCGCGGTTTCGGTAGTTGGCTGCCGCCCAAGTCGTCTGCCAATCCATGCCATCGAATACAACCAAAAAGACATACTTTTTCTTGCCGCTTTCAATCGCCGCGCGCTGAAGTCGGTAAATGTCGGTCTGGTCGGCATAATCAGCGCTAGGATTGAGCGTGTTGACAGGCTCTCGGCCGTACAGCGTTTTAAGTCGCTCGGCATCTCGATAGATGCTATTCGAACCGGTAAAAGCTTCCAGGTTTCCGCCAAAGACGTAGACGGGTATCAAGCGATTCGAGTGGTTGGTCCAACTGCTGTAACTATCGGGACGGGTACCCCAATATCCCCACGGAGCAGTCATCGATTGGATCGCTACATGCTGCTTGGCGGCGATCTCGTCGAGTCCCTCGGGAACGACCACCTCCTCGGGCTTGGGCCTGAGAACCTCAGTCTTCTCTTGGGCCGACAAACGGCATTGTCCAACCAATAAAACCCCAATCCCCAACAACCAATGAGAGATCCTGGGCTTGGGGGAACGACAAAACGCTTTTTTGTTTTTCATCGGTGGATTGGCTCAGTGATCAGAAAGAAAGAACCCGACGGGTGCAACGGTTGCGCACGCGAAGATGGCTAGTTTGGAGCTAGCCGTGGGATTGATCAAGCCCACCTACGCACGCAATTCACGAGAACTTCAAGAACGGCGTGTGGGCCTTTCGGATCAATAGCCCTGGCGCATCAATAGCCTTGGCGGATCAATATCGAGGAACCGAAGGGTCGATCTCCAGGCTCCATCGATCGATCCCCCCGGCCATGCTCACCGCGGTTGGATGTCCATTGGCCCGAAGCCAGTTGGTGACTCGCAGGGACCTTCCCCCGTGATGACACAATACGACCACTTGCTTGTCTTGCATCGCATCGATCACCTCTTGGCTCGGCGGCCAGCGGCTCATCGGTGTCAATTTCACACCTTCGATCCTTGCGACTTGATGCTCGGCGGGCTCTCTGCAATCGAGAAAATACACGCTCTTTCCATGATCGTCCTTGGCACTATCCATCCAAAGTTTGGCAGTGGCGACGTCAATCTCCATCCCTAACCTCATTCCTATCTTGAAAACCGCTTAAAAATAAAGACGGCTGGAGCGTTCCCCAGCCGTCTATAGCAAATGTATCCGATCCGGGTAGCACAGTGACTACTCGATGCTCGACGCATCCCAAAGATCCCCAGCGTCCTTGGTCCCCATGGCGCCCCAAGGCCCATAGGGGCTCGGAAGGTTGGATCTGGCACCGTCGTTCCCCTCGGGAGCTAAACGACCGGCATCGCCAGCATCGACACTGTTAGGGATAAAGCGAACATTGTTGTCGGCAAATACGACGTGGGCACCCGCAGCATGGTAACTCGATGCTGAAGAAATTCCCCAGTCCCATAGCGACTGATTGCAGGAAGCAGAGTTCGGTGGCAGAATCGTTTGGATGGATGCATGGTTGTAATCACCGTCTTGCCATCGCATTCCTTGGGAGTGCCAAAGGTCATTTTGGTTCACGACCGCCGGGTCGTAACGATCCCCCAATTTGGCTCGCCGGCATCCGCTAGGTGTCTGAACATTAGCTGCCCCAGCAGCTTGCCAACGTGCACCCTGGATTCGTAGCTTGCCAGCACCTGTCGCTAGATTCTGCGAAGGCGTTGTACCAATTTCACCCAAGAGGATTGTGTAAGCAGCCCCGTCGCCGATCTCAGCGAGTCGACGTGCATAACGCCCTTGAAACGCACCACGGTTGGCAGCCGGGTGCCAAGCATTGTTGACGCTCACGACCGTGTCACCATAGCATGCGGCATAGTTGACTCGACCTGTTCCATCATAATCCCAGTTCGCATCGGGATTCATTTTACCGGGATCCGATGGGCATCGGAACGTTGCAACTTGAGTTCGCCAAGGTGTGAAGTTGCCTTGCATGTCCCAGGTCGAACGGAAGAAAGGCCTCTGGTTTTGAATTTCTGTATAGAGTTGCGACTGCTCCATCATCGGAAGAATTGCGACGAATACCGAATAGCGATTGATCGGCATGCGTCCTACATTCATGTCCGCATCGTGAACGCTCCAAGGGTCATACGAACAAGGGCCAGAGGCTCCCGCAGGTAACCTTTTGTAAGCCGACTCATAATTCAAAATTCCTAACCCCAGCTGGCGAATGTTGTTTCCACAAGACATTCGTCGCGCAGCTTCACGTGCGGCTTGTACCGCCGGAAGTAGCAAACCTACCAATATACCAATAATGGCAATCACAACGAGAAGTTCCACGAGCGTGAAACCCAGTCGCTTTTTATTCCGCATAAGAAAACTCCTGTGGCGGCGGAAAAAAGGATGAAAGGTCAATTACGACAACCAAAAAGATTAACCGATTTTTCGTGTTGGTCAATTTTTTCAGGCTCATGGATGCAAAAGTTTTCCGAATGTCGAAAATCTGCGGCCAGGGTGTTTCTACTTAATGCGGATGCTTTAGACTTTTTCGAATCGCTCCCGAATGGGGGTACCTCTGAAAGCTCAACGGGCCAAAGAGATAGGGGTCAATGAAACCTTCAGACGGATGTTCGATCGGTCCCGGAGAACCTCCAATTCCACTGGCCGTCCCGAGGTGGTTAACCCCACCATCTGGACCAAGTGCTCGTCGTTCTCCACGGCAACACCATCGAAGGAAAGGATGATGTCTGCATACTTTAACCCCGCCGCTTCGGCAGGACTATTCGGTTTGACCACTTTCACAAGCGCCCCGCGAGCCCGATGAGTTTGTAGCCCACCCTCTGGGGCGACATTGAATGCACGCTCGACACTCACTCCCAAATACGATCGTTGCAATTCACCCTTCTCAATCAACTGGGTCGCGACAACGATGGCCAAGTTGATCGGGATCGCAAATCCGATTCCTTCGTTAACCCCGGAGTTACTGGCAATCGCGGTATTGATTCCAACGACTTCGCCTCGGAGATTCATCAAAGGGCCCCCACTGTTGCCGGGGTTGATCGCCGCATCGGTCTGGATGAAGTCTTGGTAAACGATCGATTTATTTCCAAGTTCTAGGTTGCGTCGACCCTTGGCACTGACGATCCCTAGGCTTACCGAATGATTCAAACCAAATGGGCTCCCCACGGCGAAAACATGCTCTCCGACTTCCAGGGTTCGACTATCTCCCAATCGGCACGCTGCAAGATCACCCCTGCCGACATCGATCACCGCTAAATCGGTCGATGGGTCCTCGGTGATTTTGATGATTTGTAAAGGTGTTCCGTCGAACGTCTCAACACGGATGTCTTGGATCTGGGCTGATTGGATCACGTGTCGATTGGTCAGCACATAATCGCGACCTTGAAACTCGATCAACACGCCTGCACCGGCCTCCTCGATCCTCTTGGTTCGCCCCTTCGCTTTTTCGACTCTTGTATCCAAAGAAACTTCTTGAACGGTCTCCTCTTTGGTCGCCTCAATATGCACAACGGTGGGCGAAACCAAACGAACCGCCTTGCGCAATAGCCGATTCTGCTCTTCCCATTGACGCACCTCTTTGGCCAGAGTTTCGTATTGCTGCTGTCGATTTGGAGCTTCTTCAGCGCTCACGGCTGGCGTTTGGGCTCTGCTGCTAGGGCTACAGCAAAGTGCGAGTCCCAAGGCGACCGTACAAGTGATGTGTAAGAATCGCATGGCACACAGGAGCAAGAGGAAAACATAGCCGGACAGCTGCCGTACTCCCAGCAGCTTTCATCTACTAATGTCTCGGCTTGTTCTGCGCACTGCTAACACCCTAGCCTCAAGCTTCCGATAAGAATGTCGGAGCTCTCGATGGACCTTGCCAGCCTATCTGAAAATACCGGATGTATCGATCAATCCGGCCCGTTCCAAACAAGCTTGTTGCTAGAGC
>Ga0209598_10002096_pt1 | contig 15844 bp, 16 predicted proteins | sample M_140807_EF_Meta_FD_187317 | JGI IMG/M metagenome (GOLD analysis project Ga0209598, IMG submission 187317) | Freshwater microbial communities from Lake Montjoie, Canada to study carbon cycling - M_140807_EF_MetaG (SPAdes) (version 2) | ecosystem: Environmental > Aquatic > Freshwater > Lake... | reverse complement strand
CTTGGGCCTGAACTTCGTTCACAGAGGCCTGCTGGCCAAGCAGCGTCATTACGCCAAGACCGAGTGCGATTGTGGCCCCAACACTTTTGATCGAAAGCCATTTCATGGACGTCTCCTTTTGTTATTGCTCTGGATCCTAGCGCAGACTGCCCCCATCATCAGGGTTGAGAAATTTCCTCAAAATCAATCAATGAATGCAAAAAAAGGTATCAATGGTGGTCTTCAGTACCTTGGTGACAGGCGATTTCTGGACGCATTGGCCAGAGGCTTTTTTTCCATCTGGCTTGGGTTGATGCTCCTGTTGGGCCTCCAGCCCCTCATTCAGGCGCATGAAATCCCGTACGACCTGCGTATTCAGATGTTTTTTAAGGCCGAGGGGGATCGACTGGTCGTTTTGGCCAGGATTCCAATGAGCGCGCTCGCTGAGGCGGATCTTCCGTTGACGGGGCCGGGCTATTTGCGGCTTGAGGCGATTGAACCCGCATTGGAAAATGCCGCAGCTTTGGCACTGCTCGATAATTTTGCTGTCTTTGAAAACGGAGCGCGACGCGAACCCAACAAGGCATTTCAAATCCGGGTGAGCTACTCAAGCGATCAATCATTCGCGTCGTATGCTCGGGCGTTGTCGCATCTTGAGGGTTCCAGAATCCCATTGACGCAGGATCTTTACTGGAAACAGCAATATCTTGATGTTGCGTACGACTATAAAATTGAGGCGGCAGATTCCCGGTTTGTCGTGCATCCCCGCTTCGATCGATTGGGACTAAAAGTCGTGACGACTTTGCACTTTCAGGCCCCCAGTCACCCCGAGAGGGCTTTTGAAATTCATGGCGATGCAGGCGCCATTGAACTGGAGCCCTCCTGGTTCAGTGCCGTTAAACGATTCAGCATCTCCGGGTTTGGCCACATCCTGGGTGGTTGGGACCATTTGCTTTTCTTATTTTGCCTGGCACTCGGTCGATCCAGGTGGAGGGATTTGTTTTGGTTGGCCAGTTGCTTCACCGTGGCCCACTCGATCACCTTAATTGCAACGGCATTGGGCCTATTCCCCGATCGCTTATGGTTCGGCCCTTTAGTCGAATTTCTGATTGCGGTGTCGATTGTCCTGATGGCCGCTGAGAATGTACTGAAAGTGCCCGATCGATGGCGGATGGCACTCGTTTTCTTTTTTGGCCTGATCCATGGTTTTGGCTTCGCATTTTCTCTCAGCGATGCGCTTCAATTTTCAGGCTCCCATCTGCTGACAGCGCTCTTCGCCTTCAATTTGGGGGTGGAGGCCGGTCAACTGGTCGCGCTCGGAGCCGTGGTCGCGACTCTTTACGGACTCTATCGAGCCGATCGCCCCCAGGGACTGGTCCTGTTAACTTCGATGCTCGTGGCGCATACGGGCCTGCATTGGGCCGAGCAGCGATTCGACATGCTCAGGCCCTTTCTGCCGATTCTTAACGCGATCAGTTGAGTTCGATCGTTTGCCCTTCGGTCATGGGCATAACCCGGATCGTGCTTCCCTTCATCGCCTCCTGAAACTCGGCCAAGGTCCCTTTCGCCAGAGGATTTGAGTTGTAGTGCATCGGGATCAGCATTTTGGGCTTGACCCAATTGCGGGCGGCATACGCAGCATCCTCCGGATCCATCGTGAAATTCCCGCCGATGGGCATCATCACCAGATCAGGTTTGTAGTGTTCGCTGATGAACTGCATGTCTGCAAACAGGCCGGTGTCGCCCATATGCCAGATTTTGAAGCCATTCTCTAACTCAATGATGTAACCAACGGGTTCACCTGCGGGATGCGACTCGGGTTTTCCGGTGGCGGGGTTGGTCCACACGAGTAACGACGAATGTTCGGCCTTGACGGCCGTCACCTTGATACCTGGAAAGGGTTTGACATGACCGGACTTGTTGAACCGGTGGCCGAGTTCACTGGGGAGAATGCCCAGTGTGATGAGCGGAGTCACCATATCTGCCGGGCCATACAGGATGGCTTTATTCAGTTTCGCGAGCGCTGGGGCATCACCAATGTGATCACCATGCGCGTGGGTCACCAGCAGAAGATCAACTTTTCCGAGGGCCCCGATATCGGTCTTGAAGGGCGCTGGCGTCTTGGGACCGCCGGTTAACCACGGGTCGATCACGAGCGTTTTGCCACCCGGGGTCTTGATCCGGAAGCCAGCCTGGCCAAGCCATAGAATTTCGGCCTTCGCAGACATCGGTGCCGTGGGTTGAGCAGCCGCCGGAGCAGCGCCGGCTTGCGCTTGCGCGACGCTAAAACCCGACTGCAGCATGAAGAGCGCGGTCGACAGGAGCGCACTCGCTCCAATGTGTTTCATGAGGTGCACAGGAGATCTCCGTGAGTTTTCAATCGTCGGTTGTTTGGTAACTTCGCTTCGTCGCGTCGCTTCGGCATTCTAGAACGAGACGGTGCGGAGAATCTCGTTCTTTCCAATTGAGTCAAGCGAGGAGGTGCGTCCAGAGCCAATGCCCAAGAAGGCGATTGGGTAGTAGCGTAAACAGTCCGGCAATGATCAATGCGCCGAAGTACAAGCCCTGAACGATGCGTTTGTGTCTCTCAATCCGTCCTGTTCTCGCCATATAGAGTCCAAGTGCCAGCATCACGAGGGTGAACGTGGACAATCCGTGGATCCAGGAGAAGTGGCCAGACACCCTGATCCCGAACGATCCGGCGGCGACAAAGGTCATGAGAGCGAACCACGCACGCCCCATCCAGCGGTGCCGTAAGTCGCCTTTTCGCCGCGACAAAATAACGGCTCCCAGGGCCAAGGCCAACCCTGCGGCCATCGCGTGCGAGAGTATCAGCGGAGTAAAAGTTTGCGCTGGCATGCTGAATTTTACGAAGGCACACAGTACGCGGTGACGGGTTCGGTCACGCAGCGCCACTTGGTCAAGATCGCCTGACCCGATTCGGACAACCGTTGCGGGACAAACTGCCCCGGTCCTTCGGGACATGGCTCCGATGCGGCTGGGCCGGTAGCAACTTAGGCTGAAAGATGGTCGCCCGCGCTGAATCAGCATCGTGGGTTTGGCCCGAAATCAGTGGGGTTCCCATGCGATCGCTCTGTGCAACATTCCGCCGCGGTTTGGTTGGTTTCGTTCGGAACGAGACCGGCGCGCAGGTCGTTGAATACGCTTTAATCATCGCCGTCGTCTCGATCGCAATTGTGACTGCGTTGAGGGGGGTTGTCACCGACACTTCTTTTACGGGGTTCATCGCGCAGATCAAGAGTTGCCTGGTCGGGACAACCTGCGGCGCGGCGGCACCAGTGTCGAACCCTAACCTGCAACCGCAGAGGGCTTCCCCCGCTCAAGCCCTTTGAATAAACTTGTGACTTTGATTCCGCAAGTGTTGTCCGATGAGTTCGACCGTCGACCTGCCGCGCCGCCGCCTGCTCCACGCGCTCGGAGCGGGGGTCCCGATCGTTGCAACGCCGACAATCGCCGGGTCTGGCGTTCTCAGCCTCATTCAGTCAAACCAGGCCATCCGGATAGACGTGTTTCGTTTGGGTGTTGCGAGCGGCGAGCCCCACCCATCCGGCTTTACCTTGTGGTGCCGTCTCCTTGCAGATGAGGCGGCACAGGCCCTCCCTCCGGAGGTTGCCGTCCAATGGGAGGTGGCCGCTGACCAAGGCTTTCGCGAGATCATTCAGCGCGGGGAACACTTCGCCATCAGCGCCTGGGACCATAGTGTTCACATCGATGTCACCGGCCTTGAGGCGTCGCGGCCTTATTGGTATCGGTTTAGCGCCCTCGGTCAGCAAAGTAGGGTCGGTCGGACGAGGACTGCGCCGATCATCTCAGCGCTCGAGCCGCTTCATTTTGTGACCGCCAGCTGTCAGCGATGGGATCACGGTCATTATGCTGCTTGGCATCATATCAGCCGTGAATCCCCAGATCTCGTTCTGTTTCTCGGGGACTATATTTACGAGTACGGTGCCGTAGCCGGTCGCATTCGCGCTCATGAAGGCGGCCTTGTTTCGACCCTCGCCCAGTATCGGGCGCGTTACGCTCAGTACAAAAGCGACCCTGCACTGCAGTCGGCCCATGCCTGTGCACCCTGGATGGTGATTTGGGATGATCATGAGGTTGATAATGATTATGCGAATCTGCAGGGCGAGCGTCTGCAGCCGGATTTTGCAAGTCAACGGGCCGCCGCCTACCAAGCCTATTGGGAGAACATGCCACTGCCCAACACGATGCGGCCAGGTTTCGAGCGCACGGGTGGCGCATTAACGCTGTATCGACGTCGCGAGTGGGGCCGTCTCGCGCGTCTTCATTTTTTGGATGACCGGCAGTATCGCGATGTTCAGGTCTGCCCGCGTCCCGGCAAAGGCGGTAGTGCGGTGGTCAAGCGTGCTGCGTGTCCAACGATTGATGACGATGGCCGCAGTCTTCTCGGGAGGGATCAGGAAACATGGCTGGCCGAGGGCTGGGACTTGAATCGTCCCTGGAACCTCGTGGCCCAGCAGACGTTGATGGCTCGCCAGGCCTGGACCGATCCATCGGCAGTTGATCAAGGCAGCTACTGGACTGACGGCTGGGATGGTTACCCTGCTGCCCGTGCACGCTTACTCGACGGAATCGTTCAGAGAAAAGTCGCTGGGGTGGTTGTCTTGGGTGGCGACGTCCATGCGCATTACGTCGCAGACATCAAAGCCAGTTTTGACGATCTCCATAGCGCAACCGTTGCGACGGAGTTCTGTGGCACATCGATTTCAAGTTTTGGCTTGAACAACGCGACGCTACAGAAGGCCAGCGTCTTCAATCCTCACCTCAAATACGCCCGCAGTGACCAACGCGGGTATATGAGTTTTACCCTGACCGAGCGAGCACTCGAGGCCCGGGTCATGGCGCTCGATGATGTGAATGCCGGAGATTCCGCGGTGCAGGTCGTCGCGCGATACGCGGTCGATCCGCGTGAACCGGGCGCAAATCCCACCTAAAAAGTCCCTCACTTGGGACTCAATCACCAGTGGCATCACGACCCGCCGAATCCTCAGGGCCTTCGGCGTATTGGACGCGATGCCGCTGTCTGCTTAGTGGTTGTCGACGTCGTCGTGGTCGACGGTTTCGTCTTCAATCGCAGCCTGTTCAGCGTGATGAACGGCTTGCAGCTGATGGCCATAGGCCAGGTAAGCGTGGTGAGCGGTCGTTACCACGTCGTCCTTGTCGTCAGCTTCAGCAGCCAGGAGCTGGTGCTTTGCAGCGGCTTCAAAGTGGTGAGCAGCGGCACGGTGATGTTCGGCTGCGTCGTGATGAATTTCGTGTTCGTGTACGGTTGTCATAATGATCTCAATGTTTTGATTAGAGCAATTTGGAAGATCCAAGAGCGTTCACGAAACGGGTATAAACCCAATTCGTAATAGGAGGATACGGGGTCTAGATGACAACTTGACTGAGATTGGGGCTCGCTGCCGCTTCAAGCGCCAGCAAGGTTCGCTTAGCCTCGACCCCCCCGGCGTAGCCGGTCAATGATCCGTCGCTGCCAATCACCCGATGGCAGGGGACAATGATGGAGATTGGATTTCTACTATTGGCTGCACCGACCGCCCGGGTCGCGCGCGGTTTGCCCATCATGGCGGCTTGTTCGGCATACGTTCGGGTCTTGCCATAGGGAATTTGAAGGAGCGTCGACCACGCGCCCTGCTGGAATGGCGTTCCTCCAAAGGGCTCGATTGGCACCGTAAAAACGTGCAGTCGCCCCGCGAAGTAGGCGTCGAGTTCGGCTTTGGCGAGATTCAGGATCGGGTGATCATCGGTTTCGATCCATGCCTCCTCCACAGGCGGCACGTGCTTGCCATGGAGCAGGTGCACATCCGTTAAGGCGCGTTCATTCGAAATGAGCAACAGTTCCCCCAAGGGGCAAGCGTGTCGTGAATGGGAACGAATCATCTTGGTACAAACCCTATCTTGAAACCGAATTGTCACAGAGACATTCTGACCCGTCTGGCTGACTTGGCCCCTCCCGTTATTTTGCTCCGGATCCTTAATATGAATTCGATTGGTCGCACGAGTTTGACTCTGACTGCGCTCGCACTTGCTTTGGTCGGTTGTTCTGGTGGCGAGAAGCTCGATCCTCCTCAGAACATTCTATTTGTCGGGAACAGTTACACCTTTGCCCGAATCGCGCCTGCGCTTCAGTACAACGCTGCGAACGTCAAGGACATGACGGCCGCCTACAACACGGTCGATCCGACCGGTGGTAACAGTTTTCCGATCGGAACGGGCTTGCCACCGTCGCCCTGTACGACGCCTGATACCGGCTGCTTTGAGCCGCATCCATGGGGCGGGGTCCCCGGAATATTTAAGGCGCTCGCCGATCAGTCGGGTCTGAATTACACCGTGTCCCTTTCAACGCGCAATGCTGCGACCCTTCGTGGTCAATTCCTCAACACAGCGAACGCCAACTGGGACCTGCGCGCCAACATGGCGCGTGAGAAATGGGATGTGGTGGTTTTGCAGGGACAGAGCGATGAACCGCTCTTGCCCGCAAAAGCGAAGAACGGCAATCCCGTTTCTTTCAAAACCTATGCGAATTTGATTGAACAGTACATTCATGTCGGTACAGGTGTGACCACCACCGAGGCTGATATTTTCGGCGGACTGGCCAACTGCACCGCAGCGGTCACTGCGGCCGTCCCGGGGCCAGGATTGTCGACCGCCAATTGCACTACGAGTCGAGTCATCCCCGCCAATACCAACGCGAATCCGAACGCAAAGGTCTACCTGATGCAGACCTGGGCGCGTCCCGATATGGTTGAAGCGCACAAGTGCACGATTGCTGACAAGAACTCGCTCAATGGAGCCCCGATCGTTGATCCCACTTGTTCTGCCGGCACAAATGGCAGTGCCACAACGGGCCAGAATAATTTGTATTACACGAGCAAGGCCACGACCGCCGAAAACCTTAAGGACATGTCGACGGATATGTCCACGGTGTTCTACGGCCTCGCAGAAACCAACAAGAGGTTCGCCGGCGTCCTTCCCGTGGGCAATGCCTTCCAGCGCGCAGTCGATGTGAAGGCCGTGAAGTCGAGCAATTTTTACAAGGCTGACGGTACCTACGACGAGAGCGGGAGCCAGATGAATCTTTGGTGGTTCGACCGCACGCACGCCAGCGTCTATGGGTCATATCTCAGCGCACTGGTCTCGTTCGGTACGATTTCTGGGCGTAATCCAACCGCCTTTGGTGCTAACGAAAAGGCGGCAAAGGATCTAGGGATTTCGCAGAACGATGCAGTACTCCTGCAGAACATTGCTACGGAGACCTTGGTTGCGTCGGGCGTTGCACTACGATAGACCTGATCACGTTTGATCCCTTCACAGGAAGACCAAAATGGCTGCATTGGCTGGCAAGATTGCGATCGTTACGGGCGCAGGTGGCGGGTTTGGTGAGGGGATCGCTCGTGCCTATGTGGATGCGGGTGCCCGCGTGATCGTTGCGGATATCAAGGCCGATGCGGCACAGCGCGTGGCCCAGGAACTGGGTGCTGCTGCGTTTGCGTTTACCGTCGATGTCACCAACAAGGCGCAGGTCGAGGCGCTTGTGAGGCATTGCGTTGACACGTTTGGTAGTCCCCATATTGTCGTTAATAACGCTGGAACGACTCACAAGAACCGGCCAATGCTCGAGGTCGATGAGGCAACGTTCGACCGCGTTTTCGCGGTCAACGTGAAATCGATCTATCACATGACTCAAGCGGTGCTGCCGTTGCTTCGTCAACAGGGGGGCGGGGTTATTCTGAACATTGGTTCGACCGCCGGAATTCGACCGCGCCCCGGACTAACCTGGTACAACGCGTCAAAAGGGGCCGTGAATCTGCTCTCCAAATCGATGGCAGTTGAGCTTGGTCCCGAGAACATTCGGGTCAACGCGATTTGCCCCGTGATGGGCGCTACCGGTTTGCTTGAAGACTTTATGGGAGTGCCTGACACCCCCGAGAACCGCGCAAGATTCACGGGCACGATCCCTCTCGGTCGGCTCTCCACCGCCGAAGATATCGCGACCGTTGCCGTGTTTTTGGCGAGCGATTCAGCTGCTTTCCTCACGGGCATCGAATTCCCTGTGGACGGCGGCCGGACGATCTGATCAGAAGGGTTTGAATTCGTCCCGAATAGCGTCACCATTCTGGTTGACAGCAGGGACTGTGCGATAGCTGATTGGATCCCATTCAGTAATCCAGGGCAGGGCCGCGACCTCCACCGTTTGGTCACCAACCGGCATGGGTCGCGTTCTAAGCTGTGGGTGTTCAATCAGATCTTGCACCCCGTTGACATTGCCGTAAGCAATCTGGGCCGCGTCTAGTCTAGCGATGATCGGCGCGCTGGGCAGCGAAGCAAAAACTGCTGCGACGCGACCATCGACAACCGCCCGGTTGGCGACCCGGAGGGCATTGGTCTTGCAGCGCTCGTCTTGCGCGAACGAAGGATCGAGCAAGACCTCTCGGCAAAAGTCGACCCACTCGCGTTCGTTCTGAATTGAAATCAGAATGTCGCGACCATCTGCGCAGGTGAAACCGCCATAAGGCGCAATAGACGGGTGTTTCAGGCCAACCCGATCCGGGGCTTTGCCGCCATAACGTGCCTGCAGGTAAGGGACGCTCATCAGCTCAGCGGCCGAATCAAACAACGACACCTGAATGCCCGAACCGTGCCCTGTTTGCTCGCGCATCATCAAGGCCTGCTGGATTCCAATCAGCGCGTTGAGTCCCGCGCTGATGTCGCAAATCGAGACACCGATCCGGCCCCATTCGCCGGGCGCGCCGTTGACCGCGACCAGCCCACTTTCGGCTTGGACCAACAGGTCATACGCTTTCATCCGGGTCAAGGGCCCGCGATCTCCATAGCCGCTGATATCGCAGGTGATCAGGCGCGGATAGCGCTCGCGCAACAGGGCCGAGCCAATCCCCAGTCGCGCGGTGGCGCCGGGTGCGAGGTTCTGAATAAACACATCGGCTTGAGCCAGCATGCGACCCAACACCTCAAAATCGTCCTTGTTCTTGAGGTCGAGCGCGATCGATTCTTTGCCGCGGTTGATCCAGACGAAATAGGAGGATTCACCATGGGCCGCCTTGTCATAGCCGCGGGCGAAATCGCCTTCGGGGCGCTCGATTTTGATCACTCGAGCCCCTGCATCGGCTAATCGACTGCTGCAGTAGGGCGCAGCAACGGCCTGTTCGAGAGCGACCACCAGTAGGCCTGCCAGCGGGCCCCGGGTCTGTGCTCCGTTCATCAGCATCTCCTCGTTTTCACCGATGCGAAGTATTTTCAAACGTGATTCACTGACGCGGAATTGCTTTTGCGCATATCCAGCATTGTCTGAGCGTTAAGGCGATGTTGACGCGGACTTAACGCTGCATTGCCGCGTTTGAAATGGCCAACTGCGTGCAGCATGGCCAGAGTTATAGGTCGAAACAACACGGGGCTGCACGCGGCCCTCAAAGACGGGAGACATTCGATGATTCGAGGACATCAACTGGTTGGCGCGACTCTGGCTGCGACGATCGCTTTGACCTTTAGCTCTGCGGCCTTCGCGCAGGAAAAGACCTTCAAGATTTACGGCTTCGGCGCGAAGAGCGGGGTTGTTGGGATTTTTGGTCAGCAAAGCGAAGTGGCCATGCAGGCGGCCGCCGCGATGATCAACAAGGCTGGTGGCGTCACGCTGGGTGATGGAAGCAAGGCAAAGCTCGTTGTTGAGTATCTTGATGACCGATGCACTGCCGAGGAGGGGATCAATGCGCTGCGTCGTATCGCGGCTCAGAACGATGCGGTCGTTGCGATTGGGCCGACCTGTTCAAACGTTGCCGAGCCCGTCTTCGGCGTGCTGCAGAAGAAGGTCGGCGATGCGTCGGATTCAGGGCTGCAGTTCCCCCTCTACACCGACGTCGCGGCGAAGGGAGGGTTGGCCGCGATGTCGCAGTGGGCGTTCCGGAACGTCCCCAGCGAAGCCAACATGTACAAGTCAATCTTTGAATGGGTCAAAACCACGCGGCCTGAGTTGCAGACATTTTGGGGCGGTGTCGAGAAAGACTTTGCCCACAGCAACGCAACCTTCAATGTCATTAAAACTCAGGCCGGGAACACCGGTCTGCAGGTTCTTGGCCAATCGGAGTGGTTGCTCAACGATATCAATTTTTCGAACCAGGTTCGCGAGATGAAGCGTGCCAATGCAGACCTCGTCGCGATTTCGGCGCATCCATTTACGACTTGCGGTGTGCTCAAGGAGATGGCGCGTCAGAACGTAAAACCGAAGATGCTGATTGGTCTGACCTCGTCGTCGAGCATGGAGACCCTGCAGGGTTGTGCTGCGCAGGCCGAGGGACTCATCATCCCGACCAGTTTTGCACCGGTGACGGATGAAGCGCGCAATGCCGCTGCGGCAGTGCAGGCACTCAACTCGAAGTACAACATGGATCTGCACAATGCAGCCGCCTTCGAAAATATCTTTACCCTCAAGGAGCTGATCGAAAAGCAGAAGATCATGGGTCGGCCTGATACGGTTCAGGCGGATCGCCAGAAGATGCGTGATGGCCTGGCCGCGATGAAGCAGACCACGGGTTTGCTGGGCAAAGTGGGTCGTACCGAGGATCGCGAAGCGATCAAGCCATTCTTGTTCGTTCAGGCCAAGGGCGGTAACTGGACGGTTGCTCACACACCGGCTCAGTAAGTCGTCAACGCGAGTTCTGCTCTGTCAAGAGCCCCCGAATCGCCGCCGTATGGATCTGTTGTACTTCCTGGACCTTTCGCAGTCCATCATCGACGGCGTGCTCTTCGGGGCAATCTACTCGCTCATCGGGATCGGCTTCACCCTGATTTTTGGGGTGATGCATAAGATCAATTTGTCTTACGCGGCGGCCTCGATTGGCGCCGCCTACCTGAGCCTTCTGGTGGTCAGCGCGGTCCCCGCGCCCCTGGTGTACGTGGCTGCAGCAATCATGGGTGGCGTTCTCGGCTGGCTCGTTTATCTCATCTGTTTCCGGTTCCTTCCGCTCGACAATCCGCTGGCGTCACTGATGTCGACTGTTGGCATGTTGCTGGCGATTGAGGAACTCATTTCGCATGTGACGCGAGGGATGCCACTGAATTTTCCCGCGCTATTTGCAAGTACGAATATCGAACTCGGGCAGTTCTTTATCCGTGGCGACCTCTTGTTCGTGTTTGTTCTGGGTTGTGTTGCGATGGTGGCGTTAATGCAATTGCTCAAGCGGACGCGTTTAGGCCTGGCGACCCGGGCGGTGGCTCAGCAACCCGTCGCGGCCCAGTTGTGTGGGATGAGCGTCAATGCCACCAACGCCAGCACATTTGTGATCGCCGGATTGCTCGGGGGTACTGCCGGGGCCATGGCGGGCGCAGCGATTGGCGTGCTCTCCCCCCTGATGACGCTGCCATTGACCGTTAAGGGACTGGTCGTCACGGTAATTGGAGGCCTTGGGAGTATCCCAGGGGCGATCGTTGCCGGACTGATCGTGGGGGGCGTCGAAAATCTTTTTCAGTTTTTGCGTGGCGTCAGTGAGCGCGACATCTACGTGATGTTGATGCTGTTTGTTTTCCTCGTCTTCCGTCCGGGTGGCCTGTTCGCAGCGCCTGGCGGTCGCGACTGACTCGCGGTCGGGCGCTGCACTCATGGATTTTTACCTTGGACTGGCGCAGGTCATCGGCATTCACACGCTGCTTGGACTTTCTGCCTGGTGCGTCTTGCACACGGGGCAGGTGAGCATTGCGCAGGGCGGGTTTTTCGCGATCGGCGCCTATGTCGCCGGCATGCTGACCTCGATGTGGGGCTGGCCACTTGGGTTGGCGCTTTTGACTGGCGCCATCCTGTCGGGCGTCGTTGCAGTCGCAGTCGGTTTCCCTGCACTTCGGATTAAGGGCTTGATGCTGGTGGTCGCGACCACCGCCTTCGCGGAGATCGTCAGGCTTGTTTTTTTCAATCTTACCTGGCGGGTGCAGACGCCACAGGGATTGGTGGGTCCCGACGGGAGCCTTGGATTTGGTGGGATTCGTTATTTCCCAGGTAATGGATGGACGACGCTTGAGGTCAACTTCTTGATCTGGTTCCTGGTGGTCGTTGTGATGCTTTTTCTTGGCTGGCTCGATCGCTCGCGAGTCGGCACGCTCTGGCGGGCGGTGGGTGAAGATGAGCTCGCGGCGCAAAGTGCGGGCATCAATTTAACCGCAGCCAAGGTTTCGGCCTTTGGTGTGGGTGGTTGCATCGCCGGTCTTGCGGGGGGCGTTTTTGCGCACTACGCAACCCATATCGAGCACAACAACTTTGGCATTCTGTTGGCGACCTTCGCCATTGCTTATCCGATCATCGGCGGACTTTCGAGCCTGGCGGGAACACTCCTGGCCGTCATTTTTATTCAGGGGGTTTTGCTCGAGGGGCTTCGCTTTCTGGGCGACTGGCGTAGTTTGCTGTTTGGTGCCTTGATTGTGGTCGTCATGCTGGTCCGTCCGAGCGGGTTTTTGCGGCGCTCGCTTGGAGAGAGTCTGGGGCGGACCAGGCATGCTTGAACTGCAGAACCTGAGTCGTCACTTCGGTGGAGTCAAAGCGGTCGACCAGCTGGACCTTGATGTCGTTCAGGGCGAAATTTTGGGCCTCATCGGACCCAACGGATCGGGTAAGAGCACGACTGTCAACCTCATCACTGGGGTCTATCAACCCACAAACGGCGCGCTGCGTTTTAAGGGTCAGGACATTGCCGATCTGGCACCGCACCAGCGCACCGAGTTGGGTATCGCCCGGACCTTTCAGAACATCCGGCTTTTTGGGCATCTGACCGTGTGGCAGAACCTCTGGGCGGCGCGAGTCGTGCGTGAGCGGGGGTGGAGCGGGTTTCGCGAGCGCTGGCTATCGGGTGCTAAGGCGGCGCGGGAGCAGGCCGAGGAGCTACTGGTCTTTGGCGACCTTGCGCACAAACGGGACCATCTGGCGGGCAATCTCGCGTTCGGTGAACAGCGTCGGCTCGAGCTCATCCGTGCCGCCGCCTCGGGTGCGGAGTTGCTGTTGCTGGACGAGCCTGCGGCAGGAATGAACGCGGAAGAAATCTTAGATCTCGATCAACGCATTCGGCGCCTGCGTGATCAGGGTCGAACCATCCTGCTCATCGAACATCACATGGAACTGGTGATGGAAGTATGTGACCGTGTCGTCGTGTTGAATTTTGGTCGCAAGATCGCCCAAGGGACCCCAGCACAAGTGCAACGTGATGAGGCGGTCAGGGCGGCTTATCTGGGCGCAGACCATCATGCTTGAGATCAGCGATCTGGCCACTTCGTACGGCAAGATTGAAGCGCTTCGGGGCGTGACGCTCTCCGCACGATCGGGCACCGTCACCTGTTTGCTAGGCCCCAATGGCGCTGGCAAATCGACCCTGATGCTGACACTCGCAGGGATTCTTAAGCCTTTGCGGGGCTCGATTAAGTTCGAGGGTGAAGAACTGGTCGGTTGCGAGCCCGCGAAAATCGTCGAACGCGGAATGGCGCTTGTGCCGGAAAACCGGCTGGTCTTTCCCGGCTTGACCGTGCGCGAGAATCTCCTTGCCGGGGCCTACCGCCGCCGCGATATGGCGGGGATTCGAAGTGATGTCGACGCGATGTTTGTTCGCTTTCCTCGCCTCAAAGAACGAGTGGAACAACTTGCTGGAACACTATCCGGCGGTGAACAACAGATGCTTGCGGTTGCCAGGGCACTGATGTCGCGCCCGCGTTTATTGCTGATGGATGAGCCTTCAGTTGGCCTCGCCCCGTTGGTCGTGGCCGAGATTTTTTCAATCATCGAACAGTTGCATCGTGAGGGCGTCAGTCTGTTCGTGGTTGAGCAAAACGCCCACATGGCACTGAAGGTTGCGCAGCATTTTTACCTGATGGAGCAGGGTCGCGTCAGCTTCTCGGGTAGCCCGGGTGAGATGGCCGACGATACCGTGATCCAGCGGGCCTATCTCGGTCAACAGCGTGCAGAGCCCGGATTGCCAACATCTCCATGATGCACGTCTTGCAACTCTTGATGGACGGCCTGATCGACGGAGGCGCCTATGCGCTCATCGGATTGGGACTGTCACTGACCTTTGGACAATTGCGGCGCCTCAACCTCGCCTATGGCGCCACAGCGATGTTGGCGTCTTATCTGGGTGCTGCCCTGTACGCGACGCAGCGGGCACCGGCGTGGTTGGTTGCAGTGACGGTCATTGTTTCAGCGACGCTCATCGGGTGGTACGTCGAATGGATGTGCTTTGCTCGCAGCGGTCAAGAATCCGAACAGGGCTTTGGGCCAGCGATCGGAGCGCCGATCGCGGGTGCGGACGGCCGGGAGGTTGTCGCGCTTGCATCGAGCTTTGCGATCTGGATGCAACTCGAGCAACTCGCGGTTAATCTGTTGCCGCAGCACCTGAATGCTTTTCCTTCTCTGGCAGCGCAACAAGACTGGGTGATTGACAGTTCCCTGGGGGAACTCATGGTCCGCCCGGATCGGTTGCTACTTGCGATTTTGGCAGCCGTAATGGTCCTGGGACTTGCGGTCTGGCTCGAGCGTAGCCGTACCGGCTTGTCTTGGCGTGCGTGTGCGGATCGACGGTTGGCAGCTCATCTGGTGGGTATGCCTGTGGCCCGACTTCAAACAGCGGCTTTCGCCGCGGGCTGTGCGCTTTCAGGACTCGCCGCTTTTGCAGTTCTCTCGCTTGATGGGCAGGTCACGCCAATGTTTGGGATGTGGGTGCTACTCAAGGGATTGGTGGCGGCCATGTTGGGAGGCCTCGGCTCGGTGCGGGGTGTCTTGTGGGGTGGACTCTTTCTCGGCGTCGTTGAGGCTGTTGCGCAGGCCTCGGTTGGCGCACAGGGACGAGAATTCGCCACCTATGCCCTTTTGTTTTTTGTTCTGGTTGTGCCCTGGAAACCTCGTCAGGCGCTGGGTTTGAGCGCGGGGTTGCGCGGATGAACGAGATGGTCGGCGCCCACCTGATCGGTCTCTCGAGTGATATGGCAATCATGTCCTTGCTTGCGCTGTCGGCTTACCTTCTGTTGTTGGTTGGCAAAGTCTCATTCGGTCAACAGGCCTTTTTCGGGCTGGGCGCTTACGCATCGGGCGTGATGTCCGCCATGTTTCATGCCCCGCTGCTGTTCGCGCTCGTGTTTGGGATGGGCGTTGGCGCACTCTGTTCATGGCTGGTTGCTTTGCCGACCATGCCGCTTTCTGGATTGAACTATGCCGTCGCGACTCTGGCCTTCGGTGAGATGGCGCGCGTCGCCCTGAGCCTGTGGTACTGGCAGATCGACCTCGGTGATGGCCTTGTTGGGCCTGCTGCAATCGACGGATTTCGCGACATCCGTTGGCTCCACGAAAACGACGTTTCGCCGGGGCAATTTTTTGCGCTGACGATGTTCGTTTTGTTTTGTATTTTAATTCTAATGTTGAGATCCGAGCACACGAGGCTTGGGGTCGCGCTTCGGATGACAGGGCAGGACGAAACGCTAGCCGCGACGCAGGGTATCAATGTGAGCCGTCTGCGTCTGTTCAGCGCGACGGTTGCTGGGGCGCTTGCGGCATTGGGTGGAGGGCTTTACGCACACCGGACAACTTACGTCGAGCCCGCGATTTTTGATCCGATGCTTGGCGTTCACGCCGTTGGGTATGCCTTGCTCGGTGGGGTTGGGACCGCACTCGGGCCTCTGGTCGGTGTCTTGTTCGATCTAGGGTTGCTCGACGCGACCCACTGGTTCTCGGGCTGGCGGATGGTGATTTTCGGTGGGCTGGTCGCTTTGTTTTTGCGCTGGCGGCCGCGTGGCTTTCTCGACGAGCGGCTGGTCCATCGATTCGGATCAATGTTCAACGCTAAGG
>Ga0209598_10002092_pt1 | contig 15852 bp, 15 predicted proteins | sample M_140807_EF_Meta_FD_187317 | JGI IMG/M metagenome (GOLD analysis project Ga0209598, IMG submission 187317) | Freshwater microbial communities from Lake Montjoie, Canada to study carbon cycling - M_140807_EF_MetaG (SPAdes) (version 2) | ecosystem: Environmental > Aquatic > Freshwater > Lake... | reverse complement strand
TTGCCAACGAGATCGCCTGGCCGCGCGATCCGCACAGCGACCCTGCCGGCTGGGGCATCCATCATGTCGATACGCCGCCGTGGAATGTCCTGCGCGGCCCGGTGCATGCGCGTGGACCGGCCTCAGGCGTCATCATGCAAGGCGGCCGCACGCTGGCCGAATGGGGCGAGCCCGATCGCCCTGACCTGACCTTCAGCATCGCCAAGACCTACCTGGCCATGCTCGCCGGCCTGGCCTTCGACCGGGGTCTGTTGGGCGATCCGGATGAACCCGTGCGCCAACGGCTGCCAGGCATCGGCTTCGATTCGGCCCACAACGCGCCGATCACCTGGACGATGCTGCTGCAACAGACCAGCGAGTGGGAAGGCAGCTGCTTCGGCCTGCCCGAGCAGGTCGATCGCTTTCGTACGGTGATTTACGGCGGCGAACCGGCCACCGGCAAGAAAGGCGAGGCCCGGCCCTTGCGTGCGCCCGGCAGCTTCTGGGAATACAACGACGTGCGCATCAACCAGCTCGCGCTGGCCTTGCTGCATCTGTTCGGCGAGCCGCTGCCCGAGGTGTTTCGCTCGGCATTCCTTGATCCGATCGGAACCACCTCGGCCTTTTCCTGGGTGGGCTATGACGATGCCTGGGTCGAGGTGAAGTCGCGCCAGGACGGGCAATTGCGTCGCATGCAGTCGGTGCCGGGCGGCACGCACTGGGGCGGCGGGGTGTCGATCTCGGCGCGCGACCAGACCCTGATCGGCCGACTGATCCTTCAGCGCGGCCAGTGGCAGGGCAAGAACCTGCTGTCTGAGCAATGGGTCGAGCGCATGCTCATGCCCTGTGCGCTGGCCCCCTTTTACGGCCTGCTGACCTGGCTCAACAGCGGCCCGATCCCGGTCTATCCGGCAGCTGGCTCGGACAGTGTCTTCATGATCGGGGCAGGTGGTCAGGTCACCTGGGTCGATGCCTCAAGGGATCTGGTGATGACCTCGCGCTGGGTCACGCCCGAGCGCACGAATGGGCTGATCGAACGGGTGGTCGCTGCGCTGGGCTGAAGGCTCAGGCCGGCGTTGGGGCCGGGCTGACCCGGCCACCTGATGATCGCCCGCGCCCGCCGCCTGCGCGCCACACCAGGAAGGCTGCAATCGCGACATTGGCCAGATTCCAGGCAATGCCATTGATGAAGGCCGCACGATACGAGCCTGTCAGATCGAACACCAGACCGGACAACCACCCCCCAAGCGCCATGCCCAGCAGGGTCGAGGAAATCACGACCGAGACGGTTATCGCGACCTTCTCGGGTGCGAAATACTCGCGCACGATCAGCGCGTAAGACGGCACGATGCCGCCCTGGAAGAGTCCGAACAGGATCGACGCGACATACAGCGGCGCCAACCCGTCCGAGGGCAAAAAGGCGAACAGCGCTGTGCACTGAAGGACCGAGCCAAGCAGGAAGGTTCGCACCCCGCCGATGCGGTCAGCGATCAGGCCGGACGCCAGGCGGCTGACGATGCCAAATCCCAGCATCAGTGCGAGCATCTGGGCACCTCGGGCCGCGCCGTAGCCCAGGTCGGTGCAATAGGCCACGATGTGCACCTGTGGCATCGCCATCGCAACACAGCAGGTCACTCCGGCCAGGCACAGCAGGGCAAACAGTCCATTGGGTGAGAGGCCCATCGGCCTGGCAAAACGAGAGGCATCTGTCTCAAGCATCGATGGACCAGATGAAGTGCTGACTGCCGACAGCGCCGGCGCACGGCGGCGCAGCAGGAACGACAGCGGCAACATGGTGAGCAGACAGAAAATGCCCACGCCGATGAAGGTCTGGCGCCAGCCCACGGTCTCGATGAAGTGCTGCACGATCGGCGGCCAGAAGGTGCCACCCAGATAATTGCCGCTCGCGCAGATCGCCACCGCAAGGCCGCGGCGCTTGTCGAACCACAGCGTGGTATCAGCCACCAGCGGCGAGAAGGTCGAGGCAATGCCCAGCATGCCGATCATCAGGCCATGTGCTGCCACCACCCAGGCCAGGCTGGGCGACAGACCTGCGGCGATGAATCCCAGGCCCAGTCCAACCGCGCCAATGCCCGTGGGCACGCTGACCCCGTAACGGTCGGCGAGCTTGCCCATCAGCACGCCGCCCACACCAAACCCGATCATCAGTGCGGTGTAGGGCGTCGAGGCATCCGAGCGGTCGACTCCGAACTCGGCCTGGATGGCCGGCAAGCCGACGCTGACGATGTACATGCCGCTGGCACCGAGGGTCATCAGCGTCAGAGTGACGCACAGCCTCAGCCAGGCGTATCGAGAATCCGGGCCGTACTGATCGGGCGCGGTCATGGGGTCAGGCCTGGCCGCGTCTGCTCAACCACTCAATGAACCGACTGCGCGCCGCAGCAGGCCTTGAATTTCTTGCCACTGCCGCAGGAACAGGGGTCGTTGCGACCGAGCTTAGGCTGGTCACGGCGGATGGTGGCCGGTGCCAGTGCGCGTTCGCGGGCCTCACGGAAAAAGTCGTAGGCATCCTGGGCGCCATCGAGCATGGCGTGGATGACCGATTCACGCTCATCGTCGCTGATCGGCTCGTAGCCTTCGTCTTCAGCCTGCGATGCGTCGTCTCCTGCGACCTCATCATCGAATTGAGCATCAGCGACCAGCCTCATCACCGGCTCGAGCGCATCGCCGTAATCTTCATCGTCCTCGATCGCCGACCAGGCATCAGGGCGCATGGCCATGCCGCGCGCAAAACCGATCGCCCAGGCATTGCCCCAGGCCTTGCCGTCTTCATCGTAGGCCAGCACCGGCGCGAAGCCCTCGCCCTCATAGAGCATGGTGGCCACCGCAAAACGATGGCGCTCGATCAGCTTGAGCAGGCTTGCGTCCTCGCCCTCGCCGCGCAGTGCCACCGCGGCGCGATCGGACTCGCCCAGCACCATCGCCAGCCATTCCTCGCGCGGGACAGGCTGCGGGCTGCACGCGAGCGCAGCACAGAATCCGTCGAGTTCCTCGACGGCCATCGAATCGTCAGGGTCGATGGCGATGAGCCGCGCTTCAAGCGACTCGATCTCGGCATCGGTCAGGGGCGGGTTCTGGGTGGATGCGTTCATGGCGACATCGTACAGGGCTGATGTGTGGGTGCCTTGTGAAGCCAGGCGTGCAAACGGAACGCTGCTGCAAGGACGCAGCGGCCAGGTGTCAGATGGCCGCTGCTCGCAGCCACCACTCGGGATCCACTGCGACACCTTCGGCGCCTGAGCCGATCCAGACCTGGGCGTCCTGGACTGTCGCGCTCAGGCGCATCGTGCGCGACAGCAGGCGGGCCAGGGCCGTGCTGGACTCGGGATCGATGGCGACCACCGACAAATTGTCGTTGCGGGACAGCGCGGCCTGCTGCTGGCGCCACCACATGGCAGCGCGATTGCCGCCGTAAGCCAGCACCACGACCTGATCGGCGCGGCCACAGGCCTTGCGCACCCACTTCTCATCGGGCAGACCGACTTCGATCCACACGCGGATGCGGCCGGTGTCATCGGTCAGCACGAGGTCGGGCTCGCCCTCGGCCGAAAGGCCACGGCCAAATTGCAGGGCATCGTCTGCGAACATCACGAAGGCCAGCACCCTGAGCATCACCCGCTCCTCTGTCTCGGACGGATGCTGTGCGATCGTGAGTGTGTGATCGGCGTAGCGGGAACGGTCGATGTCGGCGATCGACAGCTCGAGTTTGTGGACGGTTGCGCGAAGGGCCATGGGCCCGATTGTAGGCGGTCAGCCCGCGGGCATCGGCCGGGCAGCCGGCCGGGTCGTTTAAGCTGCCGACCTTCGGCGACGCCGCAATCGCACACCATAAGGACACCCCGGATGAAAGCTGCCTGGTATGAACGCAAAGGACCCGCCCGCGAAGTGATGCAGATCGGCGAGCGGCCCGATCCGAGCCCTGCAGCAGGCGAGGTGCGGGTGCGCATTCACCGCTCGGCGGTGAACCCCTCCGACACCAAGCAGCGCGGCGGTGCACGCGGCAATGTGGTGATGCCGTTTCCCTTCGTGATTCCGCATCAGGACGGTGCCGGAGTGATCGATGCAGTTGGCGCCGGGGTGGATGCATCGCGCATCGGTGAACGGGTCTGGGTGTATGAGGCCACGCTTGGGCGTCATGGCGGCACCGCGGCGCAATTGACCACCGTGCCCGCCCACAAGGCGGTGAAGCTGCCCGATGGCGCCGACTTCGATGCCGGTGCCTGCATGGGGATTCCGGCGATGACCGCGCACCGCAGTGTGATGGCCGATGGCCCAGTGTCGGGCAAGACCGTTCTGGTTCAGGGCGGCGCCGGCGCGGTCGGCTATTACGCGGTACAGATCGCCGCACTCGAAGGCGCGCAGGTCATCGCGACCGTGAGCCGCGACGAGCAGGCACAGCGTGCGCGTGATGCAGGCGCACACGCGGTCATCAACTACAAGACCGAGGATGTCGCAGAACGGCTCAAGGCGATCACCGGCGAAGCGGCCGGTGTCGACCGGGTGGTGGAGGTGGCGTTCGGTGCCAATCTGGCAACCAATCTCGCGGTGCTCAGGACCAACGGGGTGATTGCAAGCTATGCCTCGGACGCCGTGCCAGACCCGCAGATTCCGTTCTGGCCGATGCTGGCCAAGGACCTGACTGCGCGCTTCGTGCTGGTTTATGCCATGTCCCGTCAGGCCCATGACGAGGCCGCCGGCTGGATCACCGCCGCGCTGCAGCGCGGGGCGCTCAAGCACCAGTTCTACCAGCACTACACACTTGACGACATCGCCTCAGCCCACGAAGCCACAGAATCGATGCGCCAGGTGGGCAAGGTGATTCTGGACATCGAATAAGCCCGGCGATGGATCCGCTCAAGGCGGATTCACCGCGGCCCGCACCGTCAGCACGCGACAGACGGCATGTGATGCGTTAGCATCACATGCATGCGCACCACCCTGGACATTGACGACGACGTACTGGCTGCTGCCAGGGAGCTGGCTCGTCGTGAGCGCAAGGCGGTCGGGCTGCTCATCTCCGAGCTCGCCCGTGCAGGATTGCGTGCGGCGGCAATTGTCGATGCGCACACCGTTAACGATGCCCAGGCCCGATACGGTATTGACCCGGTCGGCAGTCGAGGCGGCGTGGTCACCAATGAAGTCATCGATCGCCTCCGCGGCGAAGACAGCTACTGAATCTCACGCAGGCACCAGGTGAGATGAGAGCCCTGCTCGATGTGAATGTGCTGATCGCACTCTTTGATGCCGATCATGTCCACCATTCGCGTGCCTGGCGCTGGTTCAGCGAGCAGGGCCCGCGTGGCTGGGCATCCTGTCCGCTGACGCTGAATGGCTGCCTGCGCGTGATGTCCCAGCCGGGCTATCCGAATCCGGTCCCCATCGCGACCATGGTCCCGCGCCTGCGTCGGGCCATGTCAGCACCCGAACACAGCTTCTGGCCAGACGACATCAACCTGCTCGATGAACAGCGCTTTGAACACGCGCGAATTCACGGGCCTCGTCAGGTCACCGATCTGTATCTACTCGGTCTGGCGGTGTCGCATCAAGCGGGCCTGGCCACCTTTGATGAGAGCATCCCACTGTCCGCAGTGATCGGTGCCGAGCCTTCACACCTGATCGTCGTCTGAACTCACCTGGAGACACCCTTCATGAGCACCACCATCGGATTCATCGGCCTGGGCGCAATGGGTACTCCCATGGCGCAGAACCTGATCAGCGCAGGTCACACATTGAAGGTCTGGAACCGCTCGACCGCGCGCTGCGAAGCGCTGGTTGCGCAAGGCGCCCAAGCCTGTGACAGCCCGGCCGCCGCCGCACGTGGCGCCGACTTCGTCGTCTCGATGGTTGCAGACGATGAAGCCACGGCCCAGGTGATGCTCGGTGAGCACGGCATCGTCAGCGCCTTCGAGGGGCGCGTGATTCTGGATTGCAGCACCAACAGCCCGGCCATGGCGCGGCAGGTGGCACAGGCTGCCGCCGCTCGGGGCCGTGCATACCTCGATGCGCCGGTCTCGGGCAGCCTCGCGCAGGCACGCGGGCGTGAACTGGTCTTCATGGTGGGCGGGCCGGCTGACGCATTCGACGCCGCACAACCCCTGTTCACCGCGATGGGCCGCATGGCGCGTCGCATGGGCGACAACGGGACCGGCGCCACGATCAAGCTCATCAACAACATGCTTTCAGGCACGGTCAACACCGCGATTGCCGAAGCCATGTCGATCTCGGAAGCCGCCGGGCTCGACTCTGACCAGGTGATGGAAATCCTGGCCGAAGGTGCCGCCGGATGCCGCCTGATGAAGACCAAGATCCCGAAGATTGCGGCGCGTGATTTCTCGCCTCAATTCCAGCTCGGGCTGATGGACAAGGATCTGCGCTACTTCCTGCGCATGGCCCAGGAACTCGACCGCCAGGTTGCGGTGGCCTCAGCGGTGCGCAGCCAGCTGCAGGGTGCCCGACGCAGCGGGCTGGGCGAGCAGGATGTCAGCGCGATCTTCAGCTACGTTACCCAGGACCTTCCAAGGAAGGCCTGACCCGGTCAGAGCGCGCGGGCCGCTCAGCGGCTGGCTTCGCTCAGTGCGGGCTGGGTCTGTGATGCGGCGCCGCTGTGCCGATGCCGCCGCCCCACCAGGAAGGTATAGCCCTGCGGCCCATATTGCTCGGTGTGAACCACACCGGCCGCGACCCTGACGATATCGCCCGGACGATAAGTCCGTGGCGCTTCGCCAGCACAGGCGATCGTGGCCTCTCCGGCCATCACCATCGCCAGCACGTCAAAGTCATGGCTGTGCTCGGCAATCACGACATTCGCTGCGATCGTCTTGACCTCAGTGTCGAGATACCCTTCCTGTTGAAGCATCACTTCGAAACTGCCGCGGTCCATCGCATCAGCGGGCACCGCATCCGGCCCGGCATAAAAGCCCGGAAAACGCACCTTGACCCAGTCGCCCGCAGCAGACCAGGCGATGCAGCTGTCGAGCAGCACTGGCCGTTTCGCCTGCGGGCCGGTGTAGGTCTTCTGACGCGCCTCACGCATCGACTGAAACGCAATGGTCGCCATCTGCTGCAGCATCTCGCGGATGTGCGTGCAACCTTCAACTCCACCGATGCGCTCGTTCGCAGCCTTCAGAAAACCCTTGCCGATCGACAAGCCGATGAGCCGCTCGAAGTTCTGCGCGCCGTTCTGGCAGACCCGATGCGGATGGGCATCGGCGCGAGCCTTGAAATCTCGAATGATCCCGTCGGTGTCCACCGTCATGGTGACGACCATGTCGTGCATCGGCTCACCCGGATCTTTTGAACCTCCGGGCCAGTTGGTCATGCGGTAGTGCTTGATGTCGGTCAGGCGGGCATCGACATCGAACAGGCCGTCATCGCGGGAGTAACCATCGATCTTGATCGTGCGGGTGTGCAAGGGCGTGCGGGTGACTGACATCGACTCTCTTCCTGATTCATCGCTAAGGGCTGACCATGGACGCTTGAACGCGCGTGACGCCCGGATAGAAGTTCCATTGTTGCATGGCCGTGCTGGTCAGACCGACCGCGCGTTTCAGACCACTGCACCGATGAAGTTGCGACCCTTTGGTGAAATCAGGGCCTGTTCGATCACCCGCTCGGCGCCGGGCAATCCATGGTCGGCGAAATGGGTCGAGACACCGACCGAGCGCAGCCAGGACTCAAGCCAGGCCGGGCCATCGCGCTCTCCCTTGGGAATCACCTGAGCCAGCACCGCATCGCGCTCGGCTGAACACGCCCTGGCTCGACGCCAGACTTCCGGCAAGCAGAAAGAGCAGGCGATTCCGCGCGAAATCTTGCGATGCTGCATCGCCTCGACCGACAAGGCATGGGCGAGTGCGGTGCGGGTCTGTGCGAACGCCAGTCCGGACAACAACGCCGCACGCGACATGGCGGCGCGGGCACGGCGATCGGTGGGCGTGTCGAGCACCCGCGGCAAGGCGGTGACGATTGCGCGGGCTGCCTGAACCGCCAGCGCATCCGAATAGGGATTGGCTGAGTGATTCCAGATTGACTCGAATGCATTGGCCAGCGCCTCAAGACCACCCGACAGGCTGTCCTGTTGCGAACACTCTAGTGTGAGCAAGGGATCGACCAACGCGACTTCAGGCCAGAGATCGTCGCGATTCAACCAACGGGTCTGGAGGGCTTGGGTGTCGTGCGCATCACTTTGCAAGATGCGCACCCATGAACTCACCTCACTGCCGCCTGCCGCCATGGTCGGCACCGCAATCACCGGAAGGCAGTCGCTCGGCTCGAACTCGGCTTCACCGCGAATGTGCCGGGCCAAACCGTCGAACTGCCCGGCCGGCGTGCCGAGTGACAGCAGCTTGGCCAGGTCAATCGTCGAGGCACTGCCGATTGCAATCAGGGCCTGGAAGTCCGCCCTGCTTGAAGTGATCGCACCATGCAGATCGGCCAGATCAACCAGGTCGGCCTCGCCCGCAGGTGCCATGAAGACAGCGCTCAGAGAGGCGTTGAGTTGGGAAACGATGCGGTCCTGGAGCGCCGCTGCAGATTTCGGATCCAGCACCAGGCCGATGCGCCGACCGCCGACGCAATCACCCAGCCGATCGAGCGACTGATTGCCGAAAACAATTCGAACCGGATTATGGATCGACCAGTCGACGCTCATGGGCCCCTGCCTGAAGTCGGCCGCAGTCTGACCGCCTGACGTGACAAAGGCGTGGCTGTTGTCGGGATCAGCCGGTTTTCGACACTGTTGAGACCATATTGGGCCGCCGTGCAGCGCTACTCGAGACCCTTCTGCTCCGCGAGCACACGCTCGACCCCGTCGAAAAAGCGCTCGTAGAAGGCTCCAACCGGGATGGTCTCGCTGGCGACCTTGACCAGGGAATCGCTGCTTGAAGAGATTGGCAGGGAGATCGAGCCAATCGGCCCGACCCCGACGCTGGCCGACGTGCTCGACTTCTTGACGGTGTAGCGATCCTGCACCGCGCTCACGAAGAGGGCGGCGGTGGGCAGCGCTCGGGCCGACGGCGCGCACACCAGATTGAACTCGATCTGCACATGGGTCTCGCCATCGGGCTGGAATCGCTTGTGAGCCTGCAATTGTTCAGGACTGACCATGGTTGCGACATAGCCTTCGCTGAGCAGCACCCGCCGAGCGGCATTGCAGGTGTCGGCAGGCGAGGCCACGAATTCACGTGAAAAGCCTGCGCGCCCATCGAACGATTCCTGCTCGTAGACCCTGGGGCCACGACTGCCCGCGCAGGCGGTCAACGCGATGAGCACCACGCAGGCAGCCAGCCGGCGGGCCGCTGAATGCCTCGCCCGCGCAGTCATCGAACTGCATCTCATCGATCGGCTGCCCGGCCCCTCAACCCAGCACCTCGCGAGCAATGATCTCGCGCTGGATTTCCGAAGTGCCTCCGAAGATCGTATACGCACGGGCATTGAGATACTGCGAGAGGATCGGGCGCGCGACATCGGCCAAACCGGCATCCGACTCATGCTCGTCCAGTGGCCGCAGCGATTCCCAGGCCAGCGCGTCATCGCCAAGCAGACGCACGCCCAGCCGGGTGATCGACTGGTGAATCTCGCTCCAGCGCAATTTGGCCATCGAGGACGTGCTCGATCCCGGGTTCTGTCCGACCTGCATGGTCGCCATGACGCGCAGCTCGGTGGCCTCAAGGGCATCGATATCAAGCTCGATCATCGACAGCGCCAAGGCCAGGTCCGGATCACTGTTGAGCCGCCCCTCGGTGTCGAGAAGCAGCACGCGCTCCAGCGCAGCCCTAAGCCGGCCGGCCTGAATCGCGCCCCCGCGCTCGAACTCGAGGAGGTATTTCGCAATCGTCCAGCCCTCGCCTTCATCGCCGACGCGGGCATCGATCGGCACCTTCACATCGTCAAAGAACACCTGGTTGACCTCGTGATCACCGCTGATGCTGCGAATCGGTCTGACGGTGATGCCCGGTGACTTCATGTCGATCAGCAAAAAGCTGATGCCATCCTGACGCCGTGCGGTCTCTTCACCGGTTCGCACCAGCGCAAACATCCGGTTGGCATGCTGGGCATGGGTTGTCCAGATCTTGCTGCCATCGACGCGGTAGGCCTCGCTGCCGTCTGCTTCACGCACTCTGCGCGCCCGCGTGCGCAGGGAGGCGAGGTCCGAGCCCGATCCGGGCTCCGAGTATCCCTGGCACCAGTAGTCCTCACCCGACAGAATCCGCGGCAGGTAATGCGCCTTTTGCTGCGGCGTACCGAAGCGCATGATCACCGGACCGGCCATGCGAAGCCCCAGCGGCGAGAGCGACGGCGCACCTGCGCGGCCGCATTCGGTCTCGAAAATCCAGCGCTTCACCAGACTCCAGCCGGTTCCGCCGTATTCCAGCGGCCACGCCGGCGCGACCCAGCCGCGCGCATGCAGGATGCGATGCCAGCGCAGGCTCGGCCCGGGATCGCTGAAGACCGAGGTGTTCAGCCGGGTCGCCCTGACCAGGTCCGGGCTGAGCTGCTCACGCAGCAACGCGCGCACCGCGTCTCGAAAAGCCAGGTCTTCATCGGTCATCGCCAGATTCATTGTCCTGCCCCTTTTTCGATGTTGCGCGCGGCAATCGCTGCCCGCAGCGAGGCATGCCGGCGCAGGTGCCAGTCCGGTGAACCCAGCATCGCATCGAGCGCGAGTTGACGTTTCAGATAGACCCCCACCGGCAATTCCTCGGTCACACCCATACCGCCATGCAGCTGGATCGCCTCTTCACAGGCACGGCGTGCCAGCGCGCCTACCTTGGCCCGAGCACCCGAAGCGATGCGGGCACGCACGAGTGCATCGAGCTCATCCGACGATCCGGCCAGCGCCAGGACCGCAGCCTGAGTCATTGACCGCGCCTCCTCGCACCCGACCTTGAAATCGGCCATGCGATGCCTGAGCACCTGATTGGTCGCCAGCGGTCGGCCGAATTGCACGCGCGTACGCAGATAATCCGCGGTGGTCCGCAGCAATGCGTCCATCGCACCGACCGACTCGGCACAGGCCAGCACCAACGCTCTGTCAGTAGCATGCTCCCAGGCTGCGCGGCCTGCCTTGACCAGGCAGGCCGATGCATCGAGCTGCACACCGTCCAGAACCAGGCGACAGGCCCCCGCGCCATCGACGGTTTCGAAAGCGTGGCTGCTGACACCGGCCAAGCCGCGGGTCACGATGAACAAACCGAAATCCGGCGCCGACACAGAGCCCTGATCCAGTTCAGCCGCCACCAGCCAGGCATCGGCCCGATGACCCGCAGCAACCACCTGCTTGACCCCGTCGAGGCGCCATCCAGAGCCGCTTGCGCGCGCCTGCGTCTGCAGGCGCTGCGGTCGCCAGCCACTGCCGCGCTCGCTCACCGCGGGCACGATGACTGACTCGCCGCGCGCAATTGCAGGCAGCCAGTCGGCCTGCGCAGCGGGATGATTCGCGCGGGCAATCAAGGCCGCGCCCAGTGCGATCGCGGGAATCAGCGGCTCGCTGATCGCTGCGGCACCGAGCGCCTCATGCAGTACGGCCGCTTGCGCCAAACCCTGACCCAGCCCCTCGTGGGCTTCAGGCAAGGTCATCGCAAGCCAGCCGAAATCGGCCATCTGCTGCCATCGAGCCTGTGTCTCGCCAGCGCCTGCCTGGGCCTGAGCCCAGCGCGACACACTGTCACGCAGCATCTGATCGTCGGCGTCCAGTTGCACGCCTGTCATTGTGTTCGGGCTCATCGGCCAGTCTCCCAGATCCCGGAATATCGAGTCGATGATAACCGCCGACACGCGCCATGCGTCAAAGGCGTTACCGCGATAATCAAGTCTGAACAGACCCAACCACACGGAGACGACAGTGAACCCTTCGAGTTTTGAAACCATCCTGTATTCGGTCGAGGACGGCATTGCCACGATCACGCTCAATCGCCCGGACAAGCTCAATGCCTTCAACACGCGCATGCGCGACGAAGTGATCGCGGCCTTCGATGCCACGGACGCGGACGATGCGGTGCGCGCCGTGATCGTCACCGGTTCCGGCCGCGCGTTTTGCGCCGGCGCCGACCTGTCCTCCGGTGGCAATACCTTCGACTACAAGGATCGCGGCGACGCATCACGCGAGGAACACAAGGTCGGCGATGTCTATCGCGATGGCGGCGGTCTGGTCACCTTGCGCATCTTTCGCAGCCTCAAGCCGGTGATCGGCGCGATCAACGGCCCGGCTGTGGGCGTGGGCGTCACCATGCAGCTGCCGATGGACATCCGGCTGGCCTCGACCCAGGCCCGATTCGGCTTCGTCTTTGCTCGCCGCGGCATCACGCCCGAGGCTGCATCCTCGTGGTTTCTGTCCCGCGTCGTCGGCATCCAGACGGCGCTCGAATGGTGCTACAGCGGCCGAGTGTTCGACGCCCAGGAGGCTCATCGTGAACGGCTGGTCAGGTCGCTGCATGAACCCGATGACCTGATGCCGGCCGCACGCGCGCTCGCCCGCGAATTCGCCGACAATGCGGCCCCGGTGTCGGTGGCGCTGACCCGGCAGATGATCTGGCGGATGGCCGGTGCGGAACACCCGATGATGGCCCATCGGGTCGACAGCCGCGCCATCCAGGCACGCGGCCAGTCGGCCGATGTGCGCGAAGGCGTCAGCGCGTTTTTGGCCAAGCGCCCGGCAGTGTTTCCGGACACAGTCTCGAAGAACATGCCGTCGTTCTATCCCTGGTGGGACGAGCTGCCCTTTGAATAAGTGCAGACTTCGGCTTGAGCACATTCCGATACATGGAGCCCCGATGAGGATCGCCCGCATTGCTTCTGCCGCATGCCTTGCCATGCTGACCTTTGCAACCCCTGCGTTCGCGCAGGAATTTCCGAGCAAGCCCTTGCGCTGGATCGTGCCGTTTCCGCCAGGCGGGCCGACCGATTCGTTCTCGAGGCCGGTTGCACAGAAGCTCTCGGAGATCCTCGGTCAGCCGGTGGTTGTTGAGAACCTGCCCGGCGCCGGCGCTTCGATCGGCATGGATCGGGTCGCCAAGTCGGCACCCGATGGCTACACGATCGGATTGGCGACGACCGGCACGCACTCGATCAACCCGCACCTGTATGGCAAGCGGCTGCCGCACGACACCAGCCGCGATTTCACCCCGCTCACACTCGCGACTCGCTATGTGAACGTGCTGGTGGTGAATCCGAAATTGCCGATCAACACCGTCGGTGAGCTGGTTGACTATGCCAAAGCCAACCCGGGCAAGGTGACCTTCGGATCGGCCGGCAACGGTTCATCCAATCACCTCTCGGGCGAAGCGCTCAAGATGGTTTCCGGTGCGCCAATGCAGCATGTGCCTTATCGCGGCAGCGCTCCCGCGCTGGCCGACGTGATCGCCGGCAACATCACCTTCATGTGGGACATCCCGATCACTGCCATCCCTGCTGCCAATGCCGGGCGGGTTCGGGTGATTGCGATCAGCAGCGAAAAGCGCTCGCCGTTCTACCCGACTGTGCCGACCGTGGCCGAATCGGGTCTCAAGGGATTCACCGAGGTGGGCAGTGATCTGTGGTTCGGCATTGTCGGGCCTGCCGGCATTCCCAAGCCGGTGGTTCAGAAGCTCAATGAATCCCTGGTTCGCGCCATCCGCTCGCCGGAAATCCGCGAACGCATGTCGGCGGTCGGGTTCGAACCGCTGACCAGCACACCCGATGAATTCGCCCGGGCCATCCGCACCGACCGTGACCGCTGGGGGCCGATCGTCAAGGGCTCAGGCGCCATCGTCGACTGAGGGCTCGCGATGCAGATGTCCCCACCTGGCGGCGCTCTTGAGCGAACCCGAACCGGCGCCGATGCCGTGCCGGATGCGCGCGGTATCAATCTCTATCAGGCCGACCCGATGGCCCGTGCGCTTTTCGGGCTGTACCTGCCCGAACCGCTCTTTGCGCACCTCTCGCCCCACTTCGAACGGCTTGGCCAATTGGCCGGCGGCCGGCTGGACGAACTCGCATCGATTGCAGACAAGCATCCGCCGACGCTGTCGGTACGGGGGCGACGAGGCAATGATGAGTCGCGCATCGACAAGCATCCTGCCTATGTCGAGATGGAGCGGCTTGCCTTCTGCGACCTCGGCCTGGCCGCGATGTCGCACCGCGGTGGTGTCCTGGGCTGGCCCGAGCCGATGCCACCGGCTGCAAAATATGCATTGACCTATCTGCTGGTGCAGGCCGAGTTCGGTCTGTGCTGCCCGGTGTCGATGACCGATTCGCTGGCCCGCACGCTGCGCCGCTATGGTGACCCCGAGCTGGTTGAGCGTTGCCTGCCCCTACTCACCGCGCTGGATTTCGATGCACTGCATCAGGGCGCGATGTTCATGACCGAGCAGGGCGCAGGCTCGGACGTGGCCGGCACGGCCACCCTCGCACAGGAGCGCCCCGACCACAGCTTCGCGCTGCACGGCGACAAATGGTTCTGCTCCAATCCGGATGCCGGCTTTGCCATGGTGCTGGCCCGCAGCGAACCGCCCGACACGCACCCGGGCCTCAAGGGGGTTTCGCTCTTCGTGTTGCCGCGCCACCTGCCGGACGGCACGCCCAACACCTATCGAATCCTGCGCCTCAAGGACAAGCTCGGAACCCGTTCGATGGCCAGCGGTGAAATCCGCCTTGAAGGCGCCACCGCGTGGCTGGTCGGCGAGCGCGGCCGGGGCTTTCAGCAGATGGCCGACATGGTCAACAACTCGCGCCTCTCCAATGGGGTGCGGGCGGCCGGCCTGATGCGCCGCGCACTGACCGAGGCGATGCACATCGCAGGCGAGCGGGTCGCATTCGGTCGACCGCTGATCGAACAGCCGCTGATGCGACGGCAATTGATGAAGATGTCGATGCGCACCGAGCAGGCCCGGACCATGGTCTTTCAGACGGCCTGGGCGCTGGGCCGGGCCGATCAGGGCCATGCCGATGCCGCACCGCTCGCACGCATCCTCACCCCTCTGATCAAATTCCGCGCCTGCCGGGATGCCCGAGTGGTCACCGGCGACGCGATGGAAGTGCGCGGGGGCTGCGGCTACATCGAAGAATGGTCCGATGCCCGCCTGCTGCGTGATTCACATCTGGGCTCGATCTGGGAAGGCACCAGCAACATCGTGGCGCTCGATGTCCTGCGGGCGATCCGTCGCGACAACGCACTGCCCGCACTGCGCGCGCGTGTGCAGACCTTGATCGACGAGGGCTTGCCGGCTCAGGGTGAAGAGGCCAGCCTGCAAGCGCAGATCATCGATCGCGCATTTTCTCTGGCACAAGACTGTGCAGCCGCCGATGACTCGCACATGGCTCGTCAGGTGGCGAGTGGTCTGTACAACGTGGTCACTCTGGCCGGCCTGCGCTGGGAGGCCCGGATGGCCGGATTACCGCAACGCGCGCAAATCGCGCGGCAGGTGCTGGTACATCGACTGGCACCACGTGATCCGCTGGGCGGCTCGGGCATTTCCCCAGTACCCGAGTCGGGCCCTCTGGCTTAGGGCGACTAAGTCCGTATGATGCGCGTGCGGTGAGGACTTAGTCCTCACCGTTTTTGATCGAATACCCGATCCCGGGATCGACCGCTTCGGAGCCCATCCCGCACGGTTTGTCATGACAGACGGGCAAGCTCGCCAGTTCTCCTTAAATACACACCGGAAACCCAGAGAGTTCGATGCGCAACCAGACACCCCCCGCTGCGGGCAAGGCGCAGGCCGCCGCCCAACCCCTCGACTCGAGCGACAGTTCGAGTTTTACCAAATCGGGGCCGATCGCGGCGCTCGGTGATCGACTGGCATTCCTGAAGGGCTTCATCAAGGACCCCAATGGCACCGCGGCGCTGGTGCCCAGCTCGCACTGGCTCGAGCAGCGCGT
>Ga0209598_10002091_pt1 | contig 15856 bp, 14 predicted proteins | sample M_140807_EF_Meta_FD_187317 | JGI IMG/M metagenome (GOLD analysis project Ga0209598, IMG submission 187317) | Freshwater microbial communities from Lake Montjoie, Canada to study carbon cycling - M_140807_EF_MetaG (SPAdes) (version 2) | ecosystem: Environmental > Aquatic > Freshwater > Lake... | reverse complement strand
TTTTTTCATGCGGACATGCATCCCGGCAATATCCAGGTGAGTCTGGCGCCTGAGACCTTTGGTCGCTATATCTCGCTGGACTTTGGCATTGTCGGCTCGCTGACCGAGGTGGATAAAGAATATTTGGCGCAAAATTTCACGGCTTTTTTCCGGCGTGACTACAAACGGGTGTCCGAACTGCATATTGAGTCAGGCTGGGTTCCGGCGTACACCCGCGTGGATGAACTTGAATCCGCCATAAGAGCCGTTTGTGAGCCTTATTTTGATCGGCCCCTGAAGGAAATTTCATTGGGCTTGGTGCTGATGCGTTTGTTTCAGACGTCGCGCCGTTTTGATGTCGAAATTCAGCCGCAATTGGTACTGTTGCAAAAAACCTTGCTCAACATCGAAGGTTTGGGCCGCCAGTTGGACCCCGAGTTGGACCTGTGGAATACAGCCAAACCGTTCCTTGAAAAATGGATGATCGATCAGCTCGGGCCCAAAAAGCTGCTCACGGAATTGCGCGACCAGGCGCCGCAATACGCTAAATTACTGCCGCAGTTACCCCGCTTGCTGCATGACTTTTTGAGGCAACCGCGCAGCGACCTTGAAGAACGCAAAAACCTGGCCCATTTGATCGCCGAGCAACGCCGGACAAACCATACATTGCAAACCATTTTGTATTTGTGCATCGGTTTTGTGATGGCTTCAGTAGTAGTGCAACTGCTGTGGCATCTGGACTTATTTTGAACCCGTGTATTGAACCGCCAATGAAGGAGAAGTGTCGTGTTGTTGATTCTGGTCATTGCCTATTTGCTGATCACCATCGTTATCGGATTGTTGGCTGCAAAACGCGTTAAAAACTCAGCCGACTTTGCCATCGCTGGGCGTCACCTGCCCTTGGTCATGATTGTCACCACCACCTTCGCCACCTGGTTCGGCTCTGAAACTGTGTTGGGTATTCCCGCTAAATTTGTCAACAGCGGCTTGAACGGTGTGGTTGAAGACCCTTTTGGGGCAGGCAGTTGTTTGATTTTGGTGGGCGTCTTTTTTGCCGCCAAGCTTTACAAAATGTCTTTGCTGACCATCAGCGACTATTACCGTGAACGCTATGGGCGCAGCGTGGAAGTGATTTGTTCGATCATCATCATGGTGAGTTATTTGGGATGGGTCTCGGCACAGGTTACGGCGCTCGGTTTGGTGTTCAATCTGTTGTCCGATGGCGCAATCAGCATGCCGATGGGCATGGTCATCGGGGTGGTGTCTATCCTGGCCTACACATTGTTTGGCGGTATGTGGTCTGTGGCAGTGACAGACTTCATGCAGATGATTATTTTGGTGGTCGGGTTGGCCACCATCGCGGTGTTTGCAGGGCAACAAGCCGGCGGGGCCGACAAAGTGCTGGCCCTGGCCGTGAGCCAAGATTTGTTCAAGTTCTGGCCTGAGCCCAACTTCAAGGAGATTATTTTCTTTTTCGCTGCGGCCATCACCATCATGCTCGGCTCCATTCCGCAGCAAGATGTGTTTCAGCGTGTCATGTCGGCCAACAGCATTCATGCGGCCACCCGTGGGCCTGTTTGGGGCGGTATTTTTTACATTCTCTTTGCGTTTGTGCCCATGTTCTTGGTCGTCAGCGCGTTGATCATCATGCCCGAAAAGGCCATGACGCTGATGCAAGAAGACCCCCAAAAAGTGCTGCCCACCTTGGTCATGGAGCACATGCCTTTTGCCATGCAGGTCTTGTTCTTTGGTGCCTTGTTGTCGGCCATCAAATCATGCGCATCCGCCACCTTGCTTGCGCCCAGTGTGACCTTCACAGAAAACATCTGGCGTCAGTTTTACCCGCACAGCAGTGACAAGCAGCAGCTTAAAGCGATGCGGCTGACGGTGTTGGTGTTCAGTGGCTTGGTTTTGATCTACGCCAATGTCATGCAGGGCAGCAGTATTTATGAGATGGTCTCTGGCGCCTACCAGGTGCCTTTGGTGGGGGCTTTCGTTCCCTTGGTCTTTGGCTTGTATTGGCCTCGGGCGACAACCCAAGGGGCTATTTTTTCGATTGTATTGGGCTTGGGTACTTGGCTGACATTGCTGCTCACCCCGGCAGGTGCCGAGTTTCCTGCCCAATTGGCGGGCGTCTTGGCCAGCTGGGCCGGGATGATCATCGGTTCAACCCTGCCTCAAGGCATCCGCAACCAAAAGGCACCGCACCACGCGGTGCCCCATATCGGCTGATCTGCCGCGCCGCCTATAATCGAGGGTTTTGTACCCTCAACTCTGACGCCTTCACCCATGCCTATCTACGCTTACAAATGTGAGTCCTGTGGCCATGCCAAGGACGTTTTGCAAAAAATGGCCGATGAGCCCCTGACCGATTGCCCTGTTTGCAGCAAGCCGAGTTATAAAAAGCAGCTCACTGCGGCTGGTTTCCAACTCAAAGGCAATGGTTGGTACGCGACCGATTTCAAAGGTGGATCGGATGGTTCCTCTGCGCCTGAGGTGTCCACCGAGGGCGGTGGTGATGCTGCGCCATCCACGCCAGCGACGCCAAACACGCCAGCCACGCCTGCTTCAACGGACAGCCCTCCTTCTGCATCGACATCGGGATCGGCTGCAGCCAGTTGTGCATCTTCATGCGCCTGTCACTGACGCCTGTGACGATTCATCTTTTCTCAATCTGATTGAACCCCATGAACTTGCGCTTGCGCCATTACTTCGTCACCGGCTTATTGGTGTGGTTGCCGATGGGGATCACGGTCTGGGTCTTGACCTGGCTGGTGGGTACCCTTAACCACATTTTCCTTTCTGTGCTGGGTGCGATGGATGCAATCATTCCAGGCATGCATGCTTCGGCTGAAAGTTTGCGCAATGTGCCCGGCTTGGGCGTGGTGCTTGTGGCGGCGGTCATATTGGCGACGGGCATGTTTGTGGCCAACATGTTTGGTCAATGGTTGCTGCGCCAATGGGGCAAGTTGATAACCCGTATCCCCGTGGTCAACACCATCTACAGCAGCGTCAAGCAGGTGGCAGACACCTTGTTCTCTGGCAGCGGTAACGCTTTTTCCAAAGCCTTGTTGGTGCAGTACCCTCATGCCAATTCTTGGACCATTGCCTTTTTGACCGGTCAGCCCGGTGGCGAAGTGGCGCGCTATTTGAAAGAAGAGTTCGTCAGCGTGTACGTGCCAACAACGCCCAACCCGACTTCAGGCTTCTTTTTGATGATGCCACGTGCGAATGTGGTCGAACTCGACATGAGTGTGGATGACGCCTTGAAATACGTCATCTCGATGGGCGTGTTGGTGCCTGGTGGCCCTGATGTGATGCCTGTCAAAAAGTCTGAAGTTTAATAATAAAGAAAGAGCCTCCAACATGTCCAACATGCGTTCCCACTATTGCGGCTTGGTGACCGACACCCTCGTTGGCCAAACCGTGAGCCTGTGCGGCTGGGTGAACCGTCGGCGTGACCACGGCGGCGTGATCTTTATCGACCTGCGTGACCGCGAAGGCTACGTCCAAATCGTCTGCGATCCTGATCGACCTGACATGTTTGAAGTGGCTGAGAATGTGCGCAACGAGTTTTGTATTCAAGTCAAAGGTTGGGTCCGTGCGCGTCCCGAGGGCACGACCAACGAAGGCTTGAAGAGCGGCAAGATTGAAGTGCTATGCCACGAGCTGATCGTGTTGAACGAGTCCGTCACGCCCCCGTTCCAAATTGACGAAGAGAACCTGTCGGAGACCACGCGCCTGACACACCGCGTGCTCGACCTGCGTCGCCCTTACATGCAAAACAACCTGATGCTGCGTTACCGCGTGGCCATGGAAGTGCGCAAGTTCTTGGACGAAAACGGTTTTGTTGACATCGAAACTCCCATGCTCACCAAAAGCACCCCTGAGGGCGCGCGCGATTACCTCGTGCCGAGCCGCGTGCATGACGGCCAGTTCTTTGCGCTGCCCCAGTCGCCTCAGTTGTTCAAACAACTCTTGATGGTGGCCGGCTACGACCGCTATTACCAAATCACAAAATGCTTCCGTGACGAAGATTTGCGTGCTGACCGCCAGCCCGAATTCACCCAGATTGATATCGAAACCTCCTTCCTCACCGAAGAAGAAATTCGTGAGATGTTCCAGGGCATGATCAAGCACGTGTTCCAAAAAACCATCGGTGTGGACTTGGGCGAATTCCCTGTTATGAGCTACCAAGATGCCATGCACATCTATGGCTCTGACAAGCCCGACCTGCGCGTCAAACTGCAGTTCACCGAACTGACCGACGTGATGGGCGATGTCGACTTCAAAGTCTTCTCAGGCGCTGCCAACATGAAAGGCGGCCGCGTGGTCGCCCTGCGCGTGCCTAACGGCTCGGTCGAAGGCGGCGGCATCAGCCGTGGCGAGATCGACGCCTACACCGAGTTCGTCAAGATCTATGGTGCCAAGGGCTTGGCTTATATCCGCGTGAATGATGCGGCCAAGGGCCGTGACGGCTTACAGTCTCCCATCGTGAAAAACATCCACGACGCCGCTTTGGCGGCCATGCTCGAACGCACCGGCGCACAAGACGGCGACCTGATCTTCTTCGGTGCCGACAAAGAAAAAATCGTCAACGACGCCATCGGTGCTTTGCGCATCAAGATCGGCCACAGCGTGTTCGGCAAAGCCAACGGCTTGTTCGAAGACCGTTGGGCGCCGATGTGGGTAGTGGACTTTCCGATGTTCGAATACGACGAAGAAAACCAACGCTACACCGCTGTGCACCACCCCTTTACCGCGCCCAAAGACGGTCACGAAGACTGGATGGTCACCGCCCCTGAAAAGTGCATTTCCAAAGGCTACGACATGGTCTTGAACGGCTGGGAAATGGGCGGCGGCTCGGTGCGTATCCACCGCGCGGACGTGCAGCAAAAAGTGTTTGACGCTTTGAAGATCACCCCCGAAGAAGCCCAGCAAAAGTTCGGCTTCTTGCTCGATGCTTTGCAATACGGCGCACCACCCCACGGCGGCTTGGCCTTTGGTCTGGATCGCATCGTCACCATGATGACGGGCGCTGAATCCATACGCGACGTGATTGCCTTCCCCAAGACCCAACGCGCTCAGTGTTTGCTCACCCAAGCCCCAAGCCCGGTGGACGAAAAGCAATTGCGCGAACTGCACATCCGCTTGCGCAATCTGGATGCCGTGAAAGCCTGATCAAGCCTGACGATCAGATCAAGGGTTGATCAACTTCTGATAAGTGTGTCGGGTTTCTGGGGAAACCGCGGCAATGAGTTGAGGGTAACTTGTTTGGTGCCGCGCCATCATCCGAGCAGAGGCCACGGTTTTGGATTTGCAAAACCAGTGGCAACTGTGTTGCATCAAGAGTAATTCGGCCATCAGCGTAAAAGCCTTGTCTTTTGACGAGCGCTGTGCCGTGTTATCGGTGGCACTGGCAATGCCGTGGGCATGCATGCTGAGTAATTTGCGCATGTCAAATACGGCGTTTGGCGCTATTTTTTCTGCGTAGGGCATGCACAGCGGCCATGTGCTGACTTGGGTAGATTCGGCGTCCTGCTTGGAAAAGTTCAGCACAAAGTCTTGAAATTGTGTCTTCAACGCGTCCTCTGAGCTTGCCATGAGGGCCCAGATACTGGCCTGGCGTTCTGCACTGGACTCACCCAAAGCGCGCAGGTAGCCTTCCGTCAAGGTCTCCATGTACTTTTCGATTTGGTAAGGTTGCAGTTGCCTGCCGAGCAGGGCTTTGCGCTGCTGTTGCAGTTTGGATTTGTGCATCCAACCGCCAAAAGCAAGCGTTGATAAGAGAACCAAAATTTCGAGGAGCATAGATAACTGTTGATAATGGAGCCGTCAATTCTGACCTGCCTTGGAGCGCACGGTGTTCAATTTGCCATTTCATTGTCGTGTTGCTGAGCTCAAGGTGCGTATTGGCATTGAAGAGCACAGCCTTGAGGTGGGCAAGACCTTGCATTTTGCACCTTCGGTGTTGGCTGAGTGGCAAAGGTGTCGAAATGAACTGGTCAAAGAGTTAGCGCAAGTCAACGCGGAGCCGAACTATTGGCTTTTTTGAAGCCGCTTCACTCGCCCAGGTCGATGATCGCTGCAAGCGGTACGTTTCCCGGTATTTGGTAGTCGGCCAAAACCCATGCGCTGGTGTGATGGGTGTGCCAATTTTCCAATAGCGCATGCAATTTTTGAATACTCGCCATGTCGATAGCGGCAAAGGGTTCGTCTATCAAGAGCACATCAGCGCCGCAGGCTAAAGCGGCGATCCAATTGACTTTACGTTTGCTGCCGGTCGACAGCATGTACATGGCTTTGTCCATGTGTTCTGTGAGTTGCAGATGCGCAGCCAAGGCATTCCATTCGTCGTCATCAAAGCGGGAGAAGCGTGCGCGCATCTGGGCACACCAAGTCCGGGGCGACAGCTCATTCCAATCTTCAGACCGAGGGTCGTGCCAATAGATTTGGGAAGGCTCATGAGGCGCTGCGCCAGAAATTTGCACTGTTCCTGCAGCAGGATGTAAATCGCCAGCCAATAAGCGAATTAAGCTTGTTTTGCCCCGACCCTCTCCCCCCTGAACCAAGCTCACGCCACAAGGGACGACAAAGCTCAAGGCTGTGAAGAGAGGCGTGCCGAAACCAAAGGTCAAATTTTCAACGCGAACCCGGATGTGTGTCATCAGTAGAACCTGTTCAATCTATTCAGAGTGCTTGCACGCGACCCCGGTCCCTAAAGAAACAGCTGCGCGGGCATTAGGAGTGGGGGCAATAACAGCCTATTTCAGTCGCAGGGGCATGGGCCATGAATCCCCAGTTGTGACACGGGGTCATTCAAAACGGTGTGTCACAGTCAGCCTGGCCACGCGCGGTTCGGCCGGGTGAATATGCCGGTCCAGAACGGCTTGGGTTTCGCCGCGCATTTGCGAGGCATACCAATATTCGATGTCATTGGCTTTGCTGTTGAGCAAGTTATACACATCAAGGCTCCATTGCGTGCGCGGATTCACTTTGTAGCCCATCCGCAGGTTGAGCAGCCAAGAGGCTGCGGAGTGGACGCTGCCGTCTTCCGTCAAGGGCCTGGGGCCAAAATAACGCAGTCGCAAGCCGCCACTCCACGGGCTGGCGGGTTCATAGCGCAGGCCCAAGTTGGCGGTGGTGGCGATCGCGCCGGGAATCATGTTGCCCTCGGGTGCAAAGTTCTTGAATCGGGCATGCGACCAAGCGAGGTCGGCATCAAGCCCCCAATGCCGGTTGATTTTGTACACATGGGACCATTCCACGCCATAGCGTCGAGAAGGGCGAGAAGCCTCGGTGGTGCCAGCATCACCCACGAACAACAGTTCTGAAGCCGAGTCCAATTGCCACAGCGCAAGCGTGCTTTGCCAGCCGGGCAACACGTCGCTGCGCAAGCCGATCTCTTGGCCCTTTGTGCGCACCAGCCCGGGGACAGGTGACGCGCTCTGGGATGGGGTGTTCGGATCGACTCGGATGGTGGTACCGCGGGCATCATTGGAGTGGAAACCTTGGCCGTAATTCAGGTACAGCTCGTTAGCTTGCGTGGGGCGCCAAATCAGGGCCAACTTGGGGGTGACCATCTGTGCACTTTGTTGTCCCGAGTTGGCGGGCAAGCTGGACTTGACTCGAAAATCAAAGCTGTCACCACGCAAACCGGTGATGGTGCGCAAGGTCTCAGTCCAGCGAATTTCAGTTTGCGCCCACACAGACAGGCTGCGTTGATTGATGTGGTCTTGCCTGACTGTGTTCCAGGTCTCACGTTGACGTGTGTTGTACAAACCCACCGGGCTCAGTTGGTCTTGCCGGCCTTGTACCCCGAAGCTGTGAATGAGATCGCGCTGCCCCCAAGTGGACAACACGGTGTGCGAAGCCGCGAATCCGCCGGCCAGACGGCGCTCTGTTTGCTTGAATTGGTCGCCCGTGTTGCAGTTGTTGTGGGCTTGCAGGTCGGCCAGGCAGTAAGCAAAGTTGGACCACAGATCCAGACTGGATTGCAAAAGCCAAACATTGGCCCTCGACTGGCTGGTGTTTGTTTTGGCGGCCCATTCGCCTGACAGGCTGTAGCGACTTGTGATACCGCCTGCAGTGGGGTCCAGCGAGCCGAATCGGGAAATCAGCTTTTGGTCAATGGCACGTTGCGGAATCTGGTCCGTCGAGGTCCAAGTGTTGTTATAGGCCATGCCTGAAACCGAAAATCCGTCACTGTTTGAGCCTTCGCTGTAGCGCAGCATCGCATTGAGTTTTTTGTTATTTTCAGGGACAAGCCAGGGACCATTGTTGTTCAAAAATTCCAGACCGTAGAGCAAGCGACCCGCGCCCAGGGCGGGTGAACCCGCCACCAAGCCACGCTGGTAGCCGTTTGGCCCCACCGTCCATTGCGTCATGGTGTTGGCCAGTGTGCGCAGGCTGTGCATACGTGCGGCACCCGCTGATGAAAAATCGCCTTCTTCTGCGCTGTAAGGGCCTTTGCGGTAGTGGATCGTTTCAATCAATTCCGGTATCAAAAAATTCAAATCAGTGTAGCCTTGCCCATGCGCATGACTGGGCATGTTCAGGGGCATGCCATCCAGGTAAGTGGCAAAGTCAGTACCATGGTCCAGGTTGAAGCCACGTAAAAAATACTGATTGGCTTTACCGTCCCCGGCATGCTGGGTGACGATCAAGCCAGGCACCATTTCCAAGACATCACCTGGCCGTAACAAGGGCATGGCCGCCAAACGCTGAGCTGAGACCATGCCTTCACTGGCGGCTCCGCCCGTGCCCATGAGGGTTTGGGCAGTTGAGCGAATTTCAATGGAAGGCAGTTCTTCGAGGTCTTGGGCCTGAATGACTTTGCAGATGCCCAGCAAAACCATGCACAGCAGAGATAACTTCCAAATGCGCTGCATAAATCGATCGTATGAGGAAATTTAAATTCGTAACAACAAGATCTTAGCAGGTGATTATTTCAACTTGGAGAGAAATTCCCAGGGCTGCCCCCTATGGGGCGATTGCCATTACGCCCAGAAGATTAAGGCGCTGTCAATGCGCCCAATCGCCAAAGGGAAGTGACTTCCTTGGACCGCGCAGCATGAAGCGGGTCTTGCTTGTCCATGGCTTTGGCATGGGTGGGTCGAATGTCTTCGCGGCCCAGTACATGCAGGCCCGCTTGTTCAATCCATCCCAACAATTCTTCGCGAGAACGCAGGCCCAAGTGTTCCGCTAAATCCGACAGGACCAACCAGGCTTGGCCCTGGGGTGTCAGATGGGCCAGAACGCCGTTTAAAAAGCCGCGCAGCATTTGGCTGTTTTCATCGTAAATAGCGTGCTCGATCGGTGCATTGGCGCGGGCAGGTAACCAAGGCGGGTTGCACACGATCAAGGGGGCCTGGCCTTCAGGGAAAAGGTCAGTCTGAATGAGCTGCACTTTGGGCAGAGCGCCGAGTCGATCGAGATTGCCGCGGGCGCAGAGGATCGCACGGGGATCGTTGTCAGTGGCAACTATGCGTTTCACGCCGCGTCGCGACAACATGGCTGACAGCACCCCAGAGCCCACACCGATGTCAAACGCCAAGGCGTAATCGACAGGCAATGGCGCGCTGGCAACCAGCGCAACATATTCGCCGCGCACGGGTGAGAAGACGCCATAGCTGGGGAAAATTTTGTTGTTAGGTGCGCCGCCCAAGGCTTCAACTTCGATGCCTTTCTTGTGCCATTCGTGGGCACCTACAACGCCCAGTAACTCGCGCAGTGAGGTGACCGTATTGGCCTGGGTCGCGGGCCCCCATGCTTCTGCGCAGGCTTGTGCTAAGTCAGGCGCGCGTCGCAATGGAATGCTGCGGTCCGCGTTCAAAGGAATCAACAACATGGACAAGGTGCGAGCGCGCTGAGATTGCGCCTGGCGGTGCAAATGAAAGGCTTGCTGCGGTGTGACCGGCGTGTCAGCATTGGCTTTGGATTTGGCGCGCGCTTTGCCAGGTTTGATGGGGGCATTGGAGCGGCGCATCATGGCTTGCAACAAGAGCCGTGCATTTTGAAAATCGCCCCGCCACAACAGGCCCGTACCTTCGCAGGCGAGTCGGTAGGCGCTGTCTGCATTCAGCGTGTCGTCTGCGATGATCACGCGTTTGGGAGGGGTGGCATGACGCTCTGAACGCCACAGGGCATGGCATTCGGTGCCTTTTTCGGTCCAACTTAAGGTGGCTGGCGCATCAGTGAGAGGGACTTGGTTCATTGACCCATCATAAGGGGCTGCCAAAGACAGCTTTTATATCTGCAAAAGGACAGCTTAAAACTCAACGCGTGCGCAGCGTGGTGGCTAGAATGAAAGCTTGATTTTCTTCCAGCACAGATGTCTGAATCCCGCATTTTCAAAATCCCACAATCGGTACTGGTTGTGATTCACACGCCTGCTTTGGAGGTGTTGGTGATACGCCGTGTCGATTCGGGAACGTGGCAATCGGTAACGGGCAGCAAGGACTTTGATGCAGAGGATTGGGTCAGCACCGCCGTCCGTGAAGTACAAGAAGAAACCGGTATCGACGCCCTGCACGCAGACTGCCAATTGCGTGATTGGGAATTAGAGAATGTTTACGAAATTTACCCCGTATGGCGGGGACGCTACGCGCCGCATGTGAGTCACAACACCGAGCGCTTATTTGGTTTGCGTGTGCCTGTCGTTCGGCCCGTCCAATTGCACGACAAAGAGCACACCGAATACGCGTGGTTGCCTTGGCGCGAAGCGGCTGATAAGTGCTTTTCACCTTCCAATGCCGAGGCGATTTTGATGTTGCCTCGCTGGTTGGATTGAGGAGTTGACGTGCCTGGTTCACCACCCCATTTTTCAACCAACGCGTTCCGCGTCGCAACTTACAACATTCACAAAGGCGTTCAGGGCCTGGGGCCTGCACGGCGACTGGAGATCCACAATATTGGCCATGCCGTAGAGCAACTCGACGCCGATGTGGTGTGCTTGCAAGAGGTCAGAAAAGTCCATCGCACCGAAGAAAAATACTTTAAAAACTGGCCCTCGTTGGCGCAAGCGGATTTTTTAGCGCCCGAAGGTTATGAGGCGATCTATAAAACCAACGCCATCACCAAGCATGGCGAGCATGGCAATGCACTCTTGTCACGTTGGCCTGTGGTCACGCACCAGCATGAGGATATGTCAGACCACAGACTGGAGCAGCGCGGTTTATTGCATGTGGCGTTGCAGGTTCAAGAGCGCTTGGTGCATGTCATCGTCGTGCATCTCGGCTTGATTCCTGCCAGTCGTATACGGCAGGTGCTGCAGTTGTTGACCTTCATTGAGCGAGAAATTCCCAAGCAAGACGCTTTGCTGGTGGCCGGAGACTTTAATGATTGGGGCACCCGGGTGGGACGCATGTTGCAAAAGGCGAATCTCAAGGAATGGATGCAGGGCAGGTCGCTCACCTACCCCTCGCGTTTGCCCTTGGTGCAACTGGACCATGTGTATGCACGGGGATTACGACCCGTTGGTTTGATGGTGCCGCATGGGCGGATCTGGCGGCAAATGTCAGACCACCTCCCGCTGTTGGCTGAATTCCATTTCGAATGACACCACCATGCGCTCAACGCATTACATTCGGGATGGGCATCAAATTCGATTATTAGAAGGCGGAAAAGAATATTTCGCCGCTTTGATTGATGCGATTGGCCGAGCCCGTTCGCAGGTTCATCTGGAAACCTATATTTTTGACTTCAATGGCGCAGGCGCTCAAGTAGCAGAGGCCTTGCTGCGCGCAGGATCCAGAGGCGTACGTGTTTGGGTGGTGGTCGACGGAGTCGGCTCAGGCCCTTTGCCCAACGCTTGGCGTCAACGGTTTGCCGATGCCGGTGTAGAGTGGCGCGTGTATTCCCCGCTCAGTACGCTTGGCCTGATGATTCCAAGCAGATGGCGTCGATTGCACCGTAAGTTGTGTGTTGTGGACGGTCTAGTGGCTTTTTGCGGTGGGGTCAACATCTTGGATGATTTGTACGATCTCCGTCATGGTGTGTTGGAAAAGCCGCGCCTCGATTTTGCAGTCGCAGCCACGGGTGCCTTGGTACAAGAAGTGCAAGAGACCACGTCTCAGCTTTGGTGGCGTATGCAGGCGGTGCGTTATGTGCGGCAACATAATTTTCCGGAGGCCTTCAGCTCTTTCAAGGCTGCGGGTCTTCATTTGCCTTGGACGCAGGCGCAAAGCACGGCACAAAGTGCGCATATTGTGGCGCGGGCAGGTTTGCTGCTGCGTGACAACCTGTTGCACCGAGGCCAAATTGAAAAAGCTTATCGCAAAGCCATCGGTTTGGCCCGCCATGACATTGTGATTGCCAATGCGTATTTCTTGCCTGGTCGCAAGATCCGAAAGGCGCTGATCCATGCGGCGAGTCGCGGTGTGCGAGTGCGCTTGTTGCTGCAAGGACGTTATGAGTACTTCATGCAATTCCATGCGGCCAGGCCTGTGTATGGCATCTTATTGGCTGCGGGTGTCGAAATTTATGAATACACCGAGAGTTTTCTTCACGCCAAGGTCGCGGTGATTGACGCTCATCACGAGCGGCCTTGGGCCACAGTGGGTTCGTCTAATCTGGACCCACTCAGCCTGTTGATGGCCCGTGAGGCGAATGTGGTCGTGGCAGATGGTCCTTTTGCGAAACAGTTGCATAGGCGACTGGAACAGGCCATGTTTTTTGAAAGCCAACCCATCGCGGCTGAACAATTTGCAGATCGTCCACGGTATCAGCGCGCCTTGGACTGGATGGCTTATGGATTAATGCGATCTGTTCTGTTTTTGACAGGCAAACGGTACTGACATACTCCCCCGACAGGAGAGTCCTCACTGCGCCGGGTGGTACCGATCGCTGTTACGATGTCAGCCATGTCCAAGAATGCCCCTCAAGCCATAAGCGCCCTGGAAGTCACTCCTTCTCAAGACCATGGCACACCCATGTCAGTCAAAATACGTGAGCGTATTTTGGCTGCCCGCAAGCGTTATCACGCCAATGACAATATCGCTGATTTCATTCAAGCAGGTGAGTTGGATCTCTTGCTCGATGAGGTGACTGAGAAGATGAAAGGCGTGCTGGAAAGCATGGTGATTGACACAGAAAACGATCACAACACCCAGAACACAGCGCGTCGCGTGGCCAAGATGTACTTGAAAGAGGTTTTCAAAGGTCGCTATCTCGAAGGCCCTGAAATCACCGAGTTTCCGAATGCTGAACACCTCAACGAGTTGATGATTGTCGGACCCATTACTGTGCGCAGTGCGTGCAGTCACCACTTGTGTCCTGTCATTGGCAAGATCTGGATTGGTGTATTGCCCAACGAACACACCAATGTGATTGGCCTGTCTAAATATGCGCGTCTGGCCGAATGGATCATGGGACGGCCGCAAATTCAAGAGGAAGCGGTTGTCCAATTGGCCGATTTGATCCAGCGCAAAACGCAACCGGATGGTTTGGCTATCGTGATGGAGGCCAGTCACTTTTGCATGGGCTGGCGTGGCGTCAAAGACATGGACAGCAAAATGATCAACTCTGTGATGCGCGGTGTATTCCTGAAGGACATTAATTTGCGTCGCGAATTTTTGGCCCTGATTCCAAGAAAGGCTTGATCATGCTGGTACGTTTGCTTTATGCGAGTCGCGCAGTCGATGCGGGGCCCGAAACTATCGATGCCATATTGTCTCAGTCACGCCAATTCAATCCCAGCGGTGGTATCACCGGCATCCTGTGCTACGGTGGTGGCATTTTTCTGCAGGCGATCGAGGGCGGGCGTGAAGCAGTCAGTGAGTTGTATGCGCATATTCAAAAAGACCCAAGACATAAAGAAGTTGTTTTGCTGCATTACGAGGAAATATCGGAACGACGTTACAGCGGATGGACGATGGGTCAAGTCGATGTGACGCGTGTCAATACGCGCATTTTGCTCAAATATTCAGAACGCGCCGAGTTGGATCCCTATAGCGTGTCAGGCAAAGTTTCTTCGGCACTTTTAGAAGAGCTGATGGCCACGGCTTCGATTGTCGGCAGGTCCTGACCCATCATGTTGATTGGCTGCGATTTTTCAAGCAGCCCCAGCAAACGCAAACCGATTGTGCTGGCGGTGGGACAGGCGCTTGACCGTCAGGTTCGGCTGTTGCGACTTGAAAGCTTTGAAACGCTGAACGATTTCGCGCATTGGCTGGCGCAACCAGCCGATTGGGTCGGCGGCTTTGATTTGCCATTTGGCCTGCCGCGTGAATTGGTTGAAACTTTGGGCTGGCCCCAAGAGTGGCTGCAGTGCATTCACCATTACGCCAACCTGAGCCGAGAACAAATTCGGGGCGAGTTCTCCGCTTTTTGCAATGCCCGGCCTGTTGGCGCTAAATTTGCCCACCGACAAACTGATGGGCCTGCCGGCTCAAGTCCCTCGATGAAATGGGTCAACCCGCCCGTCGCGTTCATGCTGCACGCGGGCGTTCCCTTGTTGATTCAGGCTGGCGTTTCTTTGCCAGGCTTGCATGCGGCAGACCCCCGTCGCGTTGCCCTGGAAGCCTATCCAGGTTTGCTGGCCCGTGAAATTTTGGGTCGTCGCAGCTACAAAAGCGACGACAAAGTCAAACAAAACACGGACCGCTTACTGGCCCGCAAAGACATTCTCAGTGCCTTAGAGCGTGGACAGACAGGGTTGCAACTGCGTTTGAAACTCAGCACCATCTTGTCAGAAAAACTGGTGCACGACCCCACTGGCGATGCATTGGATGCCACCCTGTGTTTGATGCAAGCGGCATGGGCGGTTCAACCTGAGCAACTTCATGCTACAGCCAACGGGTTCGGGTTGCCGGACTTTGATCCTCTCGAGGGGTGGATTCTGAGCGCCTGAGGCCGTGTCTTAGGCCGCTGGCCCGCAGACGCTGCAAGCCGCTTGGCGCGGGATGCGGATACGGGTCCATTCCATAGACCGCCCGTCCAGCATGAGAAAGCTGCCGCGCAAAGGTTCACCGAAGTGCCCCACCAGCATCAGCGCTTGCGCTGCTTGCATGCAACCGATCACGCCAACCACCGGCGCAAAGACACCCATGGTGGAGCAGGCGATCGGATCGGGCGCGCGCTGGGCTGGAAAAGCGCAGGCATAGCACGGGCAGGCGGGGTCGCGTGGATCGAAGACGCTGATCTGGCCATCGAATTGCACCGCCGCGCCCGAGACCAGCGGCACCCGGTGGCGCACACAGACCGCGTTGATGGCGTGGCGGGTCTCAAAGTTGTCGCTGCAGTCGAGCACCACGTCGGTTTGCGGTAACAGCGCGTCCAGCAGTGCCGCATCTGCGCGCTGCTGCAAGGGTACGACCGAAGTGAGTGGGTTGATGCGCGCTGCGCTGGCCTGTGCCGACAGCACCTTGGGGCTACCCACCGCATCGCCGCTATGCATGATTTGGCGCTGCAAATTGGTCAGGTCAACCGCATCGTCGTCAACCAATGTCAGCGTACCGACGCCGGCTGCAGCTAAGTACAAAACCGCAGGGGAGGCTAGGCCGCCTGCGCCGATGACCAACACGCGCGCTGCGCGGATGCGCTCCTGGCCTTCGATGCCGATGTCGTCGAGCAGGATATGGCGCGAATAGCGCGACAGCTCGGCATCGCGCATGGCGCTATCAGTCTTCTTTGACTTCGGCCTTGCGCTCGGTCAGGGTTTTGCTGACCATGACCGGTTTGCCCTTGAGCTGGTTGATGGCCTGGATCAAACGGAAGTCCTTATCCGACCCGAATTCCGGCCCACGCCGCTCAGCCAGGGGCTTGAGGGCTTCCTGCTCCAGCCGCTTCATCGCTTCTTCACGCGCTTTTTCGCGCTCCAGGTCTTTCACTTCGGCACCCTGTCCGCTGCTGAGGTGTTTTTCGGCATCGGCTTCGC
>Ga0209598_10002090_pt1 | contig 15862 bp, 17 predicted proteins | sample M_140807_EF_Meta_FD_187317 | JGI IMG/M metagenome (GOLD analysis project Ga0209598, IMG submission 187317) | Freshwater microbial communities from Lake Montjoie, Canada to study carbon cycling - M_140807_EF_MetaG (SPAdes) (version 2) | ecosystem: Environmental > Aquatic > Freshwater > Lake... | reverse complement strand
TGGTCGTCGCCACCGTAGGTGCCAGGCGGCGTAGGTAGCCGGCCTGCTCGAGCAAGTCAGACACTCCCAATGCCGCTGTCGCGTCTCCATTGAAGAGTGGCTTCAAGGCCGCGGCGGTCCTCGGCGGCCCCGAACTTTTGGACCGTTCAGTCAGGGCCACGAGGACCTCCCGGGCGAGCGCGAATCGGGCCCCCGGAGATTCAGGCGCGCGGGTCATGGACGCCACGCCCCAACGCGGCAGGTTTGCGGCCAATAGAGCGCCAGCCAGAACGACCAGCCACAAGGTGTAGAGCCAAACCAGAAAGGCGGGCAGCGCGGCGAAGGTCCCGTAAACCACGGTAAAACTGTCAACCTGCCGGACGTACCACGCAAAGCCCCCCTTCAGGAACTCAAGAGCAAGGCCGGCAAATGCACCCGCAAGAAGCGCATCACGCCAGCGCACGAGGGTGTTGGGCAACAGGCGATAGAGCAGCGCGACCGCGACGGTCGTCATCAACCATGGAACGATGTCGGTCCATGCACTCGCCGCGACTGCGCCCTTGTGGCCAAGCGATCGCGTAACGGTCCAGAAATAAGAATGAATTGCCACACTGCCGCCGGCCAACAAAGGCCCCAGCGTCATGATCGTCCAGTAAAGAGCCAGCCGGTGGGCCCATGGCCTGCGGTCGGCGACGCCCCAGATGCCATCAAGGGTGCGCTCGATCGTTCTGAGCGCGGACAAGGCCGTCAGAAAAAGAATAAAGATTCCAACGACCGACAATTTATCGGCCTTTGATGCGAATTGATTCACATACTGAACGACCGTTTCGCTGAAGGCCGGGGGAAACAGTTGACTGGCAAAAAACGCCTGCAAAGAACCACGCAAGTCACCAAACGCTGGCAGGATCGTGAGCACTGCAAACGCGATTGCAACCATCGGCACGACGGCCAGCAGCGACAAGAAAGCGAGGCTCGAAGCCGTCTGGGCCACCCGCGCTTCGCGAGCCCGCATCGACAGCAAGCGCAAGAAAGCCATCGCATCCAGGACGGATGGGCGGTTGGCAAAAGCATCGGTCATTGGATCTTCGGTCCGTGAGGTTGAGCCCATGTTACCTTCGCTGCATGCAAGAGATCCTGGTCCTTTACTGGAGTCGTAACGGCTCAACACGCCGGTTGGCCGACGTCATTGCCGAAGGCGTCGAATCAGTTCCCGGTCTTAGTGCCCGTCTGCGCACGGTGCCCGATGTATCGACGGTTTGTGCCGCCGTAGCGCCCGAAATTCCGGAACAAGGACCGCCATACGCCGAATTGCGGGATCTCGAAGAATGCATCGGTCTGGCAATGGGTTCGCCCACACGGTTCGGCAATATGGCTTCCGCCCTAAAACACTTTCTGGACACCACGACGCCTGTGTGGATGGCGGGCAGTCTGGCCGGCAAGCCCGCAGCCGTGTTTACCTCAACGGGCAGCATGCATGGCGGCCAGGAAACGACCCTGGTCAGCATGATGTTGCCGCTGTTGCATCACGGCATGCTGATCGTTGGCCTGCCGTATACGAACCCTGAACTCTCCCGTACCCAACGGGGCGGAACCCCCTACGGCGCCTCGCACCTGGCCGGTTCGGACAACAACTCAAGTCTGGACGCCGACGAACGTCGACTCGCTTTCGCACAGGGGCGCCGGCTTGGTGAGATCGCCATCGCCCTGTCCGCTGCCGCCACGGCTGCCGCTGCAACTGCCACGGGACGCCGCTGATGGCCAACCTGCGCCAGTTGACGGTCGGGGGGGTCGGCGCCCTGATTTTGCTAGGCCTCCTGTGGGAAGTCTGGCTTGCCCCGCTGAGGCCCGGCGGCAGCATGCTTTTCCTTAAGGTCGTACCGCTCGTCCTGCTGATGCCAGGGCTGTGGCAAGGCAAACGCCGAACCGTTCAAGCCCTCTCACTTGTGATTCAGATTTACCTCACCGAAGGGCTGGTGCGAGCGACGAGCGATCCGGGATTCTCAGCCAAGCTTGCATGGCTCGAAACCGCTCTTTCAACGATGGTCTTTGCCACCACACTGCTGTGGGCCAAAGGGACTCGGACCGCCGAAGTCGCCGCACCAGTCGCCCCGGAAACCACTCATGCAGACAAACCCAGCTGACTGGATCGCCCAAGCCAGCGCGCTGCTCAAGGGGCGCCTGATCACGGGACACGGCGAGACCGAGGCCTATCTGACCGACTGGCGCAAGCGTTACCGGGGGCAAGCGCTCGGCGTCGCCCTTCCTGAAAATACCGAAGAAGTCGCCGCTCTCGTTCGCCTCTGCGTCGCTCACCGCATTGCCATCGTGCCCCAGGGCGGCAACACTGGGCTGGTCGGCGGAGCAACGCCGGACGAAGCCGGGCTGTCCGTTGTTTTGTCTTTGCGGCGTATGAACCGCATCCGCGCAATCGACCCCAAAGCGGACACCATCACCGCCGAAGCCGGATGCATCCTGGCCGAGATCCAGCAGGCAGCCGCCCGCGCCAACCGATTATTCCCGCTGTCACTTGCGGCGGAAGGCAGTTGCACCATCGGCGGCAATCTTTCGACTAACGCCGGCGGCACGCAGGTCCTGCGCTACGGCAATGCACGAGCCCAATGTTTGGGTCTCGAGGTCGTGAACGCTCATGGCGAAGTCTGGGATGGACTGCGTGCGCTTCGCAAAGACAACACCGGGTACGACCTGCGCGATTTATTCATTGGCGCAGAAGGCACTCTTGGGATCATCACCGCAGCGACCCTGACCCTACAACCTCGCCCCGCCGCACAAGTCACTGCGCTTGCTGCGCTCCAATCCCTCGAAGCAGCGCTTGAGTTACTCGCGCTTGCGCGCACCCACCTCGGCCCAGCCCTGACCGCTTTCGAGGTCATGTCAAAAGTAAGCATGGATGTGGTGCGTACGCAATTCAGCGATGAGCGCTTGCCATTCGACACACTGCCGGCCTGGACAGTTTTACTCGAGTCGTCGGACACCGAAAGCGAGGCGCATGCGCGCAAACGCTTCGAGTCGCTCCTGTTGCAGTCTGTCGAGAGCGGTCATGTTGAGGACGCGATCGTCGCTCAATCGCTGGCCCACAGTCAGGCGTTCTGGCGCATCCGCGAGCGGATCCCCGAAGGCCAGTCCCGCGAAGGGGCTAATTTGAAGCACGACATTTCGCTGCCCCTGGCGCTCATTCCAGACTTTGCCCGCGACGCCGGACAGGCGATTGACCAGGTCCTGCCCGGGGCACGGATCGTTGTCTTCGGCCACCTCGGCGACGGCAACCTGCACTACAACGTCGCCGCCCCCGCGGGTGTCGCCCCGAACGATGTGCTGACTTTTCAGGACGAGATTGCGACGATCGTCTACGATCGGGTGCAATCCCGCGCAGGTTCAATCTCCGCGGAACACGGGATCGGTCAGCTCAAACGCGCCGAGCTGCCGCTGCGCAAATCGCCCGTCGAACTTGCAATGATGCGCGCGATCAAACAAGCGCTCGACCCTCAGAACCTGATGAATCCTGGCAAGGTTCTATAAGGTAGGTCCTTAGAACACAGCCGTCAGACCACAGTCTTCAGACCGGATCGACCAGATCGAGAGTGCTGCGCAGCAATTCTGGCGCGGCCCCGATCGCAGCGGCGGCGGCGCCACTCAAGCGCTGACGCCATAACCGCGCCCGCGGTTGTCCGTGATAAAGACCTAACAGGTGGCGAAGAATCACCCGCGCGGGGAGTTCTGGAAACCCCTCGGCATAAACCGCCATCGCTTCGGCCACGGCGCGACGACTGCGGGGATGATCGGAAAGGTCAGCCACCCCGTACCAACGTGAATCGACCTCGGCAAGCACCCAGGGGTTGTGATACGCCTCGCGCCCGAACATCACGCCATCAAGACCCTGCGCCGAGGCACTGGCGCCTTCATGGGTGGTCAAGCCACCGTTCAGAATGATGGTGAGACCCGGAAACTCGGCTTTAAGCCGATGGACGATGTCGTAGCGCAGGGGCGGCACTTCCCGGTTTTCTTTTGGGCTGAGACCATCGAGCCAGGCGTTTCGGGCATGCACGATAAAAAGACCACAGCCCGCGGCCGCGACTGTCCCGACGAAGTCGCGCACAAAGTCATACCCCTCATGCCGTCCAAGCCCGATTCGATGCTTGACCGTTACCGGGATTGAACCCGCATCGCACATCGCCTTGACGCAATCCGCCACCTGCTCAGGCGTTTCCATCAGACAGGCGCCAAACGCCCCCCGCTGCACCCGTTCGCTCGGGCAGCCGCAGTTCAGGTTGACCTCGGCGTAACCATAGCGCTGCGCCAACCGGACGCAGGCGGCCAGATCTTCAGGGTCGCTCCCACCGAGTTGCAGGGCGACTGGATGCTCAAGTGGATCAAAGCCCAAATGGCGCTCCACATCACCATGGATGAGCGCGCCAGTCGTCACCATTTCCGTATAGAGAAAGGCTTTGGAACTCATCGCGCGATGGAAGACGCGGCAATGCCTGTCCGTCCAGTCCATCATCGGTGCGACGCAGAAGGCGTGGTCGTTGATGCTCAAGATGCTTTGATTTGAACGATAACGCGACATCCTACCGAACCCAAGGCCCGACCTATCTCATCCTTATCGGCGCTTGCCCTGTTCCGCCTCCCACGACACCGACACCGACACCGATAACAACGACGGAGCCTAAACCGATGCCCAAGACCATCCTGCAACACGATCCGCGTCTGTCGGCCCTTCCCCTGGAACCCCAACGAGATCCGCGAATGGGCCCGCGCAGACTTGGGCTTACTGAGCGCCAAATCGATGTGCTCGAGCGCATCCTGCGCGGCCTGCCCAACAAGCTCATCTGCCGCGAACTTTCACTCGCAGAAGGGACGGTCAAAGTTCACGTCAGCGCGGTGCTCCGGGCGCTTGGCGCCAGCAACCGAACGCAGGCCGTCATAGCGGCAACCCGACTAGGACTGACCGACACGCAGCCGCAAAACGTCTGAACCCCAATGGCCCCAGCGTCGTATTCTGGAGCGCGCACCAAGGTCCCGGCCAAACTCGGCATCTCGTGTGCGAAAATCCGGCGACGAATCAGGCAAAATCGGCGGAGCAGGCCGTTTTTGGCCTGTGCCGCGCTTTATCGTCGGATTCAATCTCGGCTCTTAGGACGGATCATTCAAGGTGGGGCTTTTCCAAAGTATCGTTTCGGGGACGTTCAGCCACGCCGCCGATACTGTCGACCCCCTCAAGGACATGGATGACCGCGGCTATAAGTTGCGCAAGAACTTTGAGCAAATTGTCCGGGCAGCCATTACCGCCGAGTATAAAGACGAGGCCGTGAAAATCGCCGAGTCCGTCACTGGGTATGCCTTTGATTTCGGTGATTTTGATTTCGACCAGCAGACCACCAAACTGTTCAAGAAGGCGTGCGAGAACACGATGCGCAACGCCTATATGGTTCTCGATATTCCGCCCGAACAAATCACGGCCGCGATTATCCACCGTGGATATCGGCAAGGACGATCAACCGCTCAGGTGGTGGGCCAGTTGGTCAATCTGTTTGATCTGGGCGTAGCGATCATCGGCGAACGGGCGAAAGCCGCTGGGCCGCTGCTGTTCACGGTGCACAAAGATTTGTTCACGGCGGTGATTACCGTCCAACCCCCCCCGGAGCGACTCGCCCGTCACCTCACCATGCGCTCAGATGCCCAACGGGCTCGAGACGCATTTGCCGGCAAAACCGCAGGCGCTCCCGGTACAACGCCTCCCGCCGCGCCAGCGGCATAGAGGCTCTCTAGCTCTCTAGCTCTCTCTCCCCTGCCCACTGAGGGAAACGACTCAGGGGCAACCCTTATTGCTGTTTTGTGCCCATGCCGAGGCACGCCCGTCGCAGTAAGCCAAAATTTCCTTTGCTTGAGCTGGATAAAGCTGCAGGTTTTGCAGACGAGCCCCGCGCTTGGCCCGCTCGATCTGCTCGTTCTCAATGTAGGTCACCGACTGCCAGAGGATTCGGCGCGTGTCCTGATCAAGGAGCCGCATGCAGTTGGCCCACCCTTCCCGGTACCAGCGTTCGCAGGATTCTGCGGCCCACGGCGGTGGCGCCACCAGATCGGACACGAGCGGTTGACGCAAGGTGGCCGCCATTGCCTGCATCGTAGCGACGGTGGGCAGCAATGCAGCGGATACCGGCTGATCGGCCCATCCACCGGGGGCGGACCACCGTTTTGGCGGCTGTTTAAATTCCGGATTCTTGCGGGCGAATTCGACATCCTTCGCGAGATCGCGATGCGTTCCTTTGTTGGCCTGGGCGCGCGCTGGAATCTCCGAATCGGCCGCTTCACGCGTCATCGGGGACGCTGAGGCATTCGAAAAGCCGAACCCAATCAGGGCCGAAATGAACCCAATCGAAGTCAAACGCCCAACCATCCGAATCCATCTGTCTTGCATTTCAGCCCCTTTCATTGGGAAAAACTCTGAGCGACCCGAGCCATCCGATTCGACATTTCACCATGTAAACGGGTCGGTGCGTCAGGATCAACCCAAGCAGAAGGGTAAAAGCTCACGAAACCGACCGCAAACGATTGCCCAAACACGGTGACGCACCAGGACCCAGAGAATCGCGGCCCGAATAAACCGGCACTCTCCCGCACATTCAATGTTTGGGCAATCCTTGCAGCTAACGGCTCTTCTAAGAATCCCGGTAAGTGCGCATAGACCGACAAACCCGAACCAATGCGCTGATGATCTTCCCGAGCATTGATCGAAAACGACGCAGTGGCGCCGGGTCGGGTATCGCCCGGCCAGCAAAATGGCACCGTAAAACTGGCGACACCCTCACCGCCTGCCTGGGGTGTGAATCCGGGTAATTCGCGCAGGGCCCGTAGCGATGGCAAAGCAGCAAACGGGGAGGGTCGACGACCGACATCAATCACGCCGGCGAGAGCAACGTCGTCAGCCAGAACCGCTTTAGCCGCCGTCCGGGGGTTTAATCCGGGACCGTAACTGGCCGGACGCAAATGACTTGCAATTTCGCCGCCAACGAGCTGGGCGATCAGGGCGGCGTCATGGCGGACCAGTGCACGTTGTAGACGTTGTTGTCGCTCCAGCTCCGGCGCTGGGGTGTCGCTGGGTAGGGCAATGACCGACTCAACAGTTTTGGACTCCGCTTGAAAAATGAACGCAGCATTGACTGCCGTCAGATTGACGCTAGCGAGAAGGCGAAGCACGTCGACCTCGGGTTTAGCGACCCGCTGGACCACGGCAATCCGCGTTATGAACTGCGCGAGCGTTGCCACCATCGTGCCGCTACGAGACCCACCGCAACCGCGGCGGCCCCGCCCACAACCAGGGTTCCAATCCGGATCAATCCGCCGGCCATCAATCGACGGGTGGCGGCGCCACCCAGACGGGCGGCCAGCAGTGAAATCAGCGAACCGGCCACAGGATGCTCCCGCATCCAGGTAACGCCATCTCGTACGGGGCCCTTACGCGCCAGTCCGACAAGAAACTCCCCTGCTCGCAAGGCGGGGTCGAGGGAATCACGTACTGACTTCGCAGCGCCCTCAAGCTCCTGGCGCTGGAGTTCCGCGCGCAACAGCAGCAATTCGCGCCGCAAGTGCCGGTCGGTTGGCGAACCCGCTTTGCTCACGACCCATCACCCCCGATGGACTTTCGGAGGGCCGCGAGATCCCGACGCAACTCAGCCAGCGTCAGCGACATGGGCGACGGAGCCATTCGCACGAGATACTGCGCGCGCCAGATCGCACCGAACCCGAGTCCCATCCACACCAAGGTGATCGCGATGAGCGCTGGCATCCGGGCAACGTCCCAAAAAGCCACCGCGACCAAAATGGTCAACGAGACCAGAGAAATTGCAAGGGCGAATGCACCAAGCAACCCAAAAGCCGCGATCCTGAACAGACGGTCACGCTCATCGGCAAGTTCAATCCCGGCGAGTTCGAGGCGCGCCTGCCCCATGGCCAGAACAGTCGCCAGCAATCGACGAGCGGAACCAAACAAGAGGCTCACGAGGGACTCACTCGGGGCTGCCTACCCGCCAGCGAATCACTTCCGGTTCAATAGCAATCCTGCCAGCAGACCGATCCCCGCGGCGACACCAATGATCCGCCATGGATGCTCGTGCACATAGGCATCGGCCGCACGACCCGCAGCGCGCCCACGGGCGACGGCGGTCTCCTGCAACTCCTGAGCGGACTGACGCGCCTGACGCAGCATCTGCATTCCGCGGGCACGCAGGTCTGCGGCTTGTTCGCCCGAGGCTTCAGCGGCACGGTTCAGAAGATTTTCGGCATCAGTCAGCACTACTTTGACATCGGTCATCAGTTTTTCGCTGGCGGCGGTCGTCATAAAAATTCTCCAAAAAATGGGTCGTGCAAGGATAGACGATAGAAACGAAATTCAGATGGCAGGTGCATACTTTCACCTAGGCCCGTACCAACACTCACCGCGAGAAGCTCCCGATGAAGACCCACATTCTAAGTGCGCCACCCCAATCTGTCCCCCAACTTGGGCCGCTTGCGCTGCGCCGCCCGAGACTATTGCGCCTGTTGGCCTCCCTATCGCTAGTGGCTATGGCAATGCCCGTTCCCGCCGGTGCTGCGACCGATGCAAGCGGCACTCCAACCGCCCAAACCTCTAGCACCAGCAATAGCGCCCAGTGCCCCGCCTTGCTCGACCATCGGTTCAGCCGACTTCGGGATGGCCAGGCTGAGAGCCTATGCGCCTATTCTGGCCGGGTCGTTCTGGTGGTGAATACGGCATCGAAATGCGGCTTTACACCGCAGTACGAGGGCCTTCAGGCCCTGCATCAGAAATATTCAGCGCGAGGGTTGACCGTCCTGGCCTTCCCATCGGGCGACTTTTTGGGGCAGGAACACGGCAATCGTACGGACATTGCCAAAACCTGCTTTGATCAGTACGGCGCTCAATTTATGGTCTACGATAAAACTGCCGTCGTCGGGCGCGACGCCAATCCACTTTTCGTTCAGCTTCGGGATGCCCGAGGGGCACCGCGCTGGAATTTTCACAAGTACCTGATCGGTCGTGACGGTAAACCGGGTCCTGCATTCGGTTCGACGACCGAACCCCTGGACGCCAAGCTGATCAGCGAAATCGAAAAACTCCTTTCGACCCCTGCTTCGACAAAGACAGCGGCGTTAAACGCTCACTGATCTGAAGGCTCCGCGACCACGGCCCCCTCGTCGGGGCCCAGTCGCGACTCGAGCGCCAGGCGTACCGCGTCCAATCTGGAACGACAAATCCGATAGGCCTGCATGCTCTGTTCCACCAAGGGTACAAGCCGGTCAATATCGAGTTCTTCCTGATCACGCAACAGTTCGGCATTGCGGCGCAGAACTTCATAGGCCGCGTTGAAACTCGCGGGGTCTAAGGACTCGATGGGCTCTGATCGCTCCATCGACTCTTGGGGTTGCAGTGACTTCGGCATTTCATCGCTCGGGTGTTTTTTAGGGGGCATCAGATTCTCCATGCAGCGCAACGTCGATCCGCCCGTCTCGAAATTCAAGAGACAGCGTGGTTGGCAAACAATCGTTGGACAAATGCGCGAGGGACGGAACGGGGCGACCCTCGCTGCGCACAATCACGAAACCACGTTGCAAAGTGCGCCGCGGCCCAAGGCCGATGACCTGATCCAGTTCCCGCCGCACCTCAGTGTTTGCCGCTGACCATCGGCGCCACGCGTTTCGCCTCAGTTCTAGCCAGGCCGGCTCGGTCATCGCAAGCCCCAGGTCGACCTGACGGAAAGCATCGGGGACGATCTGATTCCGCATGGATTCAACCGCGTGGCGGGCCACTCGGATGGCCGAGGCCGCGCCCGACTCGATCCGCTCCCAACCCGAATCCACCTGCCGGCGACCTTGCTCGATGACGTCGCGGGCGTCATCACCAATCCGGCTACGCAAATGAGCCAGCGATTGATCAGCCAGCTGACAGCGAGACCGCGCCGACTCGGTCAGGTGCGCCCGCCACTGATCGGCAACCGATTGGGCGCGCTGCACGGCCTGCGTCGCCGACGTCACGATCACCTCGTAAGCGCTTTGCGCCTGGGCGGCCGATCCTGCAATCGAGGCCTCGACAAACTGAATCAACTTGGACGGCGTCCCGCCAGCCCAGCGCGCAAGTTCATCGAGGATGGTCTGGTCGCGCTCATGACCGACCCCAATCAGGACGGGGACTGGCGATCGACAGAGCGCACGTGCGATCTCCAGATCATCGAGCCAATGCAGGTCCGCGCTGGCACCGCCGCCACGGAGCAACGCAATGGCATCCGCGCCGGACGACTTCGCCCATTGCCCAGCCTCCTTCAGGGCCGTACTGAGCGACGCCGATGCCTTGACACCCTGAAAGATCGCGATGTGATAGGCGAACGAACACAACCCCAAGCGCTCGAGGCGGTCCGCCTCTTTACGAAAATCGCCCAAACCTGCGGCGCCATCGGGCGCAATCACGACGATTGAAAAAAAATCCCGGGGCAACGGCAGTTCGCGGTTATCCGAATAAATGCCCTCGCGAACCAACTGCTCGCGGATCCGGCGGCGGCGCAGCGCGAGTTCGCCCATCGTGTAGTCGGGGTCGATCTCGCGAATCTGAAGCGAAAGACCAAAGCGCGGATGAAATGACACGGACGCCCGGACCAGAACCTTGATGCCGGCCACAAAACGCACACCAGTCGCCGCTTCAAAGCGGCCGATCACGGCTTCCCGGTCATCGCTCCAAATCAGCGCTCTGGCGCGCGCGATCTCTTGACCCAGCTCATTGTTTTCGACCAGATCAAAGTAAAGGTGGCCACGCTTTGGGTCGAAAGAAGCCACATCCGCGCGCACCCAGATCGCGCCGCCGAAGCGCTCGGCGACCGCCTGCGCGACCTCGGCCAGTAGCGCTGAAAGCGATCGTCCGCTGGGCTTGTCCGCGTTCTCGGTGGGCACGATCTCAGACGTCTGACCGGCACCGGGAATCCACTGCACAAATGCGAGGGGATTAAATCCTGGCGGCACAAACCAGCGCTTGGATGCCCAGTCAAAGCGGGCTCCCAGCGCCTTGACGGCATCCTTTTGCGCAAACGGAACATCAAGAAAAACCGGATCCATGGCGCAATCCTACGCTGGGCCCGCACGTTTTTTGCGGACCGACTCACATCCCGCCAAACCCACGTCCCGAGGCACCCCATGCTCAATCGCAAAATCGCCGAAGTCATGACCTTCCCCACCTGCAGCGTCGAGCCAAACACCACCATCCACCGCGCCGCTGAGCTGATGGCCGAGCACGGCGTGGGCACTCTGCCCGTCTGTGACGGGTCGACTGTTGTCGGAATCATTACCGACCGCGATATCACCGTTCGTGCGACGGCGCTAGGCGCGACACCAGACGGCTGGAAATGTTCGGATGCCATGACGGTTGACGTCCAGACTTGCCGCACGGATGAAGCGTGCGACGAAGTCCTTGAGCGGATGGCTCGCATGGGCATCCGCCGCATGCCGGTGGTTGGCGACGACGGACACCTTGTCGGTATCGTCGCCCTTGGCGACCTCGTACATCAGGACGCAGCCCGAGCCGGACGTGCCCTCGACCGCATCAGCGAACCCAAGGCGGCGCATCGCACATAAGGACTCACGCTAAAAACCGAGGTTGACGACTGGGGCGCTGACCACACGGATTACAGAAATCAGCCTGGGCACGAAGTCGGTTAATCTCCCGCCATGCAAGCCGGATTTCATGATGTTTGACCCCGATACCCTTCATCGCTGGCAAGCGGGTGCGCTCAGCCCGACCGAAGCCAGCGCTCTGGTTGACCAGATCGCCCCATTGGTCGAACGTGATCCGCGCTACCGGATCGCACGCGAACTGACCCCGCGCGATCACTTCAATGCCCCCACCGGCGCCCCCACGGCCCGTGGTCTGATTCTGGACGTAGAAGCAACCGGTCTGGATCGGGCAAACGACCAAATCGTTGAACTGGGTGTCTTGAGCTTTGAGTTTGAGCCCGCGACCGCCCGGATCCTTCGGGTCATCAAGGTGCTCGACGAACTTGAAGACCCGGGTTGCCCCATTCCGCCCGCGGCGATCGCGGTGCACGGCATTTCGGACGAAATGGTCAAAGGTCGCCGGATTGATGATGAGGCCGTGCGACGCATGGCCCAGGAGGCGTCGATCATCATTGCTCACAACGCTGAATATGACCGTGCCATGGTCGAGCGCCGCTTTAATTGCTTTGCCGACCGCCATTGGGCATGCTCCGCCCGCGAAGTTCCGTGGCGCGAGCATGGTTTCGCAAGCAATGCGCTCGGCCATCTGGCGCTGGCGTCCGGGCTCTTTTTTGGTGCGCACCGCGCCGTTATGGACTGCAGGGCCGTCCTAGAAGTACTTTCCCGACCGTTTTCCAAACCCCTGGGGGGCGAGCCCGCCCGGTCAGCCGATGAGTCTTCACGACCAGCGTTGGCATGGCTGCTCGAAAGTTCTGGGCGACTCGAACACAAGCTCTGGGCGCTACAGGCGCCCTTCGATCGTAAGGACCATCTCAAAGGCCGCGGTTATCGCTGGCACAGCGGTGACGACGGTCAGCCCAAGGCCTGGGCACTCACACTCGTGGCGGAAGCCAACCGGCTCCAGGACGAACTCGATTGGCTTCGAGACCAGATCTATAAAGCACCGATTCGATTGCGGCTCGACACCCTCGACGCCCGCAGCCGCTACACCGAGCGAAACTCGGTGAGCGAATCGATCATGCTTTCGTGAGCAGCAAGCTCAACGCGACCAGCACAAGGCCATACAAGGGCGCAAAGAGTCGGACCGCCCGCCAAATTTGCGGCGGGGTGGTCCTGCCCTTACGCCAGAGGTAATACTGGTAGAGGGGCGGCGCTGCAAGGACAACCGCGAATTCGACCAGCAACTCGATCTTGACCGGGTCCATGGCTCAAGGTCACCAACGAAATTCAGAAATCCAACCCGTGAAAATTTAGCCTAGTCGGGGAAATGAGAACTCCGCCCCGCGGGACTCCCCTTCAGGCCAGCGCTGCATGATCGCTTTGTGGCGGGTATAGAACCGCACGCCCTCGGGGCCATAGATATGGTGATCGCCAAACAGGCTGCGCTTCCAGCCACCAAAACTGTTAAACGCCATGGGCACGGGCAGCGGCACATTGATCCCCACCATACCAATCTGCACCGCGCGGGCAAACTCGCGCGCAGTCCCGCCGTCGCGAGTAAAGATCGCGACGCCATTGCCGTACTCATGACCATTCACCAGGGCGAGCGCAGCACCGATGTCGGGCACTCGCATCACACAAAGCACGGGCCCAAAAATCTCTTCACGATAGACCGTCATCTCGGCGGTCACCCCGTCAAGCAGGGTTGCACCGACGAAGTATCCGTCTTCAAAGCCCGCCACGCGATAGCCTCGTCCGTCCACAATGGGTTGCGCGCCCTCGGCAATGCCTTGGCCAATCAGGTGTTCGATTCGGGCTTTGGCAGCTGCCGTGATCACCGGACCCATTTCGGCGTCTTGTTGATGCCCTTCACCAATCTTGAGTGCACGCACGCGTGGCGCCAGGCGCTCAATCAGGGCATCCCCGGCAGAACCCACCGCAACGGCCACCGAAATCGCCATGCAACGTTCGCCGGCAGAGCCATAAGCCGCTCCAAGCAACGCATCGCAGGCTGAGCTCATATCGGCGTCGGGCATGACGACCATGTGGTTCTTGGCCCCGCCAAGCGCCTGCACCCGCTTGCCGTGGGCGCAACCCGTGGTGTAAATGTGTTCGGCAACGGGGGTCGAACCCACGAAACTCACCGCCTGGATCTGCGGATGGGCCAGGATCGCGTCGACGATCGTCCGGTCACCGTGAACGACGTTGAAGACGCCATCGGGCAGGCCAGCTTCCTTCAACAACCGGGCCATCACGAGACTCGGCGAGGGGTCGCGCTCACTCGGCTTGAGAACGAAGGTATTGCCGCAGGCAATCGCCAGCGGAAACATCCACATTGGCACCATCGCGGGAAAATTAAAGGGCGTGATGCCTGCCACCACGCCCAAGGGTTGACGCACCGACCAAGCGTCAATTCCGCGCGCGATCTGTTCGGTAAATTCCCCTTTGAGCAAATTGGGAATTCCGGTGGCGAATTCGATCATTTCGATTCCGCGAACCACCTCACCGACTGCATCGGGAAACGTCTTGCCATGTTCGGCTACGATCAGGCGAGCAATCTCATCGCGATGCGATTGCGCGAGGTCCAGAAACCGGAACATCACCCGCGCCCGGGCAAGCGGCGGCAACGCCGACCAGGCCGGGAATGCTGCCGACGCTGCCGCAACCGCGGTGTTGAGGTCATCGACACTGCCCAAGCGCAAATGTCCCTGAACGGCACCGGTCGCCGGGTTGCGAATCTCAGTGCTGGAATCTCCGTGGCCGGCAGTTGCCTGCCCGTTGATCCAATGGGTCACTACGTAGGGTTGCATCAGGGTCTCCTTCGTTCCGGAATCAGAACATCACGTCATCAGGACATCACGACTTCACTTGCCGTCTTGTTATAGTCCTCGAGCTGATCAAAATTCATATAACGATAAATATTCTTCGCATCGGAATTAATCACACCCATCGACTCATGGTACTCGGCCAGTGTCGGTATCCGACCCAGCTTGGAGCAAATAGCTGCCAACTCAGCCGAGCCGAGAAACACATTGGCGCCCTTCCCGAGCCGGTTCGGGAAGTTTCTGGTCGATGTTGACATCACCGAGGCGCCCTCGCGAACCTGTGCCTGATTGCCCATACACAGCGAGCATCCCGGCATTTCAGTACGAGCACCCGCAGCGCCAAAGACCCCGTAATGCCCTTCTTTGGTCAGCTCGCTGGCGTCCATTTTGGTCGGCGGTGCCACCCAGAGACGAACCGGAATGTCTTTGGTGCCCGCCAACAACTTGCTGGCCGCCCGGAAATGACCAATGTTGGTCATGCAGGATCCGATAAAGACCTCATCAATCTTGGTACCGACCACGTCCGAGAGCGACTTCGCGTCGTCCGGATCGTTCGGGCAGCAAACGATGGGTTCGTGGATCTCGTTCAGATCGATCTCGATCACCTCTGCGTACTCGGCATCCTGATCAGCTTCGAGCAGTGTGGGATTGGCAAGCCAGGCTTCCATCGCCCTGATTCGGCGCTCGAGGGTGCGTCGGTCGGCATATCCGTTCGCAATCATGTTCTTGAGAAGAACAATATTGGAATGGATGTATTCGATGATCGGCTCAGGATTGAGCTTGACCGTACACCCAGCCGCCGATCGCTCAGCCGACGCATCAGAGAGCTCAAACGCCTGTTCGACTTTCAGGTCGGGCAAGCCCTCGATTTCGAGAATGCGGCCCGAGAAGACATTGATCTTGCCTTGTTTGGCAACTGTCAGCAGGCCCCGCTTGATCGCATAAAGTGGAATGGCATGGACCAGATCGCGCAGGGTGATGCCGGGTTGCATCGTGCCAGTAAAACGAACGAGGACCGACTCGGGCATGTCTAGTGGCATGACACCGGTGGCGGCCGCGAACGCGACCAGCCCCGAGCCCGCAGGAAACGAAATCCCGATCGGAAACCGGGTATGGGAGTCGCCGCCGGTACCCACGGTGTCGGGCAACAGCATCCGGTTAAGCCATGAGTGGATGATGCCGTCGCCCGGGCGCAACGACACCCCACCGCGGTTGCTCATGAAGGCCGGCAGATCGCGATGGGTTTTGACATCGACCGGTTTCGGGTACGCCGCGGTATGGCAGAACGACTGCATCACCAGGTCAGATGAGAACCCCAGGCAAGCAAGATCCTTGAGTTCGTCGCGGGTCATGGGACCGGTTGTGTCCTGCGAACCCACGGTCGTCAT
>Ga0209598_10002088_pt1 | contig 15880 bp, 16 predicted proteins | sample M_140807_EF_Meta_FD_187317 | JGI IMG/M metagenome (GOLD analysis project Ga0209598, IMG submission 187317) | Freshwater microbial communities from Lake Montjoie, Canada to study carbon cycling - M_140807_EF_MetaG (SPAdes) (version 2) | ecosystem: Environmental > Aquatic > Freshwater > Lake... | reverse complement strand
TGCTGAATAAAAACAATAGTTAGTGCAACAAATAAAAATTGCCATAAATTTTGCCTAATAATAATAACGCTCTTGGACAATACTTGAATTAAAAAAGGTCTACTTTTAAAATCAGCCTGCAAATGCATCATAACCACCCTCGGCTTGAATGAAAAAATCATACGCAACAAGGCAGACGCAACAACTGCACGCAAAAGCGTGACTTAAACTTAAACAGCTATACAAATGGGCGGTTAATCGCCCATTTGTAACCGGCTCAGTCCTTCACCACCATGATATGCACGCGGCGCGGGCCGTGGGCGCCGAGCAGGATGACCTGTTCGATATCGCCCGAGCGTGATGGACCGGTCACCCAGTTGACCACGCGCGGCATCTGGCCCTTGCCGTATCGGGCGCGCAGATTGGACCACATGGTCTCGTAATCGCCTGTAATATCCTTGGCGCTGACCACAACCAAAGCGTGATCGGGCAGGAAATTGATGGTGGTGGGGTTTTCGGCACTCGCCGTCATCACCAGCGTGCCGGTTTCTGCAACACCGGCAAAGGCATGGTTGAGACCGGCCAGATCATTGCCGTCGCTGGGGCCGTGCGACAATTCGATGGCCGTCTTGCCCCAGTCCAGATCCGCCATGCGCGGATCGCTGCCGATGCGCAACTGCGCGGGTAGGTTGTTCTGGCGCAGATAATCGGCCACCGCAGCAGGCACATCCTGATAGGAAGCCACATCGACGACAGAGGCCAGCGTCGCCTCGGCCTGTTCCTTGAACAGTGCGACTTGCCCCTCATGCGGCAATTGGCCGCGCGCCACGGTCAACCCGCGCGGGGCATTGGCCAGCCGTTCGGTGACGGTGTCGAGCCTTGGCTTTTCCTGACCTGTCACGCCCAGCGAGCGGCGGATGGTGGACAGGATTTCCTCGCGCGCGCTCATGCGGCCCTCCCATTGTTCGGGGTCGATTTGCGATGGGCCTGATAGCGGCTCTGGAATGTGCCGCCCTGCGGGGCCGGAAAATCGCGGTAATCCGTCCAGCCCGAGGCCAGCGGCACGGACGAGAAACGACCCTTGTCGCGACCCAGCCAGCCCATGACATTCATCATCAGGCTGGTGGCGAAACGATAGAGAGCCGGACGCTTGGCAAAAAACGCCCAGAATTTGATGCCCGAGCGCATGGTGGCAGGCGACAAATGCCGCTCGAACTCGGCCTCGCGCCAGTGCCGCATCATTTTGGGCAAGGGAATCCGCACCGGACAGACACTCTCGCAACGGCCGCAGAAGGTCGAGGCATTGGGCAGATGCCCTGCCTTGTCGACCCCCAGCAAAGTCGGCGTCAGCACCGCACCCATCGGGCCGGGATAGACCCAGCCATAGGCATGGCCGCCGACCGCATGATAAACGGGGCAATGGTTCATGCAGGCGCCGCAGCGGATGCAGCGCAACATATCCTGAAACGCCGTGCCGAGCATGGAAGAACGGCCATTGTCCAGAATCACCACATGGTAATTTTCCGGCCCGTCGAGATCGGCGGCGCGGCGCGGGCCGGTCGAGAATGTGGTGTAGACCGACATTTCCTGTCCGGTGGCCGAGCGGGCGAGCACGCGCAAAATCTGGCTGACATCTTCGAGCGTCGGCACGATTTTTTCGAGCGAGGCAATCACGATATGGGTCTTGGGCAGGGTTTGCGTCAGATCGCCGTTGCCTTCGTTGGTGACGATAATCGAGCTGCCGGTTTCGGCGACCAGAAAATTCGCACCGGTAATGCCGACATCGGCGGCCAGAAACTTCGAGCGCAATACCTGCCGCGCTTCGGTCAGCAATTGCACCGGCTCGGACAAATCACGACCGGCATCGAGATGGGTGTGGACGCGGCGGAAATCGCTTTCCACCTGTGACGCGTTCAAATGCACAGCAGGCGCAATGATATGCGAAGGCGCCTCGTCGCGCAGCTGGATGATATATTCGCCCAGATCGGTTTCGACCGGCACAATGCCCGCTGCGTCCAGGGCGGCATTGAGCGCAATCTCCTCCGAGATCATCGACTTGCCCTTGGTGACCGTTTTGGCACCGGCATCATGACAAATGCCCAGAATGATCTTGCGGGCCTCCTCGGCGGTGCGTGCCCAGTGCACATGCCCGCCAGCGGCGGTCACATTGGCCTCGTATTGCTCCAGATAGAGATCGAGATGCGCCAGAGCGTGGTTTTTGATGTCGCGGGCCGAATCGCGCAGGGCTTCGAATTCCGGCAATTTGGCGGCCACAGCGGCACGCTTGTCGATAAAGCCGGAGCGGACATTGGTCATCGCCCGTTGCAGTTGGGGATCGGCTAAGGCCTCGGTGGCATTGGCAATAAAACGTTTGGTGGTGGGATGGGCACTCATGATGCGCTCCTTATGACTGTGCGCTGACGCGCGGTGCGCCGATCGGCGGCTCGTCGGTCATCCCGGCCAGCACCTCGGCGACATGACGCACCTCGATGGATTTGCCCTCGCGGGCCAACTTGCCTGCCATGTTCAAAAGGCAGCCCAGATCACCGGCCAGCAGGGTCGGCGCGCCCGATTCGGAGATGTTTCCGGTCTTTTTCTCGACGATGGAATTGGAAATCTCGCCATATTTGACGGCGAATGTGCCGCCGAAGCCGCAGCAAACCTCGCTCTCGTTCATCTCGACCATGGTCAGGCCCTTGACAGAGCCGAGCAATTGGCGCGGCTGGTTCTTGATCTTCAATTCGCGCAGGCCAGAACAGCTGTCGTGATAGGTGACAGCGCCGTCAAACGAGGCATCGACCGATTTGACCTTCATGACATCGACCAGAAAGCTGATCAATTCATGGGTTTTGCCTGCCAGAGCCTGCGCCTTGGGGGCCAGATTGGGATCATCGGCAAACAATTCGGGATAATGCGCCTTGATCATGCCCGCGCACGACCCCGAAGGCGCAACCACGTAATCGCAATGCGAGAAGGAGCGGATGACCTGTTCGGCCAGATCGCGGGCGGTGGCGCGGTCGCCCGAATTGTATCCGGGCTGGCCGCAGCAGGTCTGGCTGGGCACTTCGACCTTGCAGCCGGCCTGTTCGAGCAATTTCAAAGCCGCAAAGCCAATCGAGGGGCGCATCAAATCGACCAGACATGTCACAAACAGTCCAACCCTCGGCGCACGCGAAGCCGCTTTATCCTGAGCCAATCTCATCTCCTCAACCTGCTGTGTCCGTTATCGGCTGGCCAAGTCATAGCATAGGCGCAACGGATCTCCATTTTCAGTGTGGAACAGGCGCACCGTGCTTTCAAGCACCCGCGCCTGTTCATGTGTCGACAAACCGGAGCCGTCAACGATATAAAATTCACTCAGAGCTTTTTGCCGTCGGCCGCAAAGGTCTTGAAATAGGCAATCAGATTGTCGATTTCCTCGTCTTTCGGAATTCCTGCAAAAACCATCTTGGTGCCGGGAATTTTGGCCTTGGGGTTTTTGATATAGTCTCGGAACGTGTCTTCGTCCCATGTCAGGCCGGATGTCTTGTTGGCCTCGGTATAGGTGTAAGCTTCGATCGAACCGGACTTGCGACCGATCAACCCATTGAGATTGGGACCAACACCGTTGCGGGCCCCTTCCCCTATCTGGTGGCAGGCCTTGCATTTGAGAAAGGTCTTTTCACCCAAAGCGGCATCTTGTGCGGAAGCAGGCATTGCTTGCCCCAGCACCATAGCCAAAGCCAGCAGCGAAACGATACGGATCATGTTAAACCTCGTTGAAGTCCTGTGTGTCTGACAGCAGGCCAAACTACATGGATACTGCCTTTTACCATAACAGACAGATAGGATATGAACCAGTTTTGCATAGCTGCTCGGCGGTAATAAATTCGGGCGCCCCTGCAAACAGCTCCGCAGTTGATCTGCCGGATGACAAAATGCGTGATTGGTTTAAGGTGAAGTATCAAGGACGGATAGCAGCTCGGTCGAGCCGCAACATCTGTCGATTGGCGAGGATATTTGACCATGGGTATTGCTTTTCCTGTTCCCGATCAGGCCATTGTGGCCCGCCGTGATGACATCATCGCCGGTCTGGCCCGCCTGTTGCCCGCCGACGGACTGGTGACATCGGACGACGAGCGGCGCGCTTTCGAGACCGATGCGCTGACCGCCTATCGCAAAATGCCGCTGGCCGTGGCCCTGCCCACCACCACCGAACAGGTCGCGGCCATCATGGCCTATTGCCACACCAACGGCGTCAAAGTGGTGGCACGCGGCGCGGGCACCTCGCTGGCAGGCGGGGCTATCGGGCAGGAGGATGCGATCATTCTCGGCCTCTCGAAAATGAGCAAGGTGCTGGATGTCAATTTTGCCGACCGCACCATGCAGGTGCAGGCGGGTATCACCAATCTGGCGATTTCCGATCACGTCATGCCGGAACGGTTCTTTTACGCGCCTGATCCTTCCTCGCAGCTGGCCTGCACGATCGGCGGCAATATCGGAATGAATTCGGGCGGTGCCCATTGCCTGAAATATGGCGTGACCACGAACAATATTCTCGGCGTCCGCATGGTGCTGGTCGACGGCACCATTGTCGAGATCGGCGGCGAGGCGATGGATGCGGCGGGCTATGATTTTCTGGCGCTGATTGTCGGCTCCGAAGGGCAGCTCGGCATTGTCACCGAAGCAACCGTGCGGATCCTGCGGCTGGCCGAAGGGGCGCGTCCCGTGCTGTTCGGTTTTGCGACGTCGGAGGAGGCGGGTGCTTGCGTCGCCGCCATAATCGGGGCGGGAATCATTCCGGTTGCGATGGAATTCATGGACAAGCTGGCGATCGAGATTTGCGAGGCCTATGCCAAAGCCGGTTATCCGCTCGATGTCGAAGCCCTGCTGATCATCGAGGTCGAAGGCTCGGATGCGGAAATGGATGCCACGCTGGCCCGCATTGTCGAAATCGCCAAACAGCACGGTGTCGCTACCGTGCGCGAGTCCAAATCGGCGATGGAAACAGCCGCGATCTGGAAGGGCCGCAAATCGGCCTTCGGCGCGACGGGACGGATTGCCGATTATATCTGCATGGACGGCACGATCCCGACCGGACAATTGCCGCTGGTGCTGCGCCGCATGGATGAAATCACCAAACATTACGGACTGCGCGTCGCCAATGTGTTCCACGCCGGCGACGGCAATCTGCATCCGCTGATCCTCTATAATGTCAACGACCCCGAAGAGGCCCGCAAGGCCGAAGAAGCGGGCAACGACATTCTCAAACTCTGCGTGGAAGTCGGCGGTTGCCTGACCGGCGAACACGGCGTCGGCATCGAAAAGCGCGATTTGATGCGGTTCCAGTTCAACGAGGCCGATCTCGGTCAGCAGATGCGCGTCCGGTCCGTGTTTGACCGCAAATGGCTGCTCAACCCCGCCAAAGTCTTCCCGCTGGACGGCAGAATTGCCGGTTGAGACATCAAAAGAGACAAGACCCGCTGAAATGAAAGATCAGATATGACGGCGCTGACACCCACTTGTGACGAAGACATCATCGAGGCGATCCGGCTGGCCCGCAGCGAGCGCTCCTCGATTGCCGTTGAAGGTCAGGGCACCAAACGACTGATGGGACGCCCGATGCAGGCCAAGCGCGTGCTGTCAATGCAAGCCATGACCGGCATCACGCTGTATGAACCGGCCGAACTGGTGTTGTCGGCCAAATCCGGCACGCCGGTGGCCGAGGTCGAAGCCACACTGGCCGCGCGCGGACAGATGTTACCGTTCGAGCCGATGGATTACCGGCCCCTGCTTGGCTCTTCGGGCGAGCCGACCATGGGCGGGCTGACCGCCACCAACCTGTCGGGCCCGCGCCGGATCATGGCGGGAGCCTGCCGCGACAGCCTGATCGGCACCCGCTTCGTCAACGGCCAAGGCGAAGTGATCAAATCCGGCGGGCGGGTCATGAAAAACGTGACGGGTCTCGATCTGGCCCGCACCATGGCCGGATCATGGGGCACGCTCGGCGTGCTGACGGAAGTCACCTATAAATTGCTGCCACGCCCAGAAACCACACTCTCGGTGGTGTTTCACGGGCTGAATGACCAACAGGCCGTAGCGCTGATGGCGGCGGCGATCGGTTCGCCCTTCGAGGTCAGCGGCGCGGCCCATCTGCCGGTCGGCATCGACCGCATCGCCATGACCCTGTTGCGGCTGGAAGGCTTTGCCGAATCGCTGGCCTATCGGGCCGAACGCTTGCGTGTTCTGCTCGCCCCGTTCGGACGCTGCGATATCATTGACCAGACGGCTTCGACCAGCCTGTGGGCTCAAATCCGCGATGTCCGCTGGTTTGCCGAACCGCGCAACGAGGCGGTCTGGCGGATTTCCGTCCCGCCTTCGAAAGCACCGGCTCTGCTGGTGCAGATTGCGGCAGGGCGGCGCATCCGCCATCTGCTCGATTGGGGCGGCGGGCTGGTGTGGATTGCCACGGCCTCCTCCGAACTAGCAGGCTCGGAAGTGATCAGGCAGGCCGTACGCCACGCCAAGGGCCATGCGCTGCTGGTGCGGGCCTCGGAAGGTGCGCGCGGCACCGACGGGACCTTCGAGCCGCTGGCCCCTGCTGTGCTGAAACTGTCGACAGGTTTGAAGAAAAGTTTTGATCCGGACCATGTGCTCAATCCGGGCCGGATGTATTCGGGGGTTTAAAAGATGCAAACATTGTTCACCCCCGAAGGGTTGCAAGACCCTGCAATGCAGGCGTCCGAGAAAATTCTGCGCTCCTGCGTGCATTGCGGCTTTTGCACCGCGACCTGCCCGACTTATCTGCTGCTCGGTGATGAACTCGATTCCCCGCGCGGACGTATCTATCTGATCAAGGACATGTTCGAGAACGGCCGCCCCGCCAGCAAAGAGGTGGTGCGCCATGTCGACCGTTGCCTGTCCTGCCTGTCATGCATGAGCACCTGCCCCTCGGGCGTCAATTACATGCATCTGGTCGATCACGCCCGCGCACACATCGAAAAGACCTATCGGCGCGACTGGACCGACCGGTTGATGCGCGACACTTTGGCCGCGATTTTGCCCTATCCCAACCGTTTGCGCTGGGCTTTGGCGCTGGCGGGTTTTGCGCGTCCCTTTGCAGGGCTGCTGCGGCCGATCCCCAAATTGGGAGCGCGGCTGGCAGCCATGCTCGAGCTGGCCCCGTGGCGGCTGCCGCCGCGTACCACGCTCGACCATCCGCAAACCATCCCCGCCATCGCCACCCGGCGCGGTCGCGTCGCGCTGTTGAGCGGCTGCGCCCAACCCGTCCTCAATCCCGACATCAACGAGGCGACGGTGCGGCTTTTGACGCGGATGGGGCTGGAGATCGTCCTGCCTGAGGGCGAGGGCTGTTGCGGCGCGCTGGTGCATCACATCGGCAAGGAAGATCAGGCCCATGCTGCGGCCAAGCGCAACATCGATGCCTGGTGCGCCGAAATCGACGGCAAGGGGCTGGATGCGATTGTGATTACGGCCTCGGGTTGCGGCACCTCGATCAAGGATTACGGCTTCATGTTCCGCAATGATCCGGCCTATGCCGACAAAGCGGCGAAAGTCTCGGCACTGGCCAAGGACATCACCGAAGTGGTCAGCCGGTTCGGCCTGCCCGATGTGGCCCGCAAGCCCGAGCTGGTGGTAGCCTATCATTCGGCCTGCTCGATGCAGCATGGCCAGCAGATCAAGGACGAGCCGAAAAAACTGCTGAAAGCCGCCGGTTTCGAGGTCCGCGATGTGCCCGAAGGGCATATTTGCTGCGGTTCTGCCGGAACCTACAATATTCTGCAACCCGAAATCGCCGGACAACTGCGCACCCGCAAGGTCGGCAATATCATGAAAATGGCTCCCGAAGTGATCGCCACCGGCAATCTGGGCTGCATGACGCAGATCGGCAAAGGCCTGCGCGAGGCCCGGCATACCGTGCCGATTCTCCATTCGGTCGAACTGCTTGATTGGGCCACCGGCGGGCCGATGCCGCCGGTTCTGGTCGAACGCGGTTTTTCGGAAACACCGAAGCCTTCGATTGCCGCGGAATGACAGGAAAAACTTTCCGGCCGACTTTCACAAAACCACCACAAGCCCCTTGTAGACAGGGCCTGTGCCACCCCACATGAGGGGTTCAAGCATTTTGATCGGAGATCGGATATGTCACCTGAAGAACGTCAATTGATCAGCGGCCTGTTTGACCGCATCAACGCTGCATCCGGCGCACCGCGCGATGCCGAAGCTGAAACCATGATTGCCGAGGGTGTCAAACGCGCCCCCCATGCCGCCTATGTGATGGCGCAGGCGGTGATCGTTCAGGAAGAGGCGCTGAAAGCCGCATCCGGCCGCATCGAACAGCTCGAAGCCCGCGTCAGGGAACTGGAAAGCAAACCTGCGCCCACCGGTTTTCTGGGCGGCATCGGCGGCGGTCTGTTCGGTGCGGGCCGCACGGCCAGCGGCGTACCTGCTGTTCCTGCCTCTTCTTCCGCACCGGCACCCTCGACCGGTTCGCCATGGAACCGTGGCGGAGCTGCTCAAACCCAACAATCTTTCCAGCAGCAACCGATGGGCATGACCCCGCAAGTGCAGCCGCAACAGGCAGCGGGATCGGGCTTTCTGGGCAATGCTCTGGCCACCGCCGCCGGTGTGGCCGGTGGTGCCTTGCTGTTTCATGGCCTTCAATCAGCTTTCAGTAACCATAGCTCGTCAATCCTCGGCAATCCGACACCAAGCGGGGCCGGTTTCTCCCATTCCGATCCGGCACCTGTGCCAGCCCCGCTCGAACGCGCCTCGTTCAACGAACCTGCACCACAACCTTCTGGTTTCATTCAGGAAGCATCCTATCAAGCGCCTGATGACGGTGGCTCGTTCGGTGGTGGCGGCGATGATTCCGACTGGGCCTGATCGAATCAGACCCATTTTTTGAATTTTTGTTGGCCCGAGAGTCCTTGACAGCGGCAAGGTCACTCCCTATCTGCCATTTGCAGTTTAGCACTCACCAACTGTGAGTGCTAACAGAACCGTCTTTGCACTAATCCACTATTATCCAACCTGGACAGCGTGCCGTCGAGGCACTGTCATATGAGAGGTGAGATCCATGAAGTTTCGTCCATTGCACGACCGTGTTGTCGTCCGTCGCCTTGAATCCGATGAAAAGACCAAGGGCGGCATCATCATTCCAGACGCTGCCAAGGAAAAGCCACAGGAAGGCGAAATCGTCGCTGTCGGTTCCGGCGCACGTGACGAAAGCGGCAAGCTCGTTCCGCTCGATGTGAAAAAAGGCGACAAGATTTTGTTCGGCAAGTGGTCGGGCACCGAAGTCAAGATTGACGGTCACGATCTGATCATCATGAAAGAGTCGGACATCATGGGCATTATCGGCAAATAACCGACAGCCCGGGTGTTCAGCCCATTATCAATTTAAATTCAGGAGCTCCATCATGGCTGCTAAAGAAGTACGTTTTTCCTCCGACGCCCGCGAAAAAATGCTGCGCGGTGTCGATATTCTCGCCAATGCCGTCAAGGTCACTTTGGGTCCAAAGGGCCGTAATGTCGTGATCGAAAAGTCCTTCGGTGCCCCGCGCATCACGAAGGACGGTGTGACCGTTGCCAAAGAAATCGAACTGGAAGACAGATTCGAAAATATGGGCGCGCAGATGTTGCGCGAAGTGGCTTCCAAGACCAACGATACCGCCGGTGACGGCACCACAACCGCAACCGTTCTGGCCCAGGCCATCGTCCGTGAAGGTGCCAAATATGTGGCCGCCGGCATGAACCCGATGGATCTGAAGCGCGGCGTCGACATGGCTGTGACCGCAGCGATTGCCGACATCAAGGCACGCGCCAAAAAGGTGAAGTCCACTCAGGAAGTCGCGCAGGTCGGCACCATTTCGGCCAATGGCGATCGTTTCATCGGCGAAGAAATCGCCAAGGCGATGCAGAAAGTCGGCAACGAAGGCGTGATCACGGTTGAAGAAGCCAAGAGCCTCGAAACCGAAGTCACCATCGTCGAAGGCATGCAGTTCGACCGTGGCTACCTGTCGCCATATTTCATCACCAATGCCGAAAAGATGGTGGTTGAACTCGACGACCCCTACATCCTGATCCACGAAAAGAAGCTGTCCTCGCTGCAGACCATGCTGCCAATTCTGGAAGCAGTCGTGCAGACCGGCAAGCCTTTGCTGATCATTGCCGAAGACGTCGAAGGCGAAGCCCTCGCCACCCTCGTCGTCAACAAGCTGCGTGGCGGCCTGAAGATTGCTGCCGTGAAGGCTCCCGGCTTCGGCGATCGCCGCAAAGCGATGCTCGAAGATATTGCTGTCCTGTCGGCCGGCGAAATGATCGCCGAAGATCTGGGCATCAAGCTCGAGTCGGTGACCCTGAACATGCTGGGCCGCGCCAAGCGCGTCCGCATCGACAAGGAAAACACCACGATCATCGACGGTGCAGGCAAGAAGAAAGACATCGAAGCCCGCGTCAACCAGATCAAAGCCCAGATCGAAGAAACCACCTCCGATTACGACCGTGAAAAGCTGCAGGAGCGTCTGGCCAAGCTGGCTGGCGGTGTCGCAGTGATCCGCGTCGGCGGTGCGACCGAAATCGAAGTGAAGGAAAAGAAGGATCGCGTTGATGATGCGCTGAACGCCACCCGCGCTGCGGTGGAAGAAGGCATCGTTCCTGGCGGCGGCACGGCTCTGCTGCGCGCCAAGGGTGCAGTGGCCAAGCTGAAGTCTGACAATCCAGACGTGCAGGCCGGCATCAACATCGTCCTGAAGGCCCTTGAAGCCCCTATCCGCCAGATCGTTGAAAACGCCGGTGTCGAAGGCTCGATCGTGGTCAGCAAGATCGGCGAGAACAAGTCGCAGACCTTCGGTTTCAACGCGCAGACCGAACAATATGTCGACATGCTCGAAGCCGGTATCGTCGATCCTGCCAAGGTTGTCCGTACTGCTCTGCAGGACGCAGCCTCGGTTGCCGGTCTGTTGATCACCACCGAAGCGATGGTTGCCGAACTGCCGAAAGACAAGCCATCCATGCCAATGGGCGGCGGCGGCGGCGGCATGGGCGGTATGGGCGGCATGGACTTCTAAGTCCAACCTCCTGTGCGCCTTGCATGGAAACAGAAAAGCGCAGCTTCGGCTGCGCTTTTTTTGTGCCTATGCCATCATCGCAATTACTCGATCACCCCACTAAATGATTTTTAACCTGTTTTCCGTTACACAGGTCCCCACGCCCCCTCCCACAAGGCCTGTATGATGGAGTTCTATCTGCCCATTGCCGAATTGCCGGTCAATATCTGGCTCATTGTGGGAATGAGTGCGGTGGTAGGCTTTATTTCCGGTCTGTTCGGGGTCGGCGGCGGATTTTTGATCACGCCTTTGCTGATTTTTCTCGGCATCCCGCCGGCAGTGGCAGTCGCAAGTGTGTCGACGCAGATTGCCGCCTCGTCCCTGACCGCGCTGATCAGCCATTGGAAGCGGCGCGCGCTCGATATCAAACTCGGGCTTTTGCTGCTGTCGGGCAGTTCGATCGGCACGGTCTGCGGGGTGATGACCTTCAACGCGCTGCGCCGCGTCGGCCAGCTCGATCTGACCATCGGTGTTTCCTACATCATCCTGCTCGGCGGCATCGGCTTGCTGATGCTATATGAAAGCCTCAAGGCGTTCCGCGCCAGACGCAGCGGCAGACCCGTCAAATTGTCGCGCGGCGTCAACCATCCGTGGTATTTCGGCCTGCCGTTCAGGATGCGGTTTCCGGCGTCGGGCCTCTATGTCAGCGTGATACCCTTGCTGGCGATGGCGCTGATTGTCGGCTTTTTCGGTGCGCTGCTGGGCATTGGCGGCGGGTTCATGATCGTGCCGGCGCTGATCTATCTGTTTCGTGTTCCCACAATGGTGGTGGTGGGCACGTCGATGTTCCAGATCCTGTTCAGCATGAGCGGAGCCACCATGCTGCATGCCACCACCAATCATTCGGTTGATTTTGTGCTGGCTTTGTTGCTGATCATCGGCGGCGTGTTCGGTGCCCAATTCGGCGCCCGTGCGGGCCGCCATCTCAAGGGCGAACAATTCCGCCTGCTGCTGGCCCTGATCGTGCTGGCCGTGGCCTTGCGCTTTCTCGGTGAACTGGCGTTGAAGCCCGATGATGTGTTCTCGCTGACCGTCTCGGTCAATCCGGCAGCGAGGGCAGCACCATGACGCGGACCCAAACCCTACTGGCCCTGCTGGCAAGCCTGATATCCGGCATGGGATCGCAGGCCCGCGCCGAAAACCTGATCCTCTCGCTGTCCTCCAACCATGTGGCAATCACCTCGACCTATATCGGCACGGAACTGGTGATTTTCGGTGTGATCGGCCGCGATCAGGCCTCGGCCACCCGCTCCGAACACTATGACATCGTGGTCTCGGCCCGCGGACCGCGCAGCCATATGGTGGTGCGGGAAAAGGCTGGGCTCGGCCCGTTCTGGGTCAACCAGCACGAGCAGAAATTCCTGTTTATTCCGGCCACCATGGCGGTGGTCTCGAACCGCCCGCTCGACGCAATCACCTCGCCCGACATGCAAAGCCGCTATCAACTCGGCCTCGACAGCGCCATCATCGCCAAAGACCGGCGCGACGAGCGTTTCGCACAGGCCCTGATCCGCCTCAAACAGCGCGACAGGCTTTACGAGTCTTTGCCGCAGAATGTCGAATTTATTACCCCGAATGTGTTCAAGGCGGTGATTCCGGTCCCTGCGCGCGCGCCTACCGGCCTTTATGATGTCGAAGTCGCCCTGCTGTCCGACAGCGTGCGGCTGGCCTCGCAATCAACCCATTTCGAGGTGATCAAAATCGGCTTCGAACAGGATGTCGCCGAAGCCGCCCGCCTGCATGGCTGGCTTTATGGCTTTGCAGCCTTGCTGATGGCGGGCCTCTTCGGCTGGCTGGCTACAATCATTTTCCGTCGGGACTAGAAAAGCATCATGACACAGACACCAGAGACTTCTTCGCACGACGACCGCCCCATTCCCGCCATGGCCCTGTGGCTCGGCATGGGTGGCGCAATTCCCTTTGTCGGCCTGTCCGGCCTCATGCTGCTGCAATATAGCGGGCTGGCGGCGGATACTGGCTTGCCCGACCGCCTGTTTTATCACCTGTTGATGACCTATGGGGCATTGATCGCCTCGTTCCTTGGCGGCATCCGCTGGGGCATCGCGCTGCCGCGTCCAAGCGGCAACAGCCTGTTATGGGTGTCGGTCATTCCCAGCCTCATGGCATGGGTGGCGCTGGCCCTGCCGCGTCCCTATGACAATCTGGTGCTGATCGGTCTATTTTTGTGGCTGGTGATGATCGATGTCCGGCTGGTCTTGCGGGGACTGGCCCCGCGCTGGTTCGGCACGTTGCGTATCGCGCTGACCGCCGTGGTGCTGACCAGTCTGCTGGTCGGCCTGCTGGTCTCGCTGAACGGGTGACGCTCACGGTTTTTGCAGCAGGCACAGCCAACCCGGCACAGGCTGTCCCCTGTCCTGACGGACCGAGACGGCCTCGAGAGCGAGGACAGTAAAGCCGGTATCCCGTGCGCAGGCCCGCAGATAGGCCTCGGGATGGGCCGCGCGCAAATCCTCGCCGATCATCACGCCGGTTCCAGCCGTGGATTGGGTGGTAAACGCCAACAGACCGCCCGCCTCCAGACCATGATGGCAAGCGGCAAACACCGGCAGCAAATCGCCGATATAGACAAAGACATCGGCGGCCATCACCAGATCATAAGAGGCCGCAGGTACCGCCATCAGGGCTGAAACCACATCCTGACAGGACAGCTCTTCATAAAGCCCCTTGCCACGCGCTTGCGCGACCATGGCAGCAGACAAATCACAGCCCGCCATGAAATCGACATGTCCGCGGATGCCGGCCGCCATCAGACCCGTGCCGCAACCGGCATCAAAAGCCCGTTTGAAGTGTGTCCGGCGTGCCAACAGGTGTTCGGCGAGCATTTGCGGGGCACGATAGTGCAGGGTCTGGACCAGATGCGCATCGAAACGATCGGCATATTCGTCAAACAAAGCGGCAATATAGCCATGGCCCAGCGCCTGACCGGCGTCACCCACACCCAGACGCGCAAGCCGCGGTTGCGCGCCCAGCAGATCGGCCGGATGAAGGGCCAGACAGCGCTGCCACGCGGATATCGCTGCATCGGTCCGGCGGCGCAACAATTCGGCATCCCCCAAAGCCAGCCAGGCCGGAGCCCAATCGGGCACCAATTCGATCACCTGCCGGAACAGATCGGCCGCACCTTCGCCGTCGCCTTCTTTCAGCAAAGCCTCGCCATAGACAAAGCGGCGATCGGCCAGCAGATTGCCGGAGTCGAGACCCGTGACGGGCGGGGGCGAAAAAGAATCAGTCATCACTCATTGACCTGTCGTGAGAAGGGCGCACAGTGACCGTTAGCGACAAAAGCTGCCCCTCACAATATCAGCGTCAGGGGGCTGGCATGTGAATCATGCCGGAAAACCAGTTTAGCCCGTCATGCGTAACAAGACCCTATCAAGAATTGCAGGAGACACCATGACCTTGCGGATTATATGCGGACTTTTATTCGTCCTGCTGTCGGGCTCGATCATCTGGGCTTTCAAAGCGGCACCGTTTTGGGAGAGCTTTGACCTGATCTCGGCCAATCCATGGGGAAAAGTCACGCTGATCGACCTCTATAGCGGCTTTGTTGCCTTCGCGATTGTCATCGGACTGGTCGATGGTCCGTGGGTCGGGCTGATCGCCTTTTTGCTGCTGTGCGTGCTCGGCAATGTCGTCAGCCTCGCATGGCTGGCCTTGCATGGATTTATGCTCCTGTGGGATCTCATCGACAAAAGTCTGACTTCTGCCCCCTAAGGGCGTCTATTTGGTATAAAACAACGCCACAACTGCATTTTTCTCACTTTTGGCATCAAATTTATGACAGTCCCCCCTTGCGTTGCAGCAAAAGTGAAAGAATGATGAATAGGCAATAGTCTACGAAACATCAGGGGGGTTACGGAGTGGCCGAAGCAGAATTGCTGATCTTGGTAGCGGATGATCATCCATTGGTGCGTGGTGCGTTGCGGGAGGCGGTTCTGGGTCAATTACCCGATGCCAAAGTGCTGGAGGCGGGTGCATTTGACGAAGTCTCCAAAGCTCTGAACGACAATGGCGATCTGGACTTGATCCTGCTCGATCTCAACATGCCGGGCACGCAGGGATTTTCGGGCCTGATGTATTTGCGGGCGCAATATCCCGGCACTCCGGTGATGATTGTCTCGGGCAACGAGGAACGCTCCACCATCCGCCATGCGATTGATTTCGGCGCGTCCGGCTTCATCCCAAAATCCGTCGATGTCGACACCATGCGCAAGGCCATCCAGACCGTGCTGGATGGCGGGGCATGGACACCGGCCGATGTCGATCTCAGCCACCCCGTCGATCAGGAAACCAGCGATATCGTGCGGCGGCTCGGCAGTCTGACCCCGCAACAGGTCCGCGTCTTGATGATGCTGTCGGAAGGGCTGCTGAACAAGCAAATCGCCTATGAATTATCGGTGTCGGAAGCCACCGTGAAGGCGCATGTCTCCGCCATCCTGCAAAAGCTGGGCGTGGAAAGCCGCACACAGGCGGTGATTGCCGCCTCCAAAATTGCAGCGGGCCAATGGAGCCCGACCGTCAGCTGAGGGGAAAAGCCTGTGCCGTCCAACCGGCACTGCGGCGCCCGACCATCTGGCCGACATGGGACAGGCCCTGTGCTGCAAGATGGTGTTCAAGCCCCTGCTTGATGGCACCCACCAAAGCCGGACCATGATAGACAAGTGCGGAATAGAGCTGGATCAGGCTGGCTCCCGCCTCGATCTTGGCAATCGCGGCCTCGGCACTGTCGATGCCGCCGACCCCGATCAGTGGAAACTGCCCCTCGACCC
>Ga0209598_10002087_pt1 | contig 15885 bp, 18 predicted proteins | sample M_140807_EF_Meta_FD_187317 | JGI IMG/M metagenome (GOLD analysis project Ga0209598, IMG submission 187317) | Freshwater microbial communities from Lake Montjoie, Canada to study carbon cycling - M_140807_EF_MetaG (SPAdes) (version 2) | ecosystem: Environmental > Aquatic > Freshwater > Lake... | reverse complement strand
GATTTTAGGTTTTGGTGTTTATGGCGTAATGGAACCACTCCGATCCATCTCGAACTCGGTAGTTAAACGTTACAGCGGCAATAATACTTAGGGAGTTGTCCCTTGGGAAGGTAGCACAATGCCAAGACCACATTTATTTTTGTGTTGTTATAAAAAATAATAAAGATTTTAATTGATAAAATAAAAAATCTAAGAAAATAGATTTTTTATTTTGTATTTTTTAATTAGGTATCTCTGCTTTGTCTTTTATAGAATTCTTTACAGTCATGAAACGAATAATTTGCTCGTCTATTTTCATATTCTTTTCTAAAACAGAGATAATTGCCCCATTCGCTTCATAATTCATCTGGATATATATACCATCTTTACTTTTTTTTATCACATATTTTAAATGTCTTCGACCGCGGTTTTGAGTCACTATGTTTTTAGCTCCTTGATCTATTAATATTAATTGATATATTTCAATAATTTTAGCAAGGCTATCTTCATTTAAATCTGGTTTAATGATACATATAGTTTCATATGAATGGATTTCTTTTATCGAATTCATTATTTTTTTTATTTACTTTTTTTATTGCATATCTTTATTAGACATAAATAATATTATAATCTTCAAAATTTATAATTTATAGTTAAAAAATACAATTTAATAACGTTTGCAAAAGATTAATAACTTATAGATCTACTCTTTAGTTGCATATAAATCTAGTTGTTTTTTTCTTTCGTTTCAAAGTAGTATTTTTTTATTTGATAATATACTTAACAAGCACAATAGATGCTTGGGAAGTAAATTACTATAACCTTTACAAAAAATCGAAAAATGACTGCTACTTTAGAAAGACGCGCAAGCGCAAGTTTATGGGAACGTTTCTGCTCATGGATTACTAGCACTGAGAACCGCCTATACATCGGTTGGTTCGGTGTTCTAATGATTCCTACGCTACTTACAGCTACAACTGTATACATCATTGCTTTCATCGCTGCACCTCCAGTTGACATCGATGGTATCCGTGAGCCAGTTGCTGGTTCTCTACTATACGGAAACAACATCATCTCTGGCGCAGTAATTCCTTCATCTGCATCAATCGGTATCCACTTCTACCCAATTTGGGAAGCGGCTTCTCTTGACGAGTGGCTTTACAACGGTGGTCCTTACCAACTAATCGTTGACCACTTCCTTCTTGGAGTTTGTGGTTGGATTGGTCGTGAGTGGGAATTCAGCTACCGTTTAGGTATGCGTCCTTGGATTTCTGTTGCTTTCACAGCTCCTGTAGCTGCAGCTTCTGCTGTGTTCCTAGTTTACCCTATCGGACAAGGTAGCTTCTCTGATGGTATGCCTTTAGGTATTTCTGGTACATTTAACTTCATGCTTGTATTCCAAGCTGAGCACAACATCCTTATGCACCCATTCCACCAACTAGGTGTTGCTGGTGTATTTGGTGGTTCTCTATTCTCTGCTATGCACGGTTCTCTAGTTACATCTAGCTTAATCCGTGAAACTACTGAGAACGAGTCAGCTAACTATGGTTACAAGTTTGGTCAAGAAGAAGAGACATACAACATCGTAGCTGCACATGGTTACTTTGGTCGTCTAATTTTCCAATACGCTAGTTTCAACAACTCTCGTGCTCTTCACTTCTTCTTAGGTCTATGGCCAGTTGTAGGTATTTGGTTCACAGCTCTAGGTGTAATGACAATGGCGTTTAACTTAAACGGTTTCAACTTCAACCAATCGGTTGTTGATAGCCAAGGTCGTGTAATTAACACATGGGCTGACATTCTTAACCGTGCTAACCTAGGTATGGAAGTAATGCATGAGCGTAACGCTCACAACTTCCCTCTAGATTTAGCTGCTGGTGAGTCTCTACCAGTAGCTTTAACGGCTCCAGCTGTTAACGGTTAATCTTAAGTTATTAAATTAACTAAGTTGAGATAAGAAGACCTTACGAAAGTAGGGTCTTCTTTTATTAATATTTTTTTATATATTAAAATCGAGAGTATATTTTTCTTTCCTTTTATATAAGGATTAATTAATGCTTTTATTCATTAAGAAGCATAATTTTATTTCAATCTACAAAATTCGTACATAGTGAAAAAAAATAATAAATGTAATTTATTAATAATGTTTCTCATACATATCTTTTCTATCATTATATTTTTATACATTTGATAAAAATAAAGAAAATTATTACACATTATTTATTATTACTATTATGAACTCATATTTTCTTATATAATCATATTCGATATAGAAAATATCAAGTTTCAACTGATTAAATAATTTAACAGTAGATACAGTTTAAATCATTATAAAATTGGAGAACTATTATGCTAGATGCATTTTCAAGAGTAGTAACTAACGCAGATTCTAAAGCAGCTTACGTAGCTGGTGCAGATCTACAAGCACTTAAAAAGTTCATTTCTGAAGGTAACAAGCGTTTAGATTCAGTTAACGCTATCGTTTCTAACGCTAGCTGTATCGTTTCTGATGCTGTTTCAGGTATGATCTGTGAGAACCCTTCTTTAATTTCTCCAAGTGGTAACTGTTACACTAACCGTCGTATGGCTGCATGTCTACGTGACGGTGAGATCATCTTACGTTATGTATCTTACGCTCTTCTTTCTGGAGATTCTTCAGTTCTTGAAGATCGTTGTCTTAACGGTCTTAAAGAGACTTACTCATCTCTAGGTGTTCCAGCTTCTGGAAACGCAAGAGCTGTAAGCATTATGAAGGCTTGTTCTGTTGCTTTCGTTAACAACACAGCTTCTTCTAAGAAGTTATCTACACCTCAAGGTGACTGTTCAGGTCTAGCAAGTGAAGTTGCTGGTTACTTCGACAAAGTTTCATCTGCTCTTAGCTAATCTTCTATAATTAGATAAAAAAATGAGATTATTCTTGTAAGAAAATACAAGAATAATCTCATTTTTTTAAGGATCATGATTTTTTATCTTTTCTTGACTATAATCAGTTGGTAAAATTTTTTTTAGCTTCAAATCGTTTTAATAATTTTCAAATAATTATGTACAATTTATAAATTCTTAAATCTAAATTATTTATGATATTTCCATTTAATATGCAGAGCTATTTAGACAATCTAACTTTTCTATCTCTTTTTATTGCCATGCTTTCTTATTGGACTAGTATATCTTTTACTAGTTTAAAATTTGGCTCAAAAATAGGATTTATATCAATTTTTGTAGCAAATTTAACTATTTTTATAAACTTAGGTTCAAGATGGTTAGAAAATGGATATTTTCCTTTAAGTAATTTATATGAATCTTTAATGTTTTTTATTTGGGGAATTACTGCTATAACTATAATAATAGAGAAAAATATATCAATTTCTTTGATAGGCGCTGTAACAAGCCCACTTTCATTATTTGTTGTAGCTTTTGCAACATTATCTTTACCTGAAGGAATGCAGAAAGCTGCTCCATTGGTTCCTGCTTTAAAATCTAATTGGTTAATGATGCATGTTAGTATTATGATGTTAAGTTATTCTACTTTAATAACAGGATCTTTACTATCTATACTTTTTCTTGCTTTAACTTTAGGAAAAAATGTTTCTTTACAAGGGAGTTCTTTAGGTTCTACAAATTCTCAAGAGACAGATACTAGGAATATGAGTATTGCAGTTTTAGAAGCTTCTCTTCCTACTGAAACTGGAGCAAATTTTCCAATTTCTGGTGCTTTAACTCTCCTTGAAACTCTAGATAATCTTAGCTACAGAATCATTGGATTAGGTTTTCCTTTATTAACAACAGGTATAGTTGCAGGTGCTGTTTGGGCTAACGAAGCCTGGGGAGCTTATTGGAGTTGGGACCCTAAGGAAACTTGGGCTCTTATTACGTGGTTTGTTTTCGCAGCTTACTTGCATGCTAGAATTACAAAGTCTTGGCAAGGCAAACGCCCAGCTATTTTAGCATCTATTGGATTTGTCGTTGTGTGGATTTGTTACTTAGGTGTTAATTTCTTAGGCAAAGGATTACATAGCTATGGTTGGATCGCTTAATGTTAGTTTAGTTTATTATTAAACTATATAATTTATTATAAAATATATAATATAGTTTAATAATAAATAATAAAGTATAAGACATATGAATGCTGATCTATTAATTTCTGTAGTTCCTCAAACAGCTGCTTGGTCTGCAAAGACAGCTTCTGTTATGGTTATATGTAATGTTGCTTGTATTTTTGCTGGTCGTTATATTATACAAGCTAAAGGGCAAGGTCCTAATTTACCAGGACCTGTTTCTTCAATAGGTCTTAATCTACCAGAACTTTTAGCAACAACAAGTTTAGGCCACATAATAGGAGCAGGTTCTATATTAGGCTTAGCTTATTTAGGTGTCTTATCTTAAAAAAATCCTCTAAACTTAATCAATTTAAGATTACTGTTTAGAGGATCTTAGATTTTAGTATGCTAGTCCCATACTTCTAGTAGTTTCTCCACCTAAGTATACACGAACTGATAAGAAATCAGTTGGACATGCAGTTTCACAACGTTTACATCCAATACAATCTTCACTCCTAGGAGCTGATGCAATTTGTCCAGCTTTACATCCGTCCCACGAAACCATTTCTAAAACGTCACAAGGGCAAGCTCTAACACATTGAGTACAGCCAATGCATGTATCGTATACTTTTACGCTATGAGACATAATATATTTTTTCTTTCTAATATTTATTGTTGATTTAGTTCTAGTTAATTACATATTACAACAAAAAAAATGTCTTTATTTAATATTTAATAACATATCAACATATTACTAAGAAAGGTAAACTAGCTTATGTATTCGCTAAATAATTATCTTTATTTATATATTTCTATTAAGTAAAAAAAATTCACCAATTATGAAAAAAAATTATAGAGACAATAATTCTAATGAGATATTATATAAAACAGAAGAGCTATTAGATGCTGCGTCAAATAGATATAAAATGACTATACAAATAGCTAATAGGGCAAAAAGAAGACGTTATCAAGATATCGACTTAGTAGAAGATCTGAGAATTAAACCAATAAGTAAAGCTATTTTGGAAATGGCAGATGAAATTAGTCAACTTGATATTGTAAGTGATTAATAAACAAATATTATGCTTATCTCTTTATATTAATCAAGAAAAAAAGAATTTTTCCAATATTGTTAAATATGCTACAAGTTTTATTTGGTGATCCTAATGAAAAGAAAATTACGCGTTATACAATTTTAGTGAATCAAGTTAATTCTTTAGAAAAAAATATTAAACAACTAAGTGATAAAGAATTACAAGATAAGACTATTGATTTTACTAAAAAACTAAGTCTAGCTCCAGATTTCAAAGATATCTTACCAGAAGTTTTCGCAATTATCAGAGAAGCATCTTTCAGAGTATTGGGATTAAGACACTTTGATGTTCAACTAATAGGAGGTATCATATTGCACGAAGGTAAGATTGCAGAGATGAGAACAGGAGAAGGAAAGACTTTGGTAGCAATTTTGCCAGCTTATCTTAATGCACTTTCTGGACTAGGAGTACATGTTGTAACTGTTAATAATTATTTAGCTAAAAGAGATTCTGAATGGGTTGGCCAAGTGCCAAAATTTTTAGGTCTCAGTGTAGGTTTAGTGCTAGAAGGAATGACACAACAACAAAGAAAAGAAAACTATTCGAAAGATATAACTTACACTACTAATAGTGAATTAGGTTTTGATTATTTACGTGATAATATGTCCGTTATCCTTCAAGATATTGTTCAACGACCATTTAATTTTTGTATATTAGATGAAGTTGACTCTATTTTAATAGATGAAGCACGTACACCACTAATCATTTCTGGTGCTATAGATTCGCTTGATGAAAAATATAATCGTGCCAATGAATTGAGTCTGCTTTTGAAAAGAGATATAGATTATGAAATTGACGAGAAAGTAAGGAATGTGATATTAACCGATAATGGAATTCTAAAATGCGAGAAAATGTTAAATGGATTAGATTTATATGATGTTTTGAACCCTTGGGCTCCTTATATTTTAAATTCTATTAAAGCTAAAGAGTTATTTATAAAAGATGTTCATTATATTGTTAAAGACGAAGAAATTATTATTGTTGATGAATTTACAGGAAGAATAATGGAAGGCAGGCGATGGAGTGATGGTTTACATCAGTCTATTGAAGCAAAAGAGTATTTACCTATACAAAGTGAGACACAAACATTAGCTTCTATAACTTATCAAAACTTTTTCTTACTATATCCAAAGTTATCTGGGATGACAGGAACCGCAAAAACAGAAGAAGCAGAACTAGATAAAATTTATTCTTTAGAAGTAGTATCAGTTCCTACACATCGTCCTATGAGCAGGCGTGATATGCCTGATTTGATTTACAAAAATCAATATGCTAAATGGAGATCTGTTGCAGATGAATGTCTTGATATGCATACATTAGGACGTCCTGTATTAATAGGTACAACTAGCGTAGAAAAATCAGAGTTGCTTTCATCTTTATTGAAAGAGTATGGCATTCCACATAATTTACTAAATGCTAAACCAGAAAATTTAAAACGAGAAGCTGAAATTATAGCTCAAGCTGGTAGGAAAGGAGCTGTAACAATTGCCACTAACATGGCCGGCAGGGGAACTGACATTCTATTAGGAGGTAATGCTAGTTATATAGCTCTTAATACAATAAGTTTGGTCTTAACAAAAAATCTACTTAATAATGATCTAAGTAAAGACCCCCAGTTATCAAATCTTTTTTCTTTCTTATATGAAAAAATAGACTCTGCTTCTATTACAGATAAAGAACTTGAATACAAGCTTTCTATAGCATGTGAAAAAGGTTTCACAGAAGATAAATTAGTTATTACCTTGAGAGCTGCTTATCAAGTTTTAGTGGAAAAATATGATAAATTAATTGAGTTGGAAAGACAAAATGTTGTTTCTATAGGTGGATTACACGTAATAGGTACTGAAAGACATGAATCTAGAAGAGTTGATAATCAATTAAGAGGAAGGTCAGGTAGACAAGGAGATCCAGGATCATCACGTTTTTTTCTAAGCTTAGAAGATAATCTATTAAGAATTTTTGGTGGTGATAGAATTAGTAATCTGATGGATGCATTACGGGTCGAAGAAGATATTCCAATAGAATCCAACCTTTTAAACAATAGTCTTGAATCTGCACAAAAGAAAGTAGAAGCTTATTATTATGATGCTCGTAAACAATTATTTGATTATGACGAAGTTTTAAATTATCAAAGACAGGCTATATATTCGGAAAGAAGGAGAGTTTTAGAGTCTATCAATCTTAGAGATTGGGTTATTCAGTATGCTGAAGCAACTATCTTTGATTTAATACAACCTAATTCTAAACAAAATATTAATCTTCATGATTATTATTTTCAGCAGCTAAATAAAATAGAAGATCTTTTGGGCTTACCATATCCTTTAGATGTTGATTATTTTTTAAAATTATCTACTTTAGAAGCAGAAAATTTTCTTTGTAAACAAGTACGTATTGCTTATGATCTAAAAGAAAGCCAAATAGAATTAATTGAGGATGGTTTAATGAGGGAATTAGAAAGGTCCTTTTTGTTGCAAAAAATAGATTCTGCATGGAAAGAACATCTTCAAAGTATGAATGCTTTGCGTGAAACAATAGCATGGCGTGGTTATGGCCAGAAAGATCCTTTAATTGAGTATAAAAATGAAGCTTATGTTTTATTTACTTCTATGATTAGCAATATTAGACATTCTGTAACATATTTAATCTTTAGATCTCAACCTATACTTAGAGTTTAATATCAAAATCTGCCAATTAATTTGACAATGTTTTTATAATAAAACATCATATACTTAATTAAAATCAACAATCTACATCTATATATGACTAAAAGAACCTTAAGAGGAACTAACTTAAAAAAAGCTAAAGTTTCTGGTTTTAGAGCACGTACTAAAACAGCTGCAGGAAGAGCTGTCTTAAAATCACGTAGAAAAAGAGGTCGTAAACTTTTAACTACTATCTAAATATAAAAAAATATTTAAATTACTGTATGTTTCTTATATGACATATATCAAAAACATACAGATTTTTTTAGATTATATTCATGTATTTTGCATAACTATTAAACTAGATGAGTTTTATTAAAGAGTTCAAATTATTACTTAAAGCAAGATATCCAATACTTTACATTCCAACTAGTGAAGAAGAAAGAGTCGAATATGTTATTCGTTCTTGTCTTCAAATGTATAGTAACAGAGGTGTTTATGCTTGGGATTTTGTTGATGGTTATACAGGTAATCCAAATGATAATGGTTTTGCATCGAGAAACCCACTTCAAGCTTTAGAGTTAATTGAGAGACTAACACCAACAAATCCTGCTATTTTTTTACTTAAAGATTTTCATCTTTTTTTGACAGATATATCTGTTGCACGTAAGCTTAAGAATCTTACTAAGATTTTACGCAATCAAACGAAGAATATCATTATTATTGCCGATGAGGTCAATATACCAGAGTCTTTAAAAGATATAATCACTGTATTAGATTTTCAGTTACCTCAACCATCTGAAATAAAAAAAGAACTTTTGAGAGTACAAGAATCATTAGGATACAATATACCTGAAGCTTCATTAAATAGTTTAGTAAGCGCTTGTCAAGGTTTATCTTTAGAAAGGATAAGACGTGTATTATCTAAAATCATAGCTACTTATAAAGAAGTTAATATTGAAAGTCTTGAACTGATTTTTACTGAAAAAAGACAAATAATAAGTAAAACTCAAATCTTAGAGTTTTATCCAGCTAAGGAAAAAATTTCTGACATAGGAGGATTGAATAGTCTGAAACTATGGTTAAAGCGTAGATCTGGTGCACTGTCAAAAAAAGCTATAGAATACGGTCTTCCGTCTCCGAGAGGTTTATTGTTAGTAGGAGTTCAAGGTACTGGAAAATCTTTAACAGCTAAAGCTATTGCGAATGAATGGAAATTACCGTTGCTTCGGTTAGATATAGGTAAACTTTTTGGTGGAATTGTTGGTGAATCTGAATCTCGTATGAGACAAATGATTCAATTATCAGAAGCTGTTTCTCCATGTGTTCTTTGGATTGATGAAATTGATAAAGCTTTCTCAGGTATTGATAGCCAAGGAGACAGTGGTACTACTAGTAGAGTTTTAGCTACATTTATAACTTGGTTATCTGAAAAACAATCTTCTGTATTTGTTGTTGCAACAGCAAACAATATTTCTAAACTCCCTCCAGAGATTTTGCGTAAAGGTAGATTTGACGAAATTTTTTTCATAGGCTTGCCAAATGACAAAGAGAAAGAACTTATATTTAAGGTTCATTTAAGTAGGTTGAGACCTAAATCATGGAATTTATATGATATTTCACTTTTAATAAAACTGGCAAAAAAATTTTCAGGAGCTGAAGTTGAAGAGTCTATTATAGAAGCTATGCATATAGCTTTTAGTGAAAATAGAGAATTCACTACGGAAGATATAGTTTCATCTATAAAACAATTTATTCCTTTAGCTGAATTGAATCATGAAAAAATTGATGAACTTCAAGAATGGGCTGACGCAGGTAAAATTCGTTTAGCTTCTTAATTCTTATGTTCTAGACTCATATTTCTTATGATAAAATAATTATACTATTTCCATTGATTAGCAATAATAAATACAATTAAAAGATAAAATTGAAAATTCTATGTCACACTTTAGTAAAATTCAAACTTCTTTAAAAGATCTTGATCTACTAAAAAAATCCTTAAATGATTTATCTATTCATTGGGAACCAGAACTTAACAGAGTTAGAGGCCATAGAGACCAAACAACTTTTGCAAATCTTGTTATAAAGCAGGCGAATAATTATGATATTGGATTTAGCTGGAATGGTGTCGAATATCAAGTTGTTGCTGATATTCAGTTTTGGCAGCAACCTTGGTCTGTCGAATTGTTTTTAGACAGAGTAAGTCAAAGATATGCATATAATTCAATTATAAAATCAACTTATGATCAAGGTTTTCAAACAGTAAATGAAAATGTTCAAGAAGATGGATCAATAAAACTAACGCTTCAGAAGTGGAACGTTAATTTAATTTAGTAAAAAAATGCGGACGGAGAGACTCGAACTCTCACAAGGTTAACTTACTAGAACCTAAATCTAGCGCGTCTACCAATTCCGCCACGTCCGCTTTTTTACTGTGATCTAATCATAGCAAAAGTAAAATAAAAAGAAAACATATTTTATATATACTTTTTCTATGATTATTTTTTTATTTGTAAAAAATGAAAACTTTGTAATAAGATTATTTTTTCTATGTTATAATTGATATTCAGAAGACGAGTGATTTTATGTTTTTTATCCTCAGTAGCTCAGTGGTAGAGCGATCGACTGTTAATCGATTGGTCGTAGGTTCAAGTCCTACCTGGGGAGTTTGACTTTATTTTTATTATTCTGTATGGTATAGAATACTATTAAAACAGTATTAATTTAATAGTTGTGTATGCTAAAAAAAATCAATAAAAATGCTTGGTTGATAGCTAATCGAATAGGAAATTTGCAAATTGCTATAGTTCTCCTTTTATTAATTGCATCTTTTAGTTCCATTGGTACTTTTATAGAACAAGGTAAAGATGTTTCTTTTTATGAGTTAAATTATCCTAATATAAAACCATTATTAGGATTTATTGATGCAAATTTCATATTTTTTTTAGGGTTAGATCATGTATATACTACTTGGTGGTTTATTCTGAATATATTTCTTTTTGTTGTCAGCCTATGCTCATGCACTTTAATCAGGCAATTACCATCGCTAAAATTCTCAAGATTATGGCGTTTTTATGATACCTATAAATCTATGAATAAATTAAATGTTAAATCAACAATTGATAATGGAAGTTTAACAAAACTCATTTTTCAACTTAAAAATAATAATTATAATGTTATTCAAGAGGGACAATATATTTATGCATATAAGGGTCTGATAGGTCGCATATCTCCTGTAATAGTACATGCAAGTATGATTTTGGTTTTATTTGGATCTATTATAGGTAGTGCTTCAGGATTCATGACGCAAGAATTAGTTCCTACTAATACTTTGTTTCATTTACGGAATATTATAACTTCTGGACCTTTTAGCAAAGTCCCACAAAACATAGAAGGTTATGTTAAAGATTTTAAAATTGCTTACAGTGACGAAGGAGCTATTGATCAATTTTATTCGGATTTATCAATTCTAGATAATAGTGTTCATTTATTAAACAATAAAACTATTTATGTTAATGAACCATTACGTCATCAAGGAATTGTTTTTTATCAAACGGATTGGGGAATAACAAGTATTCTTATCAAAATTGATAATGATAAAATAGTTGAAATTCCTTTGACTTTAGTCGATACTTTATCAAATAATAGATTTTGGATTTCAAATTTATCCCAATCAACATCTATATCAGTAGAGAATGCTTTATTAGTATTGCAAGATTTAACAGGTAAATTATCGGTATATGATTCTAATAAGAGTTTAATATCAGAAATTCTAGTCGGTGATGAGTTTTTTCTTAATGGGCATTCTTTAAGGGTAATAAATATTATTCCTTCAACTGGTTTACAAGTGAAATCTGATCCTGGAACTTTATTTGTATATTTTGGTTTTTTAATGTTAATGATCAGCACCTTATTAAGTTATGTTTCTTATTCTCAAATATGGGCATTTAAGAACAACGAAAATTTATATGTTGCTGGACAAACTAATAGAGCAATATACTATTTTGAAAGACACTTTAATGGAATGTTAATTGGTGTAAAAAAAATAAAATCTAATTGATATAATCTCTCTTTGAGCTTTTTAAAAAGCGAATTTAATTACTTTATTTAATATTTATTCCAAATAGGATTAATTGAAATGTCGCGCACTATTGTAATAACTTCTGGTAAAGGAGGAGTAGGGAAAACAACAGCGACGGCTAATTTAGGTATGGCTATTGCTCAGTTAGGTTATCAAGTAGCTTTAATAGATGCAGATATAGGTCTTCGCAATTTAGATTTGTTATTAGGTTTGGAAAATAGAGTTATTTATACAGCTTTAGAAGTGTTATCTGGTGAATGTCGATTAGAACAAGCGTTAATAAAAGATAAACGACAACCAGGTTTAGCATTATTACCTGCAGCTCAAAATCGTAATAAGGACTCTATTGATTCAGATCAAATGCAATACTTAGTTACATTAATGAATAAACAGTATGATTATATACTGATAGATTGTCCAGCTGGAATTGAATCGGGTTTCCATAATGCTATAGCTCCTGCTGATGAAGCTATAGTTGTTACAACTCCTGAAATAGCTGCTGTTAGAGATGCTGATAGAGTTATTGGTCTTTTAGAAGCCAATAATATCAAAAGAATTAGTTTGTTAATTAATAGACTGAGACCACAAATGGTAAAGGCTAATGATATGATGTCAGTCTCTGATGTTAAAGAAATTTTGGCTATTCCTTTAATAGGAGTTATTCCTGAAGATGAATGTGTAATTGTATCAACTAACAGAGGCGAACCACTTGTATTAGAAAATAAACTGTCTCTACCAGGACTAGCGTTTGAGCATACTGCATGTAGATTAGATGGTCAAGATATTGAATTTCTAGATTTACAACTATATTCTAAAGGACCCTTGAAGCGTCTTCGTCGTTTTTTTCTTGGTTCTTTTATAGCTTAAATAAAAAACTAATCATAAATATTGATGATCACAGAATTCTTTGAACGTTTACTGACCAGCAATCGAGGTAGCCGTGATGATGTAAAGCGGCGTCTCAAATTAGTTCTTGCCCATGACCGCTCTACGTTAAATGCTTCCACGCTAGAAAAAATGAGAGAAGAGATATTGGTTGTTGTTTCTAAATATGTTGAGCTTGATACTGATAGTCTAGAATTTTCGATAAAAACTGATAGTAAAATGACAGCTTTAATTGCTAATTTGCCTATTAGAAGAATACTACATCCTAAAGATTTAATTTAAAAAAAATATTGATTAAGAATTTGAATTATTTCACTAATTAATTATTTGATTTTCCTTTTTTTGAAACGTTTTGATTTTATATTTAATAATATTAATTTAAGAATAATAGACTTGTATGATTCACTCATTTTCAATTGAGTAGTTAATATAATTTGTTGATCTGATTTTTATCATATAATAATCTTTTTCATATGGGAGGAAGTGCAACTCCCATTGTCTTTGTAAATGAAATATAAACTGGAAGACAGATAATTATTTTAATAAGGTATTTTTAATTTCAATAATTTCTCTATTGTTTCAATATTAATGATATTATATTTTTCATATATATTTTTTTTCTCTAGTTTCTGATTTAACTAGAGTAATATTTTTGCTTTTACTCTTCATCAGCTTTATTATTACTATTATCTAAATAAACAAAGCTTCCTGAGTTGTTACTTAACACTGATTTAGCAAGAGAAATAGCTCTTTCTCTTTGTATCACTGCCTTATTAACCCATGTTGCGTGACGTGATTTTGTTTTACTACTTGATGTACGTTTCTTAGGAACAGCCATATTTTTTTTCTTTTATAAAGTTAAGTTATTATCTTAACCTTCATGTTTTTTATTTTATTATCAGTTAATATTATACATCTAAACATAATAATATAAAATAAAAGCGTAAAAAGGAATAAACATCCTTTTTACGCTAAATTCAATTTTTATCTCGATCCTAAACGGCTAAGTTGTCTTAAAGCAATTCTAGCTATATTGAATCCTGCCCAAGATAGTGCAGCCAATAAAGGGAAAAGAACTATTAGTAGTCGCATGTCCATGACATATTTCCTCTTGTAATCTTTCCTAAATATTATAGCTAATGACTTCTCATTATGTATTTAGAAAAAACAAATTACTATATTTATACTTGTTTTATTGGAAAATAATTGATCTTTTTGACTTAGATTTAATTATTCGAATTTATATGTAAACTAACTTAACATTGAGTAAAAAAAATCGAATATTATTTTTATTAATAAATGACAGATCTTCCTTTTACTTTAGACCAATTAAGAATCCTTAAGGCTATAGCTTCTGAAGGAAGTTTTAAAAAAGCTGCTGAAAGCCTTTATATTTCTCAGCCAGCTGTGAGTTTACAAGTCCAAAATTTAGAAAAACAATTAAGTGTACCTATTTTTGATAGGGGAAACAGAAAAGCAGTTTTTACTGAAGAAGGAAAAGTATTGCTAAGATATGGAGGTCGAATTTTATCTTTATGTGATGAAAGTTGTAGAGCTATAGAAGATCTTCGTTGTCTTAATGGTGGTACATTAGTTATTGGTGCTAGCCAAACAACTGGAACTTATTTAATGCCTAGATTAATAGGTTTATTTCGTCAAAAATATCCACAAATTGCAGTACAGCTTCAAGTTCATTCAACTAGAAGAATATCTTGGAGTGTTGCCAATGGGCAAGTAAATCTAGCTATAATAGGTGGAAAAGTGCCACCAGAATTGGATAATGTTCTACAAATTACACCTTATGCTGAAGATGAATTGGCTTTAATTCTTCCAAAATTGCACCCTTTTTCAAAATTAGATTATATTCAAAAAGAGGACTTATACCGTCTTCGTTTCATAGCTCTTGATACACAATCAACCATAAGAAAAGTTATAGACCAAGTTTTAAATCAAAACGGAATTGATAGTACACGATTTAAAATTGAAATGGAACTCAATTCTGTTGAGGCCATAAAAAATGCAGTTCAATCAGGATTAGGTGCAGCTTTTGTATCAATTTCTGCAATTGCTAAAGAGCTTGAATTGGGTATATTGCATTGGGTGAAAATAGAGGATATAACTATAAAAAGAACTTTATCTATAGTTATAAACCCTAATAGATATCGTTCTAAAGCATCACAAGCTTTTAGCAAAGAAATTCTTACTTTGTTTGTATCACAAAAATAAATGTTAATTTTTTTTAATTGAAGCTAATTTGCTTCTTAGTAAAAAAATAACTTCTTTCTATCTATTTTTTTACTAAAGTCATTTAAATTACCAATAGTTCTTCGTATTAAATACGAATGGAAATAGTAATCTTCATTACTACTTCCATTCGTATTTAATTCATAGGATAAACACTCAATTTTTTATCTTTTTTTCCAACTCTCTCAAAACATACTTTTCCTTCTATTAAAGCATATAGAGTATTATCCTTTCCTATACCTACATTATTCCCTGGTTTAAAGACAGTTCCATTTTGTCTTACTAATATGTTCCCTGCTGTAACAAATTGTCCTCCATATCTCTTTACACCTAACCTTTGTGAGTTAGAATCACGGCCATTTTTAGTACTTCCTGCACCCTTCTTATGCGCCATACTTTCTTCTCCTTTTTATTAAATATTATTTTCCACCTAGGGTGATTTTATCAACTAAAACTCTAGTCAAGTTATTTCTGTGTCCTTGTTTTTTTCTGGTTTTTTTTTTGGGACGCATTTTATAAACAGTTACTTTTTTACTTCTAATATGTCCTAGAATTGTGGCTTCTATTTTAGTATTTTGTAAACATGGTTTCCCTACGCTTATATTGCCATTCTCATTAACCAATAGAACTCTAGTTAAAGCTATTTTATCACCTGGATTCAGCTTTAAATAATTAAAGTCGTAAAATTTCCCTGGTTCTACCCAAAATTGACGTCCACTCGCCTCTACTATAGCGTAGTTCATTATTAATTGTTATCTTGATTATTTTTTATATAACAACACAAAAATAAATGTGGTCTTGGCATTGTGCTACCTTCCCAAGGAACAACTCCCTAAGTATTATTGCCGCTGTAACGTTTAACTACCGAGTTCGAGATGGATCGGAGTGGTTCCATTACGCCATAAACACCAAAACCTAAAATC
>Ga0209598_10002082_pt1 | contig 15917 bp, 13 predicted proteins | sample M_140807_EF_Meta_FD_187317 | JGI IMG/M metagenome (GOLD analysis project Ga0209598, IMG submission 187317) | Freshwater microbial communities from Lake Montjoie, Canada to study carbon cycling - M_140807_EF_MetaG (SPAdes) (version 2) | ecosystem: Environmental > Aquatic > Freshwater > Lake... | reverse complement strand
CAGCCCTGCATACGCCCCTGATGGCGGTGACCAACGCGGTCTCCTCGGTGATTATCGTGGGGGCCCTGTTGGCTGCGGCCGCACAGGGCGCGCCCGGCGCCGGCGCAGGTGCGGCGATGATCTCCAAGGGCGCAGGCGCCCTTGCCGCTGGACTGGCGGCGGTGAACATCTTCGGTGGCTTCCTCGTCACCCAAAGGATGCTGGCCATGTACAAGAAAAAAGAGCCCGCCAAGAAGGATGCCGCCAAGTGAGCGCCAACCTCGCCGCCATCCTCTACCTGGTCTCCGGGGTGCTCTTCATCCTGGCCCTGCGCGGACTGTCCAGCCCGGTGACCAGCCAGGCGGGCAACCGCAACGGCATGATCGGCATGGCCCTTGCGATCGGCGTGACCCTCGTCACCCTGTTCAGCCAGGACAAGCTGGATGGCCTGACCGTCGGGCTGATACTCGGCGGCGTTGGCGTCGGGGGTGGGATCGGTGCGGTGATCGCACGCCGGGTGGCCATGACCTCCATGCCCCAGCTGGTGGCCGCCTTCCATAGTCTGGTCGGCCTGGCCGCCTGCCTCGTAGCCGTGGCCGCCGTCTATACGCCGGGCGCCTACGGGATCGGTGCGCCAGGTGCCATCCACGGCGGTTCCCTTGTGGAGCTGTCCCTGGGCCTGGCCATTGGCGCGGTGACCTTCACGGGCTCGGTCATCGCCTTCGCCAAGCTGAACGGCAACATGTCGGGGGCGCCCATCCTGCTTCCCGCCCGGCATGTCGTGAACATACTGATCGGCCTTGCCCTGGTGGGCCTGGTCGGCGTTCTGGTGGTCAGCGGCGGTTCAGCCCTCTGGGCCTTCTGGGCCATTTTCGCCCTGGCCCTCATCCTCGGGATCACCCTCATCATCCCCATCGGTGGCGCGGACATGCCCGTCGTGGTGTCCATGCTGAACAGCTATTCGGGCTGGGCGGCGGCGGCCCTGGGCTTCACCCTCGAGAATATCACCCTGATCATCACCGGTGCCCTCGTCGGCTCATCGGGGGCGATCCTGTCCTACATCATGTGCAAGGCGATGAACCGCAGCTTTGTCTCGGTCATCCTGGGCGGCTTCGGCGCTGACGACAGCGCAGCGGCGGCCGGCGGCCGGGTGGAGACCCGCCCGGTCAAGAAGGGCTCGGCGGAAGACGCGGCCTTCATCATGAAGAACGCCTCCAAGGTGATCATCGTTCCCGGCTACGGCATGGCCGTCAGCCAGGCCCAGCATGCCCTGCGCGAGATGGCCGACAAGCTGAAGGAGGAAGGCGTCGACGTGAAGTACGCCATCCACCCCGTCGCTGGCCGCATGCCCGGGCACATGAACGTCCTGCTGGCCGAGGCCAACGTACCCTACGATGAGGTCTTCGAGCTCGAGGACATCAATGCCGAGTTTCCGACCGCGGACGTGGCCTTTGTCATCGGGGCCAACGACGTCACCAACCCGGCGGCTAAGACCGACCGCTCCAGCGCCATCTACGGCATGCCCATCCTGGACGTCGAAAAGGCCCGGACCGTTCTGTTCGTGAAACGCGGAATGAGCTCGGGTTATGCCGGCGTCGAGAACGAGCTCTTCTTCCGCGACAACACCATGATGCTGTTCGGTGACGCCAAGAAGATGGTCGAGGGTATCCTCAAGTCCCTGTGAAGCGCGACTTTCAGGAATTCAGCCTCCGCTTGCAGCACCCTTCCTCTGGGTACATGCTCCCTGTCGCCATCAGGGAGGCAAGTCATGCGAAGTCTCGTAAACGGGCTTTTGCTCGCGTCGATTGTCCTACTTACATCGTGCTCAGGACCCAAGTCACCGGAAGCACCTGCCGCGCCCATCGTCTTTTCCATCCCCCTCGAGCCGAACACCAACGGAGTTCTCGAACCCCGGTCCGGGCGCGTCACGGTCGGGACCGGCCCCAAGGCCTATTCGGCGGACGTCGGCCTCAGCCCCAGCTGGTGGGTGACCGGCGACGGTTTCAAGATCGTCTGGTTCGCCGGATTGAGCCAGACCCAGCGCTATTTCCAGATCAGCGGCGAGGCTCCCGGAGAGGCCGCCCGGCCCAAGCTGCTGAAGTCGCCCGAGGAATCAGTCCGGGAGGTGAGGGTGGCCTTCGATGGCGCGCCGCCTATCCGGGTCCTGCCCGAGGCGACGCGGGCCGTGTTCAAGCCACCGGCGGGGGCCAAGGCCGTGACCTCGGTGGAGATCACCTTCGGCCCTGTGGCCGCCCCGGTCTCCTACACTTGGAAATAGCCCCGACGGCTGCGACCTCCGGGGGGCCGTCTTGAGGGGCGAAGGCGTCGATATCGGCGGCCGGCGTCTGCGCGCCGTGAGGGCCGGACCTTCGGAAGGTGGACCGCTGGTCGTGTTGGAATGCGGCGCTTTCGGCTGCGCCGCCGACTGGTTCGTCGTCCAGACCCTGCTGGCCGAGCAGGGCGTCCGGAGCCTGGCCTACGACCGGGCCGGCCTCGGGTATTCGGATCCGGGCCCGGATCCCCGCGACGCCCGGGCCATCGCCGCTGACCTGGAGGCCCTGGTCGCCTGTGTCGACCCGAACTCGCGCCTGGTTCTCGGCGGCCACTCCATGGCCGGGCTCTTCCTTCGCAGCCTCGCCCCCCGGATAGGCCATCGCCTGGACGGCCTGGTGCTGGTGGACGCCGTGACCCCAGAGTCCAGCAAACATCCAGCTGTGGCCTGGATGGTCGGCGGCTTCCGCCTGGCCATGTTCGGGCTCGACCGGGTGGCCGACCTCGGCATCATGCAGGCCTGGGCCCTGGTGGCCGGGGACCGGATCGGTCTTCCACCTGAGGTTTCCCTTGAGAAGCGACAGATCTATGCCTCGGCCTCGCATGCGCGGACGTCGGCCCGGGAAGTGCAGCAATGGCCCGCCTCGGCCGAGCAGGGTCGGATGCAGGGACCCTTCGATCCGGATCTGCCCGTGGCTGTCGTGACGGCGGGTGCTGTACCCCTGCCCGCCGACCTCCAGGCCCTCCAGAACGCGCCTGCTGTCGATTCCCGCGCCGGATGGGTGGAACGCGTTCCCGGGGCCCAACACGCCAGCCTTCTGGGCCCCCGGTTCGCCCACCGGGTCGTCCGCGGCTTCGAGCACGTCCTTTCCGTCAGTCGTTCAGGCTAGCCTCAAGGGCCGCTGCCCCGGCTTCGGTGGCGACGCCGCCGCAGGCCGCGATAAGGCGCGCTCGCGCCAGGGGGCGGAGCCGAACGCCTGAGCCCGGCGTCCCGGCGAGCCGGACGCCCTCCTCGGACACCACCGCGGCCAGGGCGCCCCGGCAGGGTGCAGGCGCTGCGGCCAGGGCCGCCCGAACCAGGGGTTCCAGGCGCGACATCCTGCCGGCCAGCAGGCTGACGCGGGCAGGCCGGTCCGCCACGATCTCGAAGCGCCCGTCGAAGACCCCCGTCTCCCCGGCTTCCAGCACCAGGTCGACGACGCCTGAACGCCGGGCCTCCCCGGGTGACCGGGTCCAGAGGATCCGGGTGCCGTCGGCAAGGATAAGCGCCCCGGCAAGTGTGGCGTGAACGGCTCCGTCGCCGGACAGCTGCTCGCAGAGCGCTCCGAGGGCGGCGGACCTGGGCGGCCTCGCGGACCCGGCTGCGGCCAGACAGGCGGCGCCCGCCACCTGGATCGCCGCGCCCCTGTCCGCCGTCCGGAAACGTCTACGGTCCAGGACCAGCCCGAAGGGTGCCGCCTGCGCCTCGGCCGACAGGGCTGCAGCGGCCCCGCCTGCTTCGCCGAGGGAAATTTCCATCGCCTCCCTGTCGGGCTTGCTGGACAGGGCGAGCCGGGCGCGGCTGCGGGCGAACCGGACGTCGCTGTTGGCCGGATCCTCGATCCAGGATTCGCCCCGGGCGGCGAGCCACGCCCGCAGGTCTGACCGGTGGATTGCGAGCAAGGGGCGCAGGAGAAAGACGCCTCGGCCCTCGGGCCAGACGGGCGAAGGTGTCCATTCCCGGGGAGAGGGTGTGGTCCCGCCCATCGTCCGCATGACTTCGGCCTCCGAACGGTCGTCCGCCGTGTGCCCCATCAGGATCACGCGAGCACCCGCCGCGCGCGCGGCGTCAGCCAGGAGCCGGTGACGGGCCTGACGGGCAGCCGCGGGAAGTCCGGTCGGCGGATGGGGTCCCTCCCAGGTGAGGGCCCTGAACCCGGCGCCGATCCGCCGGGCCGTCTGCGCGCAGGTTCGGGTCCAGTCCGGGCTTGAGGCGCTCAGCCCGTGATCCACGGTGAGGACCAACAGGGGGCGAGCCCGGCGCCGGGCCCACTCTGCGGCCATAAGCGTCAGGGCCAGGGAGTCCCCACCCCCCGACAGTGCCACAGCGAGGGGCGCGCCGGGTCCGGCATCCAGCCTCGCGTCCAGGCGCCCTTCTGCCCGGGCTCCGGGGTCCGGCTCCGCAGTCAGGTGCCGCACCGCGACTGGGCGGAGACCGCCGCCGCACGCGTGCGCGCGCCCTCCGACGCCGCCGGATAGCGGGCCGTCAAGGTTTCCAGGGCCTGGCAGGACTCCGCCGTCTTGCCTAGTCGACCCAGGGCGCGGGCCAGTTCGACCACGGCGTCCGGCGCCCACCAGGTCGCGGGCCATCCCTTCAGGGCGGTGATGTAGTCCGCCGCAGCGTCTGCCCAGGCCGATTGCTGGGACCGGGCCCGGCCGCGAAGATAGGCCCCTTCGCCGGCCTTCGGATCGCCGGGTGCAGACGCGAGCCAGGTCGTGAGGGTGGCCTCGGCCGTACGGGCATCCCCGCCCTGTAGCTGCCGCCGCCCGAGGGTGAGGCCATCCTGCGAAGGTACGGCGGGGGATCCAGGCGCTGTGGCCGCCGCCACTGGACCCGCTGCGACCGGGCCGGGGGTCGGGGAGGCTGGTTGGGGACCGGCCATCCGGTCCTGCAGGACCTTGACATCGCCCCGGGCGAGGTCGGCGTTGCGTGCGGCGGACTCGACCTGGGCGTTGAGGTCCTTGATGGCTTTCTCGAGGTCGGACACCCGGTCGGATAGCTCCCGAATGCGGACATCCCTGGGGTCCTCCGCGGGTGGCGCGGCGGCGGACATGGCCGGGATGGCGAGCGCCAGTCCGAGGCCGATGAGGGCGTTTCTCAGGCTGGCCACGGACTAGCGGACGCCGCCGATGAGCACTGTGCGGGCATTGCGGTTGCGGCGGAAGGCCTCGTCGTCGGCGCCCGGATCGATGGGCCGCTCCTTGCCGAAGGAGACGGTGGAGATCCGCGACGGCGAGACTCCCCGCATGACCAATTCGTCGCGCACCGCGTTGGCCCGGCGAGAGCCCAGGGCGATGTTGTACTCCCGGGTACCCCGCTCGTCGGCATTGCCCTCGATCCGGACCTGTACGTCGGGATAGCGGTTCAGCCAGGCCGCCTGCCGCTCGACGATTTCGGTCGCGTCCTCCCGGACCTCGTACTGGTCGATGTCGAACAGGACCCGGTCGGAGACATTGATGACGAAGTCCTGCTCGGTGCCAGGCAGGGGCGCACCGGTCACGGAGTCGGGGCGGCGCACCGGCTGGACCGCGCCGGAAGCGATTGCGGAACCCCCGGCGACAGGCATCGTAGCCTCGGGGGGCTTTTCGGTCACGGGCCCCGGCTTGGGTGTCGACTGGCAGGCCCCCAGGAGGGCCGCGGCGGCGAGAAGGGGCGTCCAGCGCAGGGCGGAATGGGCGTTCATTCGGGTGTCCTCACGTCGTCAGTTGATCAGGGGCGACCAGGCCGGGTCCGAGGCCCCGCCGGTGTAGGGGGCCGGTTTCAGGATGCGGCCTGTGACGTCCACGGTCCAGAGGTGGGGTTCGCCCCCAGCTTCCTGGCGGCTGAACAGCAGTACCCGGCCATTCGGGGCCCAGGTGGGGCCCTCGTCCATGTAGCTTGAAGTCAGGGTGCGTTCGTCCGAGCCTTCGGGCCGCATGACGCCGATATGGAACTGTCCGCCGCCTTGCCGCGTGAAGGCGATGAAGTCGCCGGTGGGACTCCAGACCGGCGAGGTGTAGCGCCCGTCTCCGAAGGAGATGCGCCGGGCTCCGCCGCCTGCCGCGTCCATGATGTAGAGCTGGGGCGAGCCGCCACGATCGGAGTTGAAGACGATCCGGCTTCCGTCGGGGGAGAAGGCCGGGGAGGTATCGATGGCCGGGTCCGAGGTCAGGCGACGGCTTTGCCGGTTGACCAGGTTCATGACCCAGATGTCCGAGTTGCCGTTCTTCTCCACGGCGAAGGCCACCTGGCGCCCGTCCGGCGAGAACCGCGGGGCGAACACCATGCCGGGGAACTGGCCGAGGCTCTCCCGGCGACCGGTCTCCAGGTTGAGCAGGTAGACGGCCGACCCCTCGGGCCTCAGGGCCATGTAGGTGATTTCCTGGCTGGAGGCGGAAAAGCGCGGAGAGAGGACGATCTCCGAGCCATCGGTCAGGTAGCTGGGATTGGCTCCGTCCTGGTCCATCACCGCCAACCTGAGCGTCCGCTCAAGGCGACTGCCGGTTTCCGAAACGAAGACCACCCGGGTGTCGAAATAGCCCTTCTCGCCTGTCAGCCGCTCGTAGACGGCGTCGGAGATCTTGTGCGCTACCCGGCGCCAGTTCTCGGGGGTGGAGGTGAACTGCAGTCCCAGCAGCTGCTGGCCAGCGGGAACGTCCCAGAGGCGGAAGTCCACCTGCAGGCGGCCATCTACGAGCTGGACCTTGCCATTGACCATGGCCTGGGCACCCAGGGACTTCCACACGCCGAAGTCAGGCTCGACGGTCACTTCCGAGCGGTGGCCTGCGGAGTCGACCGGCGCGAAGAGCCCCGATCGGCTCAGGTTGTCCATGACGACCCGGGCGATTTCGGCACCCCTTTGACCTTCGAAGTCCGGCGCGGCCAGGGGAAGCGGGCGGATGTCGCCCCGGTTGACGTCCACCTCGATCTCGGCGCGCGCGTTCGACGGCGCCAGGCTGACCCCGGCCAGGGCCAGGCAGGCGGCGAGAACAGCTGCGGACATCCTCATGAACAGGCCTCCCGGGCGTTGAAGTTGACGGCGAACCGGCGATTGGATGGACCCGCCAGGTCGGGGAAGGGCGCGGCCTGGTGAACCGCCCGAATGGCGCGCTCGGCCGCCGCCCTGACGGTGGGATTGTCCGAGCGCTCAAGCCCACCCGCCTCTACCGGTCCTTCGAGTTCCCCGGCAGCGGTCAGGCCGAAACTCACCCGGACCCGGACATCGCGCCCGCCTTCGACCTCGCAGTTGGGAGTCCAGCGCTGCTGCAGCTGGTCCTGAAGTCCGGCGAGGGCGGCGGCGCTTGGCCCTATCGCGGCTGCAGGGCCCGGGCGTCCGCCGCCCATCCGGGCGACTTCGGCGGCGAGGGCCTCAAGGTCCAGTCCCCCGCCCGTTTGCCGGGTCACGGTGGGCGCTGGGCGGGGAGGTCCCGGCCTTGCAGCGGGTTGCGCGGCCGGCTTCGTCACTGCGGCCTTTTGGGGCGGCGGAGGGGGCGTCGCTGCCCTTGCGGCCAGGGCCGGGACCGGGCGTGGGGTCGGGATCTGGGGTTCCGGGGCGGGCTGCGGAGCGGCCTCGACCGTCGGTGCGGGTTCGGGTGCGGTCGCCTCGACCTCAAGGGCCTCCACCTTCGGGGCCGGCGGTCCGGCGGCTGCAGCCTCGGCGGCGTAAAGGTCTGATGGACTGGCCAGCCGCACGGCAACCGGCCCCGGATCGACCGGGGGGCCGGTTCCTGCCGCGCGGGCCGTGAGCAGGACTGCGATCAGCGCCAGGTGGGCGAGGGCGGAGAGGGCGAGCCCCGGGCTGAAAGTCGGGGTTCCCCTCATGGCGTCCCCGGGCGCGCGGCGGGCGCCTGTGGCGGCGGCCCGGCCGGGGGACCGCCCGTCTCTGTGATCAGATTCAGGTTCCGGTAGCCGCGGACAGACAGGGCGGCCATGACCCGGGCGACATCTGCATAGGCGGCGCGCCCGTCGGCACGGACGAAGACCTGCCTGGCCGGATCGCCCGAGGCGGCGGCGGCGAGGGCCGGCCCCAGGGCCTCGAAGGGCGTCGGCTGATCCTGGACGAAGACGGCACCGTCGGCGCGGATTGCGATGCTGACCGGGGCCTCGGCCTCCCGGATGGCACCGGCTTCGGTCTTCGGGAGCTCAAGGGGCACGCCGGCCGTGAGCAGGGGCGCGGAGATCATGAACACGATCAGGAGGACGAGCATGACATCCACAAGCGGCGTCACATTGATCTCGGACAGGGCCGAGCGCCTGTTGCGGCCATAGCGCCGCCTGCGGCCTCCGCCGCCGGCCCCGGAAAACGCGTCGTTCGCAGACAGGGCCATGGGTCAGACCTTCGCGGCCAGTCGACGCTGGACGGCGGTAGACAGGTCGTCAGCGAAGGCCTCCAGCCTTGCGGTGTAGCGGCCGACCGCGGAGGAGTAGTGGTTGAAGGCGATATAGGCAGGAATGGCGGCGATCAGGCCCAGGGCGGTGGCGAACAGGGCCTCGGCAATGCTGGGCGCCACCACAGCCAGGTTGGTGTTCTTCTGCACTGCAATGGCCTGGAAGCTGTGCATGATCCCCCACACCGTGCCGAACAGGCCGATGAAGGGCGAGGCGGTGGCGACGATGGCCAGGGCCGACAGTCCCGCCTCGATCCGCAGGGCCTCACGGGCGATGGCGGCGTCGAGGACCCGGTCGATCCGCTGGATCAGGAAGGCCGCCTGTCCCTCCGAGACCGGTCCGCGACCGCGGGCTTCCCGCCATTCCAAGAGCGCCGCCTGGAGCATCCGGTGAAGGGTGTGGGGCGGGTTGTCGCCAGCCTCCAGGGCGATGTCCTCGAGGCCGCGCCCTGACGACGCCTCGGCCTCGAAGGCGTCCGCCGCCCGGTTCAGCCCGCGAAGTCGCACGCCCTTGTCGAAGATTACCGCCCAGGAGGCCAGCGACGCCAGGCCAAGGAAGACCATCACGGACTTCACCACCCAGTCCGCCCGGGCGAACAGGGCGAGGAAGGAGAAGGTCTCCGGCGTGATGGCGGCGGGCTCCATGGTCTCTCCGGCTCTGCCCTGTTTCAGGTCCGATCAAGGGGGCTTCGCCAGACTGCAGTGGACCGTGGCGAAGATAGGGCGAACCCTAGGCGCGCAGGCACGACTTTTTGGTTAACGGGCAGGCCTTGACCGGGGGAATGCCAGGCCGGGTGGGGGTCACCAGGGGTCGATATAGGGGTACTTCTTGCCCTCGCGCGGCCGCACCGGGGGCAGGGCCTGGAGGCCCCGGACGATCCAGCTGCGGGTCTCCACGGGATCGATCACGTCGTCCAGGCCGCCACCTGCGGCCGCGTTCACGGCCTTGGCGCTCTCGTAGGCCCGCGCGACGCGCGTGTCGAAATCGGCCCGCCGGGCCTCGGGGTCCTCGATGGCGGCCAGCTCCTTCCGGAAGCCCAGCTTGACCGACCCCTCGATATTCATCCCGGCGAACTCGGCAGTGGGCCAGGCGACGGTGAAGTAGGGCATGCCCGAGCTGGCCCCGCACATGGCCTGGACGCCCAGTCCGTAGGCCTTGCGCACCACCACCCCGAACAGGGCGGTGGTGACATTGGCGCCGACGTTGAACATCCGCAGGGCGTGCCGGACCAGGGCGGTCCGCTCGACATCTGGCCCAACCATGATGCCCGGGCAGTCCATCAGGCTCAGGATGGGAATGTCGAAGGCGTCGCAGAGCTGGATGAAGCGTGCACCCTTGTCGGCGCCGGGCGAGTCGACGGCGCCCGCCAGATGGTGCGGGTTGTTGGCGATCACCCCCATGGGCCGGCCCTCGACCCGGATGAAGGCGGTGATGACGCCCACCCCGAACTTCTCGCGGATTTCGAGGACGGAGCCGATGTCGGCGATCGTCGAGATGATCTCCCGCATGTCGTAAAGCCGTAGGCGGTTCTCCGGGATGACGTGCCGGAGGGTCCTCTGGTCGGGCGCCTCCCAGTCCGCGATCGGGCCCTGGAAGTAGGACAGGTATTTCTTTGCGACCTCGACGGCCTCGGGCTCGTCGCGGACCAGGATGTCGACGACGCCGTTGGGGACCTGGAAGGACATGGGCCCCACTTCCTCGGGCGTGTAGATGCCCAGGCCGCCGCCCTCGATCATGGCTGGCCCGCCCATGCCGAGGGTCGTGCCCTCCGTGGCGATGATCACGTCGCTGGAGGCCACCAGGGCCGTATTGCCGGCGAAGCAGCGGCCGTTGACGATGGCCACCAGGGGCACCAGGCCGCTGAGCTGGGCGTATTGGGTGAAGGTCGACGTATCGAAGGCCACGCCCGGCCCCGTGGAATCGTCGCCCGGACGCCCGCCGCCGCCCTCGCCGAACAGGATCACGGGAAGCCGCAGGCGCTTGGCCAGGTCGAACATCCGGTCCTGCTTGTAGTGGTTACGTCCGCCCTGGGTGCCGGCGAGGACCGTGTAGTCGTAGGCCACCACCATGGCCCGGCTCTGCTCGGGCCCGAAATGCTCGCCGTTGATGGCGCCGATCCCGGCCACCACGCCGTCGCCGGGCGTGGTCCGGCGCAGGGTCTCCATGTCGGCGCGCCGGTGCTGGCGGGCGACGATCAGCGGCCAGTATTCCTTGAAGGAGCCGGCGTCCATCAGCTGGTCTATGCTCTCGCGGACCATGCGGTAGCCCCGGGCATGGCGCTTGGCCACCACCTCGGGACGGTTCTCGTCGAGGGTGTAGGCGTGCCGGTCGAGGTTTTCCTGCAGGTCGGGACGGATGAAGTCGGGGTCGAGGCGCACCGCCCCCTCGATCCGGGCACCGGAGACCTCGGCCTCCTCGATGAAGACGATGGGATAGCCTTCCCGGACCACGTCGCCGACGGACATGGTCACAGCCCGGACCACGCCGTCCCGGTCGGCGGTGATGACGTGCTCCATCTTCATCGCCTCGACGATGGCCACCTGCTGGCCCCTGCGGACCTGGTCATCGATGGCGACGTCGATGGCGGTGATGGTCCCCTGGATCGGCGAGCCGACTCCCACCGACCCGTCCGGGCCCACCGCCTCGGTTTCCAGGTCGGGCCCGGTCTCTGCCGTCGCCGCCTGGGCCGACTTGACGTCCGCGTCGTGCTTGAAGAGGGCGAGGGGGTCGCGGGTGTTCACCCGGGCCCCGGCGAATCCGCCCGTCGTATCGGAGGCGCCCTTTCGCGACAGGGCTGCGTAGCGGCTGACCGCCGTCTCGTCCGGCGCGGCCAGCTCTGCGACATTCTCGTCGAGCCAGCGCGTATGCACCGCCCCGGCGACGAAGTCGGGATGGCGCAGGATGTTGCGAAGCAGGCCGATATTGGTGGCCACCCCCTCGAGCCGGAATTCCGACAGGGCACGCAGGGACCGGGCGACCGCCGGCCCGGCGTCGGCGCCGTCCGCGCTGCAGATCACCTTGGCCAGAAGGGAGTCGAAGGCGGTGCTGGTCCGGTATCCGGCATAGCCGAAGCCGTCCGTGCGCACGCCCGGGCCGCTGGGGGCCTCGTAGGCGGTGAGGACCCCGCTGGTGGGACGCACCGAACCGTCGGGGGCCAGGGTCTCCAGGTTCACCCGGGCCTGGATGGCGAAACGGGCCGGAGATGGGGCGTCGGGGTCGGGAAGTCCAAGGTCGGCCAGGCTCGCGCCCTCCGCCAGCCGGATCTGGGCCTGCACGAGGTCAACCCCGGTGATCGCTTCGGTGACTGTGTGCTCGACCTGCAGGCGGGCATTGGCCTCGATGAAGACGAAGGGCGGGTCCGCCGGCGCGCCGGAGGCGTCGACCAGGAACTCGAAGGTCCCCAGGCTCGTGTACCCGACGCTGCGGGCGAGCCGGAGGGCGGCGTCGAGAATCTGCCGGCGCAGGTCCGGATCGAGGCCGGGGGCCGGGGCGATCTCCACCACCTTCTGGAACCGGCGCTGGACGCTGCACTCGCGCTCGCCAAGGTGGGTCACGTCGCCGGTCCGGTCGCCCAGGACCTGGACCTCGATGTGCCGCGCCCGGGACAGGAAGGCCTCGACATAGACATCCGCAACGCCAAAGGCGGCCTGGGCCTCCGAGCGGCAGCGGGCGTAGGCGGCGTCCAGTTCGTCCACCCCGGCGACCACGCGCGAGCCCCGTCCGCCGCCGCCGGCCAGGGCCTTGATGATCATGGCCTGGCCCTTGGGCAGTCCGTCCAGGAACTCCCGGGCCTCCTCCAGGGTGACGCTGCGGTCCAGTCCGCGGCTGACAGGCACGCCCGCCGCCAGTGCCGCTTCCCGGGCCCGGGCCTTGTCGCCGAACAAGGCGAGGTGCTCGACGGACGGGCCGATGAAGGTCAGGCCGGCGGCGGCACAGCGCCGGGCGAATTCGGCCCGTTCGGAGAGGAAGCCGTAGCCCGGGTGGACCGCGTCGCATCCGCTGTCGAGGGCGGCCTGAACGACTGCGTCCATGTCGAGGTAGGCAGAGGGCCCCTTGCCGGCCAGGGGATGGGCCGCGTCGGCCATCCGCCTGTGCAGGCTGTCGGCGTCATCCTCGGACCAGACCGCCACCGTGCGGCGTCCCAGGTCCGATGCCGCGCGGGCGATGCGGATGGAGATTTCGCCTCGGTTGGCGATCAGGATGGACGATATCGTCACGGATGTTTCCTCCGGCCCTCTTCGGGGCTCCAAGCTTGGCCTGCCAGGGCGGTCAGGTGCCTTCCGACAGACTTCCGGTCACGCCGGATGCGACAAGTCCAGCATACTCGGCCTCGGTCAACCCCAGTTCCCCAACCAGGATCTCGCGGCTGTGTTCACCCACGCAGGGGGCTGGGCGCAGGGCGGCCGAGGGTCCCGAGGCGAACCGCCAGGGACGTCCTGGAAGCCAGGAGGGTCCGACCTCGGGATGGACGATTTCAGAGACGAAGCCAGAGGCTAGAAAGTTGGGATCCGGCCGGTCATACAGTTCGTAGAGCGGGACCACCCGGGCGGCGGCCACGCCCCGTGCGCAGAGGTCCGACTCTGACTGGGCGGCGTCCTGCCCCCGGGTCCATTCCCCCAGCAGGCTGTCTATTTCGTCCTCGAACCGCCTGCGGCCTTCCAGACCGGCGAACCGCGGGTCCCGCAGTCGCAGATCGCCTGTCGCCTCCACGAGGGCGTTCCAGGCGAGGTCGTCGCTCACGGCGATGGCGATCCAGTCCTCGCCGCCGTCATGTCCTTTTGCGGGAAAGCAGCCGTGCGGGGCCATGGCGGGATGGCGGTTGCCGCCGGGCCCCGGCGCTCGTCCCCGGGCCTGCCCCTCCAGAACCGCCTCGCCGCACAGGACAGCCACTGCCTCCATCATCGACAGGTCGATCCGCTGGGCTTCGCCGGTCCGGTCCCGGGCATGCAGGGCCGCGACGACCGAGGCCGCGAGGAAGTAACCGGACATGGGATCCGGGAAGAGCCCGCCGGTATTCATGCCGGCGTCGCCTGCGTATCCGTGAATCGAGGACAGGCCTGACATGGGCTCGGTCGTCGAGCCGTTGGCGGGGAAGGGCGAATAGGGCCCCGTAGCGCCATAGCCCGAGACGGAGGCCCAGACCATTCCTGGCCGCAGCGCGTGCAGGCGTTCCAGGGTGACGCCCCAGCCCGGCATGACCGTCGACCGGAAGTTGTCGACCAGGACGTCAAAGCGGGGCAGCAGGCGCCAGAACAGGTCGCGTCCGCTGTCCTGGCGCAGGTCCAGGGTCAGCTCACGCTTGTGGAGGTTCACCGCGTTGTAGAGGCCCTGGGTGTTCAGGGCGTGCTGGGTGCGGCCGGGCTGGGCCACGGCCTTCGGTACGGCCCCGCTGACCCGCCGCCAGACGTCGGGCCTGTGGCGCGAGCCGATCTGGACCACGTCCGCCCCCAGCAGGGCCAGGAGCTCCGTCCCGAAGGTGCCGGACCAGGCCTGGCCGAAGCTCAAAACCCGGACCCCGGCCAGCGGGCCCTCGGCGGATGGCGACCGGGCGGGGCGCGGCTGCCCGACGGCAGGGCGTGGCTCGGCCGTCCAGTCGCGGGCCTGACCATCGAGGCGGGGGGCCGGACGGCGGAGGGCCCAGGGCGAGGACGTATGCTTGGCCGGCGCGCCGGGCGCCCGCAGGCGGCGACCTTCGACCTCGGTCTCCACCAGGAAGTCCCGGGCCTGGAGGTGCGGGTTTTCGACCAGTTCATCGAGGGTCTGGACGACGCCGACCGGGCATCTCAGCTCGGCCAGCCGTTCGAAGACCGGCCAGCGTTCCCGAGACTTCAGGCTGCTCCCCATGGCCGTGAACACCGGGGTCAGGTCCAGGGAGTGTCGTCCGAGGTCGGGGATCAGGTCCTCGCGGTGGGCGAGCTCCGGCAGGCCCATGGCCTCCAGGGCCGGGGTCCAGTTGTGGAAGTCCGGAAGGGCGAAATGCATCTTCCCGTCGGCCAGGTCGAAAAGCGGATAGTCGGCGCCGCGCGGTCGGCCGCCTGCGGCGTTGGAAAACCCCTGGCCATTGTAGATCGCGGCTATGCCCCAGGGGTGGACGGTGAGGGCCAGTGCCTCGGTCTCGCTGATCGACACCTCTTCGGGCGCCCCTCGGCCCGCTGGGCCCAGCAGGGCGGCGGAGGCGGTGAGGAAACCTGCGATACCGGCGACATAGCCGGCCTGGTCCCGTGGAAGCTGCAGGGGCGGCTCGCCCTGGAGCCGGTTCACCCAGGCCCAGCCGGTGCGCGCGCAGGCGGTGAGGTGGGTTCCCGGAGTCGACGCGAGCGGTCCCGAGTTTCCGTGCGGCGTGAGGCTCAGATGGACGGCATCGGGCTTCAGCTGGGCGAGAGCGGGCCTGAGGGGGATCCCGCCGATATCCCCTTCCTCGCCAGGGCCGAGGTTGGTGATCACGACGTCCGCAGACGCGACGAGGCGGGCGAGTTCGTCCGCCGTACGCACCGCGGTGGAGCGCTTGTTCCAGTTGGCAAAGGCGTTGAGGAAGCCTCGGTCGGGTCCGGGCTGGTCGTCGAGGAAGGGGCCCTGGGCCCTCAGGGGATGGCCGCCCGGAGGCTCGGCGAGGAGGACGTCTGCGCCAAAATCCCCGAACAGACGTCCGGCGAAGGCGCCGGAGAGTCGGGTGGACAGATCGAGTACATGCAGACCCTCAAGCGCCGGGACCACGGCCTTCCTCCTGCCCCTCTTTATGACATCGCAACTCTGGCTGGCTGCGTTTGCTGTAAACAGCTCTAGGGCCGTCCAGGGCCGGGGTTAAGCGCCAATCTCACCTCCGGGCCGGATTTTGCACCCCGGGCGGGTCAGTCCGTCGCTTCGAGGATCGGGGCCAGCCGCTCGCGCAGAGCGCGTGAGGGCCGCGTTGGGCGGCCGGAAAGGTCGATGCAGGCGGCCTCGACCTGGGCCTCGCAGACCAGGTCGCCGCCGCGCAGTATGCGCTGGCGGATGAACAGGCGGGGGCCCCGGATGCGCTCGTAGAGGGTCCGGACCTGCAGGGCGTCATCGACCCGCGCCGGCCGACGGAAATCGATCTCCATCCGCACCACGGTGAAGGCCGAGGGGCGCTCGTCCCCCAACAGCTCGGTGTGGGAGACTCCCGCCGCCCTCAGGGCATCGCTGCGGCCACGCTCGAAATAGCGCAGGTAGTTGGCGTGGTAGACGACGCCGGTGAAGTCGGTGTCCTCGTAGTAAATGCGCACGGGCAGGACATGCTCGCGGCCTTCGAACCGCCCGCAGGACGGGGCATCCCTGTCGTCAGCCGTCATCCCCGTCTCCCTCGAAGAGACCGCCCTGCCCAGCCGCAGGTGGCGCGGGCGGCGGGGTCAGGCCCAGGTGCTCGTAGGCCCGGGCGCAGGCCACCCGGCCCCGGGGCGTGCGCTGGATGAAGCCCTGCTGCAGGAGATAGGGCTCGATGACGTCCTCGACGGCATCCCGGGCCTCGGCGATGGCGTAGGCCAGGGTCTCCAGCCCAGCGGGGCCGCCCGCGTAGTTCTCG
>Ga0209598_10002080_pt1 | contig 15920 bp, 12 predicted proteins | sample M_140807_EF_Meta_FD_187317 | JGI IMG/M metagenome (GOLD analysis project Ga0209598, IMG submission 187317) | Freshwater microbial communities from Lake Montjoie, Canada to study carbon cycling - M_140807_EF_MetaG (SPAdes) (version 2) | ecosystem: Environmental > Aquatic > Freshwater > Lake... | reverse complement strand
TCTGGAATATTGCCTGACAACAAATCGTTCAAGGACATTAAGGAACTGCAAACACATCTGGCGGCTGATCCTGACCGACTGCTTCGTAATCTGGCCATGCAATTGGCTGTTTATGGTACTGGACGCCCCATTGCATTCAGCGACCGAAAGCAGATCAACGGTATAGTGTCCAACACCCGCAATAATGGAGGAGGTATCCGCACCCTGCTCCACGAATTGGTTCAAAGCCCATTGTTTCAAACACGTTAATCAGCATTGAAGGAATTTCGTGATGAACTATGGAATTACAAAAACTTTCCAACGCAACCATCGAGTTTGGTTATGGTGTTGCGTGGCGTGCGCATGCCTATTCCTCACCTCTCAGAAAATCCATGCGGATGAAACTCGAATGGCTGTTCGCATCACGGGATTGTTTTCGCCGGATCGTGCCAAAGAACTGCGCGAAATCGTCTCCACATGGCCTAGCATCACATTATCAAAACTCGACTTTGATCGAGCAGAAGCCATTTTCACATGGGATAACACCAAGGTTTTCAGCAAACTTCAACCCGCACAAATAGTGGCACGCTTGGATGACACATTGCGCAGCGACTCGAGTCATACTTTTGGCGTGAAGCCCGCCTCGACAACTCCCGGCGAGCAGCTCGTCAAAATCGATATTCCAGTCGTGGGGCTCGATTGCAAAGCCTGTTGTCTGGCTGCCTATGAAATTGTCGCGCGGATCGATGGAGTGGAGCAAGCCACAGCCAGTTTCAAAGATGGTCGCATCACTGCCCGCATTGATTCCAAGCGAACCAGTAAGAGCGCACTAGAAGCCGCATTGAAGGAACGCGGAGTGACGCTCCGGAACCCATAAACATCAAGTTCCGTTTCCAGCGTTTTCATCCATTCGCGCCTTCACAATTTGGCGGACAAGAGTTGCTGGTAATGGTTTTTCAGGTTGAAAACGGATAGTGCCTTTGCTGGTATCAAAACCAGATAGTTTCTCGGCAAATGCTTCCACCGTGCCACCGCTCATCGGATAAAAAGCGCAGTGTTTTGCTGTTGCACCAATAGCCACCAGCATTTTCCTGTTCAGCCGAAAGCTTGGTATTCCATAACAGATGCATTCCTCTGCTCCGGGAGCCGCTGTGTGTACTGTTTTGCGGATCTTTTCCAAAGCAAGCCGCTTGGATATTTCAAGGGATTCCAAGTAAGTTTCGAAGGTAGTTGCTTTGTTCATCATGCACCACGCCCCTCAGCTCATCATCGATCTTATCGAGCATGGGTTTGCTCGCACTCATTTCCAGATGCCTCATCCAGATGTTTTCCTCAACATCCATCAATCGCCTGTCGATTCAGAAAACTCTTGCACGAATCAGCATGAAGAATTAAACTTGCCAAGAAGTATTTGAGCAATTTCCAGCAAAGTATGATTCCCCGTAGCATTACTTTGTGGAGTATATTCGTTCGCCAGCGCAAACAATATGCGTGCCGAACCTGCCAAAGAGCAAAACCCACCCATGAATGCCCTAAAGCTCACGATCCTGCTTATCGTTGTTAGCGCAGCCGCGATTCTGGCAGCGGATGTGCAGATTACTCCCATTACTTTGGAAGCCGCCAAGGAACAGGGGCGTGCAAAATCCAGATTCTTGAAAGAAACTAAAGCACCTGTTGATGGCACTAACGCGATCCCGAAGGCAAATGTTGCTTATTTTCAGAAATCGGTGATGCCGATCTTGAAAAAGAGTTGCATCAACTGTCATGGCCCTAAGAAATCCGAGGGTAGGCTTCGTATTGATCAACTGAATCCAGATTTGCTAACCGGTCCCGATGTCGAGCAGTGGCGCGAGATTTATAACGCGCTCAGCAATTCTGAAATGCCTCCACCAGACGAACTTAGTTACGCGCTCGCCAACACGGATCGTGGCGGCATGGTTGATTGGCTTAGCGAGGAGTTGAACAAGGCATCACTCATTCGTCGCAACACCAGGGAGCATTCATCTTTCCGAAGAATGACGAAGTACGAGTATGACTATGCCTTGCAGGATCTGCTTGGCTTACCTTATTCCCTTGCTAACAAACTGCCCCCGGAAAGTGTGACGGAAGATGGTTTCAAGAACAGTTCAGAGTTATTGCAGATTTCCTCCATGCAGTTTGAAGCTTACCGTGATATCGCTTTGAAGGCGCTTAAGCGGGCGACAGTGAGTGTTGGTGCTCGTCCGGAAGCTGTCACCTACATCATCTCAATGAAGCAAGAGCTGGAAAAGGCCGCAGCTATAAAAGATACCAAAGAAGCAGCGAAGGGTAAAAAGAACCCGAGAAATTTGAAACATCAGCAGCATCTGCTTGATCAACAGACAAACGAAAGCCTGCCATTTCCCGAAGTAAAATTTGCCCCCAAGGCCAACGCTGTTGCTGGACAAACACCTCCTGTTTCGCCAGTTGTTCTGGTTCTTCCGTCATCTAGCGAATTGAAACTGGATCTGGATCGCTTTCTTCCCGATGAGGGCATTATGCGCGTTCGTATTCGGGCGGGACGCTCGACGATGAACCCGAATGAATACTCCAGTTTACGCCTGATGCTAAGTGCCCATACCAGCAATGATGCCAACTTTTCACAGGTCATCAGCCAGCGAGATATCCCCGTTACAGCACCTGCAACCAATCCGCAATTTATCCACTTCGATATCCCGTTAAGCGATATCCAGCGCAACCCGTTTAGAAAGCTCGCAACGACATACCCTAGAAGAGATGAGTTCCTTCACATTCAGAATATATCCAACGCGTCTAAAGGGGATGAGCGACTGAATGTTCTAATCGACACCATCGAAATCAGCGCACCGTTTTACGAACAGTGGCCGCCGAAAACCCACACCAACATTTTTGTCGAAAGTGCCAATAAGAGTAAGGAAGAAGTCTATGGCCGTGAGGTTTTGAATCGATTCCTCCGGAATGCCTGGCGTCGGCCCATTACCTCGCAAGAGGTCGATCAATTCATGGTTCTTTTTGCGAAATACCGGCCAGGATTTTCAACTTTCGAAGATGCGATGGTAGAGGTGCTGGCAACAGCATTGGCGGCGCCTGATTTCCTCTACCTGACCCAAAGAGTTGCGACCGACAAGACGAAACCAGCAAGTATTAGTGAGTTGGAGCTGGCCAGTCGCCTCTCGATTTTTCTGTGGTCCAGTATTCCAGATGATGAACTGCTAAAACTCGCAGAGCAGGGGACATTAAGAAAACCCGAAGTGCTTTCCGGGCAAGTTAAACGAATGCTGCTCGACCCGCGTTCGAGACGATTCTCCCAGAACTTCGTTGAGCAATGGCTGGGCTTGGATGGGTTAAACAGTGTCACTCATATTCCTGAGCCACTCAAAGATGCGATTTATGAAGAGCCAATAGCTTTCTTTGAAGAAGTCCTTAAGCAAAACCGAAGCATCATGGACTTCATTCATTCTGATTACGCGGTGGTTAACGAAAAGCTTGCGGCACACTATGGGATTGCGAAGGTATACGGTCCGCATTTCCGCAAAGTGCCAATCACAGCTCAAACGAACCGCGGAGGTATTTTGACTGGTGCTGCCATTTTAGCAATGAACTCGGATGGCCACGACTCTAATCCTCTCAAACGAGGCGTCTGGATGTTGAAACGCGTGCTGAACGATCCACCACCACCTCCGCCCCCGAATGTTCCGGAAGTCGACCTTACGAACCCGGAGATTCTCAAAATGACATTGAAGGAACGAATCGCCGATCATCGGAACAAGGCGGCTTGTATTTCCTGTCATGCCAAGATCGACCCATGGGGCATCGCATTTGAGAACTACGATGCCTTTGGAGTCTTCCGTACCAGCATCAAGAACAAGCCGGTCGATGCGACATCAGAACTGCTGAATCACCAGACTCTGAATGGGGTTGATGGGGTTAAGCGATATCTGCTGACGGACCGACAAGATCAATTTTCCCGGGCGATGGCGCATAAGCTGACTGCCTATGCTCTTGGCAGACCGCTATCTTTCGGCGACCGCGCCGACATTGATAGGTTGACCGCGCAACTCAGGAAACATGATGACAAGCTTGGCGACTTGATCTCCCTGATCATTAGCAGCAATCTCTTTAACTCTAACTAAGTGTTAGGAATGAACAATGAGCAACAAATCTGAATTGTTGAGTCGCAGGACCTACCTTCAGGGTACTGGAATCTCTCTGGCCTTGCCTTGGTTTGAAACATTTGCCGTGGGTAAACCACGTACGGATGAAACACCGAAACGGTTTGTCAGCATCTACCACCCTGACGGTGTTGGTTTACCGCTTAAGAACGACCCAGCATGGACAGATTGGAGCTGGTTTCCCCGGGGAAGAGATAAAGATTTTCAATTAACCAAAGTGCTCGATGTGCTCGAGCCCTTACGCGGTGACATCACGATTTATTCAGGGTTGTCTCATCCCGTGGCGAGAAAGGTTCATGGCCATTCCAATGCTGATCAGTATCTGACAGGTGCCCCGATTGGCGGTCATGGCCCTTATAAAAACACAATTTCTCTGGATCAGGCCTACGCGGAGACGATTGATTCGTTCACCCGACATTCCTCATTAGTTATGTCGACCAATGGAGGCGTTGGCGGCCCTCGCGGCGCGCAGACCCAATCATTCAATCGAGAAGGCAGGCCGGTCCCCGCGCTTAACAAACCAAAACAAATTTTTGATATGCTGTTTGTGACAAGCGGCAAGGATGCCGCCGGGAGACTGGCAAGAAGCAAGAGCGCACTTGATCTTTTGATTGAGAATACCCGATCACTGGAACGCCAGCTTTCTAAACGGGATCAAGAGACGCTTAATCAGTATTTGCACGCGGTGCGCGATACCGAGTTGAAGCTTGTAAAGGCCCAGAAATGGATCGATACCCCGACTCCCAAGGTTGACACCCGCAATCTGCATTTGGATGCGGATCCCAAGGAAGCAAGACTCTATTTTCAGACAATGTACGAACTGATCTATCTCGCATTCTTGAGCGATTCGACCCGCGTTGCAACATTTCAACTGGGAAGAGAAAATGGCGGTGGGCCGCATGATCTCCTTTCAAGAGCCGTTGGTCTTGGTGATGCCCATCACCTGACTCATGAAGTCAAGAAGCCCGGTGGCTGGAAAAACCTTGGCACCTATAATCGTTATCAGGCTGAAGAATTCGGGCGTTTTGTTCAAAAATTGAAGGATACTCAAGAACCAAACGGCAAAGGCAATATGCTGGACAACACCTTTGCGATGCACGGCTCCGCTTCCAGCAGTTTCCACCTCTCACGCAACTATCCGATCATTTCTGCTGGCGGTAAGAATCTCGGTTTCAACAACGGTCGGTACCTCAAGTTTGGCAAGGGAAATGAAGACAACCAGGCTGGCGCAGGCATCGATACCGATGCTGGTTGGCAAGGCAAAGTGGAGGTGGAGGAGCTTCCACTGTCGAAGCTTTTTGTCACCATCTTGCAGAGGCTTGGAGTCGAGACCAATTCGTTCGGTGGAATCACCGGATCGTTAACCCTGTGATATGGGCCTGAATATCAGACCATTAGCAGGGACTTGTATCACAACAATTATGGGGCAAACGGGAGCGCCAACTGAATAAAAATCGCGCGCGCAATCCCCATCCTTCTGCAAAAATCACCTACCCTTTGGAGGTCGAGACTAGCGACTCACGGATGGGCATGGGAACATCGTAAAGGAAATTTTGGCATGAATTGGATGGCGGGTAGCATTGTTTTGAGGCATGGTATCATTTAAGTCGATTATGAATGCGGTTCGTTACTGTTTGGCTTTCCTTGCGAACATCGGGTGGCAGCTATGTTTCTCAATCGAATTCTTTCCTCTGTTTTCCTCACCCTGACCGCCTGCATAGCCTTTACGGGATCAGTCCACGGGGATGAACCTTTTGAAGGCTTCCTGAAAAAACACTGCGTCGCATGCCATGGACCCGAGAAAATGAAGGGGGATGTGCGTATCGACCAACTCTCACGCGACTTCAAACGGGGCGCTGACACGCATCACTGGGCGGAACTCATTGAGCAGGTTAATTCCGGCGCGATGCCACCAAAGAAAGAACCTCGGCCGACCCAAGCGGAGATCTCGGCGTTCGTCACGAATCTTGACGCGCGGCTTAAGGAAGGTAGAGCGGTGCGAATGGCAGCCCGGCCAGCCGTGACGCATTATCGGCTGAGCCGGAAAGAATATCAGAATACGGTTTATGACTTGCTTGGAGTGCGCTATGACCCTGCTAAACCGGGCGAATTGAACGAAGATACGCTGTGGCACGGTTTTGAGCGCATCGGCTCGCAACTGTCGCTGTCACCGTCGCATGTTGATCGCTATTACCGCGCGGCGGGTCTGGTTCTTGATCGCGCATTTCCTGTCACACCTGGAGAAGCTCGCAAAGTCCGAAAGACCGCTGCTGAATTACGTTATGGCGGCGGAAAGCAACAGCAGGCCGCGCTGGACCGCTTCGGAATCAAGCGGCCGCTGCGTTACCTGCTCTTTCCCGGAAATGTCCAGAACGCGCTTTCTTCCAACTGGTTTGGAAATACGGGGCCGGAGCAAAGTGGGCTCTACAAAATGCGCATTCAAGCCAGTGGCATACGCCCGCCCGGCGGGCAGATGGCTCACCTGAGCATTGGTAAGCGCACGGGTGAGGAAACGGTGGATGCGCTCATCGAGTTTGACATTCAAGCGCCAGAAGACAAGCCGCAGGTTTATGAGTTCGAAGTGTTTCTTGAAATGCCCGCAACGCTCGATTTCTGCGTGGTAGCCACAGATGTGGTGGACCGAAGGGCAGGCGCTGCCTTCCGCAATGCTCTCAGCAGCCAAGGCGGCTACATTTTCACGCACAGCAGTGAGTCCCTGCTGCTGAATCCGAACGCGCCGCAGATGTTCGATGGTAAGGGGAACGGCATCTTTTCCACGGTGCTTCTTGATTGGATCGAATGGGAAGGGCCACTGGTATCGGAGGCGGAGAAGGCGCGGCGCAAGGGTTTGCTGCCGCCGGATGACGCAACGGCTGAGATAGTAGCGGAGCATTTGCAGCGCTTTGCAGAAAGCGCATGGCGTCGGCCGGTAAAGAAAGAGGAACTGGAGCAGTATCTGAATTCCTACCGCACTGAACGCAAGGCAGGTGAAAAGACTGCTGACGCCTATCGCGTTGCGTTGCAGGGTGTACTGACCTCCCGGCATTTCATCTATCTTGTCGAGGGAGACACCGTAGCGCGCGAACGGCTCTCAGACACTGAACTTGCCTCGAGGCTTTCGTATTTCCTCTGGAGTTCGATGCCCGACAACGGTCTCCTCGCCGCTGGCAAGAGCAGCACGCTGAAAGCCGAGGGCCTCAAAAAAGAAGTGGACCGGATGCTGGCGGACAGCAAAGCCAACCGCTTCGTCGAAGACTTCACACGGCAATGGCTGCAACTTCACCGCGTGGGCATGTTCCCGCCCGATAAGAAGCTCTACCCCAATTACGACGCCTGGCTGGAGGATAGCATGCGGGCTGAACCGGTGGAGTTTTTCCGCGAGATGTTCGCCAAAAACATTTCCATCGATGGCTTCATCCATGCCGACTGGACCGTAGCCAATGCTAGGCTGTGCGATTTCTACGGACTGCCAGAGCCGAAATCTAGCGGCTTCCAGCGAGTGTCGCTGAAACCCGAAGATCATCGTGGCGGCCTGCTGACAATGGGCGCGGTGCTCGGCCTGACTTCAGATGGAACGCGTCATCGCCCGGTGCATCGAGGCGTGTGGGTAAGTGAAGCCATTTTCGGCAAAACTCCTCCGCCCCCACCGGCGAATGTGAGTGCGATCGAACCCAGCCCGCCGGAAAGTCCCAAGGCCACTCTCCGGCAAAAGATCGAAGCGCACCGCAATAACGCAAACTGCGCCGCCTGCCATGCAAAGATCGACCCGTTGGGACTCGCTTGGGACAATTACGATGCCATCGGGCAATGGCGCACCCTTGAGAAAGTTGCTCAGGGGCGTGGCGCAGACCCCATGATCGATCCATCGGGCGTCATGCCCGATGGCCGTGCCTTCAAGGACGCTAACGATTTCAAACGCCTGCTGCTCGAAGACCATGAAAAAGTCGCGCTGGCCTTCATCGAGCATCTTTGCACTTACGCGCTTCGCCGCGTGCTAACCGTGGACGATCAGGAAGACCTTAAGGCCATCGAGGCCGAAGCGAAGAAAAACCAATTCCGCGTGAAGGACATCGTCCGAGCCGTGGCCCTTTCCGACCTGATTCGCAAACGCTAATAAGGAGAATCGCAATGAGCAATATTCTGACACAATCGTGGCTAATCGAACGCCGGCACGCGCTGCGCGCCATGGGTAGTTGCATCTCGCTTCCATTTCTGGAATGCATGGTCCCCCTGCGGGCGGCGGAGCAACAGACCGCCTCGCCCCGACGCAGTGCCTTCATCTACCTCGCCAACGGCGTCCATTCACTCAATTATCAAATCACGACACCTGGCAAAGACTACCAGTTCTCGCGTTCCCTTAAGCCATTGGAAAAACACCGCGAGATGATTACCCCCATCAGCGGCCTGCATCACCCGGGATCCCTGAGCCATCACCACAATTGCATCTCAGTCTGGCTGACCGGTGGCAAGCTTGGCCCATCGGACCGCAACACCATCTCCGTAGATCAAAAGATGGCTGAGATCACCGCGAAGCACACCCGATATCCCTCAATGGAGATCGCCCTTACGGGTGATTCTCTCGGATGGACGGCTGATGGCGTCCGATTGCCATCGATGCGTCGTTGCAGTGAAATCTTCGCGTCGCTGTTTGAAGAGCCGAAAGGCGGAAAAACGGTCCAACGGCGGGCGTTACGCCGTAAAGGCAGCGTGCTGGACGCCAATCTCACGGAAGTGCGTCGGCTCGAGCAAGCAATGGGATCGGCAGACAAAGGACGCCTCGATCAATACCTCACCTCGATTCGAGAAGCGGAAACCCGGACGAGGCGTGCCGATGCTTGGCTCGATACGCCACTTCCCACTCTCTCTAGCGCCGATCGCCAGCGTACCAATCGCGATGTCGCGGCCACCATGGCGGGCGATTATTTCCGTACTGTTTACGACCTGATCGTGCTCGCATTCCAAACAGATGTGACACGCGTGGCCACTTTCAGCCTCGGTGGCGAAGGGGATGCCTTCGCTATTCCAGAGATCGGTATCACTGAATCTCGCCATCAACTCAGCCACCACGGCGGTGATAAAGGCTACATGGAAAAACTCACGATGTATGACACTTTTGCCGTCGAGCAGTTCAGTTACTTCCTCACCCGGCTGGCGGAAACCAAAGATCTTAACGGTAAGCCGCTTATCGGCTCGACTATGGCTCTTTTTGGCAGCGGCATGTCCTACGGCCACAGCCATGGCAATGCCAATCTCCCGCTGGTGCTTGCCGGTGGATCAGATCTCGGCCTGAAGCATGGCAGGCATCTCGACTTCAACCAAGGCCACTTCAAGGGCTACCAACTCGACAAGCCGGGCGAGCACTACTCGCTCTGCAGTCGCCCCGCGAACCCGAATGCCTACATGAGCAACCTGCTGCTCATGATGGCCCAGCGCATGGGTGTGGAAACGGACAAGTTTGGCGACAGCAACAAGGTGATCGAGCTATGACACGTATTACGTATCCGATAGAGGTTTTATGCCTGTGTCTTGGCTTGTCGCTGTTCACCATTGCAGGGATCGCCCAAGAGAAGCCCTTCCGGCCCGAGCCGGGGAAGTTCCCTCCTTTTGAAAAAGCACTCTCTTATCGGGGCGAACTCGTGTTTGTGGATCATGCGAACCGTCGCGGCAGTGTCCGTGTGCAAGGGTCGGGCATGTTTTTCCGTAACGATCCCCATCCCATAGCCATGCTCCCCTACGGTATCGCGCGCTATCATGGGGCTCCGGCGGATCTCCGTGATATCCCGCTCGGCACCGTGCTGCATGTCCGAGCCTTTCTACCGCCAGACCCCAAAACATCCACTGTGCCAGTGTTGCCGATCAACAACAAGCTGATGGATGGGAACCACAATCGAGGCGCGGGCACCGCACCCGCGGAAAACCATGTTCTGCTTCTCGAGGATGAGCCCAGCCACTGCCGACGCGAGGGCAAAGTCTGGAAACTCAAAGAAATAGACCTCAAGAATAACCAAGGGATGATCGTTGCCACCTGTGAACCTAAACAAGGCGGAGCGGACAAGGCTATCGAGGAAAAGATGACCTTCGATGCTGCAACCCGCATTTGGCGCGGCCGCGAACGCCTCGACGCTGAGGACCTGATCGCCGAAGGCATCTGGCCTGCGGCGGGTAAGAAATCCCTCGGGGACCAACCCGTCCAGATTGGCATCACTTGGAGACCCACAGAGGATGGCGTCTTCACCCGGTTTCACATTTCGGATATCTGGTTGGACGACGCGGCGATGCAACGCGCCGCCCACAATCAGACCGAGGTGCACAAAGCCTTTATCCGCAGCAGGTGGATGCCAGCATGGATCGATACCGTCGAGTATGGCAAGTTCGGCCGCGCGAAGGTGACAGCAACCTTGTTCGGCGGTATGGACGCGTCGCTCTACGACGACTTCAAAAAAGGCAGCCCCGCCACGATGAATTCCGTCGAGATGACATTGAAACACACCCACGGCGCATATGGACCGGCTCACATGGCCTCGGGAGGCTCGGTGATTAATGTGACAAAGATGACCGGAGCGGTGCCAATGGGTAGCAGCGGCATCCAAATCCTTTTCGAGACGGATCTTATCATCGAGGGCATTCGCCCCGGCAGAGTCGTCCGTGTTCGACCAGGAAACTGGCCCAGAGTCCAAGTGCCACGCGAGGAATATCTTAACGACACAAGCCCTGAAGAGCGCTTTCCAACTCCCGCGATCTTCCCCAAGTACTAAGGCGATTGGACTTGTTCAATGGGGGATAGACATGGGTGTGTAAGAAGGCCACAAAATTCTGTAGGAATCTAAATGATTCGGTTACTTTCCGCCACTTAAAACCAATGTGTCTAACAAAGCCATTAGGGCTCCCGCATCAGCAGGCCTGCGGCTAGCATCGGGCTGCAGGCAACGCGACATCACTTTTCCATGATCCACCGGCAAACCTCGGTCAAGCGCCTTGTCGACCCAATCGAAACTGCGCGGCGGTGCCAGATCCCAACACCCCATGACCATCTGGTACCAGATCATTCCCAAGGCAAAAACGTCATCGGCTGGAGTTGGTTCTTTGCCTTCCAATCGCGTTGGCGATCCATAATGAGGCGCCCAGCTACCACGGCGCTCATACATCTGGCGAGACACTTTGATACTCGCCAATCCACGCACCCGAAACTGCTGCTCTGCTTCGCGGTCGGCCCAACCCACATCCGATAAATGCACCTTCCAACCTTTGCCCTGACGTGCCAAGGCCACATTGGCAGGCATCAGCCCACCGTGTGCAAATGGTTCTCGCTGCCCATGCAGTACCATCAATGCGCGGGTCATCCGCCTTATCCAACGGCCAACACGCTTGGCATTAATATGCCCACCAGTATCTTCCCAAAGTTCCTTGACAGCCGGGAGCGGAACCGATCGCTTATATGTCCAAGCCAAAAAGGCCTGTTTTTCCTCAGCATGGCTGGTGATGAGTTTCTGAATTCCCGGATGGTCAATTTTTGTCAAGCGTTTCAAGCGTTCACCAGATGCCCGGAATGCTTCCAATGCCGTTTTTTGGCGGACAATGTAAAGAGAAACAGGCTGACCATCAGCCTCGGTTGAAAGCGCTTTCCACGCCTCCGCGGTGGCACTACCATAACGAAAACGTTTAAGCCTATAACCGCCTAATTCTTGTCCAGATTGATGAATTACCCGCCGCAACGGCAACAGATCCAGCAAGTCTGCCGGATCGTTGAGGTTCCATGCGGCCGGGGCAACGCGGCCGTCGGGTGATCGCATGGTGGCAGCCCGATGGCGCGCCTGACTCATGACATGGCACAGGTAGTTGGCGAGGGCTTGCTGGTGTGCCGGCTCCTTCACTTCTGCCAAACCACGCACCAGATCGCGCAACCGGGCTCGCATCAGAGCAGATGGCATGGCCAATCCACGAGCCAAGGCTTTCGACAAATCCTTGGGCCGCATAATTGCGGTAAGTTTGGCATGGATATGGCCGACCCCAGCCAATAGGTACTTTTCAAGCGATGCCTGACCAAGAAGGCCCGGCATGGCAATTTCGGCAAGGCCACGAGCCAAAGTCTCCAGCCAAATCGTCCAGGGTGACATGGAAGGCCTCGGGCAGTTTCGGTTTAAGCTTCTCTATCTTACCTCTTTTTTCGCACTCTGGTCGCCTGCGCTTGCTCCGAAATCAATGGCCCCGGTATTCTCCTGCTCCAGAACAGTCTGATCAGAGGAGTAACTCCATGAGAATCCGCACGATGGCAGTTTGGGGCCTAGCTGCTTCAGGCCTTATTGCCGCAACCGTTTTTTTACTGGGGCTTGATCGCGCTGTGGCTTGGTGGCGTGTGCGGCAGTTGCTCGCGGCAGAACCGCAGGCACGGGCCTTGGTCGTTGATCAGTTGGCGCGGCACCCTGTTGCCGCCTGCCATCAACTTCTCGACGTCCTACTCGAAGAAAACGACAATGAACGAGCGTTGGTCTTGGGTGACGCATTGACAGTGATTGGGCGGGAACCCGGCGGTGCTGCCAATGAAGCCCTGGTACCCTGCCTGCAACAGATTGTTCAGGGATTCAAATCCTGTCCGGCCAGTGGCCGGGAACAGGCTGCCCAGTGGGTATGCTCCATGATTGAGCGAATGCCCGAAGGTGAAAAAGCTGCTCCGGAATTCCTGACATGCGCTTCCCGGCTTGTGGAAATCGGTAGGGGATCGGCGGAAGCTGGGCCGCGCGCAGCGATGCTCAGGCTCGCCACCTCATTGGCCAAAGTAGGGCTGACGGAAGAATCTGTTTCCCGCTACCGCGAACTGGCACGCGCCGGCCTTGCCGATAACGCGCCATCGGTACAACTGGCCGCCATCAGCCTTGCGATGTTATCGCCGTTGCGTATGGCCGATGAAATTGCCCCGTGCCTAAGCAGCAGTTCCAGCGAAGTTCGCCGCGCAGCGTTGGTGGTGCTGGGCCCCAACCCTGAAGCCGTAACCGAAGATGCTATTTTGCCTCTCCTGCACGATTCAGACGAACAAAATGCGGCATTGGCGCGGTCCGCTCTGTTTTCAAGAGGACTGAGTGACGACCAGATACGATTGGGGCGCCTGCTGGCACATCCGAGCCCTGCCCAGAGGCTTCTGGTAATCGACCACCTCGACGAGGCATCACATGTGGATGTGAACATGTGGCTGAAGCGGTTGAGCCACGATACCTCTCCAGCAGTGAGATCCGCCGCAGCCCGCGCCATGGCGCAGGCTGGCAGTCCGGATCTGACAGAGAGATTGAATCAGATGGCAGAGGGAGATCCCAGCCCCACCGTAAGCCGACTGACGCGCCACTTCATGAGCGCAAGGTAGCCTGAGCCTACATGGCCCCCATACCAAAGAAGACGTTCTTCTTGAGGAACCAGTAAAACAAAGATGACTCAGGTATCTCACGGCCAGGCAAGTGCTGGCTGTGGCGAGGCTTGATCGAGTTGAGCTCGGCAAAGGCATCACGGGTAGAGTAGTCTTTTGCCCCGTGGGATTTGATATAGTCGTGCAACTCTTGGGGATGCTCAAGAATGACGCAACCCTTGGTTCGGCACGAGACAAAATCCTTGAATCCCTTCAAGTAGCTGCTTTTTGAAATGGTCTTCACCAAGTCGCCACCGTTGTCGCGCACGGTATCGGTTGCGAACGAAAGCGGTGGACAGATTTCAATGCTGCCCCGTGGGCCGATATGGAACCCCATACCCATGGCTGCCGGGCAAAATGCCTCGCCATCGGCGGTCCAGTAGGTATCAATAATAATAATCGGATGCTTGTGTCGCAGAGCCACCATGCGCCGACGCGCCTCAACCAGATCATCCTGTGTCAGGCAATACTCCGGATGCGGTTCTTCTCCGACCGGACGATAAAAATAGTACCAAATGTACATACAGCCGCGCTTGATCATGTCTTCAAGGTAACTGTCGCACAGGACTTCATTGAGATTCTGTTTGGTGATCGTGCACGCCGTACCAAAGATCACGCCACGTTTCTTGAGGCGCTCCATCCCTGTCAGCGCCGATTCATGCACACCTTCACCACGGCGCATATCGTTGTTGACCTGAAGCCCGTCGATGGAAATCAGCGGGGTCACGTTGCCGACTTCAGCGATCCGATCAGCATTCCGTTCGGTGAAAAGCATACCATTGGTGATGGCTTGAAAATAACAGTCAGGGTGTCTTTTGAAGATATCCCAAATGCCCTTGTGCATGAAAGGCTCACCACCCAGAAGGGTGTAGTAGAAAGCGTTCCTGCGCTTGCCCGAGCGGATGATATTGTCAAGCTCGTCGGCCTGCATATGAAACGCCTCGCCCTCCTTTTCAACCCAGCAGCCATGGCAGCGCAGGTTGCAGGTGTTGGTCAATGCAACGAACATAAACGGTGGATAAAGTTCTTTGCGGCTGATCCGCGCCTGATAGGAACGGACCGCCAGCATGCCTTTATACACCCATAGGTGCGCCGCCTTGGCAGCAAGGCGGGGCGACAGTTCCGTGGCAGCGCGATACGCCAGCTTGGCTAACATGGGCATTGTCTTCCCCAATCAGATTTCCAGTTTGTCCAGTGCATCTACCAAGCCATCAAGCTCATCGGGTACGGTTGGCGCGCGTGGGGCACGCCGAGGAGCCATTCCCACGGTCAGGCCCACCGCATCGCGGCCGTCCTTCACCAACTCACGGTCGCGCTCAGCAGCCGCGGTGACGGATGGATCACCACCACCAAACAGCTTCGAGAGATCGATCTTCAGGCCGGTGACGACACCAACGGGAGCACCAGCAATAGCTGGAGTCTTGTACTCCGGAAACATGATGGCCTGTTCCGGGCAAACGCGACTACACGCCGGGCAGCCTTTTTTGCAATTGTCTTGGCTCTCAACCAGTATCCGCTCGCCGCCATCGACACCGTACACACCGAACAGGCAAAAATCGAGGCATTGCATGCAATTAGTGCATCGGCTGTAGTCGATGACCGGATACCAACGACGGGCCGCTGGTGCCGAAGCAAGTGTGGTGAGGTCTATTACGGGCGCTGGTTTTGGCAGGCCCAGTTCCACAAGCACAGGCGGGCGGACTGAAACTTGCGCTTCGCGACGCGCCTTCGACTCGCCAATCAGACGGCGGACTTCTTCGAGATACGGTTCGTAGCCCGGCTTAGCACGCAGGTCAAGCAGCGTGATTGTGCGATCTGGAATATCGCCTGTCTGTCCTATCGCGGGGGCTTTCTCTTGTGGATCAGCTTCGCCAGCATCTTCTCCATCATCTTCGGCTACCGGATGCATGGGACTGCTACCTTCCAGTCCCTTGACTCCCATCCGGTCGAGCAACCAGAAACCGGCACGTGGAAACAACCAACCGAGCACGATCATGTCGCCTGAAACTGAATTCAGGAACAGCCGGCCCGTATGCCCTTCCTCAAGGTCGTAAAGATGGGGCACGATCGAAAGATCGACACCTGGTTCCATCAACAGGGTCGCAGCAAGGCTTTCTTCGAGCGCCCGGCGCAACGGATTTTTGCCTTGCGCCTGCGAAATGACCACGGTCACGCGATTGCGGCTCATGCTTCCCCCTCATCCGGCGATTCATCCACGATACGGTTCATGCCACCCTTGATCATCCGCTCGGTGTTGGCCCATGTCGCATGCAAGTGGGACAGGTATGCGTCAACATCCACTAGGTGGCTCGGAGCATTAGTGCATTGGATCTCATACAACCACCCCGCGCCATAACCATCCGCATTGATGATAGCCGGAT
>Ga0209598_10002077_pt1 | contig 15941 bp, 9 predicted proteins | sample M_140807_EF_Meta_FD_187317 | JGI IMG/M metagenome (GOLD analysis project Ga0209598, IMG submission 187317) | Freshwater microbial communities from Lake Montjoie, Canada to study carbon cycling - M_140807_EF_MetaG (SPAdes) (version 2) | ecosystem: Environmental > Aquatic > Freshwater > Lake... | reverse complement strand
CAACACCCTGCCCCGGAATGGCCGCCCATCGCCGCGACCGTGCATGATCCGACCACTGGGAAGCGTTGACGGCGTATTCTACCACGCCCGGTGCTGCGACTTGTCGGGCCACATCGGCAAAAAGCCCGGTCTCGGACAATCGGCGCGGGAAGACACCACCCGGGCCCGGGCCCTTGCGAGCGCTCAGGCGGTAGATCCCTGCATCGGGACGGTAATCCATCACTAGGAGACCACCGGCGGGATCGCGGGCAAAGGCGACGATCTTCAGGGGCGTGTCACACAGTTCCTCATTCCAGACGATCCGATCTCCCTCCAACCGGAGCCCGCGAATTTTGCCCGTTTCCCAGTCACCAAAGACGTAGGCTCCCTTAAGCTCGGGCAATCCGTCGGCTCCGTCATGGAAAAAGCCCCCGGTGACGCTGGCAAACTCGCTGTGCGGCAAAGCCAGCACAGGCTCTTGGATGGGGGTTGGCGGTTGCTGGGTTGCATTGACCAACTGAGGCCCTTCCATGCGGCTCCACCCGCCATTGTAGCCGCCGGTCTTAATTCGGTGGACGGTTTCCCAGAGTTCCCATCCCACATCGCCCACCCACAAGGCTCCATCCGGGCCGAAGGACATGCGCCACGGGTTGCGAAACCCATAGGCCCAAATCTCGGGCAATGCTCCTTTGCGGCCAATAAACGGATTTCCTGGGGGGATGGAGAAGGCGTTGGTACCCGAGGGGTGATCGACGTCCAGTCTCAGAATGCAACTGAGGCGATCGTCGAGATTCTGCCCCGTGAGCAACGCATCGGGCGGCTCCGGAGCGGCCGCGTCGCCCGTGGAGACATAGAGGAATCCGTCCGGACCGAATTGGAGCGAACTGCCGTTGTGTCCCCCGCCCATCCAGGTCAGCAGAAGTTGTTCGCTATCAGAATCCACCCGCGGTGGGTCGGTGGGTTCCACGCGAAATCGGCTCAGGCGCGTGCCGGCCGGATCCCGATCCTGAGCGACATAGACCAGATACAGGAACCGATTGGTGGCGAATCCTGGATGGAAGGCGAATCCGAGAGCTTGCGCAAAGGGGCTGCGAACCTTGCTCAAATCGAGGGACACATCGGCGGCTGCGACCTCAGAACGGGGAACGAACGAAACCAAGCGTCCGCCGACTTCCAAAACCCACAACCGTGATCCCGATGGGTCAAAGGCCAATTCCACTGGATCCTTAAATTGAAGCCTCGGAAACACACGCTCCACTTGGACCCTCGGGGGCGGCTCCGGAGAACCCTGAACGCGCCCCGAAGTCCACGGAGCACGCGGCTCGGCCGAGGCCAGAAAACCTATCCAACACCCCAGCCAACACCCCAGCCATGCGTCTAACCACCTGCGGGACAACATGGGTCCACCCTACGGCGCGCGTGGCGCGATTTCAAACACGGCCAAAGGACTCTTAAACCAAACCCAAAGCACCTCGAGCACCCATCGCATTTATCGGGGAGGAATAGGACCCAAGATGCGAACCTCGAACGGGGCCAGAGCGGGAATCCAGCCGTCGACGTCCACGGCCATCTCTTCTCCATTGCAAACGTCGGGGAGGCGCACCTCCAACCAGGTCTTGTCGGTGAGCCGAAGTTGCTGAAGTCGCTCGGTGGTATTGACCAGAATCCAATAGTCACCCGCCTTAACAAATCCATTGCCCCGCTCCACCGTTCTCACCGACCAGAGGAAGGGCGATTCCAAGGCCTCATTGCGACGCTCGGTCATCATCTCAGAACGCGGAGGTAGCCTCGAGGTGGCGGGCGCTGCAAAGATCGGCTCCCAGCGGCGGATTTCTTGCACCACATTGGTCAGGGCTTTCCAGGTGTCCGGATGCTGGGGCATCTCCCAGGTGCCGTCGCGGTAGGGGTAATAGACGACTCCGTCAGCCCCCAAGAGACGAGCTCCCCAGGTCATACTGCGCAATTCGGCTTCGGTGGGCGGTCTCGGGGCAAAGGGCGGAGGAAATAGCTCGACCGCTCGATAAGCTCCCCAATCCATAGACTGGATCACCGCATAAAATTGTTTACCTCCGACTCGCGCTGCCGTCGCCCCGTGGCGCATGTGCTGAAAAAAGGCGGGAACTGGAATCCACCCCACCGGATAGAAATCGACCATTAAAAGGTCGGCCGTATGGAACTTGGCGAGGTTCCATCCGCGGGCCACCACCAGCGCCGTGGGTTTCTGGGCTCCGGCCGATTTCACGGTGTCGCGGGCCAGTTTTACCTGCTCAGGAGGCACTTCATTCAAGTCGGGCTCATCGATGAGGTACCAACCCGCCAGGGCCGGATGCCGATCCCAGCGCCGCACGGTTTCGCGCACCTTGGCCGCGTCGAACGCACTCCCAGCCGAACTGCCTGGGCTGGCGATTACTCCCAGTCCCAAGCGGGCCGCAGCGTCCATGTAGGCGGGATCGAGGCCACCCATCACCAACGAAAACCCCGCCGCATGGACTGCCTGCAAATCGGCAACACCCGGCACCCCATAGACGCCCACCGGAAACGTTTTTGAGACCAATGGAATAGGGGCCGGAGCGCTTGTTTGCGGCAGGCGTTGGCAAGCCGACAGCACGCCCAAAATGGACACCAGGACAATCCATCGAGCCCAACGTGGAGAGGGCGGCAGACGCAAGAAGAGGGGCATGGGTTGAGAGCGAATCGAGGGAGGATTCAGGCGGCGAAGATCTTCTGTCGAATTTGTTCTACCGAGGCCGTGCCGGTCGTACCGAGTTGATGGATGACACAGTTGGCGGCGGCCATGGCCAAGTGCATGGCCTCGGGCAGATCTGCTCCGGCAGCCAGTGCGGCCGTGAGATTAGCGCTCACCGAATCACCGGCCCCCACGATGTCGATCGGCCCGCAAACCGGATAGGCAGGCACATGAGCCACCGCGCCCTCGGCCGAGGCTCCGATCATCCCCCGCTCCGCCAGCGTGATGAAGACGGGCCGCTTCAAGGACATCGCCATGAAACGGGCTGCCGAAACTACGTCCGGCGGATCCGAGAGGCTACGCCCGGTCAGGCGGCCCAACTCCGCCGCGTTCATCTTCCAATGAGCGGCAGGCCAGCCTTCGAGTCCACGGCGGCTGTCGGCCACAATCGGCAGGCTTGGGCGGGCAGCGGAAAGTTGTCCCAGACGTTCGCGAACCCGTGCGGTCACGACGCCGGTTTCTGGAATGTCGACTTGGTCCATCACCATCCAGGCATCCGCGCCAGCGGGATCGCCCGCGATGCGATCCATCGCCGCGATGACAGCCGCCTGAGCCTCGACCGGCGTCGGGGTGAAGTTCTTAAGATCGAGGCGACTCAACTCTTCGGGAGGCTGACCCACCCGATGAAGCAAAGGCTTGGTGTAAGTGAAGGTGTTCCGCCCAGGAACAGCCACGAAACCGTCTAGATCGACGCCGGGCCGGGCGGCGAGTGCGCGGTGCAATTCAAAGCCTTCGCCGTCGTCGCCACGCAGTCCCAGACATCGAAGAGTGCCCACCCCGAGCGCCACTAGGTTGTTGAGCACGGTGCCTGCCGCCCCAGGCAAGCACCGGACCCCGGTGATATTGTGCACCGGCAATCCGGTCTCGATGGAGACCTCGGATCGGGCCGGATCGATATCGAAATATCGATCGAGGCAAAAATCACCAAGCAGCGCCACCCGAAGCTGGGGATATCGACCCGTGATCAATTCGAACCGTTCGACAGTCATCCCAGGTCTCATGGCAGGCGCAGTTAGAGGGGAATCGGAAAACCTTCCCGACGATCGAGCTGCAACTAATCCTTGAAGATCAGCTCCCCATCGTGGCGGGTGACGCCGCGGAAGGCTGCCAAGAGTTGGGCGGTCATCGGCCCCGGCTTTCCATTGCCGATCACTCGGCCATCGACCTTCACCACAGGGACCATCTCGGCCGCGGTGCCGGTCAGGAACATCTCGTCGGCAGTGTAAATATCGTAGCGGGTCAGATTGGGCTCACCGACCTGGATTCCCATGTTCTTGGCGCATTCGATGACCGTGTTGCGCGTGATGCCGTAGAGGGCCCCGGCGCTCAACGGCGGCGTGTAGAGCTTGCCCTTCTGGACGATGAAAATGTTGTCGCCGGTGCACTCCGCCACATAGCCCTCGGAATTGAGCATAATGGCCTCCTCGACGCCGATCAGGTTGGCCTCGATGCGGGCCAGGATGTTGTTGAGGTAGTTGAGCGACTTGATGGCCGGGTTGACCGAGTTGACCAGCATCCGGGTTGTCGGGACCGTGGCGATGGTCATGCCCTCCTGATACACAGACTCCGGGTAGAGCTGGATGGTCGCAGCGATGATGATGATCGACGGTTTCGGGCAACGACGCGGATCCAAGCCGAGGGTTCCCTTACCCCGGGTCACGATGAGTCGAATGTACCCTTCGCGCAGACCATTGGCGCGGCAGGTCTCCAAGCAGGCTTCCATGATCTGCTCGGGCGTCATCGGAATCTCCAAGAGGATGGCCTTGGCCGACCAGTACAGGCGCTCGATGTGCTCCCGCAGTTTGAAGATGCGGTTGTGATACATACGGATGCCCTCAAAGACACCGTCGCCATAGAGCAGACCGTGATCGAAGACGCTGATGGTGGCGTCGGCTTCGTCGCGCAACTGACCGTCGATGTAGACCTTCATTGGTTTTGCTGGCTGGACGCTACGTGAGCGCGGCATCCGGCCGCAAGCATCGCCGCGAGGCCTTACCGCTGGGCGACCAGAGACGACTTGCCAGTTCCGGACGCGAGCAGCCTCGTATCAGGAGGGCTGTTGATCCGGCAGTCACAGAGTGTAAGACTGGCCCCTTTTGTGTAAATAGGTGGGACCGACCCCGGCGGTGGGGGCGACCCCGGCAGGGTTAGGGGGGGAGGATTTCGAGGATGTCGGCGAGGGGGCAGCCTTCGGGGTCCGAAAGGGTGTTGCGGCGGCCGTAGAGGATGGCGGGTCCGGAAAGGCCGAGGGCTCCGCGGATGCGCTCGTCGGCGTCGGTTCGGAAGAAGGCTGAGGGGCGGCTGCGGTAGGCGATGCCCCACGCGTTAAGGATGCCACCGAGTGGACGCTGGCCCTCGAGAATCAGGCTTCGCCAGGGCTCCGGGAAGCGCTCCAAATGAACACGAGTGGCCCCGAACTCGACCAGACGTCCCGAATGCTCCAACTCCAAAGCCACCATGCGCCGATAAATACCGTCCTGGGTGCTGCTGGCCCACGTGCGCAATCGAATGGTGTCGCCATGATGCGCCTCGAGGGTGCGGGTCATGTCGCGGTCGTGAACCAAGAGGCTGCCGTAGGGCTCGGGCACTTCAGAGCCGGCTAGGATTTCCAATCGCGGCAAGACAACTCCGGATCCGCCGTAGATTTCCCTCAGCGGTTGCAACAAATCCGATTCCGATGAGGCGAGGCTCATTGAGGCAATTCTGGCTGGATTGCAAAACGAGGTGAAAGCCCCGGCGATCCTCAAAACCCACCGTCTTCAGGGTTTCTCTAGTTGGGCAATGCGAGCGGTGATCTTGCGGATCATGAACTTCTGGAGTGGTTGCTTCTTCGGGTCAGCTGTGGCGAGGGCTGCCTCGATCTTGGCCAATTGAGCCTTGAGTCCGGCCGCGTCTTTCTCGCTCTGGATGGCCGCGGTGATTTGTCGCGCCACGGGCTTCTGCTCCGACGACAGGCCGTTCATGTCGGGGTCTTCGGTCGAGGAGCCAGAGCCGGCCTTGCGGGTGTACACCGCCACGGCCCGGTTCTCTTTCTTGAAGTACTGACCCATCACCCGTTTCACGTCACTGGCGGTCACGGCCTGTATCTTGGCCCCAGCCGTGTTGACCTCGTGCCAGTCGCCCCAGCCCTCATTGTAGATGAGTTGGTCGAGGATCGGGGTATTGGCCGAAAGCTTGCGATACTCGGCGGCGGCGAAGATGTTTTTTACCTTCTGCAACTCCTCGGCGGGCACGTCTTCAGTCCTGAGGCGCTCCAGTTCTTTCTCGATGGCCTTCTCGACCTCGTCGGTGGTGTGTCCGTCCTTCACTTCGGCGGAAATATCGAAGGCGCCGGCCCACTTGCGGGAATCTTGTTGGGCCGAGACGTAGGTGGACACTTGGGAGCCCAAGACCAAGCCTTTGTAAAGGCGGCCGGTGCGTCCGAGCAGGAGCTGCTGGACCACCTCCAGCGTGTAGCTGTCTTTGTGACCAAAACCCACGGTCCGCCACATGGTCTCCACCTCAGGATTGGTTTCAGCCTCGGCGTAGTACCGTTTCTCACCCAGCGACGGAATCTCAAGGGTGGTCACTTCGGGCGGGGGCTGGCTGCCTCGTGGGATGCGCCCAAAATAACGCTCCGCCATGGGCACGGCTCCGTCGGCCTTGAAGTCGCCCACGAGAATGAGCGTGAGGTTCTGCGGTTGGTAGTACAGGGCGTAGAATTCGTCGGCCTGTTTCTTGGAAATGGCCGGGATGTCGCTCGGCCATCCGATCACCGGCCAATGGTAGGGGTGAGCGTCCCAAAACATGGCATTGAATTGTTCGGCAAATTTGCCGGTGGGCGTCGATTCGGTACGCATCCGCCGCTCTTCGAACACGACGTCGCGTTCGGCATAGAACTCGCGAAACACGGGCCGGAGCAGGCGCTCGCTCTCCATCCACATCCACAGCTCCAGCTTATTGGCCGGGACGGAGATGTAGTAGGCCGTCATGTCCTGAGTGGTGAAGGCATTCATGCCCGAGGCGCCGGCCGTGGTGTAGACGCGGTCGAACTCGTTCTTCACAAGCACCTCGCGCTGAGCATCGATGAGCTTCTTAAACTGAGCCTCGAGTTCGCGGTGCCGTGGGCTCTTGGACTCGGGACTAGTGATGTCGGTGACATCCCCTCGACGCAGGGCGGCCCGGAGTTTGGACTCTTCAACGCGGATCTCTTCGCGCAGGCGTTCCTGCTGCTCCATGATCTCCCGGTCTTTAACGGCGTCTTTGGTGCCGAGAGTCGGGGTGCCCTTGAACATCATGTGTTCGAAGAGGTGAGCGATGCCGGTCATGCCGGGCTTTTCGTTGGAGGAGCCCACGTGGGCGACCCATCCCCCGGAGATGCGTGGTTCACCCGAGCGCTCCACCATCAGCAGTTTCATGCCGTTGGAGAGGGTTTTCTCGGTCACCGGAATTTGCTGGGCCAGACTGACCCCAGCGATCCCGATCGCAAGGAAGGCACCCAAAAAGCCCCGGCTCCGTCGCTCGGATCTCAACGTCGTCGCTATCACGTGCCCAAAGATGCAGCGCCAGCCCCCTGAGGCAACGGCAGAGATGGATGAGGCACCCGGCACATCAACGATTCGGCAGAGATGGATGGCCCAAGCGCACGTTCCAGGGAGGACCGTGGGACACGGTCCCTACCAATCTCGTCCCTACCAATCTCGTCCCTGCCAATCTCGTCCCTGCCAATCCAACCAATCCTGCCGATCTCATCCCTGCCGATTTAGCGCTTGCTGATGGGCTTTGGACTGGAATGCGTGGGACTTGATGACGCGGTGCGACCGAAGTGTGTCATCAACGGAATACAATTTTGACGGGGAAAGGAATCTGGGTCGCGGTGAATGAACCGAAGGAAGGGGGCGTCGGGTTGTGAGTGGATCCCAGATGGGCTCCCAGACCGAAGACTGAATGAAACCTCCCGACCTGGACTTGAAATCCGGTTCCGCCGCTTCGCCGGAGGTTCAGAAAACCCGCTTCCATGCGGCAGACCTCTCTACTGGGGATGTTAATGAGGTCAATGGGAGGCTAGGCGAATCTGTCACTGAGGCCGTCACCGAACTTCCGATAGCGAGTTTTTTTGGGGATTCTCAGAAAAACCCAGAAACTCAGGCAGGTTACGTGTCCGAGTCCGGCAACCCTCAGGATAAGGTGTTTCCATCGGCGAACACTCCCGAGTTTTCTGAGAAGCCCACAACGGCCCCCGAAAAACGCGCCCGCACTACTCCATTAGCCCTCACGAAAACCCCAGTCCCTCTTGCAAGAGGCGGCGGCCTAGAACCCCTTCGGTTTGGGGCTTCCGTTCCCACGACGGCCTGTCAATCCTCTCCGTCAGTTCCGTCACCCTTGCGTCAGTTGGGTGCGGCCACAGTGAACGCCGCCTCTACACCATCTCTAATCCGGGTCACGGTTGACGGAAAGGGTTTCCGACTGGGACCCGCCAAGTTCCACTGCAAGGGGGTCACCTACGGCCCGCTGGCTCCGGGCAACGATGGACTGACCTTCGGATCCCTCGACTTAACCCGCAGAGATTTCACACAAATTCAGTCCCTCGGAGGCAATCTCCTGCGAGTGTACCATGTGCCGCCCCGGTGGTTCCTCGACCTAGCCCATGAGCACGGACTCAAGCTCTTGGTGGATGTTCCCTGGAACCGCCAACAATGCTTCCTCGATTCAGCCGAAGCGCGCCAAGAACTGGTAGAATTAGTCCAAGAGGCCGCCCGTCGGTGCGCCGGACATCCGGCAGTCTTCGCCCTCAGCGTCGCCAACGAAATCCCCGCCGACATCGTCCGGTGGAGTGGAGCCGCTGCTGTAGCCACCTTCCTTGATGAATTGATCCGGGCCGCCAAAGCCGAAGATCCGGAATTGCTATGTACCTTCGGTAATTTCCCCACCACGGAGTTCCTTCAGGCAGAGTCGGCCGACTTCCTGTGCTTCAACGTCTACCTGCACGACCGCCAGCCCTTCGAAAACTACCTGGCACGCCTACAAATGCTGTCGGACACCCGGCCGCTCATCCTCGGAGAGATCGGGGTCGACACCGTTCGCGAGGGCGAGGCCCGGCAATCGGAGGTGCTCCACTGGAAGATCGAGAGTTCGTTTCGCAACGGCTGCGCCGGCGTGGTGGTGTATGCCTACACCGACGAGTGGTGGAATGGCGGGAAACTCATCGAAGATTGGGCCTTCGGATTAACCCGTTCAGACCGAACACCGAAGCCCGCCTTTGAAGCGGTTCGCCAGCAGTTTGCCATCGCACCGTATTTTCCGCTCCCAACCACGCCCCGGGTCTCGGTAGTGATTGCCAGCTACAACGGAGCCACCACGCTCAAGACCTGCCTCCAGTCGCTCGAACACCTCAATTACCCGAATTACGAGGTCATTTTGGTGGATGACGGTTCCACTGATGCCACCCCGTCCATCGCCGCCCTCTTCCCCAGCATCGTCAGCCTTCGGCACCCCAAGAACCTCGGCCTGAGCGCCGCCCGAAACACCGGCATCGAAGCGGCCACCGGAACGCTCGTCGCATTCACTGACTCCGACTGCCGAGCCGACGAAGATTGGCTCTTTTTTCTGGTTGGCGATCTGCTGCGCTCCCGCTTCACGGGCATAGGCGGTCACAACTTACTCCCCCCGGACGACGCCCCCACGGCCGCGGCGGTCATGGTTTCGCCGGGAGGCCCCGCCCACGTGATGCTCAACGACCGCATCGCCGAGCACATCCCCGGCTGCAACATGGCGTTCTACCGGTGGGCGTTGCGAGAGATCGGCGGCTTCAATCCCATTTACCGCAAAGCCGGCGATGATGTGGATATTTGCTGGAGGCTCCAGCAACGAGGCTACCAGATCGGTTTCAGCTCGGCCGGTTTCGTCTGGCACTACCGACGCAATACCGTCGCCGCCTACCTCAAACAACAAACCGGCTACGGCGAGGCCGAATCCTTGCTCGAGCGCCGTCACCCCGAGAATTTCAACCGTTTCGGCGGATCCATGTGGCATGGCCGTATCTACACCGCTGCCAAGATCGGCGTGGAGACCCGCCGACCGGTCATTTACCACGGTATTTTCGGCAGCGCCCCCTTTCAAAGCATCTACACCCGGGACACCAGCCTCACCCTAGTTGTAGGCACCAGCCTCGAATTTCATGTCCTGGTCACCCTACCCCTACTGGTCGTCAGTGCCGTAGTGCCCTTCGTCTGGACCCTGGGCGTGGCCAGCCTGCTCTTTTCTCTAGGCCTCAGCATCACGGCGGCTCTCCAAGCAGAAATTCCGTCTAGCAAATCCCGCTTTTGGTCGCGGCCGCTGGTGGCCCTCCTCTTTCTCTTGCAACCCATCGTGCGCGGCTGGGCTCGGCATCGCGGCAACCTGCTCGGAAGCCAAACGCCCTTGAGCGCCCGCGAAACGCTCGACTCGCTCAGCCTTGCCGATCGCACCGGAGCACTGGACCACCTGCTTTACTGGGCCGAGCACGGTCTCGACCGGATGACCTTCCTCGCCCACATCCTGGAACGATTAGATTCGCTGGGCTGGCAAAACAAACCCGACGCAGGCTGGAGCCCCTTTGACGTCGAGATCTACGGATCCCGCTGGGCACGGTTGCAATTGCTCACAGCAGTTGAATTCCACGCAGGCGGCCGCCGGATGCTCCGCTGCCGACTGCATTCGGAATGGAGTTCGTTTGCCCGAGTCATCTTCGCAACGGTAGCCGGCACATTGTTGGTCTTTATTGGAGTCATGAGCCGCCTGCCTTTCCCAGAGTCCATTGCCACCAGCCCGCTGAGATTTTGGCCTTGGTTCAGCCTATTAATCCTCTGGCCCCTGACCTGGAAGCTCAACGCCGCCAAGCGTGACCTGCACCGCCTCGTCGTCTGCTTCCTCGACGGCTGCGCCAAAGAATTCCGCTTTGTCCGAGTGCCACACGACCGGGGTTGATTGTTAATTTTCCGGCCCTTCACGGTCCTCAAACCAAAGCACCCCGGCCCACCCGAACCGTTCATCCCCGCCCCTCCGGAGCCTGTCCCTCGTCCAGCCTCTGCAGCCTGTCCCCAAATGGCTCAAAAGGGCACTTCGAGAATAGTAAGCAGTGTCCCCTTTTGTGTAAATAGGTGGGACCGACCCCGCGACCCAAAGCCCGAACGCTCCCCCTCTCCCACACTTGCGGGAATGCCCGCGCTCTCGGCAGGATTTGCCCCGTGATCGCCGCTTCGCTGTTGCCCGCCCCAAAACTGTCCCCCGTTCTCGATCCGGGATTCCGGCCCGCCGCCCTCGCTCGCCGCGCCTTCGCTGCTGAGGCCAAAATCCCCGTCCTGATCGCCCTCGAACAGGCCGACGGCTCCGTCTTTCACCACAGCACCGCCGTCCTCGAAGCCTCCCACCCGCAGGCTCAAGCCAACGGGTTTTTTATCGAACGACTGTGCAAGACCCTTCTGTGGGCCTACGGCGGCCGGCGAATCTGGATCAGCGGGCCTACTCCTTTAGCCACCCACCTTCAGGCCCATTATCGCGATACAGCCCTCGGCCGCTTCGACTCAGAAATCATCGGAGAGCGGATCTATGGCGGCCCCATCGATGTCATCCACACCGACAACCCGCCCCCGGCCCGAGCCACGTCAGCACCCCTGGGACGGCATCTCGAAGGCTGCCGCATCGGATTCGACCTCGGCGGCTCCGATCGTAAAGTAGCGGCCCTACAAGACGGCAACGTCGTCTTCAGCGAAGAGATCGTCTGGGATCCATACTTTCAGTCCAACCCCCAGTATCACCTCGACGGCATCCAAGATTCCCTCCACCGCGCCGCCGCCCACCTGCCCCGTGTCGACGCCATCGGTGGCAGTGCGGCCGGCGTTTATGTGAACAACCAAGTCAAGGTCGCCTCGCTCTTCCGCGGCGTCTCGAAAGAAGACTTCGACACCCATGTCCGAGACCTCTTCCGTACCCTCCGCCAGAAATGGAACGGGATCCCCTTTGATGTAGTGAACGATGGCGAAGTCACCGCCCTCGCTGCCTCCATGTCGCTGGGAGTCAACTCCGTGCTCGGAGTCTCAATGGGCACCAGCACCGCCGGCGGCTTCGTCACCGCCGAGGGCAACATCACCAGCTGGCTCAATGAACTGGCCTTCGCCCCAGTCGACTACCGCCCCGACGGACCTGCCGACGAATGGAGCGGCGACCGCGGCTGCGGCGTACAATTCTTCAGCCAACAAGCCGTCGGACGACTCATCCCCGCCTCGGGCCTGGACATCACCTCCAGCCTTCCGCTGCCCGAGCGCCTAGTGAAAGTACAAGAACGCATGGCCGCCGGTGACGAGCGGGCCGCTCAAATTTACCAAACCATTGGCACCTGCTTTGGATATGCCATCGCCCACTGGTCCGACTTCTACGACCTGCGCCATGTGCTCATCCTCGGACGCGTCACCAGCGGCGCCGGCGGTGACGTCATTTTGCGCGAAGCCAAATCGGTGTTGGCGGCCGAATTTCCAACCCTGGCGGCCCAGGTGCGCTTCCACATGCCCGATGAAAAAGACAAGCGCCACGGCCAAGCCATCGCCGCCGCCAGCCTGCCGGCCCTAGGCTGAAATCTTTTCCGTCCGCGTTCCATTCCGCAGACCCGACGCCCATTCCCATTGACCCCATGCAAGTCTGGTCCACCGTTTGCAGATGAACACCCGCGGGGGCACACACTTCGAGCCAGCCTTTTTTGGCTCAGCCGGAATGGAACTATCCAGGCCCCTCAGACACCATGGTCTCACCCAAGACGCTCACACCCATGATCTGCTCGTCTCCCGTTGAGCAGCCCCATGACTTTTTGAACCTGCGTCTCCTCTCCGGAATCCACGAATGAACGTCACGCTCTTCATCCCCTGCTTCGTCGATACCTGCTTCCCGCAGGTCGGCATGCACATGGTTCGCATCCTTGAACGGCTGGGACACCGGGTCACCTGCCCCGAAGCGGTCGCCTGCTGCGGCCAACCCGCCTTCAACTCCGGCTACTGGGATGAAGCCCGGATCGTCGCGGACAAAACCCTCCATCACCTTCGAGATGCCGAAGCCGTGGTCATCGCTTCTGGTTCCTGCGGTGCGATGCTCAAGGTTTTCTATCCCCAACTCTACGCCGGTCGGCCGGAAGAAGCCGCCGCTCAGCGACTCTCAGAACACACTTGGGAATTCTCCGATTTTCTGGTGAGCAAGCTGGGCGTCACCGACCTCGGCGCTCGTTTTCCAGGCAAGGTCACCTTCCACGACGGCTGCCACGGCCTGCGCGAATTAGGCATCAAATCAGGCCCGCGAAAACTGCTCGAAAAAGTCCGCGACCTCGAACTCATCGAAATGGGCGATGCCGAGACGTGCTGCGGCTTCGGAGGCACTTTCGCCGCCAAGTTCCCAATGATCTCCACGGCCATGGGTGAAGTGAAGTGTGCCAGTGCCGCAGACACCGGAGCCGAGTACATGGTGTCCAACGACTCCAGTTGCCTCATGCACCTACAAGGGTTGCTCAGTCGTCAGGGCAAGCCACTGAAGACCCTCCACCTGGCCCAAATCCTCGACTCGCAATGAGCAACGCCGCCCAACAGTTCCTCGAGGCCGCCGGGACCATCACCCGCAACCTGCGCCACCGCGGCCTCATCCAAACCGCCCTGCGCAAGTACGAGGTGGCCCGCGACCGCAAGAAGTCGGCCTTCAATGATTGGTCGGCGGCCCGTCAGTCGGCGGCCGAAACCAAGTGGGACGCCATCAATCACCTCGACACCTACCTCACCGAGTTCACCTCGAAGATCGAGGCCCGGGGCACGAAGGTGCATTGGTGCCCCACCGGTCCCGAGGCCCGCGACACCATCCGCGGCATCATCAAGGACGCGAAGGCCAAGTGCGTGGTGAAGTCTAAGGCCATGACCGCCGAGGAAATTCACCTCAACGAAGCCCTCGAGAAAGACGGCTTCGAAGTGGTGGAATCCGACTTGGGCGAATTCATCGTCCAACTCCGCAAGGAACCGCCTTACCACATCGTCTTCCCGGCGATGCACCTGACCCGGGATGAAATCAGCGACCTCTTCGAACGCGAACTGGGCAGTGCCCCCACGCGGGAACCCGAGGAGTTGACCATGATCGCCCGACGGGCCCTGCGTAAGAAGTACATCCAAGCCGATGTCGGTATTACTGGAGCCAATTTTGCTATCGCCGAAACCGGCATGGTATCCATCACCGAAAACGAGGGGAACGCCCGCCTCACATCCGCCCTGCCCCGGATCATGGTCACGCTGCTGGGCATTGAGAAGATCCTGCCCAAGCTCGAAGATCTTGCGCTGTTCCTGCCGCTCCTGGCCACGGCCGGGTCTGGCCAGACGGTCACCGGCTACAACACGCTTTATGGTGGACCTCGGCAACCCGGCGAATCCGACGGCCCCATCGAATGGCACGTCGTGTTGCTCGACAACCGCCGCACCGAATTGCTGGCCGATCCCGAACAGCGCGACGCCCTGCACTGCATCCGCTGCGGGGCCTGCCTGAATGTGTGCCCCATCTTCCGCAATGTCGGAGGGCACACCTACGGCACCACCTACAGCGGGCCCGTCGGCAGCGTGATCACGCCGCACCTCCGCGGAGTGCAAGAATGGAAACACCTCAGCAATGCCTCATCGCTCTGCGGGGCCTGCACCGAGGCCTGCCCAGTCAAAATAGACCTGCACCACCACTTACTGCAGAACCGCCGCAATGCAGTCGGTGACTCCCCTTCCTGGATCGAGCGACTGGCTTGGCGAGCCCATGCCTTCGCGGTCAACACCCCGGCCCTGTACCAGTTTGGCCAAGAAGTGGCGCGTATCGTGGAACCCTTGCGCCTGCGCCTGCAGGGCACCCCGTTGGATCCCGTAAAATCCTGGACCCGTACTCGAGATCTGCCGCCCGTGGCCCCGGAGAGTTTCAAGGAATGGTGGAGGAATCGCCGATGAACGCCCAAGAACGCATTCTGGCCCGCATTCGCGAGGCCCTTAAGGTTTCTGCACCCAAACCGGGATCGCACGGCCACGGCGGGCATGGCCGCGACGTGGCTCCTGCACCTGTCTTTGCGTTTCAGGGGCGTCCGGTCCAAGTGGCCCGGTCTTGGTTGCCGCCGGGTGGTTCTACCCCTCAAGAGCATCTCACCCGCTTCGCAGCGGCCTCGGCCGAATTGAAGACCGACTTCCGGTGTGTGGAGTCCGAGGCTGAGGCACACGCACAATTGCGACAAATCGCCGACGCCGAAGGTTGGGCCCGCGTAGCCTCTCACCACTCACCGTTGACCGACGCGGCCACCACCGCGCTGGCGCGTCCCACCTTGTTCACCGATGGCGGCTATGTCCCCGATGATCTGGAGGTCTGCGATGTTGGCATCACGACCTGTGATGTGCTGGTAGCCCAAACTGGCTCTCTGGTGGTCAACAGCCGCACTTCGGGAGGTCGGGCTCTGAGCGTATTGCCGCCGCACCACGTGGTGTTGGCCCGAAAGGATCAATTGCTCGGTGACCTGACGGATGCTTTCCAACGGATAGAACAACTCCACGGGACCCACTGGCCCTCCATGATCTCTCTGGTGACCGGCCCGAGCCGGACTGGCGATATCGAGCGGATTCTGGTTCTCGGGGCCCATGGCCCGAAGAAACTCACGGTCTTAATGTGGTAGCCTAGGGCCGAGCTCGAAATAGGTCTCGCAACACGGTCTTGGAGTGGGTCTCGGCCCCTCCAGACCGTCTCTCGGCACCGTCTCTCTGGGCCGTCCTCTGGGCCGCAGCTCTCAGCGCAACCCTTAGATTCCCAAGGGAATGGCAGCATATCAGCCCGCAGTACCACCCTCTGCCCCTTTGGGGTGGCTCCGAATGCAAGCCAAACGACAACCTTCTGCCCCAACGGGGCACCCCGAATGCAAGCCAGAGGACATCCATTGAATCCCTTGGAACCGTTGAACGCGGGTGGGTGAACGGATTTCTATCACCGATGCTACCTGCGGTTCTACCGGTTGACCGGTTTGGCACCGAGCGTTGTTCGAACCAAAAGCTCCATCGCCAACGGCGCCAGACCCGGCAGGTCGGCGATGTTGGTCATCACCCGTCGGTTGATGTTCAAGGCCGCCACTTTTTCCGACAGGGGATCTTTGACGTCCACAAAGCGGACGCGCCCCAAGGTCAACTCCAGTCGGTCAATCCCGCGAAAGGTCGCATTACCCACCCGCTGG
>Ga0209598_10002075_pt1 | contig 15956 bp, 7 predicted proteins | sample M_140807_EF_Meta_FD_187317 | JGI IMG/M metagenome (GOLD analysis project Ga0209598, IMG submission 187317) | Freshwater microbial communities from Lake Montjoie, Canada to study carbon cycling - M_140807_EF_MetaG (SPAdes) (version 2) | ecosystem: Environmental > Aquatic > Freshwater > Lake... | reverse complement strand
GTGATGCATCATTTGCTCGATCGTAACATTCGCCCAAGGCGAACCGGTCACTTTTGCGTCGGAATGGTAGACCTCCCCGAGCGTCGTCTGCCAACCCAGGCGACCTTCGTCGACGGCCATCGCAATGAGCGTGGCTGTCATGCTTTTGGTACACGAACCCAGGTGCATTGGATGAGAGACCAGCAGCGGGTCTTTGGAGCCCGAGCGGCGGAATCCGACGGCTTGGATGTGCCTGAGGTTTTGGGTGTCGAATTGGCCGGCTAGAAGCCCCGGGAGGTTGTATTTGCGGCGGAGTTCTTCGAGTGCATCGGAGAATTTGTCGGCTAGGTTTTCGTTAGATCCATCGGGGGCCTGGGCTAGTGCCGCAGCGATGCTCGCAGCGATGGTGCAGGCCCAGCAGGCGAAAATCGCCAGGCGTTTTGGACGGAAAATGTCCGAAACGGTTTTTTTCTCGATGAAAACCCATCCGATCAAAACGCTTGTTGCCAAGCTTGCGTAACGATAAAACCGATGCATAAAACCAATTCGTTCTGCGAGTTAAACTTACCTGGAATCAACAGGTTTTTGGTATGGTACTTGCGTATAACTTGCATTGTCTGTCATCGGACGCCACGTTTGGGGTCCGATTTGGCAGTTGGCGGATTTTTCTGCGGTTTCAGAGTCCCTTTTTTCGACAAGAAGTTTTCCACAAGAAAATAGAGAGAAGAGCCAGATGTTCTACAACGCCAGTTCGATGTTGACTTACCTGATTTTGATCGGCCCGGCGCTATTGCTCGGTATGCTAGCCCAATACTGGGTTCAGTCGGCTTATCGCAAGATGAGCCAGGTCCCAGCCAGGATGAATGGACACGACGCAGCACGCCGGATTTTGGACGCCAACGGCCTTTACGATGTACCGATCGAGGCCTCCCACGGCGTGATGTCGGACCATTACGACCCTAGCGCCAAAGTGGTGCGGCTCAGCGAGGACGTCTACCATGGCCACTCGATGTCGGCCGTGGGGATCGCGGCCCACGAGGTTGGCCATGCGCTGCAGGATGCCCGTGGATACGCTCCGCTGGTGGTCCGCAACCTTGCGGTCCCGGTCGCCAACTTCGGCGGATCGCTTGCGTCGATCATCGTGAGCATCGGGTTTTTCCTGATGATCGCTGGCATGTTCAAATTTGCGAGTTGGGCCCTGCTCCTGGGTGTGATCGGCTTTTCTGCCGTCGTTGTTTTCCAACTGGTGAACTTGCCCGTGGAATTCAACGCAAGTTCGCGAGCAAAAGACCAGTTGCTGGCCACCGGGATCGTCTCTAGCAGCGAACTGCCCTACGTCTCTTCAGTCCTGACGGCTGCGGCGATGACCTATGTTGCCGGAACTTTTAGCTCGGTCATGAACCTCGTCTACTACGCCATGCAGTATGCTATGGTCTCGGATCGTGATGGCTGATCGAGACTAGCAAAGGAAACCAGATGGTTCAAAAAACCTTTTTTCTCCGGGAGTCCTGTGCATGGGCTCTCGGAGCTTTTTTTTTACTCGGCTGGGGGTTGGTACAAGCCCAAGAGTCCGACAAGATCAACGATGGTTTGAGCGTGCCGGCCACCGATTGGCCTTGGTGGCGAGGACCCAGCCGCAACGGCACGGCCGCTAGCGATCAGGCTCCGCCGATCCAATGGGACCGCGAGACCAATGTTGTTTGGAAAACGCCTATCCCCGGGCGCGGTTATGGCTCGATGTGCTTGGTTGCAGACAAGGTCTATCTGGCGACGGCCGATGAGGCCAGTGGCTCACAGTCGGTCGTCTGCTTGGACCGCAAGACCGGTCGGGTTGTTTGGTCCAAGATCGTTCACGAAACGGGTGGGATGCGAAAGAATGAAAAGTCGACGGCTGCCTCGTGCACTCCGGCTTGCGACGGCCAGAGCATCTACGTCGGCTTTCCCAACGACGGACGTTTGATGGCAAGCGCCCTGGGCCTCGATGGCCAGATTCTCTGGCAGACCAAAATCACCAACTACATCGAGCATCAGGGCTATGGTGCATCGCCAGCCCTTTATCAGTCCTTGGTGATCATCGCCGCCGATACCAAGGCTGGCGGAGCCATCGCGGGATTGGACCGCACCAGCGGACAAATCGTTTGGCGACGGGAGCGACCTAAAGTACCGAATTATCCATCGCCGGTGATTTTGAACCTCTTCGGCAAAGACCAATTGATCATGACCGGCTGCGATTTGGTGACCAGCCTCAATCCGCTCTCCGGAGAGCTCAACTGGGAAGTCCCTGGAGCGACGACCGAATGCGTGACCTCGACGCTCAGCGACGGCAAGCATGTCTACAGCAGCGGAGGTTATCCTCGCAATCACATGTCGGCGGTGCTAGCCGACGGCTCTGGAAAACTAGCTTGGGAGAACGACTCTCGCGTGTACGTTCCATCGCTTTTGATTCGTCAGGGGACGCTTTACGGAGTTCTAGATGCAGGCATCGCGGTGGCGTGGGATGCCGCAAGCGGCAAAGAGCTTTGGCGAAACCGAATAGGGGGCAGCGTCTCTGCATCCCCAGTGCTTGTTGCTGGCAACATCTACGCTTGGAACGAAGCAGGCGAGTGCTTCGTTTACCGGGCCAAGCCCGAGGGGTTCGAGCTGGTTGCCAAGAACCAGCTCGGTGAAGAGAGCCTATCGACGCCGGTGATTTGCGATAGCCGAATCTACTATCGGTGCACCGAGCTAGTCGACGGCAAGCGGCAAGAGTTCCTGTACTGCTTGGGGGCAAAGTAAAGACGGATCGGACGGATCGGACGGATCAGACGGATCAGACGGATCGGACGGATCAGACGGATCGGACGGATCGGACAGATCAGACAGATCGGACGGATCGGACAGATCAGACAGGTCAGACAGATCAGACAGATCAGACGGATCGGACAGATCGGACGGATCGGACGGATCGGACAGATCAGACAGATCGGACAGATCGGACAGATCAGACAGATCAGACAGATCAGACAGATCAGACGGATCGGACGGATCGGACGGATCGGACGGATCGGACGGATCGGACAGATCGGAATTTAGGCCGCTTTCTTTGAGGCACCTTCGACGGAATTGAGTTTGTTGTAGAGCGTTTTGATGCTGATTTGAAGCTCTTCGGCCGCTGCGACTTTGTTCCCATGATGGCGAAGGACGGCTTCCTGAACCGCAAGAACTTCGAGCTCCTTGAGGCTCTTGGGCGTGTCTCGCACCGGCATGACCACCGGTTCTTCGGCGGCTGCCTTGATGTCTCTACGCATTTTGCGTTCGACCAAATGACGGGGCAAATGCTCTGGCAGTATCGGCGGATACTCGCACAGGATCGTCGCATGTTCGATGACATTAGAAAGTTCCCGGACGTTTCCAGGCCATGGGTGCTGCAATAGCAACTCGATCGCCTCGGGGGAAAAGATCGCTTCGATCGAGGCATGCTCGGGATGGTGTCTTAGGTACAGATACTTGGCAAGATCCATGACATCCTCGACCCGTTGTCTGATGGGGGGCACATGGATTTCAAAGGCATTGATACGAAACAGCAGGTCCTCGCGGAAACTCCCCGATTCGACCATGCCTTCGAGATCCCGGTGCGTTGCGCACACGACCCTGGTATCGACGTGGATGATCTGATTGTCACCAACGCGCCGCAGGTCGCCGCTTTCGAGCACTCTGAGCAGCTTGGCTTGCATGGCCAAGGGCAACTCGCCGATCTCATCCAAGAAGATCGTTCCCCCGTTGGCGGCCTCGAAGAGCCCCTGTCGTTGTACATCGGCTCCGGTGAAAGCACCTTTGACGTGCCCAAAGAGTTCGCTTTCGATCAAGTGTTCTGGCAACGCTCCGCAATTGATCGCAATGAAGGGTTTGTCGCGCCGCAGACTTTTTTCATGCACGGAGCGAGCCACGAGCTCCTTGCCACAACCCGTCTCACCTCGGATCAAAACCGTGCTGTTGGTCGGTGCAACTCGGGAAACAAGTTTGGCAATTCCCTGCATCGCTTTGGACTGGCCGACGATCTGAGGTGCGCGGGACGAGTGGCTGCGTTCCATTCGCTCGAGCTCCGCCGTGCGCTGCTTGAGCCGGCGTCTCTGCGCGACGCGAGCCAAGAGCTCATTGAGTTCGGAAAAGCGACAGGGCTTGCTCAAATAATCGATCACTCCAAATCTCAGCGCCGCGATGGCCGTTTCCAACGAACGCTTCCCGGTTAGAACGATCGCCTCGGTTGCCGGACAGAGTGTGGCGGCCCGCTCGATGACCTGGATGCCATTCATTCCAGGCATGTCCAAATCGACGATCAAGCAATCGAATTGGTCCTTTTCGAGGGCCGCAATCGCAGTGTATCCGTCGGGACATACCGTGACTCGGTGACCGTAAAAGGGGAGCTCTATGCGTGCGATTTCCTGAAGTTCCTTTTCATCGTCGGCAAAGAGAATCGAAAGGGACTCAGGCGACTGCGAGTTCATGGTGGTTGTCATAAAGGGAATCGTTGGTAGGTTTCGAGGGCAATGCAATTTCAAATCGAGAGCCCAAGCCAGGCCCTTCGCTGCGCGGCGTGATCCGCCCACCGTGATCGGTGATAATTCTGTTGGTGATCGGTAATCCCAATCCAGTACCCCGTCCATCCCGACGGCGTGTAAAGAATGGTTCAAACAAGTGCTTCATGACCTCTTGGTCCATTCCACAACCGTTGTCCTCGATCAACAAATGGACTTGGTCCAGCTCCGGTCTAGGTAGCACCTTGACCCGCACGAGCCCAGATTTGGAATCTGGGTCGAGCGACTCGAGCGCATTGGTGATCAGGTTCAATACCACTTGTTTCATTTCCTGAGGACTAGCCCAGGCAATCGCCGGAGACTCACCGGTCTCGATTTCGATTTTCTGCGAGCGGTACGGTCCCAGATGCCGAACCATATCGACCACGTCCTGGACGACCTCGTTCATGTCCGTCTGCTGCTTGCGCTGGTTGGTTCCTAGCCTGGAGAAATCCAGCAGCCGCTCGGTGATTCCTTTGCAACGAAACGCTTCGTCTTGGATCCGACGCAAGTAGGTGCGGAGCGTATCAAGATCGGTTCCTGCAAGCGTCTCGCTCGATACGACTGCGTTGGAGGAGGCCGAAGCATTCGGGTCAGTAGAGACTTGCATGCCCGTAGAGACTCGCATGACTGGGTGCAAGATACGGTGCAAGCGGGCTTCGAGCGCCTCGGCGCTCCAAGCGATCGCGGCCAGTGGATTATTGATTTCATGCGCCACGCCTGCCGCCAAAAAACCGACGCTCGCGAGCTGCTCGTTTCGAATCACCTCTTCAGACCTCTGACGGACCTGCTCCTTGAGATCCTTTTGAATCGCCAGAAAACTCTGCGCGCTGAGATTGATCGCATGCGCAAGCTCTGCAATCTCATCCGAGGTAGACGTATGGATACGGTAAGCAAAGTCGCATTGCGCAACGCGCCTGGCTCCATACAAAAGATTCTTAAAGGGGCGCACCACCGCCGAGCGCGCGTAGACAAACAAACCGATGAGCATCCCACCGGCTAGGATCGCACTGCTCCAAGCCATGATGATCCAAGTTCGATACCGAGTACGGACCTCATCGCGGAAACTGACCATCCGCCGCGTGAGTAGATCAGGCAACTGATGCGCAAGATCACCCAACTGATCCAAATCCTGATCCTGCTGCATCCGAGCTATTCGGTTGGTAACCAAATCCTTGCGGCCATTCCGCCAAGCGATCTCGTTGATCAGCTCGCCTATCTTCTCGGCCGTTTGCAGTTCCTCGCTCCGATCCGCAAGAAACAATGCATCCGAATGAGAACTCTCCAACCTGGACTTGTACCTCGCGAGTATCTCCCGAACTTGTTGCAGACGATCTGAAAAAGGCCGGCGGGTGTACGTGTTGGCCGGATCGGGCTCCTGCATCGAGAACGTCAGGATCTCCCGGGTGTGCGATGGCTCCTGGTCGACCCGCAAATCATCGATCGCTCGGGTCAACTCAGCCGTCAATGGAATTTCACTGGCTCGGCTAGAGAGGGTCGCGACGAGCTCCTTGTAAGCGTAAACGCCACGGAACGAGCTGTAGCCCAAAACGCCAATGACCAGCCCCAGGACTGCCATCGCAATTTGCAACTTCTTTCGAATCGCCCAACGGGAAAGCATCTTCGACTCGCAAGACCAAGGGACCCCAACGACTGAGAGTCCCTTGTATCAAATCAGAGTGTTTTCCCGCAATGTCAGAAATTGCTAGCGTTTTACGCTAGCGGGTGTTGCTAGCATAGCGATCGCTTTTGGGGTTCCCCCCCGATTGCAGGTAAACCAGCAGGTCAAAGACCTCGTCCTCGGTGAGCGTATCGAGCAAGCCACCGGGCATCATCGAGACCTTGCTGGGCTTCATCTCGACGATGTCGCTCCGTCTGAGGTTCTTAAAATTACCCGGATCGAGCATGTTGGTAGCGACCATCAGGTCGTTTCCGTTTAGGTTGGCCACTCGACCGATGACAGTCTCTTCCTCGGTCTGGAAGATGGTCGCTTCGTACTGATCGCTGATCTCTTTGTTTGGATCAATGATCGCCGTAAGCATATCCTTGGTCGAAAACCTCTGCGACGAGGCGGTCAAGTCTGGACCTTGGATTCCACCCTGTCCGGCGAAGCGATGGCACTTGTAGCACTGAGCGACGGCGAACATCTGCTTGCCGCGTTCGTAGTTGAATCCATCCTTCTTGGCAGCGAACTTCTCGGCCAATTCATCGACCGTCCACTGCTTGACCTGTGCCCTTGGGGCCAGATCCGCCAGTGGATCTTTCGGTGCCGGCAAAGGTCCGGTGAGATCACCCAAGGCGGCCTTGTCATCATCTTCTAAGTTGCCGATAGCGACTTTGCGAATATTCTCCAGGAAGCCTCCGAAAGATGCTCCACCGCGAGCCGTACCGATGTCGTAGAACCATTGAAAATAGGCTTTGCGGGTTTCAGGGGTCCAGCCCTTGTCGGCCTCGCGAAGGCAGAACGCGTAGTGGATCTGCTGTTCGGCAGAGTTCGATCCATTCATCTGTGCGACGCATCGATCTACGATCTTGGGTGCATTCAAATAGATCAGGACTCTAGCAAGTTCGCGATCGACCAGTGCATCTCCATCGGCGACCGGGAAATGAGGATCCAGCTGCGCGATGATCTTCTGGCTTGTGGCTGGGTCCCCTTGGCCCAGTCGCAAGAAGCTCAATTGATAAGCCCTTAGAAGTTCGAGTTTTTCGGTGCTGCTGAGCTTGCTCCAATCGATTCGCAGCAAACTGCTTTGAATATCGGCTTGGTCGGCAGGAGTTCCTTTGCGAGCCAGTGCGATGGCCATGGTGATGGCGGCTTGGGCTGGCAAAGCCTGCTGGATGGGCTCTCGCCAAAGCTTGGAATCATAATGCTCCAGAGCTAATCTTGCAGATGTTCGCAAGGCGCGATCTGGGCTTCCGATGTACCGCATGGCCGAGGAGATGTCGAGTTTGGCACCCGGCGTGTGCATGGCTTCGAGTTGACGTCGTGCGGCCCTGGCGGTTTTGGCGGTTTCGTTGTCTGGGAAGACTGCTGGTTGAGTGCTTTCGCTCCCTACGTATCGAATTCGATAGAGAGCCGACTGCGTCTTGCGTCCACCGATGGTCATGTACATGCAGCCTTCGGTGGGGTGAATGATCAGATCGGTTACAGGCATCGGCGATGCGCTGACAAACGGTTCAAACGTACTTTTGTAGGATGCTCCTTCAGGTTCCAGATGGACTGCATAAACCACCCCATAGCTCCAGTCGCTGATGAACAACGCATTTTGGTGCTTCGCAGGGAACTTGGCACCTGTTCCAAAGGCGATCCCGGTAGGAGATCCGTAGCCGATGTTGGCAACAGCACCAAAGCTGTCTGCAAAGTACTCAGGCCACTTGCCCGTACCGTTCCGCCATCCGAACTCAGCTCCGCTGATGACATGGTTGACCCGCGTCGGACGATACCAAGGGGTTCCGATATCCCACTCCATGTCGGCATCGTAGGTGAATAAATCGCCTAGTGGGTTAAAGGCGATGTCGTACTCGTTACGAAATCCTGTCGAGACCAACTCGACGTCGCTGCCGTCGGGATTGAAGCTCAGGATGAATCCGCCTGGGGCCAATCGATCGGCCATAAAGCCGCGTGCATCGGGCATGCGTCCGAGCATATGGTCTTCACTCCAGTGGCGGGGGACTCGCGAACGATCGATTTTCGCAGGAAGATCAGTTTGGTTCCCTGCGCACAGGTAGAGCCTACCGTCTGGACCGGGGATGATCGCATGAGGACCGTGTTCACCGCCCCCGTTGAGAGGAATGATCCGTTCGATCTTTTCGAATTGATCATCCCCATCGAGGTCTTGCAATCGGTAGAGTCCGGCACCGCGCGGTGCATCCTTTTGCTCTTTGTCGAGGATCCCTTCGCCGTTGACATCCACGTAGAGTCCGTCCTTGGTGTGCAGCAGTCCCTGCGCCATCCCGAGGTTCACGTTGATGGGTTGGACAGCCGTCTGTGATCCTTGGCCGGGGACACCTGGGGTGACGCGGTAAAGCTTGCCGTACTGATCCGAGACGATCAATCGGCCCTTGAGGTCCACACACATGGCCACCCAGGAGCCTTGCTCCTTGGCAGGGACCTCGTAGACGAGCTCGACGTCGTAGCCCTCGGGAACACGGAACGATTTGGCCGGGGTTGCCCCGAGACCTTGTTTCTTGGAGGCAGCGTCTTTTTCTTGGGCCAGTGCGCGATGGCTAACACATGGACCCCAAGCGACGGCAAGACCTGCCGTCAGCGCAACGGCCAACGAAAATACTTTACTCATGGTCGACTCAACAACTTTTGAGAGAGAGTGCGGGTTGGAAGTTTATCGTTTATGCAACCAATCGATTACGCAAACAGCTCCGTGACGGCTTGGGCCTTGACGAGCTCACGCGGTTGGTTGAGGTGGTTGTAGACGATCGTCTCTGGGTCGATCCCAAAGGCGTGGTAGATGGTCGCTAGCAGCTGAGCTGGATGGACTGGGGATTCGATCGGGGCGCTGGCGGTTTTGTCGCTCTTGCCGTGGACATAGCCTCGCTTGATCCCAGCCCCGGCAATGACCGAGGTGTAGCAATACGGCCAGTGATCGCGACCGTCGTCGCTGTTGCCATTGCCGCTGGTGCTCACACCGCGCTCTGGAGACCGGCCAAATTCGCCGACGGCAACCAACAAGGTATCTTCGAGCAGCCCGCGTTGATGGAGGTCTTCGACGAGCGTCGCCAAACCGGCATCGAGCATCGGGCCGGATTGATTCTTCATCCGCTTGGAAAGATCGACGTGGTGATCCCACGAGTGGTTGTCGCTATTGGCGACCTTAGGCCAGACCACTTCGACAACGCGTGTACCGGCTTCGATCAATCGACGAGCCAGCAAGCAGCTTTGTCCGAAGGTGTTTCGTCCGTAAGCGTCTTTGAGGACTTCGGATTCTTGGCTCAGATCAAACGCTTCGCGGGCTTTGCCAGAAACAACCAGCGAGAGGGCTTGCGTGAAGTACTCGTCGAGCTGTTGCTTTTCGACCGCGGCGTTGATCGTCGGCATCTGCTTATTGATCAGATCGCGAAGTGCGGCTCGGCGTTGCAATCGGACCGAGAAGACCTCGGGACGCAGTTGCAGGTCGCTGACGTTGATCCGATCCATCTTGTTGAGGTCCATGTCGTCCCCCTCAGGGTACAACGTGTACGGATCGTATTCCTTACCCAAAAATCCCGCTGCACCTCCCTTGCCGACCACATTGGATTCTTGCAAGGGACGCGGCAACATGACAAACGGCAGCATCGGCTCGTCTGCTGGTCGAAGTCGGATGATGTTCGAGCCAAAGTTCGGGAAGTCCTTGGGGCTCGGTGGTTCGAGCTGACCGGAGGCACTGACCTTGTCAGTCGTGTATCCGGTCATCATCTGGTAGATCGCTGCGGTGTGATTGAACAGCCCGTTAGGGGTATAGCTCATCGAGCGGATCATTGTGAACTTGTCGTTGACCTGAGCCAGCTTGGGCAGGTTCTCGGTGTAGAACGTGCCGGGGATCTTTGTCGGGATCGGTTTAAAGACGCTCTTGACCTTGTCGGGAACATTTTCTTTGGGATCCCAAAGGTCCAGGTGGGACGGTCCACCTTGGAGATACACCAAAATCATCCGTTTGGCTTTGTTCCAACCTGGCGAACCTTCCGAAGTAGCCGCATGGAGCGACTGGAGTTTTAGTAGATTGGCAAGCGACAGACCAAAGAGCCCCGAGCCACCGACGCGGAGCACATCTCGGCGGGTAATACTCAGGCTCTTATCGCACAAATCTTTTCCTGCCGAACCTAGCAATCGCAACATGTTCTAACGCCTTATGGGAGGGTTTCCAAAAACGGTGTACGGAGTGAATTCTAGCGGTTTAAATTCTAGTGGTTGAACAAAAATGCCGGGCTATTGATCAGCGCCCAGACCAAATCCTGAGCCGAGGTCAAGCGGGCGTTGCTCAGTTGGCCTTCGCTCTCTTTAACATCGGCCCGAAGCCTTAGCAATCTGGAATCTTCCGGCAGTGGGGTTCCCAATCGCTCGATTCGCTTGGCCAAAACGACCATCTGCTCGTCTTCAGGAAGCGTTTGGCTCTCCTTTTGAACGACTGCCTGCAATCCCTTGAGCTCCGCCGACGAGAGTTTCAAATAGTTCATTCCGTCCTTGGTCAGTTCCGGCGTCCAGGCAGCCCGAGGAATCGCGCTGATGGCTCGGAAAGACTCAGGAAGACCTAGAGCGAGCTCCCCTTCGTGCTGTCCGACACTGAGTCGGAACTTGCCTAGACGGTGCTCGACCGCATCATGATTTTGATGGATTCGCCACTGCAAGACTTCTCCCTTTTGGAGTGTCAGAGGAGCTTCCAAAGCGAACACGGCCCAGTGCTCGACACCGACGGCATTGGCGATCGCCCAGCCGCCTTGGTCATTGTTCTTGCCATCGATGGCCGCTGCTGCCGAGAAGCCTGCTTGGTCAAAATCGGTTAGTCCCTTAACGAGTTTGACTTTTCGCATCTCGGCAGGCTTGTCGGGTGCGCCGACAAATAGCTCGAGCTCCGTGACCACAAAGTTGCCGTTGGGTGGCAGCCCTGGTCCTTGGCCTGGCAGATCGGGCGCGGAGAGAGCTTCGAGTCTCACGGCGGTGATGGCTCCGTTGGTCGCGACGGTATCGATCGTGTAGAGCCCTTTATTCGCTCCACCGGAAGCTCGTATCGATCGATCCGATTGCGGTGCTAGCGTTGCACCCGTGGTCGCATCGGCTTTGATCGCAGCGAGGGTTTGCCAGGTCGGTCCATTGCGTCTTGCGTCGATGAACTCTTGGAGTTTGTTATCGAGGTTGGCTTCAAAGCCTTGGACGGCCCCTTGGGCTGCCGCGAGTCGTTCGAGGCGAGCCTTCTCGGCCGCTTCGCGCTCGGGACGGATCTGCTCCTTGCGGGCCTCGAGGGCCATCTTGGTCGACTCTCGCTCGGCGTCCAGGCCTGCTTGACGCTTGGGCTTTTCTTGGACCCACCAAGCTTCCCGTTCGCCGAGCTGAGCGATGATTCGCTCGTGGTCTTTCTGGATCAAGGTGATCGTCGACAGGGCGGCTTGGATCTCCTCGGCTGAGGCGTGACGATTGAGCACACGCACAAAGAGCTCGTCGATCAACGCGGCATCGTCCGGGGTCGACTCGACAAGTTTTCGGATCGCATTTTCAGGATCTGCGATCGCGCCGCCGAGGGTCGGTCCGCTGACAAGAGCCATGACTGAGCCGAGGCGGAGTTCATTGGATCGCTCGCATTCGCAAGCGCTCTCGCGAGGAGGACGGCCGAGGTTGTTGAGGAACCCGTCGGGGAGGCCTGCATCGGCATCGGCAAGAGCTGCGGCTCGGGTGCCCGGGGGCAAGCCCGGGATCTTCGAGATAGCACCGGTGACCTGGTAGATCGAATCGAAAAGAACCTCGGCAGGCAGCCGCCTTGGCATCGCGTGCGAGTAGTTTCGATCGTCGTCGGAGTTGTACTTATTGGTATCGATCGCCAGTTGATATACCTCGGACTTGCAGATCGTCCGGATCACATGGCGGATATCAAAATTGTGGTCCATGAAATCTTTTTCCAAGTGCGATAGCAACTCAGGAATGCTCGGTGGATTTCCAGCCCGGATGTCATCGATAGGCTCGATGAGACCTTTGCCCAGCAGATAACCCCACATGCGGTTGACGAAGCTCTTGGCAAAGTACGGGTTTTCTTTGCTGGTAACCCAGGAGGCGAACTGTGTTCGTCGCGAGGGGTTTTCAGGCAGGGTGTGATTGGAGACAAACGGGAACTTCGGCGGGATGGGTTGCTGAGTCTTTTGGTGTTTGACTTCGCCATCTTTCTTGTCGAAGACTTCTTCCCAGAGCGGCTTGGCTCCTTCAACGGCCGTACCGCCAATGGTGTTGTTGCCCGAGGCCTCGTCCTTCTTGAGGCCGACTTGGGCAAAATAGGCCGCTGTCTCGTAGTACTGGTCTTGGGTCCAGCGTTCGAAGGGGTGGTCGTGGCACTTGTTGCAATTGAATCGCACGGCCAGGAACAGGTGGGTCGAGTTCTCGACGGCTTCTTCGGGGGTTCGCAGGATCTTGTAGTACGACGCTGCGGGGTTCTCGCGGTTGGAGCCCGATGCGGTGAGGATCTCGTAGACGAATTTGTCGTAAGGCTTGTTGGTTGCAAAGCTATTGCGGATCCAGTCCTTGAACTTCGAGGCACCTTCTTTGCCGAGGAACTTCGAGTTGACCTGCAAGAGGTCTGACCATTTGTTGGTCCAGTGGTCGATGAACGCTTCGCTGCTGACGAGTTCATCGATGACTCGCTCGCGTTTGACTCGGCTCTCGGTGGTATCGGCGAGGAACGCTCTGACGGCTTCGGGGGTTGGTGGCACCCCGGTTAAATCGAGCGTCACACGTCGCAAGAAATCGGCATCGTTGCACAATCCCGAGGGTTGGATCTTGAGCCGATCCCACTTGGCCGCCACGAAGCGATCGATGGGGTTTTGGGAAGCGATTTGAAGCGGCTGGTAACCCTCGCGGTTCCCCATGACCGTCAGGGTCGTGGCTGCATAAGCGCCTTCGAAGCGTGCCAGCACGGGGACTTCGCCGCGTCGCAAGGCTTGGACGCGTGCACCTTCGAGGACCGCTCCGACTTCGCTATTGCCCGATTCGAGGAACGCTTCTCGGGTCACATCCCGAGTTTTGCCGTCGGCGTAGGTCGCTACGACGCGCAGTTGCTGGATGCCCCCTGGCATCGGGATGACTGGATTGTTGGGGGTCACTTGGATGCCCGTGACCTTGGGGGTAGCCATGTTGAGGTTCGCTCCACCGGCGATCCATTGACGCAAGACCAACGCATGGTTGTCCCCTGGCTCGAAGAGTTTACCGCCCGTGTGCGGGACGACTCCGAGGGGCTTGGTCAGCATCATCGAATCGATCGGAGAACTCGGGTTGATGCGGCGAGCGGCAAGGTCATCGCTCAGACTGCGAACATCGTAGTTCGGGTCGTAGCCTCGCAGCGAAAGTTTAAAGCCGTTCTTGCCGGCTTGGGCACCGTGGCAAGTTCCCGAATTGCAGCCCAAGCGAGACAGGGCCGGATTCACATCGCGGGTGAAGTCGACGCCAAAGCTTGCTGGGATCGTCGAATGCACAGCGATCGACTGCTGATGGTTGCCCAGAGCGACATTGATCTTGGAATCACCGGCGCGGACCGATTGCACCCAGCCTCGTTGCGAGAGCCAAACCGAATCGTTATCGGCTGCAAAGGTCGCTTGGCTAGTCGCATCGACGAGCTCTCCAGTAGTTAGCTGAGCCATCACGACGATTTGCGCCGAGTCGTTCCAAGCACCGAAGTCGATGTTGGTCGGTTGGACTTGGATCGCGGCGATCTGATCCAGAGGGATTGGTTGGTGAGCCAGCTCACCCTCGGCTTTGGGAGCCGGACTTGTTCGCTCGGCCAGGTGCGCCTCGCCGATCGCCTTGAGCCGCTCGGTGCGATGCGAAGCGATCGCACTGTCCTCGATGGTTGAAGCCGAGCCTGCAGGAGTGACATCGACATCGGCGATCAGCTGAGAATCGGCGATGTTCCAAACGCGCAGGCGACCGTCGGATGCACCCGCAGCGATCCGGCCTTGGGGGTCGATGGCCAGCGAGTAGACGGCGGCATTCGGGACAGCAAAGGTCCCGAGGACTTGGGGTTGCTCGGTGACGTATTCCTCGAGTTTCTTTCGTTCTTCAGGTTTGCGTTGTGCAGCCCGCTTGGCTTGAATGGCTTTGATTTCTGGAGGCACTTTGCCATCCACGTCATAGGACCAAACCTTCACAACGCTTTGGTTATCAATGGTAGAGGCTGCGGCAAGGAATTTGCCATCGGGGCTGATGGCCACCGAGAAGATTCGGCCGGGCATCGGGTCGAGTTGTCGGATGAGGTTTGCATCGTCACCGATGACACGCGCGGTTTGGCGAAAGACGCGATAGATCTTAGGGGTGCCATCGGAGCCACCGACGAGAATTTCGTCGCGTTCGGGGTGCCGCGCCAGGGCTTGGACTCCGCCTCGGAGAGCTCCTGGGGTGATCGACGTCACGTTGTCGATGAACCGTTCGGTTTCGACTTCCGTGAGCTTGACCGTCATGTCGCGGGCACCGGAGATCAAGTGCTTGCCATCGACGGTAAAGACCGTTGAGCGAGGCCAATCGTCGTGGGCTCGTTGATAGAGCTTTTGGTTGCCTTCGAGGTCAAAGGCTCGGATCGAATTGTCCGCCATACCCAGAGCGAGCATTCCGGAGTCTTGGGTCCAGGAAAGTCCAAAGAGCGTATCGCCACCGAGCAGGGTACTTCGGTGCAATTGTTTGTTTTCGTTGTTCCAAAGTTGCAATTCGCCCGAAACCCCTGGCTCGCCTGCGGCTACGGCGATCCACTTGTTATCAGGGGAGAATCGAACCGATTCGACGCGTGGGCTCGGTCCGATGAGCCGGTGCTTGAGCTTCCAGTCCTGCGTGCCCAAGACGAGCGTTTCGTAGAAACCATTGAGGGCAAGCTGCGAGCCGTCCGGGGAGAAGTCCAAGCTGATGATGGCAGGTGGACGGGAGTAGACCGGTGGTTTCTCGTTGGTGAATCGAGGCCCAGTATCGACGATGTCTTGGACGGCCCCGGCAGCGATCCATTTGCGGATCGTTTCAATCTCGGAGGGCTTCAAGGGGGCGAGGTTTTTGGGCATTTCAGACTTGCCATCAACCGGAGTGATTTCGCGGATGAGCTTACTGGCATCCGGATTGCCCGGGACGACGGCAGCATCCCCTGACTCACCCCCTTTGAGCAGACCATCAAATTTGGTCATCAGATAGCCACCTTGTGTTTTGGAGGTTTGGTGGCAGGCGTAGCAATTGGCTCTGAGGATGGGCAGAACGTCTTTGGACCAAGTCGGATTCGCCGGGTCGGCGGCCCAAGACGTGGGCGCCCAAGACGTTGCAGTTAGAAGACTTGCCGTACCGAGCAGCGCCAAGAGTTTGATAGCACCGAGTCGGACACCCCCGAGTCTGAAGGCCGATGGTCTGGGGACAGAGATTTGAATGGATCGCATAGAAATCAGAAGAATCTGGTTTGGGTGGGGTCCGAGATTTTAGGGGTGGGAGCCTCAAAAAACCGTGAAAACACGGATCATCGAGGGACCTTGAGTATAGCTTAGTCCGCTAGAGGGGTCAACTTTTTCACAAGTCTCCAATAGAGGGGCGAAAAGGCGCGTTAAGAGCGGGCATGCCGTCAATAAACCCCTAGCGGCCAACAACATCAGGCCATCGGCGATGGATCCAACCGATGGCGATCAGGATTTTCAGTTTTTTAATCCTAATAAAATCGCCGTAAAACCGTTGGACCTAGGGTAAGTCCATCCTTTTTTCGCCCTAGCAGTCGCCTC
>Ga0209598_10002071_pt1 | contig 15980 bp, 15 predicted proteins | sample M_140807_EF_Meta_FD_187317 | JGI IMG/M metagenome (GOLD analysis project Ga0209598, IMG submission 187317) | Freshwater microbial communities from Lake Montjoie, Canada to study carbon cycling - M_140807_EF_MetaG (SPAdes) (version 2) | ecosystem: Environmental > Aquatic > Freshwater > Lake... | reverse complement strand
CCGCCCGCCTGCGGCCGCTGCACGACGAGCCTGCCGGCTGGTCGACGCTCCTCGCAGCGCTGTGCTACCTTGCGCAGGTGAGCGCGATCCCCAAACCCCACCTCGCGGCCGCTGCAGAAGCGCTGCCGGAGCCGACCAAGGAGACGTTCATGACCGCTGCTCAGGAATGGATGCTCGAAGGGATGGAGAAGGGCCGGCAAGAGGGCCTCGAGGCAGGTGAGCGCCGAGCGCTCGCCTCGACGCTGACGCGCTTGATGCGCCTGCGCTTCCGGGATGTCCCACCCGAAAAGTTCGCGCGTATCGAGGCCGCGGGGAAGCCCGAACTCGAGCGCTGGCTCGAGCGCATTCTCACCGCCGAGACCCTCGACGACCTCTTGGCGTAAACCCGACCACGGGCTCGCGTCGAGAAATCGACGCGATTTATGCGACACACGGTTTGTCGAGCCGATTGAGGACCAGAGCGCGAAAATCCATCGCGCGGGAGTCCTCATGGCGACCCGACCGAACCCGCACGACGCCTTCTTTCGGCAGTCGTTCGCGAACCCGCACAATGTCGCGGGCCTGCTCAAGCTCGTCGTGCCCGCGCCGCTGCAGGCGGTGCTGGACCTGAATCCGAAGAGGATTCGGATACTTAATCCGATGCACGTGGACGCCGAGTTACGCGGCACAGGGTCGGACCTGGTCGTCGAGGTGCCGAGGCGCGTCGCCCGGGGTGGGCGCCCGTCGACGGCGATCCTCATCTGCGTGATCGAGCACCAGCGGCGCGACGAGCGCTTCTTCGTGGTGCGCGAGCTTGGCTACACGGTCCACGCGTGGGAGCGCTGGCTGCGCGAGAACCCAGGCGCGACGCACCTGCCGCCGATCATCCCGATTGTCATCTACAACGGCGAGACGCCGTGGCGCTCACCCACAAGCCTGAGCGCGCTCATCGATCTACCCGAGATTCCTCGGGATTCGCCCGTTCGGTCGCTGCTGCCGTCGATGGATGTGGTGCTTGTTGACCTGACCTCGCCGGAGTTCAGCCGCGCCGTGCTGCGGTCGCGCGCCGACGACGCCGACGCGGTGGCCGAGACCCTGCTCGAGATCCTGCAGGGCGCAACCCGCGCGGACGCCGACGCGCTCCTCGACGAGTGGACCGCGCGCCTGCGGCCGCTGCACGACGAGCCTGCCGGCTGGTCGACGCTCCTCGCAGCGCTGTGCTACCTTGCGCAGGTGAGCGGCATCCCCAAACCCCACCTCGCGGCCGCCGCCGAAGCGCTGCCGGAGCCGACCAAGGAGACGTTCATGACCGCTGCTCAGGAGTGGATGCTCGAAGGGATGGAGAAGGGCCTTGAGAGGGGCCGCGAAGAAGGTGAGCGCTCGGCGCTCGCCTCCATGCTCACGCGGCAAGTGCGCCTGCGCTTCCGCGACATCCCGCCCGAAGCCGTCGCGCGCATCGAGGCTGCGCATAAGCCCGAGCTCGAGCGCTGGATCGAGCGCATCCTCACCGCCGAGACCCTCGACGACCTCTTCGCCTGAGGTGAGCGTTTGTGGTCTCCGCGCAGAAAATCGACACGATTTATGCGACACGCGGCAGGCCTGACCGATTAAGGACCAGAGCGCGCACCTCGACGCGCCGGAGTCCCGATGGTGACCCGACCGAATCCGCACGACGCGTTTTTCAGGCAGGCGTTCGGCAGTCCGAAGCATGTGGTCGGGCTGCTGAAGCTCGTCTTGCCGAAGCACCTGCAGGCATTACTCGACCTCGACCCCGCGCGGATTCGCGTGCTTGACCCGACGCATGTAGACGTCGAGCTGCGCGGTACAATCTCGGACTTGGTTGTCGAAGTGCCGCGACTCTCCTCTGCGGGCGAGGGCGAGCGCGCGCCCGCGATCTTTGTTCTCGCGATCGAGCACCAGCGGCAGGACGAGCGTTTCATCGTCGTGCGCCAGTTGGGCTACACGGTCCGTATCTGGGAGCGCTGGCTGCGGGCCCATCCCGGTGCGACCCACTTGCCGCCCGTGATCCCTGTGGTGATCCATAACGGCGATACCCCGTGGCGCTCTCCGACGAGCCTGCACGCGCTCCTTGACCTGCCGGATGTGCCGCTCGACCCGTCGCTCCGTGCGTTGCTGCCGTCGATGGAGGTGGTCCTCGTTGACCTCGCGTCGCCCGATCGAGCGCGGGCGGTCCTCCGCGCCCGCGCCGACGACGCCGACACAGTCAGCGAGACGCTGCTCGAGATCCTACAGGGCGCGACCCGCGCAGATGCCGACGCGCTCCTCGACGACTGGGCCTCGCGCTTACGCCCGCTCCACGACGAGCCCGCCGGCTGGTCGACCTTGGTCGCCGCGCTGTGCTACCTTGCGCAGGTGAGCGGCATTCCCAAACCCCACCTCGCCGCGGCCGCAGACGCGCTGCCCGAGCCGACGAAGGAGACGTTCATGACCGCTGCGCAAGAGTGGTTTCTCGAAGGTAAGCAAGAGGGTCGCACCGAAGGCCGCGAGGAAGGCCGCGAGGAAGGCCGCGAAGAGGGTGCGCGCGCCGCGCTCGCCTCGACGCTCTCAAAGCTCGCTCGCCTGCGATTCCGCGACATCCCACCTGAAAGCGCTGCGCGCATCGATTCGGCATCGAAGGTTGATCTCGAGCGATGGCTCGAACGCTTCGTGACCGCTGAGACGCTCGACGACCTCCTCGCCTGAGCCGCTCCTCAACTGGCCTGCAGGCTGTGCAGCCGCATGCCGAGCATCATCGCGCCGACGAAGGCGAGGGCGTTGCCGCCCTGAGTGACCGATACGAGCCCCGGCCCCGGGCAGAAGCCGCCCAAACCCCAGCCCACGCCGAAGATCACGGCCCCGATGATCAGGCGAGCGTCGATGTCCTTGCGCGTGGGGATCATGAAGCGCGCCTCGAGCAGCGGCGCGGGGCGGCGAGTGATCCAGCGGTACAGGGCGAGGTGCGTAACGATCCCGCCGCCCATGACAAACATCAGGCTCGGATCCCAGTCGCCCATGATGTTGAGGAAGCCGTTGACCTTGCTCGGCTGGGTCATACCGCCGAGCAGGAGCCCGACGCCGAAGAGCAGGCCGGTCAGATAGGCGGTGACCGCGCGCCTCATCGGAGACCTCCCAGTATGTGTTCCACGATGAAGACGGTCAGCCCCCCCGCGGCCATGAAGGTCAGGACGGACGCGAGCGACCGCCCCGAGAAGCGCGTGAGCCCGCAAATGCCGTGACCGCTGGTGCAGCCGTTGCCCAGCCGCGTGCCGTAGCCGACCAGCAAGCCCGCGGCGGCGGTGACCCCCCCCGTGCGGAGGGGGGCGGCGTCGAATGCGTCGGGCGTGAGGGCGCCCGCGATGGCCCCAGCGGTGACGAGGCCGGCGACGAAGGTGACGCGCCAGTCGATGTCGCCCGGCGTGGGGGGGAGCAGACCCCCGAGGATGCCGCTAATGCCGGCGATACGACCTTGGAGCAGCAGCAAGAGCGAGGCGCTGAGGCCCACGAGAGCGCCCCCGAGGAGCGCCGCGACGAACGGGTGCATGGTCAAGCCTTTGGAACCGAGAGGTGACGACGGTGATGAATGAGCGCGGCCGCGCCCGCCAGCGCAGCCGCCACGGTGAGCCAACCCACGACGACGGGCAGGTGCAGGCTCGGCCATTGCTCGACCAGAATGACCGCGGCCATGACGAGCACAAAGCTACCAAATGCGCTGCGGAGCTTGGCCTGCGGGATTCGGCCCGACAGCGCAGCACCGACCTGGCTCCCCGCGACGGCGGCGACACACGCCACGCCCGCGACGGACCAGGCGATGTCGACGTGCCCCAAGTGACCCGCGAGGCCCGCTGCGGAGTTCATCGCGATCACGAGCAGCGACGTGCCGATTGCGCTGGGCATGGGCATACCGCCGAGCAGCGCGAGTGCGGGTACGACCAAGAAGCCGCCGCCTGCGCCGACCGTGCCCGTGACCAGGCCGACGAGCGCGCCCACTTGCAGCGCGCGGGCGAGCGCAGGCTCCGACGATGTCTCGGTGTCGGGGGTCTCTCCACGGCTCCGCAGCATCGCGCCGCCCGCGGCCACCATGACCGCCGCGAAGCCGAGCAGGAGCGCCGGGGCGGGCAGCAGGCCGCCGAGACGCCCACCGATGAACGCCCCGACCATTCCCGCGGCGCCGAACGTCAGGCCAGTCCGAAAGCGGACGCGGCCGGCCCGCGCGTGGGAGAGCATCGCGAAGACGCTCGTAACGCCGACGACAAGCAGGGACGTCGCGATGGCGTCACGCGGCTCGAGCCCGACGACGTAGACGAAGATCGGCACGGTCAGAATCGAACCGCCGCCCCCAAGCAAACCGATGGCGAGACCGACGAGGACGCAGAGTGCGGCAGGGAGGACCATGGCAGCTCCGTTGAGCGAGGGACGCTGACCTCGCTAAGCACGGGGCGTGCCACGGCCTAAACGAGCCCGTACGCCTTCATGCGCCGCCAGAGGGTCACGCGGCTCATCCCCAGCATGTGCGCTGCCGCCTCGCGCTGGCCGCCTGTGAGCGCGAGCGCGTGCAGGAGACGCTGCGCGTCCGCGGGCAGCGCGGCGGCGTCTGCAGGGGCGGACTGGGGTGGCGTGGTTGAAACGCTGTGTTCCAAGAATGTTTCACCATCCTCGGGGCCGTCGAAGACCTCGGGTGGCAGGTCACTCTGCACCAGCATCGGTCCATCGCCTACGGCAAAGGCGTACTCGAGCGCATTCCGGAGTTCACGGACGTTTCCCGGCCATGGATAGGCTTCGAGCGCGCGCATCGCCTCGGGGGCGATCTCGAGGACGCGCCGCCGGCTGCGCCCATTGAGCTCCGCCACGAGCTTCGAGGTCAGCAGCGCGACGTCTCCGGGGCGGTCGCGGAGAGGCGGCAGGAAGATTGGGATGACGCGCAGGCGAAACATCAGGTCGGCCCTGAAGCGGCCCGCTGCAACCTCGGTCCGCAACGCGCGATGCGTCGCTGAAACAATGCGGACATCGACTGGGATCGGGTCGCGGCCGCCCACCCGCGTGATGGTCCGCGTGTCGAGCACCCGCAGCAGCTTCGCTTGGAGCTCGAGCGGGACCTCGGCGACCTCGTCGAGAAACAGCGTGCCGCGGTGCGCGAGCTGAAAGTGCCCGGGCGTATCGCTCACCGCGCCGGTGAACGCGCCCCGCACGTGACCGAACAGCTCGCTCTCGAGCAGGCTCGCCGGGAGCGCGGCGCAGTTGATCGCCCGATACGGCCCCGCACTGCGCGGCGAGCAGTCGTGCAGCGCGCGCGCCACGAGCTCCTTGCCCGCGCCCGTCTCGCCGCGCACGAGAACCGACGCGTCCGACTGGGCGACACGCTCGACCAAGCGAAACATCTGTTTCATGGACGCGTGCTGCGTCCACATGCGCCCGAACTGCTCTGGTGTTTCCGTTGCGGGACCTGAAACGCGTTTCACAGGCCGAATGTGTAACACCGGGGCGCGCAGGGGCCAAGCGGCGTCCCCCCGTCGAGCGGCGATGCGCTACGCGCGCGTGCCGTCGTCCGCGGTCGTCGCGCCCAGGTTGAGCGGAATCTGCAGTCTGCGCAGACCGTCCGGACCCGGGGCGGGCAGGCGGCCGGCGTCGATGTTCACTTGGACACTCGGAAACAGCAGCCGCGGGGCCGCGAGCCCTGCGTCCCGCGTTCGACGAAACGAGACAAAGGCCTCACGCGTTGTTTCGATTGAGAGCTGAACGTTGGCGCGCTTCTCCGCGCCGATTGTGGTTTCGAAGCGCAGTGCGCGGCCGTTCGGCTGGTAGTCGTGGCCCACGAAGACGCGCGTCGCGTCGGGCAGCGCGTAGAGGACGTCGTGGACCGAGTGGTACAGCGCCTCGGCGTCGCCGCGCGGGAAGTCACACCGCCCTGTGCCGTAGTCCTCGATGAAGAGGGCGTCTCCCGTGAAGACGGCGTCCTCGACCTTGAGAGAGACGCACGCGGGCGTGTGCCCCGGTGTGGGCAGGACCTCGACGCAGAGTGTCCCCGCTTGGACGCGCGCGTAGTCGTCGAGCAGCACATCGAACTGGCTGCCGTCGACGGCGATCGGGTTGCCGAAGAGGGGGCGAAACGTCTGCTGGACCTCGGTGATACGCCGCCCGATCGCGACGCGGGCGCCAAAGCGTGTGCGCAGGTACTGAGAACCCGACAGGTGGTCAGCGTGGGCGTGCGTCTCGAACACGGCATGCACGCGCAGCCCCTCGCGGCGCACGAAGGCCTCGACCTGCTCGATGCTCACGGTCGAAGTGCAGCCCGATGCGGGGTCGAAGTCGAGCACTGGATCGATCACCACCGCGTCGCGCGTGGCGGCGTCGAAGACGACGTACGTGAGCGTGTAGGTCGCGGGGTCGTAGAAGTGCTGAATGACCATCGCTGAACTCCCCGGGGTCTGATGTTTCACCGCGACCCTGAGTTAGCAGGAACCGGGCCAACATCCCGCGGGCGGTCACCCTCAGGCGCGCCGCAGCCCTGCGAAGAGGACCGGCACGCAGAAGCCGTAGTAGAGCACGTTCGGCATGACGCGCAGCGCGAAGCCGGCGTCTCGGAGCGTCCCCGTCGAGTTCAGAATCAGCAAATCCGCGGCAATCCACAGGGCGTAGTACGCCATCGCAAAGCCCGCCATGCGGCGCGCGGCGGGCGCGTGCGCCCAGCGCGAGGCGCGCAGCGCGAGCATCAGCCCGAAGAAGGTGAGCTCGTAGCTCAAGAAGAGCGTCCGAAGCGGGTCCCAGTTCGACGGCCAGACGTCCTTGAGGGGGTTGGTCGCGAGCCACGAGAGGACCGGGGCGATGAAGCCCAGCGCGAGCGCCCAAGGCAGTCGCGTGAGCCCGGGCGCCTGCGCGGTGTGCGCCCCGGGGCGCGCGGCGTGGTCCGCCGCCCAGAGCACGCGGACGTCGCCAAAGAGCACCAGGAAGAACGGCACCACGCTCGCTGCGGCGCCGGGCAGCTTGCCCAGCCCGAAGACTTCGTTGGCGGAGAGCCACGCGTCGACGCATGAGACGCCAACCCACAGGAGCGCCCAGCGCACGGCTGAGGGCGCGGCTGTCCCGCGGTGCGTGAGGACAAGCGCGAGGCCGACGAGGTTCGCGAGCCAGAGCAAGCCTGGGTGTTGCCACGCGCTCGCGTAGAAGGCCTCGAACGGGCCGGTCGTGAGTGGGTCGGTCATCGGCGCTTGTTCTCTCGCATCGCCGAGAGGTACGCGATGAGGTCGTCGACCACGGCCTCTCGATGGGGCAGCGCGGGGTTGATGGGCGGCATCTTCGCGGGCAGGCGCATCGACGCGGGGTCCAGCACCCACCGCTTGAGCATGTTCGGCTGCCAGTACTCGGTCACGTTCATCGGCCAGTTCAGCTCGGGCCCGATCTCGCCGCCGTCGCCATTGAGCATGTGGCACTTCTGGCAGTGGATCCGCCACGCGCCGAAGCCGCGCTGCGCCGCCGCGCTCGCACCTGCGGGCGGCGCCAAGTGCGGAAATCGGTCAGAGAACTTGACCGGCTCGAACGACACGAGCTGAAACGGCCAGCCGAAGTCGCCCTCCGCGCGCACAGTCGCGTCACTCTGGTTCTCCCAGACCAGATACCACGGCCCGAGCGCGACGCGCTTCGCTGGCTGGACGTCGCCCTTGAGCAGGGTGAAATCGGATGGCTGGTCGGTGCGGGCGTAAGCGAGGAGCGCGCGGTGCTCCAGGAAGCGCCGGACCGGCACGCTCGGCTTGTAGCCATCGCTGCAGGTCATGAGCAGCTCTTCACCGGACTGCCACGCGACCCCGTAGGCTTGGTCGAGGACGTCTCGCGCGCTGAAGCCCTCGAACTCGATGACGCGCTGCTCGTAGGGGTCGAAGACGGCGAGGCGCTCGGGCGTGAGCCCAAGGCTGCGCAGCGTGGTGCGCGTGAGCGTGTGGGGCGGTTGGCCCGGTCGCGCAAAGGTCAGGCTCTGTACAGGCGCGGGCGCGGACGCGGGCGCGGCGCCCGCGCTCCGAAACGTGACCAGGCAGAGGAGCGCCGCGACGAGCCAGCGCGTGGCGTGACTCACTCGAGGTGCCCCGCCGTGTACTCGGTGCGGGTCGACACGGTGTGGTCAGACGGCCCGCGGCTGCACATGCAGAGGTGGCGCGCGTCGCTCACCACGCGGACGCCTTGGGCGTGACCGGAGCCCATGACCTCGAGCGCGAGGTCCCGCACCAGGTCCTCTTGGATCTGGAAGCGGCGGCTGTAGGCCTGCACGAGCCGAGGGAACTTGCCGAGCCCGAGGATGCGGTCGCCCGGCCGATACGTGATCGAAACCTGCCCGAAGAAGGGCAAGAAATGGTGCGCGCAGATCGAGAAGAAGTTGATGTGCTCGACGGTCACGAGCGCGGGGCGTTCGCCCGGCGCCAGCATGCGGGTCGTCTTGAGCACGGTGGTGGAGTCGACCGAGTACCCCGACAGCAACTCCCTGTAACCCTTGGCGATTCTGCGCTCGCAGGTCGCGGCTTCGTCGGCGTCGACCACTTGGCCGTCCGCCCCGCGGCCGAACCAAGCCAGCGCCTCACCGCTCTGCGTCACGTTCTCGAACAGCCACTGCGCGATGTCCATGTGTCCTCCTGAGGTCGAAAAGGACGCGGGAGCGCGCGCCGCGGTTGCGCCTCAGCCGTCGCAGTAGCCAAGCGAGGGCGCGCCGAACAGCCCGCGCCGGCACACGACGCCGCCGCCACAGGGGTGCGCGTCGTCGCACAAGGGGCGGCAGATGGAGTCCGCGCCGTTCGGCGAACGGACGCACGCGAGCGTCCCCGAGCAGTTGCTGCGGCCGTCCTCGAAGCTCGGCACGCAGCCTTGCCCGTCCGCGAAGCGCGCCTGCTCGTTGACGCACGCGCCGACCACCAAGCCGGGCGCGGCGTCGATGTTGGGCTGGTCGACGCGGCAGACCTCGCCCGCGCCGCACCCGACGTTCGTGAAGGGGTCGCACTGACCAACGCACACGCCGAGGGCGTCGAGGTTGGCCACGCCGAAGACGCACTCGCCGCCGGGCGCGCAGCCGCTCGCGTCGTCTGCTGTGCACAGCGCGCTGCAGACGTCGTTGCCGAACTGCTCGAGCGGACCGCACAGGTGGTTGGCCCGGCAGTTGCCCCAGTACTCCGCGCGGTCGGCGCCGAAGCAGTTGTCGCCCTGCGTGCCCGCGCCCTGCGAAAGGCCGTCGATGCAGCCTGAGATGATGCGCGCACCGGCGCCCGTGCCGACCTGCTCGATCACGCTGCAGAGCTGGCCCGGCAGGCAGCCTGTCTGCGCGATCGGGTCGCAGACCTCAAGGCAGAAGCTCAGGCCCGGCACCCGGTCCGAGTAATCGACACAGCGCAGGCTCGCGGGCTGGCCGGGGCAGGGGGTCGCGGCGTCACAGGGCGGCAGGCACGCGCCGTATTGGCAGATGAGCCCTGCGGCGCAGTGGGTGCCCGTTCCGGGGCTGCACGCCTGCCCGAAGCCCACGTTGCCGACCGCCGTGCAGACCGTCGCCGCACCGAACACTGCGCACCCCGCGGGCCCACCGCATGCGTCGGCGTTGTTCAGGCCGTTGCAGCCGTCGCTGGGCATGCAGGCGCCGTCGCAGCTCTGGAAGCCGGCGATGCACTGCTCGGTCGGCATGCAGCCCTCGTTCGCGCCGCAGCCCGCGTTTGCTGCGAAGACGTCGCACGCGCGGCGACAGACGCCGCCACCGCCCGCGGCCGCCGCACAGATGAGCCCCGCGTCGCAGCCGAACTGATTGACGCGGCAGAGCGTGCCCGCGCTGCCGTCGCCGATCGCAGCGCACTGGCCCGCGCGGCAGAGCTCATTGAAGCTGCAGTCGAAGTCGGCGGCGCACATGCCACCACCACCGCCGCCACCACCACCACCGCCCCCCGCGCAGTCCTGTACGTCGGTCCCCTCGGGGCACAGGCCAGTGCCCTCGGGCTCGTCGCACTCGCCGTCACCGAGCCACGCAGGGGGGCAGGGCTCGTTGCCGCCGCCGCCACCGCCGCTGCACACGCCTTCGATGCACGACTCGCCGAACGGGCAGTCGAAGTCCGCCAGGCACTCCCCGCCGCCGCCGCCACCGAAGCAGAAGCCCTGGAGGCAGAGGCCGCCGGGACCACAGTCGGCATCGAGGATGCATTCGCCGCCGCCGCCGCCGCCACCGCCGCAGTCGGATGCGTCCGTGCCGGGCAGGCACAGCACAGGCTCGTCACAGAAGCCGTCGAGCGCGAAGAGGCAGCTGTCGTCGCCCGCGCCGCCGCCGCCGCCGCCACCGCCGCCGCCGCCGAGCGGCACGCAGGTGCCCGTGTTCTGGTCGCAGCGCTCGTCGGGCGTGCAGTCAGCGCCTGTCTGGCAGGTCGCGCCGGGCACGCCGCCGCAGTCCGCGGTGTCGGTGCCGTCGCCACACATGCCGGTGCCGCTGGGCTCGTCACACACGCCATCGCCGACCAGCGACGGATCGCAGCCCATGGGTCCAGGCGGGTCCACGGCGGCATCGCGGCGCGGGGGCTGGGGGGGACGGGTCGCGTCCGGCATGCCCACATCGAGGAACGGGATCGCGTCGGACTCGACCGGGATGCCACCGCCGTCCGCGAGGGGAACGCCATCGTCGGGGTCGAGGAGCTGGACGTCCCCCGAGACGAAGCCGCCGGCGTCGCGCACGCTCGCGCTGACGCACACGCCCGAGGCGCACCGCTGGCCTTCTGGGCAGTCTGAGCGGGTCTCACAGGCGCCTACGATGCCATTGACCGCGTCTTGAGCTTCGTCGCAGGCCGCGCCCATGAGGGAGAGGGAGCAGACGAGGGCGAGTCGGAGTGTCGACTTGAGCATTCGTCGACTATACGCGCCTGTCGATTCTGTTCCAACTCAGGGCGGAGACGGGCCGGCGACGGGCTCGATGAGGGGCAGGTCGCGCAGCGCGGGCGGCACGTCCGGCAGGCCGCTCGGCGCGGGCGCCTTGAGCTGGAGCAGGCCACGGACCTCGACCGTGCTGTCGAGCCAGCGGTCGCGCTCCTCGGCTGGGCGCGGGGCGAGGCCCAAACGAATCGGCTGGTTGCCGACCCACAGCACGACCCAGCCCGGGGCCACAGCGGGGTCGCCTGCGCGCACGTCCGCGCTCAGCCCCCGGTAGACGCCGACGAGCCGGACCTCGCGGCCATCGTGCTCGGCGAGCGCGGTGGGGTGAGCGATTTGTGGGGTGTGCGGTGCACCTCCGCATGCGGTGAGACCGAAAGCGAGCATCGAGAGGGCGATGAAGGCGCGCATCATGACCTCGTTGGCTGCATCACTCAGACTCTGCGCACCGCCCCGCGCTGAGCAAGTCGGGTCCGCAGTGAGCGTGATATGGGTCAGGGCGTTCGGTCGGGGGAGGTCACGTGGACGACACCGCTGAGATGTCTGCGCTCCAGCAGCGCGTCATCGAGCGCCTGCGCGCCGGCGCAGTGCTCGGGGCGTCCGACAAGGAGGTGTCGTGGCGCTTGCGGGCTGAGGGCACGGCCTTTGTGTTCGAGTCCTTCGACCAGCTCGCGCCGGGTGCGCCGCCCACCGAGCGTGTCGTGATTGGCACGGAGGCGGCCCTCATCGAGTGGGTGCGGCCGCGCCCCGAGAGCGAGGCGGCGTGGGCCGCGCTGGTCGAGCGCCTTGGGGGGGCGGCGCCTCGCGGGCCTGCCTTGGATTCAGCGGCGCTGGACGGCCTCGTCGTCTTCGGTCAAGGGCCCGAGCTCGAGTCTTGGGTCGCCTTTGCAGAGGGAACCGAAGAGCGCTGGTACGCCGGCGCGCTGCGGCGCCACGCGCGGGTTCGCATCGAGCTCTCCGAGCGGCCGGGGCGTGGGGATGTCGGGCCCTTCTGCTGGGCGTTGCGTGTTCCGGACGCGGGCCCGGGCGAAGTCGACGCGGAGGCGTGGGTGCGCGCTGAGGTCGCCGCCCGCCTCGAGGACCGCCTGACTCTCGCCGCTTGGTTGGACCTGTCAGAGCCTGAGCCCCTCGAGGGCGGCGTGTGGAGCGCGCGCCACGTCGACCGCTACGAGACCTCGGGTGTGGGCTTCGTCGTGATGTTCGTCGGCCAAGACGGGGCGCGCGTGGAAGTCACGGTCGATCTGGCGAGGCCAGGCACGCGGGACTTCGCCCGGGAGCGAACCGCGGCGCGTACGCGCCTGAAGAAGGCGCTGCGGCGCGCGCTCTACTGACAGTCCAGGACGTCCGTCCCCGGCGGGCACAGATCCGGCTCGTCGCAGACGCCGTCGCCGATCCAGGCCGCGGGGCAGCCGCCCCCGCCTGCGCAGTCGACCACGTCGGAGCCCTCGGGGCAGAGGTTGGTGCCCTCGGGCTCATCGCACTCACCGTCCTCAATCCAGAGCGGGTTGCACTCATCGGGCGGCGGCTCCGCGGCGCAGTCGACGACGTCTGTGCCCGGCGCGCAGAGGATGGGCTCATCACAGAAGCCGTCCTCGATCCAGAGCGGGTTGCACTCGGGCGCAGGGGGCGGCGGTGGCGGAGGCGGTGCCCCCGCGCAGTCGACGACGTCGGAGCCCTCGGGGCATAGACCGGTCCCCTCGGGCTCATCGCACTCGCCGTCCTCGATCCAGAGCGGGTTGCACTCGGGCGCAGGGGGCGGCGGCTCGGCGGCGCAGTCAACGACGTCCGTGCCGGGGGCACACAGGAACGGTTCGTCGCACGCGCCGTCCTCGATGTAGGCGCAATCGGGGTCAGGTGGCGGTTCGCCCGCGCAATCGACCACATCTGAGCCCTCTGGGCAGAGGCCGGTGCCTTCGGGCTCATCGCACACGCCGTCGCCCAGCCAGTCCGCCTGACAAGGCGGCGCCCCGCCTCCGCCCCCGCCAGAGACGACGCACGCACCCGCCTCGCAGGTCTCGCCCACGGCGCATTCGTTGTCCGCGACGCAGTCGGGCTCGGGCGGTGGCGCGGTCGGCGGCGCGGTCGGCGGCACGGTCGGTGGGGGCTCGGCGCCGCCCTGGGGCGGCGGAGGCGGAGGCGGCGGCGAGGTCGGCGGCGGCTCGGCGCCGCCCTCGGGCGGTGGGGGAGGCGGTGGCGAGGTCGGCGGTGGCTCTGCGCCTCCCTCGGGCGGCGGTGGCGGGCTCACCTCGGCGTCGTAGTTCGGCGCGGGCACGTAGGCGTCGTCGGTGTTGAGGCTGGCGTCGCGCACCGCCGCGCGGACGCACGCGCCCTCGATGCAGCGCTCGCCCTCTGCGCAGTCGGAGCGCGCCTCGCAGGCAGACGCGCTCAAACCATCGAGCGCCTGCGCAGCTTCGTCGCAGCCCCAGAGTGACGCGACCATGAGTCCGGACGCGAGCGAGAACCTATGGAAGGGCTTCTTCATGTCGTCAGTATGGACAAGGACGCGACCGCTGCGCAATTCGACCCTCCGCGCACTTGACCCCTGCGCGCTCGGCCGCGAGATTGCCGCGCCATGGCGACCCTGAAACAGAAGCTCCGCTACCGATTCGACAACCTGATGGCGCGCGGCGCCGGCGCGCAGATGCTCGTGCTCGCGCTCATCACGTCGCTGGCCATCGTGCTGACCGCAGCGACGCTGGTGATCACCGACCTCGCGCCGCGGGACGACACGGGGACCCCAGAGCCCTTCACGCAGCTCCTGTGGCGCGGCCTGATGCGGGCGATGGACGCGGGCGCGGTCGGCGGCGACACCGGCTCATGGGCCTTCTTGTTCGTGATGCTCGCGATCACGCTGGTCGGCATCTTCGTGCTTTCGGCCCTCATTGGCATCCTGAACGGCGCGCTCGAGGGCGTGCTCGACAACCTGCGTAAGGGGCGCAGCTTCGTTGTCGAGCGCGGCCACGTCGTGATCTTGGGCTACTCCCCGAAGCTCCACACCTTGCTCTCGGAGCTGGCCTTGGCGAACGCCAACCAGCCCGGCGCCTGCGTGGTTGTCCTGGCTGACCGCGACAAGGTCGAGATGGACGACGAGATCGCCGAGCGCCTCGAAGGGCGCCTGCGCGTTGTGACGCGCTCAGGCAGCCCGACGGACCCGGCAGCGCTCGCGCTCCTGAACCTGCGCGAGGCGCGGACGGTCATCGTACCTTCGCCCGAGGCGGCGCCCGGCTCGGAGCTCGAGCCGCGACTCGCGGATACTGTCGTCCTCAAGACGCTTCTGGCGCTCGCGCAGGCGCAGGACGTCTCCACGCCCGGGCCCAACTTGGTGGCTGAGCTGAAAGATGCGCGCACGCTGCAGGTCGCGCGGCAAGTCGCGGGTGCACGCGCGGCGTTCGTGCTCTCGACGCCCCTCATCAGCCGCTTGCTCGTTCAGACGGGGCGCCAGTCGGGCCTGTCGAGCGTCTACGCGGAGCTGCTCGACTTTGGGGGCGCCGAGATCTACACCGCGCAGGTCAGTGGCCTTGAGGGTCTGACTTTCCAACAGGCGCTCGGCCGCTTTGAGGCCAGCGTGCCCCTCGGTGTCCTCACGGCTGAGGGCGCGCTGACGATGGCACCCATGGCGCGTTTGTTCGTCAAGGGCGATCGGCTGGTCGTGCTGAGCGAAGATGACGACACGGCGCGTGTGAGCGCCGCGCCCGCACCGGTCGACGAGGCGGCGCTGCTTGAAGGCGGTGGAGAGACCGCGCCTCGCGTGGAGCGCACCCTGATTTTGGGCGCGAGCGAGCGCCTTGAGCTCGTGCTCGCTGAGCTGGACGCTTATGCCGCAGAGGGCAGCGAGGTCGTGGTCGTCGGCGGTGTCGACGCCGAGGGTCTCGCGCCCCGACTCGCGCGCGCCGCCGAGCGGCTGCGGCGCGCGCGAGTGTCGTTCAGAACCGGCGACGTGACCGACCGGGACACGCTCGACGCGCTCGACGCGCCGGCCTTTGACCACGTGATCGTACTGTCCGAGACCTCAGAGCACACCCACGAAATGGCGGACGCCCGCGCGCTGATCGCGCTGCTCCACTTGCGCGATATCGGCCGCCGCGCGGGGCGCGTTGTGCCGGTTACGACGGAGATGCTCGACCTGAGAAACCAGCGGCTCGCGCAGGCCACGGACGCGGATGACTTCATCGTGAGCGACACGCTCGTGAGCTTGATGATGACGCAAGTCGCCGAGAACCCGCACTTGGTGCAGGTCTTCGACGAACTCTTCACGCCCGAGGGCTTCGAGCTCTATCTCAAGCCGGTCGAGGTCTTCGTGCGTGTCGGGGTACCCGTGAGCTTCGCGACGGTGTCGGAGTCGGCGGCCCGCAAGGGCATGGTCGCCCTGGGTCACCGCCGGGGCGGGACGGTCACGCTCAACCCCCCGAAGAGCGCGCAGACGACCTACGCCGTGGGTGACAAGATCGTCGTCGTCGCCCTCGGCTGACTAGAAGACCCAAGGCACGGCGAGCAGACACCAGCCTGCGGCCAGCACCGCCGCGATGACATCGAGCGCGACGCCCGTGCGGACCATCTTCGCGACCGTGAGGTAGCCGCTGCCGAAGACAATGGCGTTCGGCGGCGTGCCTGCAGGGAGCGCGAAGTCGCATGACGCTGCGATGGTCGCCGCGAAGAGGACAGTCGTGAGGCCGTGCGCGCTCACGGCGTCGCGCAGGACGGTCAGCATCACGCCGGTCGTCGCGGTGTTGCTCGTGAAGGCGGAGAGGGCGACCGTGGCGAGGCTCGCAACGAGCGCCTGAGCGCCGAGGCTGAGCGTGCCGAGCCCGACGAGCTGCTGCCCCAGGAGCGCACTCAGGCCGCTTGACTGGACGGCGGCGGCCATGCTGAAGGCGCCGCCGAGCAGCAGCAGGGTGTCCCACGGCACGAGCCGCAGAGAGCGGACGGCGAGCGCTTGTTGGCCTTGAATCCGCCAGAGCATGAGCGTCAGCGCGGCGAGCATGGCGATCCCCCCCTCGACCATCGCGCTCGTGATCTTCGCATCGGGCAGCGCGCCGGCGACGACTTCGGTGAGGGGCTTGCCGAGCATCCACAGGGCAGCGGTCAACGCGAACACGCCGAGCACAACGCGCTCGCCGCTCGAGATCGGGCCAAGC
>Ga0209598_10002066_pt1 | contig 15987 bp, 5 predicted proteins | sample M_140807_EF_Meta_FD_187317 | JGI IMG/M metagenome (GOLD analysis project Ga0209598, IMG submission 187317) | Freshwater microbial communities from Lake Montjoie, Canada to study carbon cycling - M_140807_EF_MetaG (SPAdes) (version 2) | ecosystem: Environmental > Aquatic > Freshwater > Lake... | reverse complement strand
ACGGTTGGGGAGCTGCTGCCGGATCAGTCGGTGCCGCTCCTGAAACGCCGGCTGGAGCTCAGTCGGAAGGAGGCCCTCAAGCTCTGGGCTGAGAAGAGGCAACAGGGCTGGCAGATCACAGAACCTCTATGGCATCCGCCCCAGCTGCCGGCAACTGATTGAGATCAAGCACCTCAAACCCGGCGATGAGTTCGAGATCAAGCTGGGCCGCAAGCAGATCAAGCTGATCCCCCTGGGGGCTGCCGAGGAGGAGTGAGGAGGTCGACTGAGCAACGAGGCGACAACATCGCCGATTCTATTGCAGCTGCTCTGACATCCATTCACCAAGAAGTATTCATTGTTTGAATCAGCTTCTCCGACCCATGTAGAATGAGATCGGTGCCAGGCATCATCTTTGAAAGAGCCCCTCCCCACGGCTAATCATGTTCGCTGCAGTGTTATTCGAATTCCTGAATGCACTCTACGGAATCTTAGTCCAGTCTTGCTTCTCAAGTAGCCAACGCCAAATGCATTAGATGCTGCGTCGACAAGTGATCGCAGCATCTCTTTGTCGACAAGAAGGTCACGGCCGGTGTAGAGCTCCGAGTTCACTGAGATCCGCAGATTCCAAAGCATTAGAGGAAGCTCCGAATCGGCCTCAATAATTTCAGGACAAATAGAGGTGTACCCACTTGATTCGGTTGGATCGACATGCTGAGCGCTCGTCAGAAGCAGGCAATCTTTTCCCGGGACTAGAATGAATGAATTAATGGAAGATTGTGGAAGGGGCCTGACAAAGCTTGTCAATCCGTCGAGTTTGGCACCTTCCTTAACTAAACGCGTGATAACCGAGTCGCCTACGAGAAGCTTCCCTTTGGCGGTGATACGTACAGGCGAGTCAGCTGCTGGAGGAATATCAGGATCCGATTGCGCATGGGTACAACCAATCCACTCAAAGCCCCGAAGCTCGTTGCCAAGCAGCGGAAGCAAGAAGAGATACTGCAGGTAATTAGGCGGTTGTTCGCCAGGATGTATCAAGCCGACCTTGTCAAGCACGGAGTCAATAATGAAGCCTGGCATTCCGTAATGGGTCAACACTGAAGCATGCTCCGCAGTCTCTACCGATGTAGCAATACTGCCTGCAATCTGCTTGGCTATCTGGACATGCCTAGACTCAAGCCCACTCTCAATGAGCTTATGGAAGTATCGCTTTCTGTTGCGCCCAAAATCTATAATCACACTCCGAAGCTTGTTCTTTCGTCCCTTGACTGCAAGGAAACCATTATTGACTCGTTTCTTGTGCTCAATGCCGAGTGCAAATACTCCTGCAAGAAAGCTGTCAACGCGATCTAGCCTGGCGATAACGGCCGCGACATCTAGGACTGTGGACGATGAGTCACACCAGAAATCATGCGTATGGCGAAGTTGTTCGACTTTCCGAATGCCAATCTCTCTAGCGACATCGCGTAAAACTCCCTCCTCCGCACTTAGAAGCTCCGATATATAGTCGATAGTCTCGGGGCTGCCAGACAGAAATCTCTGAAGGCTCTGCTTGCGATCAGAAGTTATTGAATCAGATAGATTAGATGAACGTTTTCCTCCTGCACGATAAAGCGCACATTGAGCGGCAGCTGTTGTAGAATGATGGCAGAAGTGAGCATCTACTACGAAGCTGTAGCCTTTGGTGACTCGTTCGTGTGGGGGTTTTAGGAAGACAGGCTGATGGCACTGAGGACAGATCCAGCCATCCCGCGACTGAATTGCACCCCAGTCAGACTGGTTAAATACCAGCCTGTATGCTTGATCTGCGCTAATTGTCTGTTGGTCCTTAGCGCGGGAGCAGATTGCTTCAAACATGTTCTGGCAGCTAGGTCATCGCGACTAATGCTTCGCAAGAAAATAGGCAAGCACAAAGGAGACTGAATACTTTGTTTGTCCCCCCCCTCCCTCCTTATCAGACAACAATGCTCGGTAGCGAGGGGCCTTCATGAATTCTCCTGTTTGATAGAATGCAAGATTGCGGTAGTTGGATCAATGAGGTCCTTGGCAGTAAATTCAAGGACTTTCCAGCCTTCAGCACCTTCAGCAAGGCTTTTGCGAATCGCACGATCCCTTCGCAGCCTGGTTCCAGTGTGAAAAGCAGCACCATCGATATAGATCAGGATTTTCTTGTCTTTGACCTTGAAATCAGCTTGGCTGATCGGCCTTCCTCCAGGATCAGGGCTCACAGGCACTTGCTTCTCTACCTCAATCCCGTGCTTCTCGAAAAGCCGTAGGAACTTCAATTCAAGGGGTGAGCCAACACCAGCGTCATAGGCCTCCAGCCACGGGGATGGATCGTCAGAATCTCCACGCTGCAGGGGGAGGGCTTCTGGTTCAGCCATAGCCAGAGTTTCCAAATCCGGCATGATGTACGGCCAAGAGAGGTGCTCGTGGTGGCGTTGATTGGTGTAAGTTTTCAGGCAGCGATAGCACGCAGCCTCGCAATTTGGATGGTCGAGGTGATCGATGGCGCGTTCTGCGACACGATGCATGTCGTCGACGCATCGCTCCAGGAAGCCGCTACCGCCTACGGCAGCATCGATGAAGGTGAGTGCTCCAAACTTGCGACTCTCCCCTGAACGACGTTCCTCCCACATTGGTTCCAGCTCAAAGTCGATCTCAGGACCATCGAGCATGTAGAGCTGACGCAGGCCAGTACGCAGAGCAAAGCCAAGCGAGTAACCCCAGCGCTTGTAGTCCTCGTCCTGGTAGTTGCGTGGCAGAACGACCGTGATTCGAAGCGTGGTCGCCGGTGACTCGGTTGTGATGGCTACGGGCTTTGGTGGCTGACCACTGCGTTGGCAGCTTGGGGCATGACCGTAGGGATCAGGACCAGTGGCCTTCCGGGTCTTGCGACGACCTGTCTTGCTGGGCTCGTCGTCGGGGAGCTTCAGATTCCTGCCACATGACGGACAGAGATCGAAACCTCGACCCTGGTCATGAAGATACGGCTTGCCCTCTCGTTTCTCAGTATCGGTTGGAGGCTTGGATTCGTTCACCCAGCGGATGGTTTCTTCCGATCGCAGTTCCGCAACCCACCCAGTCGCGAGCCTGCGGCGTGCCTTGACTCGGCCATTGCGCTGCGGATGACAGGAAACAAGTGAGCCGATGGTGAAACGATCTTCCTCCTGCAGGACAGGGTTGTCGTCACGTACCGCTAGGAAGCCGCCGAAGCTGTGGCCTGGAAACCCCTTATCACCGTTTGTTGTTTCAGCGGATCCGCATCGCGGACAGATCTGGGTTTGGGCTTCATAGCGGAGATCGCAATCTTTGCAACGCACATAGAACCAATCGGGGTCCGGCGTCTTTGGGTTCCAAGGTGAACTCAAGTCGAGCCCTTTCACGCGCCAACGATGGCCGCGAGCATGAACGATGGCCTCGGGTTGGTATTGAGCGATTCCAAACCTCCTGGCGACGGTGATTGTGTCTTCCTCATGCTCATCACCCCATAGCCTGAGGCTGCTGGGTTCGGAAGGGAACTCATAACCAGGCAGTATTCCGAATTCCGCGAAACGGCGCATGGGATGGCCACTGCCACGATCATCAGCCTCGCCTTGGCTTTGGTTATCCCGAATCCCTAGAATCTTGCATTGAAGTTCTCGTGCAAGCATTGCTTTGGGCCCTCGCTTACTGAGCTCATCCCAAGTCTTGATATCAATCTGAAGCGTGTATATCTGATGGCGAACGCAGTTGAATAGATGCCTGATCCGTTCCGGCAGTCCCTCTAAGGCTTGTTGCATGGCCTCAGTTGTCTCTAACCCAGCGGGTTCAAGAACATCCTGTCCCCATGCATCCATGGCGAGTTGAATGGCGTGGGGAAACTGATCGACAACTGCTTGTATCAGCTCATCGACCTTCTCTTGGTTGATCTCACCCTGGACAGTAATGTATTCAACCATCCGACCAGCCAAGCCAGGACTGGCAGCACCAAAGGCGATGGCATGAAGGTGGCGTAGGAGCACATCCCGATTGCCAAGGCCAACACCTGGGGCCGGAACCTCACCAGCAATCATCTCGGTGGGCTTGTCGAAGAAGTAGCCGTCGTGGGGAGTGCTGCGTGCATAGCCCAGCACGATGCCCACACGCGAGCGGCGGCCTGCCCGGCCTCCCCTCTGAGCGTAATTGTCTGGCCGTGGAGGGATATTCCGCATCACAACCGCATCAAGGCCGCCTACGTCGATTCCCATTTCCAGGGTGGGGGAACAGGCGAGGACATTGGTGCTTCCCCGCAGTTGTGTCCCTGTCCACGCTGGTGGAGGGATAAAGCCGGGTGGGGGGGCCTTGAAGTCCTCCTCGAGCGCAATCCGATCGTCACTTGTGATCTGTGCTGTGTGCTCACCAGCAACGAGCGGAAGGAGATCAGCCTTGACGATCCTTTGCACATAGCGATTGCTCTGGACGTCAGCTTCCACCCACTTCTCCAACACACCAGGGCAGCTAGGGCACGGACTTCCTATCGACGCCCAAGGCATTCTGACATTGCACACCGAACAACGACGGCGATCTTCTGCCACCACAAGTTCAAGGCTGATGACATCACCATTGACCTGTAGCAACCTCTTCGCCTTGCGATGACCATGCAGCTGTTGAGCATGAATGAATCTGGGCTCCAAAAGAAAACCGATAAGTTCTAGGCAAAGGTCTTCGCTGGGTTCAGTGCCGCCAAAGCGGTTCACCAGATGCTTGAGCTTGCGCTCAAAGCTGGGAGCAGCTCCACCAGTTTTTGGTTGTCTCCAGACGTTCTGCCTGGACACACCCGATGGGATTTCTTCTTTCTCAATTCGTGCCAATGGTTGACCCTGGTCATCACACGCATAACCGCTGGGGTTCTTGATGCGGCGCTCCCAATCCGCCGGGCCACGGAACTCTTCGGGGCAGCTGGGGCTGGCCGGGTGGTAACAGAGCATCTGTCGCGAAAGAGCCCCTCTGCGTCGCATCTCATCAAGAAGGCAACGGCACGTGTAGGACAGTTGCTCCTTGGTCAAGCCCAGAGCAGCAGCCAGGCTGCTTCCATTCTTGTTGATATGAGCATCTAAGCTTTCGTAACGAACACCCACAAGGCCCAGATTGAGCAGTGACGCCCGATAGCCGGCACTGACGGCCAGGTCATCAAGCAGGGGTGCTTCTTCCCAGGCCTTGGCTTTGTCTCGAACAACCTGAGGGAGGAACTCACCGTAACCCTTCGTGTTGGGGTTATCGCCACGCTCGACCCCAAAGGCCACAAGCTTGGTGAGAAGTGCATCAATACTGCTTCGAGATTCCGGGCTGTCCCGCAGGGCTTGGATGACCAAGCGACGCATTCGGTCGTAGCGACCGGCATAACTGATGAAACGGGCCTGGTGAGCGGCGTCCTGACGACTGTCAGAGAAGATCAGCAGTCGTTCCTTTCCGTCATGGCCCGGGCGATTGCGGTTCTGTTGCGCGAGCCCTTCACAAAGCCCCTCCGCGATAACCCGCACGGCGGCTGATGTCCCCAATGACACGGGGGTCAACACATCGTGAGCCCCCGCTCTACCGCCGCAGACCAGGCAGCGATTGCGGGCGGGCGCGAGCACAGCCTTCACCGGGTAGTCGTTCTCCCCCGTGGAGAACGAACAGGTTGCTGGATTGAAGCTCCCCTCCAGCACCTTGCGGCCCCGCATCTGTTGCTCCACGCCGACCAACCCGCCACGACGGGACGTTGAAGCCTCCTCATCCATGTCCTCTTCGTCGCTGGTTTCGAAACGCGCACGGTCGTAGAGCACCCATTCGTTCTGATTCGATCGACTCGAGTTGGGCCGCAGTGCTTCCTGCTGGGGTCCAGCTTCACCGGAGGAGAAGCGAAGTGTGTCGGCGCCGCAGGAACGGCAGAGATAGAGCGGCGCTGCAGTGCTGCCGCAGCTGCACTGCTCCTCTCCCATGGGATGCAACTTCCCGCAGGCCGGATCGACACACCGGGTGAACCGCCAGCCACCGCGGATGAAGCGATGGGCTCTCAGCCGCAGGGCTCCAGGCGTGTGATCCGGCAGGGCAGCGCCAAGAACGAGGCCAGCTTCCACCTCCTGACGCACCTGCTCTGGATCGGCGTGGCTCCGTTGCGGGACGGTGCTTTGCACCTGCTCCACGATCTGGCTCAGTGACATCGGCCGCCGGGCGAGCAGGTCATTGAGGGTCCAGAGAATGCCGCTCTGCTGGGCAAGGCCGTCTACTGATTGCTCAGGAGAGCCACCACTGAGGGTTGCCAGGCCTTCTCGCAATCTCGCGTCATCGAGGGGGGGCTGGAGGGTGGGAGCCGAAGGTTCCGTTGTCCAGCGGGCCAATTCAGGGATCCGGAGATCACGGAGCTCCTCACCCAACACCCGGAAGCGGCTGGCTCCAACGCCGGTGAGCTTGCCCAGGAACTCCTGAACCGCCTCATCCCGCAGCGCTTTCACCTCCTCCGGGGTGCGCCCCGTTTCATCGATGCTCTTGATCGTGGCGGAGGTGGCAACCGGCAGGGTTTCTGGAAAGCGCCGGGTGTCGGACTGGTCGTCCACCTTCCAGTCCTGGCGGGCCTGGCGCAGGTGGGCCAGCAGCCTCCGGAACAACAGGGCGATATTGGCGCCCAGGCTGCCGCGATACGTGTGCACCTCATCGAGCACGATGAAGCGGCAGCGATGATTGGCAAAGAGCGCATCGCGATCCGCTGGACGTACCAGCAGGTACTCCAGCATCATGTAGTTGGTGAGCAGGATGTGAGGCGGCTTCTCCCGCAGGGCCTTGCGCTCGTCTTCTTTGGTGGAACGGTCGTAGCGGGCAACCTTCACGTGGGTATGGCCCGACTCCTTGAGGTAGTCGCGGATCCGCTCCTCCTGGTCATTGGCCAGGGCATTCATCGGGTACACCAGCAGAGCCGTCAGGCCCGACTGGGGGAAGCGCACCGAGTCTTCGATGGCGTTCTGAATCACCGGCAGCAGGAACGTCTCGGTTTTTCCCGAGCCGGTGCCAGTGGTGACGGCAAGTGGGCCGGCATCAGCGCTGAGCAGATGGCGGATGGCTTCGCTTTGGTGCAGATAGGCCGTGTCCGATCCACTGCGCTTCTCCATCACCTGGGCCAGACGCGCATCCAGCCCCAGCTCGCGCCAGGGCAGGCCGCTCTTGAAAGGGCGGTGGGCCTGGAAGAAGGGCTCTTGTGCCAAGAAGCCGGCTTCATCCAGGGCTGCTTCTAGAGCCTGCCTGAGCTGGGGGTCGCGTGCCTGGAACTCTGTGGAGAGGTAGCTGCGGTATTCGCCCAGGACCTGTTCAACGATGGTGATGGGGTTGAGGGTCATGGCCTGGGAGGGGGTAGGGCTATCGAGCGGTCCTGGATATCTGATGATGGGTCAGGGGGCTGGCCGTAGAGCCATTCATCGAAAGCGGCGGGATGATCAGCCATCCACCCTCCGGTAGCGCATCCCGCGGCGCTGGCCTTCAGTAACCGCCAGGCCTTGCTGCACCAACTGCTGCAGATGGGGCCGGACGCCAGCGGCGTCTAGGCCCGTGGCCTGCTGGGCATCGCTGGAAGTGATTACACCTTGGGAGCGGATCAGCTCAGCGATGGTGGTGAAGGCACCGTTGGCGATTGGGAATGGTGTAGCTGAACCCTTGTGCTGAGTGGGAGGAGCCGCTGTTAATAAGGAGGTTCTGATCGTGGGTTTAGCCTCCGCCACTGCATCGGTTGAGGACAAATCAAAGAGGGGACCAAGGCTTAATCCGGCAATGCCGGCCTTTCCGAGATTCGGAAGATCAATGGCAGGCTTGGGTAAGTTTTCGTTTAGGTCTATCTCCCAGTACGGATCATGTTTGCGTGCGAACTCTTCAATGCCTATCTCCTGCAGATCATCAAATGCATCTAGACATAAGAATGGAGCCTTGGGATAACTGCGATGACTAAAACAAGATAAGATTCGTTCGTACTCACTACGGCCAACTCCGTACAAATCAGCCACTACAGCTTCGACAGAAGTACGCACAAACCAATGCTGGTCATCATTGAGAAGAGCTGGTATCTCATCCTCTTGAGCCACTCCAGGCTGTCTTCCGAGCAGCTGCTCACGCCAAAGAGCTGCATAAGAGTCGCAAGTCGAGTGGAGCCTAACTGAGGCATGGGCCAGAAACTTGCGCGTAGCTTGTGTCAGTCTTCCGGGGCCTGAAATATCGTCCAAAAGGACCTTTGTCACCATTACCTGGACATGAGGACGGACCAGAGCATCCGAAACAAAGGAGTTTAAGATCGCAGCAACAATCAGTGGATTGCTATTTGGCCTTAAGGTCGGATCGGATTCGACAATCAACGAATCACTGCACGCAAGACCGGGAGGTATGACAGCGCAAACGAGACTTCTTTCATTTGATTTGGGGGATCCGACTTTCCTTCGTATGCACAGCCGATAATGTCTGACTCTATTGCAGAGTTCTTCGCCTCCTTGTATCTCGAGCAGTTGGGTTGGGACGGGATTCCATCTTGCATGGGTTCCTACTCTCACGCCTGAATATTGGGCAATGCTTCGTCCTTCTAGCACCGGAACTAGGCCTTGACTTAGTAGGATCTGCAGGCATTGATGACTCCTGGGATCGCTTACACCTGGAAGAACGGAAGAAAGAAGCTTTATTGGAGCCCTCGACGGGTAGACCTCCTGTAGAAGATGTGATGTTTCGTCTACGGAGAATCTCCATAGGCTCGGAACGGAGTTGTCGGCTCTTTCAGCTGGCTCGCTTGCCAGACTGGCGAAGGTTAGAAGTCCATCTTTTTCTATTGATCCTGCCGCTCCCTCGTGAATACTTTCGCTGTTGGACAGGTCTTCGAATCTTGACAGCGAGGTTGCGACTTGATACGGCGCCATTTGACGATCGCCCTTGGTTGCTACAACGAGGCAGAACTCAAGAATAGAAGGCAGGTCCGCAAATAAGTGATTAGAGTTATCAAACTGGTACAAATAATTGGCCTGATTGCACACAATGCAGAGCTTGCGTAGTGGCAATGCGGCCGGATTCTTTGCAAACCCCCCGGACAATAGCATTCCAAGCTTGCCTCCATCGCGAAGCAATGCGATAGCTGATGCAACGAATGCCATGTAAAGGTCTACATGTGATGCGCCTATCCTTGTGCTTGTAAGCCTTTCGGCTCGACGCACATGTGAAGTCACAACCCTTCTGAGCTGCTCTGATTGGCGTTCGACTCTAGTCCATTCTGCCGATGCGATTGGTGATTCACTAAAGAGGCTTGATGCCGCTACTCTCATTTCAACGGAATTCCGGATTTCAAGCAGTGATAAATTGAATGAGCCAACAAGATGCTGCAGTTCTGCATGCGGCTTGTCCCAAGGAGGATTTCCAACTACGGCATCGAATCCAGGCAGTCGTGCACCATTGGTGTCGAAAATCTCTGGGAAAACGAGCTGAAAGCAGATCGAGTCTTTCCCGGCGGCCGCCATTCTCGAAAGTGGGCGGGAAGTCTTGACCAGTTCTTGTATGTCTTTGTTGTGAACTATATGTTCAACCAGTTCTTTGTAGGCTTGGTCGTCTGCATCGTCGCCCAGCATTCGTCCACCGCTCCATGCCGAGCAAAGGACGCGTAGATCGCGCAGAGCTTTGTCGCAATGAATCTTTGCAACTTCTTTTTGTCGTAGATCAGCCACATCCATGCCGATAGTTGCCTCCAGCAGGACCACCTGGGAAAGTACCTGTGCAATCTTCCGCTGTATTTCATGGCTGAGATCGCTAGTGAAGAGGTCGTCTATGCCGGTATTGGCCTTCGGGTAGTAAAATAAATCTTCTATGGATGGTCCCGTAATGGAATCCCCCAATATCAGACGGTGATCCAGGAAGGTGAGCGGCAATCCCTCGGCGTAGCTCTCCAGCCACAGCGACAGCTTGGCCAGCTCCACAGCTAACGGGTTCTTGTCCACGCCGTAGAGGCAATGGACCGCCACCAGGCGCCGACACATCGCCTCGGCTTTCTTCTGCGATAGACCGCTCTCTTCTCCCTCAGCTGCCCGGCTGGGGAGATAGGCCAGCAGTTCATTATTGGGATCCGGTAGGTCTTCCACCCGTTTCCTCAGTTCAGCCGCCTTGGCGAACAGCGTTTCCCGTTCTGCACCCTCCGTTTTCTCTGCTTGCTCCTCCGCCTGCACGGCCAGCTCATCGCAGAGACGGCAGGCCTCATAGAGCCCTTCACCCAGGAAGCGGCAGGCCTCCACGAGAAAGTGGCCGCTGCCCATGGCGGCGTCGAGCACCTTGAGCTTCAGGATCAGCAACGGCTGCGGGTTGTCCCTGGGGCTGCATTCCGCCAGCAGCACACCCAGGGTTTCCTGAACCAGGAAGCGCACGAAGGGATGGGGGGTGTAATAGCTGCCGCTTGCTTTGCGGCCCAAGCCCACCCGCAGGAAGAAGCGATCGGCGGCGATCTCTTCGATGAACTCCACCTTGGTCTTGCTACCTGAAGCAGCCCGACCTCTTGTAGGAGCTGGTTCGTCCTCGTCTCCTTCATCCTCGTCCTCTCCGGTCTCTTCTGGATCGCTCGTCTGAGCCGGATTGCTGCGGTAAGCGTCGCCCTGGGCCACGGGCACCACCACCTCGAGCTTGGCCCGGCGCAGACGGCACATCGGTTCGCTGCTGATTCCTGGCTCCAGTTCCAGCAGTGATTCGTAAACCCGGCCCAGGTCTTCCACATCCAGGGCGCCGTAATGCACCCGCTCCCGCATGGTCACGCCTTCACCTGGCGTCCAGAGCAGGGCATCCAGCAAGCGGGCCACCGCCTGCTCTCCCCACTGCAGCTGACCCAGCAGCGGTGTGGCGTCGCGGCCGAACAGCATCCCGCCCAGGGGTTTGATCTCCAGTTCGCTGGAGCTCATCCCCTTTTCAAACAACAGCCAAAGGGTCCGCAAGCCCCTTTCCAGGAAGCTGCCGCTCTCCTTGCCTTCGTCCAGCACCAGGCGCACTACATCGGCTAGGGCTGTATTGGGCGAGTAAGTGTTCCGCCACAGGCTGGTGTCCTTGAAACTGAAGGCTCGCGCAGGGTTGTCTGTGATCTCCAGCTTGAAAACAAACAACAACCGATAAACGGTGATCAGGCCCTCGCTCCATAGCTGTTGCGCCAGCAGCTGCCGATCGCTCTTTTTCGCCAGCGCGTGGGCATTGGCTGGATGGTCCAGCACCTCCTGCAGGAATCCTTCGATTGCACGCCGCGCCTGCAGCCGCAGCTTCTTGGTGACGCTGCTCTGGGCCAACCGGGCTGCATCGGTGAGATCCGGCAGGGCCGCAACGCCGGCGGGGGAGGCCAGGGCCAGCAGCAGCCGGTAGGAATCCGGTAGGCCCCGAGCCGCCCGCCAGCCGCCGGCCCGGTCCAGGTCGATGCGGATGTGGCTGTCGGGCCTGGCCGGATCACAGAGCAGAATCCGCAGCTCCTCGCCATCGGTGAGCAGGCCCATCCGCTCGCCACTTGCCAGTAGCACCCGCTGCGCCACCCGGCTTGGGCTGAAGCGGTAGGCGCGGCCACGCCGGTTGGGAGCGTCGAGATCGGTGCCGAGGCTCACCGCCCAGGCCCGCAGCTTGTTGCCGTCTGGGGTGCTGAACAGCCAGCCCCCATCTTCCGCACCCTCGCGGGTGATCACCGCTGCCTGCCGCTCAAGCCCGCTGTAGCCGAGGCGCTCCACCAAGGGCTCCAGCACGTGGTTGGCGACGCGCCGATCACCGCCTTGCTCTCCGAGCTGGCGCAGCTTGCGTCGGAACACCTCCCAGCGCTCCTCCAGCGCCCGGCCTTCTGGGCCCGTGGTTCGGCCGAGCAGATTGCGCTTGTTCAGTTCCCGCTCCAGCTGGAACTTCACGAACGATTCCGGCAGCGCCGGGCCGTAGAAAGTGCAGTCGCGCAGCTCCAGGGCCATCAGGGCTGTCCTCCATCCGTCGGCACGAGCATCAACAGACCCAACGGTTGGGGTTCCAGCTTGCGCAGCTGGGCCCGTTGCTCCAGTTCCAGCTGCCTGCTGCGCCAGAGCCGCAGCACACCATCCGCTTCCCGTCGTTGGGCCGGGGGGTTGTTGCCATCGGTGGCAAAGCCCGCCAACCGCTCCGCCGGCTCATCGCTCATCTGCCAGCTCGCCAGGCCGGAGCTCCCGCCAAGGAGATCCATCTGGGCCTGATGCACCGCCCCGCAGATCGTGTCGGCGCGGGAGCGCAACCAGTCCTCCAGATCTCTCTGCTCCCGTTGTCGCTGCTGGGCGAGCTCCTTGCCGGCGGGTTCTGCCATCGCCTCAAACGCCTGCGCCACGGCCTGTTGCGCCTGCTTCCGGGCCTGCTCACCCCAGGCCATGAAATGCTGCTCCCAGAGATCGGCGGTGCGAATCGGCTCTCCATTCGCCAGCACCGAGAGCCAGGCCTCAGGCTCAGCCAGCACTGCGGTGGATCCGGATCGCTCGATCCGCACCGCAAGGACACGCTCCAGTTCATGGCCCCGGTCGCTCTCCAGCACACCCAGAAACGTGCAGAGCAGCGCGGGAGCTGGGATGTTCAGCCCAACCGCGCTGACGCGACGATCCAGCCAGGTGTCCGCTTCGCCAAAGCGCAGATTGCGGACCCGATCAAGAGCCCGGCGCACGATCGGATGGGCCCGGCCCAGATAGCCAAGGTCACGCCCACTTTCATCGCGACAGCGTTTGGCGTCGCGGGTGAGATGCAAGGTGCGCTGTTCGGCGTCGTAACCGGGGATGTCATGCAAGCCATGGGTCCAGGCGGGCGGCAACCGCAACACCACATCAGCGCCGGCCCCAGAACGGCTGGCTTCCGTTTCAACGGAGCCCCCATCGGATTCCAGGGCCTGGCAGACAAAGCCCATCAGCTCGACGGCTCCCAGCCGCTCGCCCTCTGATCGGGCCTGCTCCGCTTCAGCCAGCAACCGCGCCTCGGCGTTCAGGCCCACCTCACCCAGCCAGCTGCTGGTCTTGGCCGCCTTCTCGTAGCCCGCCATCGCCCGTTCCACCTCCGCAAGCAGGTCGCGGTAGGCGGCTGAACCAGTGTCTTCCTCCTCCGCATCCTCCAGCTGGCGGATCTCACGGCCGGGGGTGGCAAACAGCGTCTCTTCCTCGTCGCCCAGTCCCTCCAACAGCCGTACGGTCTGGGCGTCTTCTGTGGTGATGCCACCGAGGGTGTTGGGCACAAACGTGAGCCGCGCCCGCTGTCGCTCGTACTTGGCCACCAATCTGAGCAGCAGGCGCTCCTCAAACGTGCCGGCAAGGTAGAGATACCGAACGTCGGGGTCGCAGCGCTGCCCATAGCGATCGATGCGGCCGTTGCGCTGTTCCAGCCGGTTGGGGTTGTAAGGCAGCTCCAGATGGATCAGGTGGTGGCAGCGTTCATGCAGGTTCAGACCTTCGGCGGTGGCATCGGTACTCACGAGCACCAGGCCGTCTTCATGGCTGAAGCGCTCCGTGATCGTGCTGCGCTCCTGGGCATGCTCTGGGCGGCCGCTCACGGCCAGCACCTCACCGTCCAGATCGCCCTGGCGCAAGGCGTTCTCCAGAAACGCAACCAGTGCGTCCTGGCTGTCGGTGTATTCGGTGTAGACGAGCACATTCGCCCGTGGTGAGGCCTGCCGAATCGCCTGCAGTTCTGCCAGCGCCAGCTGCAGCTTGGGATCTTCCCCCAGGGCTGCCTCCGCCATCTCCACCAAACCGTCCAGCGCCTCCCCGGTGGTGGCAATGCGTCGGCCGCGATCCCGTTCGCGTCGTTGGGTGCGCAGCAGATCCTCGATGCGGCCGGCGATGTCTTCCAGGCCGGTTTCGGTGAGGTCGGCCGCCATGTCCTCCGCCTCCAGCGCAGCGCGGTCCTGCTCTTCCTCAAACGACAACGAGCCGTAGCGCTCCAGCCGCTGCTGGTACTCCCGCAGGCTGCGCAACCGTTGCTTGCGGGTTTCGGAGTCCGTGACGCGAGCCTCGATCAGCTCGCGGTAGCGATCACGAATCACGGCCAGCGTGTTGCGGCAGGCCGCCACCGTCGATACCGATCGCTTCAGCAGCGAAACGAAGGCCAGCACCTCCCCAAAACGGCGCTGCCTCACGGCCTGCCGCAGGCGCGGCGCCACCGCAGCCAAAAGCCCCTGTTGGAAGGCCGTGAACTCTGGTTGCTCCCATGCGTTGAACACCACCGCCCGCGGTGTCACCTGACGGGTGCGGAACAGCGGTTCGCCCGTTTCAGGGTCCTTGATGTGGTTTTTGAGCCGCCGCACCACGTGCTGCTGGTATCGGTCAGCTCTGAGCCCTCCGCGCCCGTCCACCAGGCTCGGATCCAGCAGTTCCACCAGCGAGGCGAAGTGGGGATCGAAGCCGTCGTGGGGCGTGGCGGTGAGCAATAGAAGCCCATCGCAACGGGAGGCCAACACCTCTGCCAAGCGTCGCCGGCGCGAGTCCTCCCAATCGCCGCTGCTGCCGAGCCTCACGCAGTGGTGGGCCTCGTCGAGGATCACCAGATCCCAGACGGTGCGCTCCAGCTCCTGCAGCACCTTCTCCTGCTTGGCGAAATCCACCGAGGTGAGGCAGTAGGAAACGTGGTCAAAGGGGTTGGCGCCCAACACCAGCTCCCGGCGACGCTCCTGCAGCTCACCGGCGCTGCGCACGGTCTCGAAGCGCAACCCGAAGCGTTCGCGCATCTCCCGCTGCCACTGCTCCAGCAGGGGCCCAGCTGGCGACACGATCAGGATCCGATGGGCACGACGGCGGGCGATCAGCTCAGCCATCACCAGGCCCGCCTCAATCGTCTTCCCCAGGCCCACGCCGTCAGCCAACAGGAGCCTCGGCCGGCTCATGCGCAGGGCGCGCATCACGGGCACGAGCTGGTAGGGGGCGATGTCCAACCGGCCTGGTTGCACCGCCAGCAAGGCCGAAGGCCCAAGCGCCTGCTCCAAGAGGAAGGCGTCATGGAACAGCTGCCACTGTCTGAGCCTGCCCGCACGGCGCGGCTCGAAGTCGGTGGTGATCGGCTGGATCGCCTCGAAGGGGTGGAGCAGATCCACCTCCATCCCCTGCAGATCCCCCTGCAGACAGCGCAGCCGGTAGCGCTGCTGCTCCCCGGCTGGCTCGGTCTGCACCACCTCCCAGGCCAGGCCGCGAGCCTCCACTTGGGTGCCAGGGAGTACCAGGGTCAAGGGCAAATCTGCTTCGCGCTGAGGCTAGGCCTGACTGGCGACTAGCAGTCGTTGTGAATCGATCTTTCTATTGATCCCCCTGCCACAAAGGATGTATGGACGGTCAGGCATAGCTGCGCTGAAGAAATTATGCACTCATTGCATAAATTTAGGACCTGCCCTCATGCAGCAAGGCCTCTCTACTGGCAACAGGGAGAAAAAGCCCCCATGACCCCTCTCACGCGGCTCGCCACTGCCGCTGCCTCCAATGGCCTCCTGACCGGCCAGATCCTGTTCTCCCTGGCCTTTGTGGGCAGTTGCGAGCTGCCCAACTGGATCAGCGGCCCCAGGGAGACGAACACCTGCCTGGAGCGCTGGATGACGGTCAGCGCCCTGTTTTTCCCCTCGGGCATGCAGGCCACCCTCGGGAAGATCCAACCGGCCCTGGCGCCCGGCCGGCGGGGGATGTTCCGATGATCCACTTCATTCCTGCCGGCGACTACGTCGAGCACTTTGATCCCGAGCTCCCGCACCACCGGGCCTGGTTGCTGGCGGTGCTGCAGCATCTGGTCGCCCATGAACCCCAGGCTCTGGAGGAGGGGGGAACGCTGCGGCGGCTATGGACGGCCCATCAGGCCGGGGTCGCTCCGTCTCCGCCACCAGCACTATCGATCTCAGCACCACCGCCAAAGCCCCCCAGCCGAGCCAACCCACTGCCGGTGCCCTGGTTCGCCCAGCTGGATTCAGCCACCGATGAGGGCCGGCGGATGTGCTTCTCCTCCAGCTGCGCCATGCTCCTGGCCTTCCTCAAACCCGCTGTCCTGTCTGGGCCCAACGGGGACGACCAGTACCTGGCC
>Ga0209598_10002065_pt1 | contig 15990 bp, 15 predicted proteins | sample M_140807_EF_Meta_FD_187317 | JGI IMG/M metagenome (GOLD analysis project Ga0209598, IMG submission 187317) | Freshwater microbial communities from Lake Montjoie, Canada to study carbon cycling - M_140807_EF_MetaG (SPAdes) (version 2) | ecosystem: Environmental > Aquatic > Freshwater > Lake... | reverse complement strand
CCTTGACCTGTTGCCCGAGCACCTACAGGAGGCATCGAAAATGACGCTCGCAGAGAAGTGGATGCGACAGGGTCGCCGGGAGGGCCGCAAGCAGGGATTAGAGGAGGGCCGCCAGGAGGGCCGCCAGGAGGGCCGCCAGGAAGGCCGACTTGAGGGGCTGCGGCGCATCCTCGGCAAGCAACTTCACCTCAAGTTCGGCGCGCTCGACTCTGCGACCGTCACCTGGCTCCAGAGCGCGAGCGAGGACGCGCTTGAGGCCGCGAGCGAGCGCATCCTGTCGGCCGCGAGCCTAGTCGACGCCGTCTCGGACGATTCGTTTCGTTGAATTGAGCGCCACCGCGCGCTACCCTCGCGCATCTGAGCGAGCAGGGCTTCGCACGAGGTACGCCGCAGACGATGAGACCGCACAGCTCCGCACTCCTGCTCGCCTGCGGGACGCTCCTCGCTGTGGGCTGCGCGTCGCCCCCCGATGCTGCTGTCCACGAAGCGGACGCCACGCCGGGCGGTGCAGTGCCTGCGCCGGCGACGACGCCCTCCACGATGGCCTCAGCACCTGCGCCCCCCGCCTCACTGCCCCCGCCACCCCAAGCGCAAGCCCACTGCGACCCGCTCGACCTCGCGCCCCGTGATCCGGGCCCTGCGCTCATCCGCCGGCTGACTCGGACCGAATACAACAACACCGTCCGCGACTTGCTGGGCGATGCCAGCGCGCCGGCGGACGCGTTCTTGCCCGACGAAGAGTTCATGGGCTTCCGTAACCAAGCGGGCTCTCTCCAAATCTCGGCGCTGCACGTGGAGCAGTATATGCAGGCGTCCGAGGCGCTCGCCGCGACTGCGGTCGCTCGCCTCGGCACGCTCCTGCCCTGCGATCCCGATGAGGCCGGCGAGGCCGCTTGCCTGCGGACGTTCATCGAGTCGTTTGGCCTGCGCGCGTGGCGCCGCCCGCTCGAGGCCGCCGAGGTCGATCGCCTCGCCTCTCTATACGACGCGGCGGCGACGATGGAGCCGCCGCGCTTCGAGCGCGCCTTCCAGCTCGTCGTTCAGGCCGTGCTCCAATCGCCGAACTTCCTCTTCCGAATCGAAGTGGGTGAGCCCTACGTGACGCAGGCTGTCGGCGAGCCCGCGCGCGAGGACACCACGCGCTTGAAGCTCACCGACTATGAGGTGGCGAGTCGTCTCTCCTATCTCATCTGGCAGTCCATGCCCGATGGCGCCTTGCTCAGCGCCGCCGAGCAGGGCCGCCTCGGCACCCGCGAAGAGGTCGCCGCCCAGGCGCGCCGCATGATGGACGACCCGCGCGCGCGGCCGGCGCTCATCGACTTCTTCAACCAGTGGCTCCGCGTCGACGAGGTCTTGGGGATCGAGCGTGACCCCCAGTGGTACCCCGACTTCGACCCTGCCGTTCGCCCGCTCCTCGCCGAGGAGACGCACGCCTTTGTCGAAGACCTGCTCTGGGGCTCGGACCGCGACCTCAAGGCGCTGTTCGCGGCCGACCACACCTGGCTGAACGAGTCGCTCGCGCGCTTCTACGGCGTCGAGGGCGTCGAAGGTGAGGCCTTTCGTCGAGTCGCGGTGAACCCGAGCCAGCGCGCGGGCGTGCTGACTCAAGGCGCGATCATGGCGGTCACAGCAAAGCCGAACATGACCTCGCCGGTCTTTCGCGGCGCCTATGTCCGTGAACGCGTCCTCTGCACGCCGCTGCCGCCGCCGCCCCCAAACCTCCCGATCGTGCCGCCTGACCCCGACCCGAACTCTTCGACCCGCCAAAAGTTTGAACAGCACAGCGCTGACCCTGCCTGCGCGGGCTGCCACAGCCTGATCGACCCGGTTGGGTTCGGCTTCGAGAACTTCGACGCCGTCGGACGCTGGCGCACCGAGGAAAACGGACACCCGGTGGATTCGAGCGGCGCGCTCTCGGCGACCCTGGACGCAGACGGTCCGTTCGACGGCGCGGCAGCGCTCTCGCGGCAGCTCGCCGAGAGCGAGCAGGTTCAGCGCTGTGTGGTCACGCAGGCCTTCCGCTTCGCCCACGGGCGCTCCGAAGTGCCCGAAGACCTCTGCGGGATCGACTCCCTCTACGCCGCATACGAGCGCGGCGGACGCGACTTCCTGAGCTTTATCGAGCACTTGACAACCTCGGACACCTTCCGGTTCCGTCGCCGCCCCGCCGCTGATCACGCCGAGAACACCGAGCACGCGGAGAGCACGCCATGAACCTCAGCCGCCGCGCACTGCTTCGCGGGCTGGGCGGGGTCACCCTGGGCCTGCCTCTGCTGCAAACCCTGCCTCGAGCCGCCCGTGCTCAAGGTGCGTTCCCCAAGCGTCTCGTCGTCTTCTTCAATCCGAACGGCACGCTGAAAGAGCTCTGGAGCCCGCGCGGCGGCACGGAGACAGACTTTGCGCTGCCGCCGCTGCTCGCGCCGCTCGAGCGCCACAAGCAGGACCTGGTCATCTTCGACGGCGTCGACATGGCCGTCGCCGACACAGGTCCGGGCGGGCCGCACAACCGCGGCATGGCGACGCTCCTGACGGGCGAGATCATCCTGCCGGGGAACTTCGCGGACGGCGATGGACAGACCGCCGGCTGGGCGGGTGGCCCCAGCATCGACCAGCTCCTGGCTGACCGACTCGCGCCCCCGACGCGTTTCCGCTCGCTCGAGTTGGGCGTCCGCGCGATTGAGAACGAGCCGCGCGCGCGCATCAGCTACCGCGGCGCAGACCAGCCCGTCCCGCCCGAGAACCAGCCGCTCAATGTCTACACCCGCCTGTTCGCGGGCATGAACCAAGACCCCGAGGTGATGCGGCGGCTCTTGGTGCAAAGACGCAGCGTGCTCGACGTCGTGCGCGAGGACTTCGCGCGCTTGAACGCCAAGCTCGCCCCCGAGGACCGGCGCAAGCTGGCGCAGCACGCGGAGTCGGTGCGGCAGCTTGAGCGCTCCCTCGAGGCGGGCGTCGCGACCCCCAGCGGTGCGATGTGCCGCGCGCCCGAGGAGCCGCCCCAGTTCGACGTCGCGTCCGAAGACGACTTCGCCGAGATCGCCCGCCACCAGATGCAGCTGCTCGCGATGGCGCTGGCGTGCGACATGACCCGCTTCAGCACGCTGGAGTTCTCAAGCGCCCTCAACGCCCTGCGCTTTACCTTCATGGGGCTGCGCGAGCAGGACGGCCACAGCCTGTCGCACGCGGGCGACTTCAGCGCCGAACAACAGGCCCAGTGGGCGCGCATGAATACATGGTACGCCGAGCAGCTCGCCTACTTCCTCGACCTGCTGCGCGCTGTGCCCGAAGGCGACGGCACGCTCCTCGACAATACGGTCGTGCTCTGGTGCAGCGAGCTGTCCCGCGGCAACACCCACAGCCACAGCGACATGCCGTTCCTGCTCGCGGGCCGAGCGGGTGGCGCCATTCGCACGGGTCGCCACCGCGTCTTCGACGGCGTGCCGCACAACAACCTGCTGCTCGGCCTGTGCCACGCGATGGGCGCGGGCGACATGCAGACCTTCGGCAACCGCGAGTTCTGCACCGGCGCCATCGACCTGGGCTGAAGCGGCCCGCTCAGCCGCCGAGCGTGCGCCGCTCCGCCCCCTGACGCGCCAGCATCCAGCCGGGGTACTCCGCAGGGAGCGCCGAGACGCGGTCGAGGGCGTCCAGCTCGTGTGGCTCGAAGCAGACCTCGACCGCCGCGAGGTTGTCGAGGAGCTGCGCCTGTGTCTTCGCGCCGATGATGGGGGCGGTCACACCCGGCTGCCTGAGCGCCCAAGCCAGCGCCAGGCGCGCCACGCTGCAGCCGCGCGCCTCGGCCATCGGGCGCAGGGCGTCCACACAATCGAAGGCGCGCACGTGGTCCACGGGCGGAAAGTCGAACGTCTTGCGGCGCGCGCCGTCGGGGCCGTGGCCCTCGCGGTCGAACTTGCCCGAGAGCAGGCCGCCCGCGAGCGGGCTCCAGGGCAGCACTGCCAGACCCTCAGACCGACAAAACGGCACCAGCTCTCGCTCGATGTCACGCCCCGCGATGCTGTAGTAGACCTGCGCGCTGTCAAAGCGCGCGCCGCCACGCCGCTCCGCGAGCGCGTTCGCCTTCATGGCCTGCCACGCGGGCAGGTTACAGAAACCCAAGTACCGCACCTTGCCCGCGCGCACGCAGGTATCGAGCGCGTCCATGGTCTCCTCGAGCGGCGTCGCGGGATCACTGCCATGGATCTGGTACAGGTCGATGTAGTCGATCCCCAGACGCTTCAAGCTCGCGTCGACGCTGTTCAAGATGTGGTGGCGCGAGAGGCCGTGGTCATTCGGGCCCGCACCGAGACGCCCGAAGACCTTCGTCGCGACGATGACCTGGTCCCGAGGCAGCTCAAGGTTGCGGAGCGCCTGACCGAGCATGCGCTCCGCGAGCCCGTTCGAGTAGACGTCCGCGGTATCGAAGAAGTTGATGCCTGCCTCGAAGGCGACCCGTACAAGCGCGTCCGCTTCGGTCTGCGACTGCCGCCCGATCGCGGTCCAGAAGCCGTCCCCCCCGAAGGTCATCGTCCCGAAGCACAGCTCCGAGACCACCAAGCCGGTTCGACCGAAGCGTACGTGGCGCATCTTGGGCTCCTGTGTGTAGTTACAGTCTGAGAATGAGGGATTCCAAGATCGCGTCAATCGCCGCATCGCCCTGAGCCTCGTTGTGGAAGCTCGTGAAGGCGACGCGACCGCCGCCGGGCTCCGGCTCAAAGAGGACCATGAGTGGCCGCCCGTCGCCCTCGACGAGCACCCGCGTGCCCGCAGAGACCCCGGTGATCTGAATCCAGCCGGGGGCGTTGAAGCGAATGGGGAGGTCCTCGAAGCCGAGCGCGGCGATGAGCTCGGGATCGACGATGCGGCCTTGCGTGAGTGTCCCCGCAGGCGAGACGCGCCCGCGCCCGAGCACGGGCAGCGCGGGCGAGCGGCACTCCGCGGGGAGTTCGTTGCGCTGGGGGCAGCGCGGCCCGGTCTGGCCGGCCTGCTCGACGCACGACGCGTCGCAGGTCGGCGCCGCGCACACGCAGCACGGCGATGCGGTGTAGCCCTCCGAGTTGGCCGCTGACCGCATCTCGAAGTCGACCCACCCCGGCCACGCCTGCTCGACGAAGTCGGCGGCTAGGTCCGAGGCATAGACGGACCCGCCCGCGCGCACGAAGGATCGCAGGTGCTCCACGATCTGCGTGTTCTCGAAGTTGTCCGTGCGCAGGTTCACGCCGGTGCCGCAGTTAACGAACAGGAGTCGGTAGCGCGCCAGCGCGTCCGCGTCCTGCAGGAGCGTGCGCGCCGGCCGGTACGCGCCCGTGGCGCCGCAGTAGATGTCCGCCGCGAAGCCGAGCTGAGCGAGGTTGTCCTCGATTCGGTCATAGGCGCCCGTGAGCGCCGCGATGGCGACGCTCGTCGGTGAGAAGCACAGCTTGCCGTCGCCGCCGGCCAGCAAGACGGTCCCCCCGGCCCGCACCTGCACCTCCGCCGACGCCGCGAAGTTGCCGGTGGTCACGTCCACGCGGACCTCACCCGCCGCGATCCCGCGCAGCTCGAACCGGCCGCGACTGTCTGTAGAGGCCTCGACGCGCATGGCGTCGCCGGCGCAGTCGACCGTGTCTACCCGCACGCGCGCGCCGCCGACAGGGGTCGCGCCGTTGGGCGCGCAGATAGTCCCCGCGATGCCCCCTCGCGCGCACGGGACCCCCAGCTCGCTCAGCACAGTCACGTCCTCAAGGGGGGGCGTCGCGTCGCGCAGGACGAAGGCCCCATCGGGCAGCAACCGAGGGGCAGCGAACGCGATGTCATCGACCGCGGGGGCGGCGTCGAAGGCGAGCGGCGTCGAGGTGGGCTCACCGTCGCATCCGCCCCCCAGCGCGCCCCACAGCGCCAGCGCGCATGAGACGCGAGCATCGCCCTTAGACGACGTCACCGAAGTACTTGCGCTCGATGGACTCGTAATAGTCGATGACCTGCCGCACGTAGACGCGCTTCCGCTGGTAAGACCCGGGAAAGAAGCTCCGCTTGAAGCCGTAGATGATGATCGACTTCAGATCGTGCCGATTCAGGCCCAGGTGCTTCACAGCGAGCGCGAGCTCGCGGCTCACCGTCGTGTTGCTCACGGTCCGGTTGTCCGTGCAGATCGTCGTCGACAGCCGCGCGGCCCGCAGCAGCTTGAACGAGTGCTCACTCAGGTCGTTCATATGCGGGTTGGTCTGCAAGTTACTCGTCAGGCAGACCTCGAGCGTAATGCGACGGTCCGCGATGTACTCCCCCAGCCGCCGGACATACTGCTCCGGGTCTGCGATGTCCGCGTCCTTGATCGCGCTGGCATCCAGCAGGTAGGTGCCGTGGCCGATGCGGTCGGCGTGCAGGTCGGTGATCGCCTGAAAGATGCTCTCCGGGCCATAGGCCTCGCCCGCGTGCACCGTCTTCTTCATGAAGTTGCGGTGGGCGTGAGAGAACGCCACCGCGTGGTCGTTCGCGGGGTAACCCGCCTCCTCGCCCGCCAAGTCGAAGCCGACGATGGGCAGCTCGTACTCGTCGCGCGCGATGACCGCCGCCCGCGCGAGCTCGAGCGAGGCGAGGCGGTAGACCTCCTTCATGGGGGCGTAGCGGTGGGCCTGCAGCAAGTTCGTAAAGTACTCGCTGAAGCCTTCTCGGAACATGCGCATCGCGCACACGATGATGCCGTACTCGAAGGCGGGCTCTGCGCCGACCGCGATGTTCGGCCGCGCGTTGAACTCGTCCCGGGCGCGCTTGAGGCCGCGGTTCACGGCCCGCATCACCATCACGGCGTTCATGTGCTTATGCACATGCAGCTGCGGCGCGAACCGGACCTCGAGGTAGCGCACCCCCTCGGCTTGGTTATCGATCGCCAGTTCGTATGCAGTGCGCTCAAGGGCGACCTCGCTCTGCATCACGCCGACCGTGTAGCCGAAGCCGCGCAGGTACTCCGCCAAGTTCGCGTAGCGGTCCTTGAAGACGAGCGTCCGCAGGCCGTCCTCGGTGTAGCTCGGCAGCTCGACGTGGTACTCGCGGGCGAGGTCGATGAGCGTGCTGATGCGCACGGAACCGTCGAGGTGGACGTGCAGGTCCGTCTTCGGGAGGTCCCGCAGGAACGCCTCGGGCAAGGCGTCCGTCGCGCCGCTGGTCACTTCGCTCGCCATCTTCACTCCTGGTCGCGGTCGCCGCGAGGCGCCCTGCTCACTCCGGCGCTCCACCCGCCACCCACGCGGCGACAAGGGCGCGCTCCGCAGCCGTGAGCGGCTCGAGCCCAACGGGCGGCATGGTGCCTTGGTCAATGCGCGCGATGATGCGGTCCGCGAGGGCTGCAGCGCGCGTGTAGTCGGGGAAAGCCGGCAGCCCACCGAGCGGCGGCTCGCCGTGGCACCCGCCGCAGCGGGCGGCGAGCACGGGCGCAATCTCGGTGAATGTCGGCACTTCGGCGACAGGACCGTCGGCGTCCGGCCCCGCGTCGTCTGCAGGAGGCGGAGCGGGCCGGCCCGGGAAGACGGGATCACCCTCGACGAGACACCCCGTCGTCAGCGACAGGAGCAGCAGCGTGTGTCCGGCAAGGGCGAGTCGCGGCGTCATGAGCGCAGAGTCTAGCCGAACTCGGCGCCCGGACGGCGATTTATGGATCGCGGCGGGGCATCACGCCCAAAACAGCTTTGCACGCCATCAGCGCCAAGCCCACGCCTGCCGCGGTGGAGACACAGAGTACGACGAGAACCGACATGGGGACCTCCGTGACGTTTCGCGGCCACGAGGGTGACCGGTCGGTGAACGGTGCGCGGACCTTAGAGACGGACTCGCGGTCGGTCAACCCGCAAAATGACGCCGCGCGGCATTTTGCTGAATCAGCCTTGATTCGATCCCCGGTCCTTCGCTAAGGGCTGCAGTCCCGCGTCGCACTGAGGAGCAGGCCATGTTCGAAGGCGTCTACACCGCGCTCATCACGCCGTTTGTCGCTGGACGCGCTGAAGAAGAGGGCCAGATCGACTGGGCGGCCCTTGAGGCGCACGTCGAGCGGCAAATCGCGGCGGGTGTCCATGGTCTGGTCCCCTGCGGCACGACGGGCGAGAGCTCGACCCTCTCGAAGGCGGAGAAGGTCGAGGTCTTCCGCCGCGTCGTGCAGGCGGCGCGCGGCCGGTGCAAGGTCGTCGCGGGCGTCGGCACGAACGACACCCGCGCCACGATCGCGCTCGCCCGAGCAGCGGCCGAGGTCGGCGCCGACGGCGGCCTTGTCATCACGCCCTATTACAACAAGCCCACGCAGGCTGGCCTGTTCGCCCACTTCAGCGCTGTCGCGACGCAGGTGCCCGAGCTGCCTGTCATGCTCTATAACGTCCCGTCGCGGACCGGCGTGTCGCTGACCGTGGACACCATCGAGCGCCTCGCGGACGTGCCGGGCGTCGTCGCCCTCAAGGAAGCGACCGCCAACCTGACCATGGACGCCGAGATCGTCGCGCGCTGCGGCGACCGCCTGACCTTGCTGTCGGGCGAGGACTCTGTGTCGTTCCCGATGTGGGCCATCGGCGGCCGCGGCGTGGTCTGCGTGACCAGCAACCTGGTGCCGGAGCGCATGGTCGCGATGTGGCGGGCCTTCGAGCGGGGCGATTGGGCCACAGCCCGCGCGCTGCATCTGAAGCTGCTGCCGCTCTTCGGGGGGATGTTCCTCGAGACGAACCCCGGCCCGGTCAAGGCCGCGTGCGCGCGGGCCTTTGGGCACGCCGAGGACATGCGCCTGCCTTTGGCGCCCCTGCAGGCGGCTGCGCGCGCCCAACTCGAGCGGCTGTGCGCCGAGCACGAGATCGTGCCGAGCCGCGGCGCGTGAGCGCGACGCCGCTCCGCCTCGGTGTTTTCGGCGCCTCGGGGCGGCTCGGCACGCGCGTCGTCGCCGCGGCCCAGGCCCACCCGGCCTGGATCGTCACGCGCGCCCTCGGTCGCGCCGCGCCCGACGCGGATCCGCTCAGCCAGACCTTCACCGGCTGTGACGTCGTGGTGGACGTCGCGCTGCCCGAGGCGACGGACGCGCTGCTTGAGCGGCTCGGGGCCAGCGGCGTCCCCCTGGTGACCGGCGTGACGGGTCGCACCCCCGCCCAACGTGCGGCGTTGGAAGCCTATGCCGCGCGGGCTGCGGTCCTCTCGGCCAGCAACTTCAGCGTGGGCGTGGCCTTGCTGCGCCACTTGACCGAGCTGGCTGCCCGCGTCGTTGACTGGGACGCCGAGGTCTTCGAGGTGCACCACCGGCGCAAAGTCGACGCCCCGAGCGGGACCGCGTGGACGCTGGGCGAGGCGGTCGCCGACGCTCGCGGGCTCCCCTGGCCGAGCGCAGCGCGGGCTCCGCGGGCTGGCGGCGCCCGCGCGAGCGACGAGGTCGGTCTCTCCGCGGCGCGAGGCGGCGATGTCGTCGGCGAGCACACAGTCTTCTTCTTCGGCGACGCCGAGCGCGTCGAACTCACGCATCGCGCCACGGACCGCGGCGTCTTCGCGCACGGTGCGCTGCGCGCCGCGCGCTTCCTGGTCGGCCAGCCGCCCGGCCACTTCTCGATGCGAGACGTCGTCCGTCTCGATCTGCCGGTCGCGCCGCACACCGGCGGTTGAAACGCCTCCGCGCCCTCCGCTAACGTCCGTGTGGGAGCGAGGGGAGCCGGACGGTCGAGGGACGGAGGCGAGCGTGAAGCCAGAAGGATGCGCGCCGGCGGGCGAGCTGGCCGAGGACCTGCTGCAGATGGGGAGCGCGGGCGTTCACCCGCTCTTCGAGGCGCGCTGGATTCGCCGCGCCTTCGAGCGCCTGAACCGCGCGCCTTGGTCGGGCAAACAGGTCGTGGACGCGCACTTCGCACTCCGGCACCTGAGCCGACAGCGGTCGCTGGCGCGGATGCGCGCCTACCTGTCTACGCTCCCGGCCGACACGGTCGACCTCGTCGTATTTCTCTATTTTCGGCGTTTGGACGCCTTCATGGACCAAGCGGAGCGCACGCTCCACTGAGGGCGAGCCCCGCTGAGCGCGCGCGTTACTGGTTGAGCCAGTTGAACTCGTAGCGCGTGTCCTCGCCGGTGACCGCAACGCGCTCCACGCCCTTGGCCGTCTTGATCTCGAGCGTCACATCGACCGTGTAGTCGTACAACACCGGCTTCGCGAATCGCGCCGCGACCGCGGCCTTCATGGCGTTCAGGTCGGCGAGGTAGTCCTTGCGCTTGTTGAGCTTCTTCTGCTTCACGACGCCCCGGAACTGGATGTTCTTGTCCTCGGCGTCCACGCCCTGAAGCTGAAAGGTCGTCGGCACCTTGTACTTGTTCTCGTGCTTCTCGTCCGTGAACAGCTCGGTCGGGCTGAGCTGGTAGTCAAAGGACTCAAGCAGCACCTGGTTGCCCTTCGTCACCAGAATGTAGGGGATGCGCGTCCCGCCGTAGTTGGTCGTCGCCCCGAGCTCACGCATGTAGACCGTCGTGTCGCCGTTCACGCCGCGCAGCTCCATCGACCAGCGGTTCGCCTCGTAGGGCGCCAGCTCACTCCATACGTGCGAGCCGTGGCCGCGCCCCTCGATGGCTTGCCAGTCGCCGCCCGCCTGCTTGACGCGCCCCGAGACCTTCATGAGCGGGAACAGCGTGACGTCGTAGGCCTTGTTGTCGGCCCCGAAGAGCGCCTGACCCTGGCGAGGACGCCAGGCGCGCGCGATCGGGGTGAACTCCAGCTCGAGCGCGCCGCCGTCCTGCTCGTTCACGAACCGCAGCTTGTCGGGCGTGCCGCTCATCTCCGCCTTGCCAGCGCTGATCCGGACCTCATCTGCGAGTGAGTGGCTCCACGCGCTCTCCTTGAAGTCGTTGCGCCACGAGAACGTCTTGCCGTCCACGGTCATGCGCCCCTTGGCCTCGAGCTTGCGCTCGTCCGTCAGGGCGTCGCCAATGGCGAGCGAGAAGTAGAAGGAGCCGCGGTCACCGAAATCGGCGTTGAACGTGTACTTGTCCCAATACTCGCCGTTCTTCTTCATTGCCGGCGCCAAGTGCTTGGCCTTCACGGCGACGCGCGAGCCCGCCCAGCTTCGGGCCGTCTCGGCCGACGCCGGCGCGACGCACAGCGCGGCGAGCAGGGTCAAGAGGGTCACTAGCTTCGTCATTCGCTTCACAATCTGCTCCGTTGGTCTGTCGCCGGCGGCGACGCCTCGTCTCGGCTCGACGCCCCCTCGCCTCGTTGGACGCGGCCCCCGCCGCACGCATTCAGCGGCCGCGGCTGAGAATCCCACGGTTCGCCCTCGCGCGCTACACCGGCGCCGTCCGCGCGACCACCGGGCGCCGTCCCGCGTCTGTCTGCGCGGGGGCGTGCGCGCGCCGATTTCGTTGATTCTTTGGGCGCGCGGAGTACCTTCCCGCCGCACGCATCTTCGTGGAGAGGACAGGCTATGCAGACCGCGACAGCAGGGCAGGGCGCCGCGCGCTCCCCCTTGGCTCGCTTCTTCGCCTCGACGCTGGGTCGAAAGGCCGTGATGGCCGTGACCGGCGTCGTGATGTTCGGGTTCCTGATTGGCCACTTGGCCGGCAACCTGTTGATGTTCGCCGGCAAGAACGCGGCGGGGACCGCGTACCGCATGGACGAGTACGCCGCGCAGCTCCACAGCATGCCCGCGCTGGTCTGGGGGACGCGCGTTGTGCTCCTGCTGTCCGTCGCTGCCCACGTCTGGGCGGCGATGTCGCTGACCTCGCAGAGCAGCGCGGCCCGCCCCGTCGCCTACAAGGTCGCGAAGACGCAGCAGGCCACGCTCGCGAGCAAGTTCATGAAGTACGGCGGCTTCCTGCTCTTCGCGTTCATCGTCTACCACCTGCTGCACTTCACGGTCGGCGCCGCCCACCATGACTTCAAACCGGGGCAGGTGTACGCGAATGTGGTCGCCGGCTTCTCGCAGCCTGCAGTCTCGGGAGCCTACGCGGTCGCCATGGTGTCGCTCTGCCTGCACCTGTACCACGGCCTCTACAGCTTCTTCTTGACGATGGGCTTCAACCACCCGACCTACACGCCGCGCATCCGTACGGGCGCGCAGGCCGTCGCCGTGGCGCTCGCCGCTGGCTTCCTCTCCATTCCGGTCGCCGTGCTCGCCGGCGTGATCAAGGCCTAAGGAGGCTGACCCATGCAACTCGACGCTCGCATTCCGGCCGGCCCCATTGAGAAGAAGTGGGAGAGCCACCGCTTCGGCATGAAGCTGGTGAACCCGGCCAATAAGCGCAAGTACACGGTCCTCGTCGTCGGCACCGGGCTCGCGGGCGCATCCGCCGCGGCCTCGCTCGCGGAGCTGGGCTACAACGTCAAGGCGTTCTGCTTTCAGGACAGCCCGCGGCGCGCCCACTCCATCGCGGCGCAGGGCGGCATCAACGCCGCGAAGAACTACCAGAACGACGGCGACAGCATCTATCGCCTGTTCTACGACACGGTCAAAGGCGGCGACTACCGCGCCCGCGAGGCGAACGTCTACCGCCTGGCCGAAAACAGCGTGAACATCATCGACCAGTGCGTGGCGCAGGGCGTTCCGTTCGCCCGCGAGTACGGCGGCGTGCTGGCGAACCGCTCGTTCGGCGGCGCGCAGGTGAGCCGCACCTTCTATGCACGCGGACAGACAGGCCAGCAGCTCCTCATTGGCGCCTACCAGGGCCTCGAGCGGCAAATCGGCCTGGGCAAGGTCGAGATGCACGCCCGCACCGAGCTGCTCGATGTGGTCGTCGTGGACGGCGTGGCCCGCGGCATCGTCACGCGCAACCTGGTGAGCGGCAAGATCGAGTCGTTCGTCGGAGACGCCGTCGTGCTCTGCACGGGCGGCTACGGCAACGTCTTCTTCTTGTCGACGAACGCGAAGGGCTGCAACACGACGGCGATCTGGCGCGCGCACAAGAAGGGCGCCCTCTTCGCCAACCCCTGCTACACGCAGATCCACCCCACGTGCATCCCGGTGAGCGGCGACTACCAGAGCAAGCTCACGCTCATGTCGGAGTCGCTCCGCAACGACGGTCGCGTGTGGGTCCCCAAGGCCGGCGGCGACAAGCGCTCCCCCGACCAAATCCCCGAGAGCGAGCGGGACTACTACCTCGAGCGGCGCTACCCGAGCTTCGGCAACCTCGTCCCGCGCGACGTCGCCTCCCGCGCGGCGAAGGCCGTGTGTGACGAGGGCCGCGGTGTGGGCCCGGGCGGCCTCGGCGTCTACCTGGACTTCGCGGACGCCATCAAGCGGCTCGGCGCGAACACCGTCGCCGAGCGCTACGGCAACCTCTTCCAGATGTACGAGCGCATCACGGGCGAGAACCCCTACAAGGTGCCGATGCGCATCTACCCCGCCGTGCACTACACGATGGGCGGCCTGTGGGTGGACTACAACCTGATGTCGAACGTGCCCGGGCTCTTCGTCGCGGGTGAGGCGAACTTCAGCGACCACGGCGCGAATCGCCTCGGCGCGAGCGCCCTGATGCAGGGCCTCTCGGACGGCTACTTCATCCTGCCCTACACGCTCGGCAACTACCTGGCCGGCGTGAAGCCGGGCTCCATCGACACCAGCCACGCCGCGGTCAAGGACGCGGAGGCCGAGGTCAACGCCCGCACGCAGAAGTTCCTGGGCCTCAAGGGCAAGCGCACGGTGGACTCGTTCCACCGCGAGCTCGGCAAGATCATCTGGGACGAGTGCGGCATGGCCCGGAACCGCAAGGGCCTCGAGGGTGCGATCGAGCGCGTTCGCACGCTGCGTGACCAGTTCTGGATGGACGCCCACGTCACCGGCAGCGGAGACGAGGTCAATAAGGAGCTCGAGAAGGCGGGCCGCGTAGCGGACTTCTTCGAGCTCGGCGAGCTGATGTGCCGCGACGCGCTCGCCCGCGAGGAGAGCGCTGGCGGCCACTTCCGCGAAGAGTACCAGACCCCCGAGGGCGAGGCGCAGCGCGACGACGAGAACTTCTGCTACACCTCCGCGTGGCAGTGGAAGTCGGACGCCGAGCCGCAGGGCCTCGTCAAAGAGCCGCTCACCTTCGACTACGTCAAGCCGACGCAACGGAGCTACAAGTAATGCGACTCACACTCCACGTTTGGCGGCAGCGCAACGGCCGCGCCGAGGGGCAGTTCGTCAAGTACGATATGCCGAACGCGAGCGAGGACATGAGCTTCCTCGAGATGCTCGATGTACTGAACGAGGGCCTCGTCGCGCAGGGTCAGGACCCGGTGGCGTTCGACCACGACTGCCGCGAGGGCATCTGCGGCATGTGCGGCTTCGTGATCAACGGCGTGCCGCACGGCCCCGAGCGCGGCACCACGGCCTGCCAGCTCCACATGCGCAAGTTCAAGGACGGCGACGAGCTGTGGATTGAGCCGTGGCGCGCGAGCGCGTTCCCGGTGCTCAAGGACCTGTCCGTCAACCGCAGCGCGTTCGACCGCATCATCCAGGCGGGCGGCTTCATCAGCGTTCACACCGGCAGCGCGCCGGACGGCAACGCGCTGCCCATCGCCAAAGAGGCGTCCGACCGCGCGATGGACGCCGCCCAGTGCATCGGCTGCGGCGCTTGCGTGGCCGCGTGCCCGAACGCGAGCGCGTCGCTGTTCACGGCCGCGAAGATCGGTCACCTGGGCCTGCTGCCGCAGGGTCAGCCCGAGCGCGACCGGCGCGCGGTGTCCATGGTCGAGCGCATGAACGCCGAGGGCTTCGGGCACTGCTCGAATCTGGGCGAGTGTGAGGCGGCCTGCCCGAAGGAGATCAGCATCGAGTTCATCGCGCGGATGAACCGTGACTACCTCGGCGGCGCGTTCTCACAGCGCCCCGCGGGCGCGCGCATCGAGGACTGAGACATGTCGCTCGCGCCGGTCGTCTTCGTCGCGCATGGGGCACCCCCTCTGCTCGACGACGCCGGCTGGGTCAGCGAGCTCGCGCGCTGGGCAGACGCGATGCCCCGCCCGCGCGCCGTGCTCGTCCTCTCGGCACACTGGGAGGCACACCCCACCGAGCTGAGCGCGGTGAGCCCAACCCCGCTGGTCTATGACTTCTACGGCTTCCCGCGGCGCTTCTACGAGATGACCTACGCCGCGCCAGGCGCGCCGGAGCTCGCCGCGCGGGTCTGCGCCCTGCTCTCGAGCGCGCTGATGCCATGCGCGCCGGCGCCCCGGAGTGGACAGGGCCGCGGCTTGGACCACGGCGCGTACATCCCGCTGATGTGCATGTACCCGAAGGCGGACATCCCGGTGCTGCAGATGTCGCTGCCGTCCCTCGACGCGCGCACCCTCTTCGATGTCGGCCGCGCGCTCGCGCCCTTGCGCGCCGAGGGCGTGCTCGTGATGGGCAGCGGCTTTCTGACGCACAACATGCGCACGCTTGGCATGCGAGAGACGCCCGCGTGGGCTGCGGAGTTCGACGCATGGTGCGCCGAGACGCTGGCGCGGCGAGACTTCGACGCGCTGCGAGACTATGTGGCCCGCGCGCCCGGCGTGCGCGAGAGCCTGCCCACGCACGAGCACTTCGCGCCCGTCGTCGTGGCCGCGGGGGCTGCGTCCGCCACCTCGGGGCCGGTCACATTTCCGATCACAGGGTATTGGCACGCGATCGGCGGGGCGTCGTTCACCCGCCGATCGGTGCAGTTCGGCTGACCGCCCCTCGGGCGACGTTTCAGGAGTGTCGAATGGGCGTCGTCGTCCTCAAGTTTGGCGGGACCAGCGTCTCTACGCGCGGTCGGTGGGAGACCATCGGCCGCGTGGCCACTGCGCGCCTCGCCGAGGGGCACAGCGTCGTGCTCGTCTGCTCGGCGATGGCGGGGGTCACCAACCGCCTCGAGGAGCTCCTGCCGGCGGCGCTCGTCGGCACGCACGAGGCCGTGCTGACCGCGCTGCGCTCAGGGCATGACGCGCTCGCCGCGGACCTCGGCGTGCCTGCGTCCCTGCTGGACGACGACCTGGATGACCTGCGCCGCGTCGCCACGGGCGTCTCGCTGACGGGCGAAGCGACGCCGCGCCTGCGTGCGCGCGCGCTTGCCGCCGGCGCCGCC
>Ga0209598_10002063_pt1 | contig 16002 bp, 16 predicted proteins | sample M_140807_EF_Meta_FD_187317 | JGI IMG/M metagenome (GOLD analysis project Ga0209598, IMG submission 187317) | Freshwater microbial communities from Lake Montjoie, Canada to study carbon cycling - M_140807_EF_MetaG (SPAdes) (version 2) | ecosystem: Environmental > Aquatic > Freshwater > Lake... | reverse complement strand
CATGACACTGAGCGAGCATGGTTAGCGCCGCGCTGGCCGACGGACCAGCCACCACACCACCCCGCCGTTGAACACTGAGTAGCAGGCGTAGGCGAACGCATAGCCCTTCGCAACGCCAAGCACATCGGGGGTCTTCAGTGTCCACACCCACGCTGCCCACAGCGGCACCGACAACAACTCCCCCACCAAAACCCAGAGCATTGCCCGCCTTGCCAACAGCGCATAGAACCCGAGCCATGCCACGAGCCTAAGCATCTCGCCAAACGTGAGCCAGGCGACAGCGCGCGTGTCGAACGCGAACTCTGGCGTGAAGAAGGTTGACCACACCCCATCGCGCAGCAATAGCGCGAACAACAAGACAACACAGGTGGGTGCGATCAGCCGCAGCAACCCGAAACGCCATAGCACCCAATGCCCCGTCGGCGAATCGGCGCGCGCCAGACGTGGCAACAACAGCAGTGCGATTAGTCCGTTACCGACCAGACTGATGGTCTCGACCACTCGCAGCCACGCGGTCAGTTGCCCTGTGGGCGTGGCACCGAGCACCTGCAACAAGTGTTCGCGCAGCAGCCAAGTGGTGGCCGGACTCGCCAAGGCAATCACCATGCCGGTGAACAGATACCCCAGCAAAAGACGCTGACCACCCGCCGGCAGCGGTCGCGTCGGCCCGGACAGCACCCACGCCAAAACCGTGACACCCAGTACGCCGAGCAAAAACTGCGTCTCGACTAGGCGGTCGACGCCGAAGGCAGCAAAGTGCGCCAGCAGCACCAGCGGCCCCCAAACGATCAAGGTCTGCAGAGTGAGCAGCCGCGGACGCTGCAAGGCCTGCGCATGTGCCGACAACACTGCCCAAGCCAAACTGCTGATGCCAGCGGCAATCGCCACGCCAAACACGGCCGAGCCGCTGTCCCGCGCGACTGGCCGCAGCAGACCGACGCCAGCGTGTGTCGTCGACGCAGCCAACAGCCCCGGGACGACCCAACACAGGGACAGGGTCAAACCCAAGATTGCCCCGCGCCGCAACCAGGCTCGTCGCAGCGCGGCGTCGTTTTCGCAGGCGAGAACCGTGACCAACCCGGGCGCCAGACCCGCCGCCGCCATGCTAAAAAAGAAGCCGAACACCGACTGCGCCTGGGCCCAATCGGCCACGCCGACAGGGCCCTGGCTCACAGCGATGGCCGGCTCAATGGCGGAGCGCAGGCCGATCGGCAGCGCCACCGCGAGCAGCGCCCAGAACCAACTGACGGCCACTCAGGCGCCCAGCTTTTTCTTCAGCAGCTCGTTGACCTGCGCCGGGCTCGCCTTGCCGCGCGACGCTTTCATCACTTGACCGACCAGCGCGTTGAAGGCCTTCTCCTTCCCAGCCTTGAACTCGGCAACGCTCTGCGGATTGGCGGCGAGCACCTCGTCGATGATCGGCTCGATCGCCGAGGCGTCGGTGACCTGCTTGAGCCCCTGCGCTTCGATGATGGCGTCGGCACTCTCACCCTCGCCGTTCCAGAGCGCCTCGAAGACCTTGCGCGCGATGGTGTTGGAGATGGTGTTGTCGGCGACCCGGGCCAGCACGCCGGCCAGCTGCGCGGACGAAACCGGCGACGCCGCGATCGATGTCTCCTCGCGGTTGAGGCGAGCTGCAACTTCGCCCATGACCCAGTTGGCGGCGGGCTTGGCCTGTGCGGGCCCAGCGGCGGCGACCACCGCCTCGAAGTAGCGCGCCGTCTCCAGACTCGAGGTGAGCTGCGCGGCGTCGTATGCGGAGAGACCAAAGTCCGCGGCAAAGCGCGCCTGCATCGCCGCCGGCAGCTCCGGCAAACTCGCCTTGACGCGCTCGATGCGCGCCGGCTCGATGACCAGCAGCGGCAGGTCGGGGTCGGGGAAGTAGCGGTAGTCGTGCGCGTCTTCCTTGCTGCGCATCATCCGCGTCTCGCCACTGTCCGGATCGAACAGCACAGTGGCCTGCTGGATGGTGTGGCCGTCCTCGATCTGCTCGATCTGCCAGCGGATCTCGTAGTCGATGGCCTGCTGCAGGAAGCGGAAGGAGTTGAGGTTCTTGATCTCGCGGCGGGTGCCAAGCGGCTCGCCGGGGCGACGCACTGAGACGTTGGCGTCGCAGCGGAACGAGCCCTCCTGCATATTGCCGTCGCAGATGCCGATCCACATCACCAACGCGTGCAAGGCGCGGGCGTAGGCCACCGCCTCGGCGCTGGACGTCATTACCGGCTCGGTAACGATCTCCAACAGCGGCGTGCCGGCGCGGTTAAGGTCGATGCCGGACATGCCGTGGAAGTCCTCGTGCAGCGACTTGCCGGCGTCCTCTTCGAGGTGGGCGCGGGTCAACTCGACCTGCTTGGCGTAGGCCTTGTCGCCTTCTCCCACCTGGATGGTGATCGTGCCGCCCTGCACCACCGGGATCTCGAACTGGCTGATCTGGTAGCCCTTGGGGAGATCCGGGTAGAAGTAGTTCTTGCGCGCAAAGACGCTGCGCGGCGCGACGTGTGCGCCGATCGCCAGACCAAACGCGATCGCCCGGTCGACCGCACCCTCGTTCATCACGGGCAAGACGCCCGGCAGCGCCATGTCGACGGCGCAGGCCTGGCGGTTGGGCTCGGCGCCAAAGGCGGTCGAGGCGCCGGAAAAGATCTTGCTAACGGTTGAAAGCTGGACGTGCGTCTCCAGACCGATGACAACCTCCCATCCGTTCGGGCGGCTCATGCTGCACCTCCCGGTGTCTGCAGATGGTGGTCGGTGGCCTGCTGGAAGCGATGCGCGACATTGAGCAGACGCGCCTCCGAGAACGCGCCGCCGATAAGCTGCAGCCCGACTGGCATGCCGCCCTCGCCGAAGCCGCAGGGCAACGACAGCGCGGGCAGACCAGCCAGATTCACCAGCGTCGTGTAGACATCGCCGAGGTACATCTGCACGGGATCAGCGGTCTTTTCGCCCAACTTATAGGCAACGGTCGGTGCAATCGGCCCGGCGATGATGTCGCACTGCGCAAAGGCCGCAGCGAAGTCGTCGGCGATACGCCGCCGCACCTGCTGCGCCTTGAGGTAGTAGGCGTCGTAGTAACCCGCCGATAACACGTAGGTACCGACCAGGATGCGCCGTTGCACTTCGGCGCCGAAACCTTCGCTACGGCTGCGCGCATACATCTCGGCGAGGTCGGCGTAGTCGGCAGCGCGGTGGCCGTAGCGCACGCCGTCGTAGCGCGACAGGTTGCTCGACGCCTCGGCCGGCGCGATCACGTAGTAGGCAGCGATGGCGTACTGCGCGTGCGGGAGGTCGACCTCGACGCGCTTGGCGCCGAGCGTCTCGAGTTGCACGATGCCCGCCTCCACCGCCGCACGCACGTCGGCGCTAACGCCGTCGGCCAGCCAGCCCCGCGGCACGCCAACACGCAGGCCGTCGAGCGGCCGGTCGAGGTCGCGGGTGTAGTCCTCGGCGTCGCGCGGCAGGCTGGTGGCATCGCGCGCATCGAAGCCGGCCATCGCATTGAGCAGCATCGCGCAATCCTGAGCAGTGCGCGCCATCGGCCCGCCCTGATCCAGACTGGAGGCGTAGGCGATCATGCCGTAGCGACTGACGACGCCGTAAGTCGGCTTGATGCCGGTGATGCCGCAAAAGCCTGCCGGCTGGCGGATCGAGCCGCCGGTGTCGGTACCGGTGGCCGCTGGCACGATGCCCGCAGCCACCGCCGCCGCTGATCCACCCGATGAACCACCGGGCACGCGGGTGATGTCCCACGGGTTGTGCACCGGGCCGAAGGCACTGTTTTCGTTGGTCGAGCCCATGGCGAACTCGTCCATGTTGGCGCGGCCGATGGTCACGAGACCGGCGGCCTTGCCGCGTACCACGACCGTCGCGTCGTAGGGCGCAACAAAGTTGCCGAGCATCTTCGAGCCGGCTGTCGTGCGCCAGCCCTCGGCGCAGAAGATGTCCTTCTGCGCGAAAGGGATGCCAGCCAGCGGACCAGCCTGCCCCGCCGCACGCAGCACATCGGCGGCGCGCGCCTCGGCCAGCGTGCGCTCTGGGTCGAGCGTGATGAAGACGTTGAGCGGCGAGGCCTGCGCGAGGGCCAGCGCCTCAGTGGCCAGTTCGACCGCCGAAACGGATCCCGCAGCCAGTTCAGCCGCGAGCGATGCGACGGTGCCCCTCATTCGATCACCTTGGGCACCAGAAACAGGCCGCGCTCGGCAGCCGGGGCATTGGCCATCAGCGCCTCCCGAGCGTCGGCCTCGGTCACGGCATCCGGCCTAAGGCGGAGTGCCACATCCTGTGCATGCGCCATCGGCTCGACGCCGCGGGTGTCGACGGCTGCCATGCGCTCGACCAGCGCCAACGTGTTGTTGAGGGCGTTGAGCGTCGCGGCAGCATCAGCATCGCTGATAAGCAGGCGTGACAAGCGCGCCATCTTGCGGACGTCGTCAGCAGAAAGAGACATTGGGTAACCTGTTTTGCGGGTTGGTGCGTTGCAACAGAAAAGTGTCGGAATAAGCGCTTCGCGTGTGTCGACAGGGTGTCAAGTCCACGCCTGATGCGTGCGCGCTGCGATATCATAGACGCTTGTTACCCGCGGGGGCGTTGTGCCCGCCGGCGGTAGCCCCGTCGCCATCGAGACCTCAGACCATGTTCGGTTTTCTTCGCAGCTATTTTTCCAACGATATCGCCATCGACTTGGGCACCGCCAACACTTTGGTTTTCGTGCGCGGCAAGGGCATCGTGCTGGACGAACCCTCGGTGGTCTCGATCCGCACCGATCAGAACGGCCGCCGTGTGATCCAAGAAGTAGGTCGCGAAGCCAAGATGATGGTCGGCCGGACGCCCGGCAACATTGAAGCGGTCCGCCCGCTCAAGGATGGGGTGATCGCGGATTTCACCGTCACCGAGCAGATGCTCAAGAACTTCATCCGCCGAGTGCACGATTCGCGACTGCTGGCGCCGGCACCGCGCATCGTCATCTGCGTGCCGTGGGGCTCGACCCAGGTGGAGCGTCGCGCCATTCGCGAGTCCGCCCTGGGCGCTGGCGCATCCAAGGTCTACCTGCTCGAGGAACCGATGGCGGCGGCGATCGGGGCCGGACTGCCAGTCGAAGAAGCCACCGGCTCAATGGTCATCGATATTGGCGGCGGCACCACGGAACTCGGCGTGATCTCGCTGGGTGGGATCGTCTACGGCAACTCGGTGCGCGTGGGTGGCGACAAGTTCGACGATGCCATCATCAATTACATCCGCCGCAACTACGGCCTGCTGATCGGTGAAACCACCGCAGAAGAAGTGAAAAAGCGCATCGGCTCGGCCTATCCGGACAGCGACGTGCGCGAGATGGAGATCAAGGGGCGAAATCTTGCTGAAGGCGTGCCCCGCAGCTTCACCATCAGCAGCAATGAAGTCTACGAGGCGCTGCAGGAACCGCTCAACGCCATCGTTTCGGCAATTCGCATCGGCCTTGAGAAGACGCCGCCCGAACTCGGCGGCGACATTGCCGACCGCGGCATGGTCCTGACCGGCGGTGGCGGCATGCTGCGAGGTCTGGATCGCCTGCTCTCGGTCGAGACGGGCCTGCCCGTGTTGGTTGCCGAGGAACCACTGACCTGCGTGGTGCGCGGTTGCGGACTGGCACTAGACCGCATCGACCAGATGGGCAGCGTCTTCGCCAACGAATAAAGCCGTTCCGGGCGCCGCTGACCATGCAACCGGTCGCCGACCGCGATGTCGAGCTGTTTAGGCGCGGCATCTCCCCAACCAGCAAGTGCCTGATCGGACTCAGCGTCGCCTGCGCCTTGGTGGCCCTGGATGGTCGCCGCCAATGGACCGAAACCGCTCGCGCCGAATTGCAGCGCGGCCTGGCCCCGATCCAGCAGCTCGTCGCGCTGCCTTGGCGATCGGGCGAGCAGAGCCTGCAATACCTAACCCTGCAGCAAGATCTGCTGCGCCGCGTCGATCAGCTGGAGGCCGAGAATGACCGCCTACGCATCGAAGCGCGCAACATCGACCTGCTGCAACAGGAGAATTCCGTGCTGCGGCAGCTGCAGGACCTCCCAACCGAGGGTCTGGCTTTGCGTCGCGCCGTACAACTGGTGCAACGTGGCCGCGATGGCGCCTCGCAGCGCTTTCTCATCAACGCTGGCAGTCTCGAGGGACTGCGCCCGGGCTTGGCACTCGTCGCGCCTGATGGCGTTGTCGGTCAGGTGATCGCGGTCGACGCGCATAGCGCACAAGTCGCCTTGCTCAGCGACCAAGGCCAAGCCACCCCAGTGCAGATCGCACGCAATAGCCTACGCGCTGTGTTGGTCGGCGAGGGCCTGCCCAACCGCGCAAGCCTGAGGTTTCTCGCCAACAACGCTGACGTAAAACCCGGCGACCAACTGCTCACCTCCGGCCTTGACGGGGTCTATCCGCCCGGCATGCCGGTTGCGACGGTGCTGACGGTCGAGCGCGATAGCCAGTCGGATTTCGCCATAGTGGCCTGCCGTCCGTCGGCAGCCACCGAAACTCGACGGCATTTTGTGGTGGTGGAACCGAGCGCCCCTGCACCCGCCGATGGGCCGGCACCATGAACACTCTGAGCAACCCTGACCGTCGCGGCCGCCGACACGGTGGCTCGGGCCTTTTGGTGACGCTCTCCGTTGTTGTGGCGTTTTTCATCGACCTCGCGCCGCTGCCAGCGAGTCTAGATCTGATACGGCCCGACCTAACCCTGTTGGTGCTGCTGTTCTGGAGTACTCGAACCTACTCGCCGGCCAACGTTGGGACCAGCTGGTTCGCCGGACTTTTTAAGGACATCGCGATGCTCACGCCCCTGGGGCTCCACGCGGGTGTCTACTGCCTCGGCAGTTGGGGCGGCTTGATGCTGCGACGGCGACTGGAGCAGCTTCCCCTGGCAACCGAGATGGTGTTGGTGTTCGTGTTGCTGGTGCTGACCTTCGCGTTGCAATGGAGCGTCGGACATCTGATCGACGATCGCCCGCTGGTTGAGGCAGAACTCCTATCTCCTCTGCTAGGCACCCTGCTCTGGCCGCTGGTGCGGGTGTTGCTGGCGCCCCTGGAGCAACGCCTGCTACCGTCCAGCGCCAGCGACTGACAGGCCACACACGTGAAACTGACCACCCGTCAGGAAATCAGCCAGAACAGCCAATACCAGTCGCGGCTGCAGGTGGCTGGCGCCTTCATCGTGGTCGCTTTCAGCCTCTTGCTTCTGCGCCTTTTGGTGTTGCAGACCGTTCAATTCGACTACTACCACACGCTTGCCGAGAGCAACCGCATCAGCCTGGTGCCCTCGCAACCCAACCGTGGGCTCATCACCGATCGCAATGGCATCGTGCTGGCCGAGAACCGGGCCGTCTACACACTCGAGATTTACCCGAAAGAGGTCGCCAACCTTCAGGAGACCGTCAAAGCACTGGCCGAAGTTATCAAACTCACCGACGTCGATCGCCGACGGTTCGACAAACGGCTCAAGGAATCGCGCAAATTCGACAGCCTGGCGCTCAAGTCTTTTCTCAGCGACGAGGAAGTGGCCCGATTCTCGGCCCAGAAATTCCGCTTTAAGGGCGTCGAGTTGACCACTCGCTTGTTCCGTAGTTATCCCATGGGCAATGTCGCAGCGCATGCCCTGGGCTACGTTGGCCGTATCAGCCCGCGCGACAAGGCCGCACTGGAAGCCCGCAGCGAGGCAGAGGCGTATGCCGGCATCGAGGCGATCGGCAAAGACGGCGTCGAGAAGACCTACGAGGCCGATCTGCGCGGTGCCGCTGGATACGCGCAGGTCGAGACCGACGCCGCTGGCCGCGGCGTTCGAACCATCAGCCGCAAGGCCTCGACACCCGGCAACCGCTTGCGTCTGGCCCTCGACATCCGGCTGCAAAAGATTGGCGAAGAAGCCTTTGCCGGTCGGCGCGGCGCAGCCGTGGCCATCGAGCCGGCCACCGGCGACATCCTGGCGCTGATCAGCCAGCCCAGTTTCGATCCGAACGCCTTCGTCGATGGCATCGACGCCAACCTGTGGAAAGAGCTCAACGAGTCGCTGGACCGCCCGCTCACCAATCGCCCTTTGCGCGGGGCCTATCCACCGGGCTCAACCATCAAGCCGTTCATGGCACTCGCCGCCCTCGAGACGGGCACACGTTCGCCCGAGCGCACCATCTTCGATCCGGGCTTCTACACCTTGCCGGGACAAGGCCACCAATACCGCTGCTGGAAGACCGAAGGGCATGGCGCTGTCGATCTGCAACGCTCGGTCATCGTGTCTTGCGACACGTACTACTACGGGCTGGCAGTGGAAATGGGCATCGAAAAGATGCACGACTTCCTCAGCCGCTTCAATTTCGGCAAACCGTCCGGCATCGACATCGATGGCGAGCGTAATGGCCTGAATCCGAATGAAGCGTGGAAGCGTGCGCGCTTCAAGGACAAGTGGTACACCGGCGACACCGTCTCGGCCGGCATCGGCCAGGGCTATGTGCTGGCCACGCCGATGCAGCTGGCCTACGCCGCTGCGGTCATGGCAAACCGGGGCGTCGCCTGGAAGCCTCACCTGGGCAAGGAAGTCGTCGACAGCCAGACCGGCAAGGTGCGGCGCATAGAACTGCAGCCGGCCTATAAGACGCAGTTCAATGACGAGAATCTGGAGCGCGTACGCGCCGCGATGGTCGGCGTCACGCAACCGGGTGGCACGGCAGCGCAAGCCGGCGCCGGTGCGCCTTACACCATCGCTGGCAAGACCGGCACCGCGCAGGTGATTGGGATGAAACAGGGCCAGAAGTACCGTGAGAGCGAGGTTGACGAGCGCCACCGCGATCACGCCTGGTTCATCGCCTTCGCGCCGGCTGACGCCCCGAAGATCGCACTCGCGGTCCTCGTGGAAAATGGCGGACATGGTGGCTCGGCGGCCGCACCCATCGCGCGCAAACTGATGGACTACTGGATCCTCGGCAAGACTCCCGACGCGGCCAACGCCCCGACTGCGCCCTCGACCAACGACGCCGCAGCGCCCCATGACTAAGCTACTGCGGAAGGTCCTGGCGTTTCTGCTAGAGCCGTTCGATCTCTACCTGTTGGCTCTGTTGGGCGCCTTGGCGTTTGTCGGCTTGCTGACGCTGTACTCGGCCAGCGATGGCTCCTGGACGCGCTGGAGCGGCCAAGTCATCAATTTCGCGGCGGCACTGGTTTGCATGTGGCTGGTGGCACACGTCACGCCCAATCGCCTGGCGTCGCTGGCCCTACCCCTGTACCTGCTCGGTGTGCTCCTGCTGGTGGGCGTAGCGTTGAACGGCGAAGTGGTGAACGGCGCGCGTCGCTGGCTCCACGTCGGCGTGACCCGTATCCAGCCTTCCGAACTGGTCAAACTGGCCACACCGATGATGATCGCCTGGTACCTGCAGCGCTATCAGGACGACCTGCGGCCTCTGCACTTTGCCGCTGCCGCGGTGCTGGTGGCACTGCCCCTGGGGCTGGTGCTGCGACAACCCGATCTCGGCACAGCGATGCTGATCGGTGCCGCCGGCTTCTACACAATCTTTCTCGCCGGACTGCGCTACCGCGTCATTACCGCCTTGATGGTGATGGGTGTGGCGTCCCTACCGGTGCTGTGGAGCCTGATGCACGATTACCAACGCAAGCGCATCCTCACCCTAATTGATCCGACCGAAGACCCTTTGGGTGCCGGCTATCACACCATCCAGGCCATCATCGCGGTGGGCTCAGGCGGAGTGTTCGGTAAGGGGTGGACCCACGGCACGCAAAGTCACCTCGATTTCCTGCCCGAGCGCGACACCGATTTCATCTTCGCGGTGTTCGCCGAGGAGTTCGGCATGGTCGGGGCGGTGATCATGATCGGCCTGTTCATTGCGATTGTGCTGCGTGGCCTGCGCATCGCCAGCAATGCGAGCGGCCTCTTCCCGCGCCTGATGGCTGGGTCTCTCGCCCTGTCGTTCTTCACCTATGCATTCGTCAACATCGGCATGGTGATCGGTGTGTTGCCGGTGGTCGGAGTCCCACTGCCCTTGATCAGCTATGGCGGCACCTCGCTGGTGACCATGGGCCTCGGATTCGGCATCCTGATGAGCATCCATCGCCACCGCGGCATGATGTCGGCGACATGAACCCCTCGAGTCGCGATCCCGGCGTGCCCATCCTCCTGCTACTTGGGGTGCTGCTCGCCGGCTGTGCCGCTGCGCCACCCCATCCCGCGCCGGTGGTCAACGCGCCGGCCACCAAGCCGCAAGCGACGGCAGAAAAACGCCCCGCACCCCCCGCCCAAGCCCAGTCACAGCCCAGCGTGCCAGCGGGGGAGCGACCCGACTGGGGCAAGCGCTATTACCTCGACGACGGCCCGGGTGACGCGCCACCCGTCGACCTCGACAGCATTCCCGACGCGATCCCGCTCGAGGAGCCGCTGCACAAGTTCGCCAATCGGCCGTATTCGGTATTCGGTGTCGATTACGAGCCTGTCACCGCACCCGATGGCTACTCGCGCCGCGGCATCGCCAGCTGGTACGGGCGGCGCTTTCATGGCCAACGCACGTCCAGCGGGGAGCCCTATGACATGTACAAGATGTCAGCCGCGCACCCCACGCTGCCGATCCCCAGCTACGCCCGCGTCACCAACCTTGCCAACGGCAGGTCTGTGGTGGTGCGGATCAACGATCGAGGGCCGTTTCATCCGGCGCGACTGATCGACCTCTCCTACGCCGCGGCCTATCGTCTGGGCTACGCGAGCAAAGGCAGTACCGAAGTGCTGGTTCAAGCGATTCGCCCCGGCGAGGAGCCCTCTCGCGTCGAGATTGCTGCCGCCAACCGCGCGGTCGCCAGCGAGATCGCCGGTGCGCCTGCAGTACCGGTATCGACCGGCAAGGGGCGACGGCAAATGGATGGCGGGACCACCGGGCAGTGGCTACAACTGGGGGCGTTTGCCAATCGCGGCAACGCCGAGCGGCTTCAGCGCGATGTCGAAAGTCGCCTCCCCGAACTGGGCACCGGACTGCGCATCGTCGAGCGCGAGACGCGCTGGCTGCTGCAAGCCGGGCCACTACTCGACACGCCAGCGCTTGAGACCTTGCAAAAGCTCCTGCGCGATCGACTCGGCCTGCGCGCCATCCGCTCAACGCGCTGATCAGCGGCACGCCTCTGCACCGTCGGTATACTTAAAGCCATGCAGATCACCCGACGGCTGGAGTTCGACGCTGGCCACCGCATCCCGAATCACGCCAGCCTGTGCCGTCACCTGCACGGGCATCGCTACGCCATTGAAGTGACGCTAAGTGGGCCTCTGGTGGCCGACCCCAGCTCACCCGAGCAGGGCATGGTGGCCGACTTCTCGCGGATCAAGGCCATCGCCAAGACCTTGGTCGACCGCTGGGATCATGCCTTCTTGGTGTACGTCGGCGACACTGCGGTTCGCACCTTCCTTGACAGTCTGCCCGAGCACCGCACCGTGGTCTTCAACCAGCCGCCCACTGCGGAGCACCTCGCGGCCTCGGCCTATGCCGAGCTGGCCGAGGCCTATGCCAGCGAATTCGGCTCGCAATTGCGTCTCGAGCGCGTGCGGCTATTCGAGACGCCAAACTGCTGGGCTGACGCCGGCCCCGACTGCGCGAGGGGATGATCCCGCTCGTCGACGCCCTCGACGCCGAGCTTCCGCAGACGCAGTGCCGCGCCTGCGATTACCCGGCGTGCCGACCCTACGCGGAGGCGATCGTTCGCGGCGAAGCCGCCATCAACCAGTGCGCGCCCGGCGGCGAACGCGTGCTTGCAGCACTGGCCCGCCTCACCGGGCAGCCCGCCTTACCACTGCGCGAGCCGGAGCGTCCTTTGCGACTGGCGCGAATCCGCGAAGCCGAGTGCATCGGCTGCACGCTGTGCATCCAGGCCTGCCCAGTGGACGCGATCGTCGGCAGCGCCAAGCGCATGCACACGGTGATCGCCGCCGAATGCAACGGTTGCGAGCTCTGTCTGCCGCCCTGCCCGGTCGACTGCATCGAGTTGCTGCCGATGCCGCAACCGGCACCGGAGCAGCGCGTGAACCTCGCCGAACAGTGGCGACATCGCTTTCTGGCCCGCGAACAGCGGCTGGCGCGTGAAGTCCTGCGGCGCACCGAACGCCTGGCGACGCGCCGACGGGAGCATGCCCTCGCCGCATCAGCGAGTGACCCTGTGACGACAACGCCGGACGGTCAGACGGTGGACAAGCGAGCCATCCTGCAACAGGCCATCGCCCGCGCCCGAGCTCAGCGCTCCAAGACCTGAACCCGACGCAGACTAGGCGACGCCGTTGACCTCCACCACCGGCACTCGCCGGGTGATGCCACACAGCAATTGGTATGCGACGGTGCCGGCCGACGTGGCCACTTCCTGCGCCGGTAAGCCCTCGCCCCAAAGGGTCACCGGGGTACCCACGCCGGCCTGCGGCAGGTCGGTGATATCGGCGTACAGGGAGTCCATCGACAAACGGCCCAAGGTGCGTGTGCGCACACCCTCCACCAGGATTGGCGTGCCAGTGCCGGCGTGGCGCGGATAACCATCACCGTAGCCGCAAGCCACCACACCGACCCGCGTCGGCTGCTCAGCGACAAAGGTTCCGCCGTAGCCAAGCCGCTCGCCGGCAGCCAAGGTCTGCACACTGATGATGCGCGACGACAGAGTCATGGCCGGACGCAGGTCGAGGTCTGCGGGTGCCGTCTCGACGTTCGGCGCGACGCCGTAGAGCATGATCCCTGGCCTCACCCACTCGCAGCGGGTCTGTGGATGGCGCACCAAGGCCGCCGAATTGGCGAGTGACCTCGGCGCGTCGAGACCGGCCGTGATGGCATCGAAGCAGCGCATCTGCCAGTCGACGCCGGCCGCTTCGTCCGCGGTAGCGAAATGCGTCATTAAGGTCAGCTCGCCCAAGCCCGACCAAACCCGCAGTCGACTCACCGCGTCGGCATAGTCGGCAGCGGGCAGCCCCAGGCGGTTCATCCCGGTGTTGAGCTTGAGATGGACGTCGATCGGCCGCCGCGGTCGAGTCTCCAGCAAGGCGTTGAGCTGGCCGACCTCGTGCACGACGATAGCCAGTTGGTGATCGACAATCTCGCCGAGTTCGACGGCCTCGTAGAAGCCCTGCAGCAACAAGATCGGCTGACGGTGTCCGGCGTCGCGCAGCGCGACCGCATCGTCGAGGGTGAGTACGGCGAACGCGTCGGCTGCCGCCAGCGCGCGTGCCACACGCAACAGGCCGTGCCCGTAGGCGTCGGCCTTGATCACCGCCATTAGCCTCGACTGCGGCGCCAGGCTGCGCGCCAGGCCAAGATTGTGCCGCAAGGCGGCGTGGTCGATTCGGGCGACGAGGGGACGGGGCATGAGGCGTTTAGCGAGCTTAAGGCACGATTATACGTGGCCACCGACGGTGGCCGGTCCGACGAATGACACAAACGGCGTGATATAAGCGTCAGGCATGGATCGCGGCTTCTATACCATCATGTCGGCGCAGTTTTTTTCTGCTCTGGCCGACAACGCTCTGCTGATCGCGGCCATCGCGCTCCTGCGTGACATCAACGCACCTGACAGCCACGAGCCGCTGCTCAAGCTGGTGTTCATCCTCTCCTATGTGGTGCTCGCGGCCTTCGTTGGCGCATTCGCCGACTCGATGCCCAAAGCGCGCGTCATGCTGATCGCCAACACGGTCAAGATCGCTGGCTGCGGCCTCATGATGGCCGGCCTACATCCGCTGATCGGCTACGCGGTGGTCGGACTCGGCGCCGCAGCGTATTCGCCGGCCAAGTACGGCATCGTCACCGAGTACCTGCCGCCAGCCAGTCTGGTGCTGGCCAACAGCTGGATCGAAGGCTTGACCGTTGCGGCCATCGTCTTCGGATCTGCCCTAGGCGGCTGGCTGATCAGCCCAGCGATCACCGGACATTTCGCCGACATGACCCACGCCGTGGTCGGCATGCACAGCGGCCACCTGCTCGTCTACAGCATGGCCTGCATCACCCTGCTCTACGGCATTGCCGCCTTCATCAACCTGTACGTGCCCGACACTGGGGTCGATCACAAGCCTGAACACAGCAGTCCGGCGTGGCTGCTGCGCGACTTCTCCCGTTGCGTGCGCATGCTCTGGCAGGACAAGCTCGGCCAGATCACGCTGGCCACCACCACGCTGTTCTGGGGCGCCGGGGCCACCCTGCAGTTCATCATGCTGCGCTGGGCCGAGGACCACCTTCACGTGCCGCTGCACGAGGCCACCTACTTGCAAGGCATCTTTGCCATCGGTGTCGCCATCGGTGCCGTGCTGGCCGGCCGTCTGGTGACGATCGACAAAGCCGTACAGGTTGTGGCGGTGGGCATCGCCATGGGTTTTGTCACCTGCTTGATGACGGTCATCCACACCCTGGTGCCAGCTGCCCTGCTGATGACGGCGGTGGGCGCCATGGCTGGTTTCTTTGTCGTACCGATGAATGCCCTGCTGCAACACCGTGGCCACCTGCTGATGGGCTCCGGCCACTCAATTGCGGTGCAGAACTTCAATGAAAACTTGAGCATCCTGGTGATGCTGGCGCTCTACTCGGCGCTGGTATCGATCGATCTGTCGATTGACACCGTGATCCTGCTCTTCGCCCTGTTCGTGGCGGCCAGCATGTACGGGGTACGTCGCTGGCATCAGCACAACCTGGTCCAACACAAGGACGAGCTCGAGCAGATGCTGGCGTGGGCTGCCAGCCACAGCGACAAGCCCGTTGAGTCAGGCGGACGGCACCCCCAGGACGAGCGACCGGGCTAGCCGGTCGACCCAGCGTCAGCGGACTTGGCGTCCTGCGTGAGCAGGGCCCGCAGACGGCACAAGTCCTCCCAGGCTTTGGATTTGTCCGCGGTATTGCGCAGCAGATAGGCCGGGTGGTAGCTCACCACGACCGGCGTGCCGGCATGCTCGTGCTCTTGCCCCCGCAAACTGCCGACTCGCCCCTCGCCACCCAGCAGCGCCTTGGCCGCACAGCTGCCCAGGGCAAGGATCACCCGTGGCTGCAACAGGGCGATCTGTCGATCCAGGAAGGGCCGGCAGGCGGCCATTTCGTCCGGTGCCGGATCGCGGTTTTCGGGCGGACGGCACTTGAGCACATTGGCGATGAACGCCTGCTCGCGGCGCACCCCGATCGCCAGCAGCATCTGCTCGAGAAGCTGACCGGCGCGGCCGACAAATGGCTCGCCGCGTTGGTCCTCGTCGGCGCCAGGAGCCTCGCCGACCACCAGCAAGCGCGCCTGCCGTGAACCGGCGCCCGGGACCGCCTGGATGCGCGTGCGGCAGAGTCCGCAAGCGGTGCACGAACGGATCGCGGCATCTAGCGCTGGCCAGTCGTAGGCGCCGACTCCTGGACCAGTGGCGAGCTTTGCCTCCGGCGACGACGCTGGCACTGCTGCGCGCGACACGAGAAGACCGTGTGCCGGCCAAAGCCCCAATTCCCGCAGGCGCGCCTCGTCGCGATTCATAGTGTCAGTGCCAAAACCAGGGCGTCTTCGATCGGCGCACTCGCCGATCCAGCGTAGTAGCCGAGCCGTCGACCGATCTCGCCAAAGCCCGCTGCGGCATAGACTTGCCGAGCGCGACCATTGCCGGCCCGCACCTCCAGCAGCAACCGCTGGGTGCCTGCCGCGCGTGCGGCCGTCTGCACCTGCGATAAGAGATGCCGCGCCAGTCCCTGCCCTTGACACGCCGGCGCGACGGCGAGGTCGAGCACTTCCCAGTCATCGGGACCCGGCTGCACCATCACTGCCGCGGCCAGTGCCGGGCTCAAAGCCGCAGCCAGGGCCGCATCGGCGGGAGGCGGCCCGAGCGGTGGAGCGGTCATCACCCAGCCGCGCGCAGTGCCGATCAGCGAGCTGGCGAACGCCGCTTCGTCCCAGCGACCGCCGACCTGCTCGGCCAGCCGAGCCAATCGTGATGCATCGGCGGCGACCGCCTCGCGCAGCTGCAAAGCGACGGTTACCCCACTCATCGCGCCGCCCGCCTTGCCAGTTGCTCGGCCGCAG